>Ga0065711_1045591_pt1 | contig 13380 bp, 11 predicted proteins | sample Hoacrofraction12_FD_59098 | JGI IMG/M metagenome (GOLD analysis project Ga0065711, IMG submission 59098) | Hoatzin crop microbial communities from Cojedes, Venezuela - Epithelial fraction 12 v2 (version 2) | ecosystem: Host-associated > Birds > Digestive system > Esophagus > Crop | place...
TCTCCTTCTCTGGAGATATTCCAGCCCTGCCTGGACAAGGTCCTGTGCAGCCTGCTCTGGGTGACCCTGCTTGGGCAGGGGGTTGGGCTGGGTGACCCACAGAGGTCCCTTCCAACCCCGACCATGCTGTGACTCTGTGAACTGTGCAGCTGAATTGCTACACGCCGACAGCCCTTGGACGGATGCAGGCTGAGCACAACTATTTGTATGCAGCAGGGTGATGGTGCGAGGAACCAGGGCTCGCTTTTCCTCACAGGAACAGTTTTTCGCCCGTGCCCCTTTGCATCTGGGAATGTGAGGGAACCTGGCTGCAGCTCTGCTGCGTGTCTCACGCCCGAAATGCTTTGCAAGCTGGGGGGGTTCCCACCCCTCCTCTTCAGCCTGCGAACAGCAGTGCTGGACATCTCCTGCTGGCTGCTCTTGCTTGGGGGTGGGACGCCCCGCAAGCTGTGGGTGCCTTTTGGTTGCGTGGGCTGCACAGCAATTTTACCCAGCAGGATGGGGACGGGTGGCTGGCACCTGGGTCTGAACTTGTGCCGTCCCTCCACGCTGTTGGTGACAGCACAAATTCAATACTGTGCTCGGGAGGGCCAAACTTTGGGTGTCTCTGGGGAGACGGGGCCATCGCATGCTCAGGAGAGGTGGGTGTTGTCTGCCTAGACGACGTGAGCAAAAGCTTGGGGCCGCTTGGACTCTCCATTTCCAGGGATGATCTCTTAACACACACTTGAAGATTCACACAGCGGACTCCAGGTAATTTGGTTCTTTGTCCTGTGTTTAACTGATACTGTAAACTTCCCTGCTGGATGCTGATGCTGGACCCTCCAGCTTTGACTGCTGTTTGGCTCCGGGAGACTCTCCATCCCAGCATGCTTGGGTGCAAGACTCCACCAGCTTATTTAGAAATGAAGTTTGTTCATCAGCGTCATGTCCTATACAGAGATGAAAAAAAATCCCTCGACTGTTGTGGTTTCCTCTATTCTGTATATTCATTCCTGGCTGATGCTTGGGAACTTGGAATCATAGAATCATAGGTTGGAAAAGACCTGTAAGATCATCAAGCCCAACTGTCACCCCAACACCACCCTGCCTAATAAACCATATCCCACAGTGCCACATCTACATGTTTTTTAAACACCTCCAGGGACGGTGACTCAACCACCTCCCTGGGCAGCCTGTTCCAATGCCTGAACACTCTGTCAGAAAAGAAATTTTTCCTAATATCTAATCTAAACCTTCCCTAATGCAACTTGAGGCCATTGCCTCTCATCCTATCACTAGTCACCTGGGAGAAGAGACCAACACCTGCCTCACACAGTGTGCAAGAGAAGACCATGATGGTTCCTGGTGAGGAATTAAATTTGTATTAGCAAATTTTATTTTATTTTATGTTATGTTATTTTATTGTATTGTATTGTATTTTGCAAAAGGCTAAATAATACCCAAGGTTCCCTTCTCGCTATGTGAAACTACTGAGTCTGAACTGAAAATATGTGAAAAAAATGTAGGGCTTTTTTATGATTTTTGGAAGAAAATGGATTCGCAGAGCTTCTCTCTTTAAATGTGTCAACATAAATGACATCCTAGTAGGTCTTGCCAGTTGCAAGGCATAGGCAAATAACTGCTATTTATTGCATGGGCTGTGCAGTTTTTCACCTAGCTATTTCTGTTACATGCAAGATAGATGAAACAAATTTTCCTTGCACATTTATATGGTCCCTGTCAAGAGGTGCGTGCAGTGCTCTCTATTAATGCTCATTTGTGCCGTGATTCCTTATCCAGGATTTAACCCCTCCCAGAGCAAAACTGCATCTCCTCTGTGATACCTGTTATAAACCAGGCCAGACGCTGTGCGAGGTCCTGCCGAACAGGTCACACGCGGCGTCTGCCTTCCCTGGGCTGCTCCTCTGTAGAGGCAGCCTAAGGCAGGTCTGTCGCAGGGTCACAGGGAAGAGACCTTGCAGCTGGCATCGCAGAGGCCAGCACTACCGCTTTAAGGTCGCTCAGTCTTTAGCTACCAGCTTGTTTCAAAGGGGTAACAACATAAAGGAGAAAAGTATTAAAAAAAAAGAAGAAGAAAATAAGTCAAAGGAGGCTCAATAAGGAAAATCAAGTGCTCTGTGCAGGGATAGCAGTAGAAAAAATGTATGTAAGCATGCCAGAGTTAATTTGATGGAGAGTTTTGAACCAAGGAAAAAAAATTAAATTATCTCTCTCTTTCTTCTCTCCCTGTCATCTGTATTACTGCAGCTGTTTGCCCCGCTGGCTTTGGATATTGTCCACTAGCATGTTATTTACAAACCATACCGTGCCCCAGCCGGCCCTCTGGGTGAGAGTGTTGCTTCTGCAGCTTATGGCTGTCATCAGAGGGATAACGCACGTGTGTAAAGGTACTCCTGTATTTTGCTGAATCAGATTCTGAGTTTCCTTCTACAGTAACACATTGTAATTCTTCTCTCCATCGCTGATCTAAATATCTCCGCGTAGTGATAGATACAAATTATACCTTCGATGCAAACATTGGGTGTGCGTGTGTCCGTATCTCATTTACCTGGGCAGAGCTTTTACCTCTCACATTCATTTTTTAGCGTAAGAAAAATAAAGGGCTCTGTACTTAGCCGCCGATGACAGTATTGCAGCAGGAGAACACTGAGCAAGAAAAATGAAGACTGCAGAAGTGGAAGGAGGAAATGAAAGTTGCTCTGCCGACAGGGCTACATGAATTCAGCAATGGGTGGGTTAGGCTGAGAGTTATCAGTGATGATGAAACACAGCAGACTGTGGTAATGAAATATTTATGAATGGGGAAATGATACTGCATTCTGCAGTGCAGCACTGGGGAAAGTGAAATTTCAAGAATACTGTAATAGCAAAGCCCTCCATTAATTATCGAAAGCAAGCTGTAATGCCAGTTACTATGACAACAGGGTCCCCTATGTATTTGGCACCATTTGGGGGGGAGGAGGGGGCTGCTTCTATTTACTGGAGCGCATTGTATTTCTTTTCCTGTTGTTGTTGTTGTTAATTATGACTGTCCCAGCCTGTGACTATGTGGTTAATTTCAATGATAAAATTATGAAGTGACTATTGGCTAAAATATAGGGAAAGCCTTTAATAAATAGTACTGGTCTTTTTATTCTGGAAACAGCTAAAGATGCCCCTTCCCATATTAAGGGACGGATTATTGTAATTATTAATAATCTTATATAATATTAATGCATGATAAAGTAATAAGAAGTGAAATGCTTCTAGAAGTATTATTATTAATAATAATTTCGACTGTGTTAGGCTTTCACCCACAAAGCATTTTAGAAGCAGTGATTAATTAAAATGTCCAAATTGGCATACTGAATCCACCACTACACTTCCAGATGGGGCAAGGGAACGTACAACCTCTGCCCACTTATTTTTAATTACTGCTTATTTGGTTTCGTAAACCCCTGTCCCTCTCTGAGGTTTCCATTTATCCTCAGCACGGTCGAGGGTGTTTCCTGCCCGCACAGCTACGTGGTGCAGGGCACGTGAGGAAAGCAAGGTATAGGCCGTGATGAGGAAGAAGGACGTCGGCTGAAACATCTCAGGGCCGTGGCAACACGTCCCACTAACGCGGCTCTGCCAGCTCTCGACGTGACACGGCTTTGTGGACAGCATCTCTGTAAATCGTCACTAAACGGAACAGGCAGAGATGTGCCCACCAAAGCCTCCAGTTCAACGCCTGTGGATGCTGGGGATGGATGGGGACAATGGGCCACAGGCAGTGGCCAGGCTGACCAGCTCTCACCAGGCAGCATTTTCTACTGCCACTATAAAAGGCAGAGCACTCCTCTGCACAGACCATTGCTCTGAGCCACTCAGACATGTCTTACATTTTTATCTTCTTATTTTTAGGCTTAATAGTGTGTTTTATCAATTGCTATCACAGGGCTGTACAGATGTTCTTACTGTAGCTCCTTTCCAGGTGGGCAAAGTGTGCTACAGGTCCATTAAATGACTTTCCTAAGGTGATATAGGAAATCAGTAACAGAGAGAAGCCAAATCTCCAATTTCCAGCTTCAGGACCTTGTTCCACGGCATGCAGCGAGCTCCTGGTACTCCGCTCTTCTAGGAGGGAAGGCATTGCAAAGGTAAGAAGGGAAAATGGTTGGGAACTTGCAGTGTGAGTGCTCTCTTGCAAGTAGCTGGGTGCAGTAATTTCTGTTAAACATTTCCTAATCGTACGTGATGAACCAAGCCAGAAGCAGGCGTCTTCGCCCTGTGCATCTGACTGGGTGCAAACCTGACGGGATGCAGAGAAAGTCAAACCTGGTGGCAACAAGAGGATTTCTGTATTGCCACTGAATAGCAGATGCCACAAAGGGCAGGATTTCTTACGTGTGGGTGTATGTATGTGCATATACATGCACACATGCATTTATAACTATTCATTTTTTATGCAGAGAATACAATGGACTGCGCACTGTGATGGACATTGGCTTAGAGAGGAAAGATTTTGCCTGATTTTGTTCATAATGAGCTTACCGAATGGACACGGAAAATGAATCTATTTATTAGTTTTTTATTACTGCAGCCCTCCCTGTCTTCCTCTCCTTGCAGCTTAGAACCTTCAGCCCTCTTTGCTCGGATACCTTGGTGCCATCCTAAGACAGACATCACCTGCCCTGACATGGGTCAAGACCGGAGCTAGGAGTCCTCTGTGCCCTTTACTAGCTTGTACTTCCTTTTTTTTGAAGAAAAAACCCCCACACAAACCAAAACACAGCACTGTGAGAATGAAGTGAACCCCGTGAGCAATAAACAACGGGGTAACGTAATCCAGCCTCCCATCGCCTGACGAACGGCTGCGGGAAGCCAGCGGGGAAGGCGAGGGCTCCGTTTTCACTGTGATGAGAGCCGCCCCGAAGGACCGGCACGGATGGGAGCTTTCCTCTCCTTGGCTCCAGGGCTAGAGACATCCGATAAATAGCTCAGGCTACAACTCACTTGCAAGCAACGGGGGAAAGGACAAGCCTGGTAGGTGTGGGAAAGAAGAGCAGCCCATGTTGGTTTATCAGTGTCAGAAACCTTACAGAGAAGAAAAGGTCCTGGTAACTGTTTAGTGTGGAAAAGGCAAGAAGTAGCTGTGGGCAGGAGAAATGCAATAATATTGCTCAAACACAGTGTGTGAAGGTCTGCCTGAGATGGGTCAGATACATTAATCCTACCTCAGCACGTGGGGATGGCTGGACATCCCCTGTAGCTCTCCCCTGTGCCGGGATCTCCCGTTTGCATGCATCCTGTGGAGAGAGGATGTCTGTTGGTAAGGGGCATGGCTGGGCTTCAAAGAAACCCAGCTCCAGCATTCAGAGCCGTGTCATCTGGATGGGGAGGTCCTTGTGGGCTGCAGAAAAAAAATCATTAGTAGAGGGGCTGATTTTAGGGTAAAGGAAATCATGCCACAAATAATCATCTTCGCTACCTGGAGGGCACTGCCTACACCTCTGTGTATTTGATGACGTCTGCAGGCCCATACTGGAAAGGGGCTGAGCTGGGGGTGTCCCCTTTTGCTCTTCTAAATGCTTTTTGTTGGCAGTCTCCTCGGGGTAACTCTTGAGAGTGTGCACATGTGTGTAAACTTCAGGTCATTCATCGTCGCATACTTAGTGTCCTCGGGGTGACGGCGGGAATGACCTGGTGGCCACGTAAACTTTGTCTTCTCTGGGATGGAAGGCCTTGGTAGCAGATTTGTACGTCTCTGTGTGGAAAAGGCAAACCGTGTCCCTAAGAAGTATCAGCTGGCTGAGGTGAGCCTTGCCTGGCCCACTGGGTTTGCTTTCTCCAGCTGCTGCTGGCTACAGTATGGATAACCCCATCCACGCAAGGATTAACCCCTGATTCCACCCGTGCTGAAAGCCATCCTTGTTGTCTCAAGGAGGACGGAGCTGAAAGCTACCATGCTACAAAGATTTGCACCAAACCTTGGGGTCAGCCTAAAACAAATGTCGAATGTCTGCAACATAAACATTTAGAAAGAGCCCAGCCCGGTGTTCACGGACATTTGAACCCGTCAGAGTCAGAGCCCCGTCACCAAGCTTGAGAAGGCAGCCTCTGAAGGGCAGGAGGAACTGCTGAGGAACACGCTGAGGCGTGTGAGCCTCAGCAAGCGCAGGGCTGCGTCTGCACCCGCCCAGCGGCGAGGAGGAGGGGGGGAAGGCAGAAGGCGAGTCAGCCTCCGGTTCCTTCTGCTTCTGAAAGCCCCTAAGGTGCTAGGGAGAAAAAAAAAATAATCCCTGCATTAGGCCTGTTTGCATCACTCCATAACTAATGGATAAGAACAGTCAGCTGAGCAGGGGCTTCCCTCAGAGGCGTGAAAGCCCCAAGGGAGGGAATGTGGAGCGGGAGGCCGTACGCTGCGTTACTGGCGTTTCTCTCCCAAACTCCACGTCCTTGTTGCAATTCAGCACATGCAGGCAGCCAGCCCTGCCCGAGCCCGCGGTGGGAGCCCTGTTTGTACTCAATCAGCGAGCAGAGAAGTCCCTTTCATTAACTGAGGGATTTTATGTCCGTGCTTTGGTTGTTTATTCTTTCCAGTGCTATTCTGTTCGGTCGCTGCAGGGATTGCTAAGAGACGCGGGGGAACGGGGAGCACTTAGTCAAGGGCAGAAATATTTGGATGCAGTCAGCAATAAAAGGAATCCCTGAAAATTATAGACATTTTCCAGAGTAGCTATTTTCGCTGCCTGCGATGTTTCACATGCTCCATCCTGAATTACCCTGAAGTGCAATTAAAATACTTTAATGTTTGAAACCTGGAAATCCTCAGTCCCACAGTCTTAATATCATTCCTGGCTGTGAAAGAGGAGGGGAGGAGAGAAGGATTTATTCTCACCAGGCTGCAGGGGGATTTACACCCTCAATTTTTGTCCACTTGACTGCAAATCCTCTCCACTCAATCTGCAGGCAGCGCAGGAGGAAGGCAGAGGTGCTGGTGATGCTGGCATCTCCCCTGCTTCCAGCAGAGCTGGGCAGATGTGACACCTCCCTCCATGGCCCCGAGTCAACCGGCCGCTCTGTGCCCTGCTTTCGGCAAACCTAGAATAATTTAATATTGAGTCCTGCGGGAGGAGGTGTGAAGCTACGACTGCAGTTCTGAAAGTTCCCTTTTTTCCTCCTTCCAGAAGCAGGTGAGCCTGTGAATGCAGAGTGAGGGTGGAGCCAAGGCACGGGGTTCGGTTTGGCTCTGCAAGCGACAGCTGGAGACGAGCTATCGGAAGATGCTGTACGCCTCTGCCGAAAAATATTGGAAAGCTGCAATACGTAAGGTTGCTGTGACCACCAGGAGAGGAAGGAAAGCCAGTTTGTCCTTCCCTCGGCTCATCCTTGGCCCTCTTGCACTTTTACTGCTCCCCACGTTTGCCGGGCAGAGCGTGTGCGTGTGTGTCTGGATGCGTGTTATAGGAAGAGAAGCACTCGGTGAGCCAGGAGGACTCTGCATTGCTGAGCAAACATTTATAGGAGGGATATCAGACTTTTCTTAAAGGGCGTGGGCTTAATTTAAGACCCAGCAGCCAGGCTGAGACAGTTCGTGTGTGCTGGCAGAAGGCTGCCCGAGTGAGTGATGGGAGCCCCCGGCACCTGGAGCGTAGCTGCTAAGTGAGAGAGGCTACAAGTCATCATCTGGGTACTTAGGAGCAGTGTCCTTTATGATCCTCTGATTCATGGGCGAGGAGCATCACATAACTCAGGGACACTCACAAAGCCCTGTGGTGCCATCCTTCAAAGTTTTGTTGCGGCGACTTCGGGATTGACTCCAGGCAAGTCTCTAGCTCCGGGCCCGGCTGAGCAGGGGCTCGGCTCAGCTCTTCCTGCTCAGGATTAGTTAAGGTGCTTCCTGCTACAAGAGAAAAAGTAGCTGTGGAGTTCTCCTGCTGAGGAAAATTCACGGCGACAGAAACATAATTAAAACTGAGCAGCAAAAGAGAGAGAGAGGAAAAGGCAGATCCCTGTGCTTGATGATGTTGCCCGTAAAGCTGCTCACAGCTCTCCGCTGCTGGTTTATCCTCCGGCTGGGGGTCTGCCAAAAGAGCAAAAGCCTTGCCTGTCTGGCTCTCCTCACACTCAGATGCGAAAGGGAGAGTGAGTGAGGACGGCCTATTCAGTGTCCTGCGGCTAAAGGAATGTCGAATGAGACACCCCTAATGACTGGCACATCAGCTGGAGAAGCCCAGACCTTTGGGCCATTACGTTGCAGACATGGGTGTACCAGTGATGGTGGCTGGGGGCTGTAGCCAGCCAGACCATACCGGTACCAGCAGCTCCAGTGCCTTAGCAGACCGTGTGGGCACTCTTAAATACACCAGCACAAAGACAGGTAAGATGTGTCTGATGGTGATTTAAATAACCTGGAAGACTTGGCCCAAAAGCAGGTGAGAAATGATCTCCTGATTCACCAACAGCTGAGCTGCAGGGACAATGAGAGGCAGCACAAGGAGGGTTAAAACCTGGTGGGGACTTTAACGTCTTGAGATACCGTTAGCTCCGCACATTTATTTGTGGTCATCTTACCAGCTGAGAAAGTTTAGGAAGTTCAGTCCTTTCTCCTTTTTCTACGCCCGAGTAAAAGTCGCTCCAGCTTAATGGCATCGATTAGGGAAAGAGTAGTCAGACAGACTGTATTTGGGGGACAGCAGATTTTGGGGCTGCTAGTACATTATCACCTCACTCCGCTGCTAGAACAGCCTTTACCCAGAGTGTGCACAGAGATGTTAACCATTTTCTGTAAAGAGCTGCTTATTAAGCAGAGAGAGCAGCAAGATAGAAGTAAGTGTCTAGATTTTCTGGGAGGAAAAATAAAAACCTTTGTAGGTTAAAATTAGCTTTTAGATTGCAGGGATGAAACCACCTGAGGTTAGAGCCTTGCTGCTTTTCAATAGGCAAATGAGCTACTCCACGAGGAGCTGCCCTTACGTGGCTATCGAAACGAACGCCGTCTTCCCGCAGCACCTTCCGCGGCGCAGGGTGTCTGTCTCCGCGGGAGGAACAAAGCGGGGAGCCGGGCCGACGATGGGTTCCCCCCGCGCCGCAGGGTGCTTCGCGGTGGGGTGGGTGTTGCCATTTATTGTAAGTGCCCTGTCATTAACTGTTCATTGTAATGTATTGAATGGCAGGATCTCACCGGGCTCGCGTGCACTTCCTCGGGAGTGTGCCCCGGCTTCCCTGAAGCGTTGTTTGAGCCGAGCGTGACAGCACTTGTCAATGGAGCACTTGTGGACTCTCAATGCCTGAGAGTCCTAATGCGCTTTTTCATTCTCCTCCGTCGGTCTCCCGCACTTGCTTTCGAATTCAGATGTGGATTTTTCCACCATGTCCGTCCCAGAGAATGAAGGCTGTGTTTGCTATGGTCTTTGTTCTGCTCTTCACCTTCGTTGTGAGCTGCTCGCTGACTGTCTGTGCACCAGCCCTTTACCAGAGTGTGTCCTAGCTCATTTTCCTCTCCGTTTTCCTTCCCAGAGGGTATGTGCTGGCTCCAGATGCATGTAACTGGCCACCACAGGTGGGACAAATGACAAGGATGATCAGAGATATGAACCACCTTCCTCAACAGGAGCAAAGAAGTGGCTTGGGCGTCTTCAGCCTCCAAGACTGAAAGGAGGTAGGATGGAGGCTTGCTGGAGCCTGGATGGTGTGGAGGGGAGATCTGTGACCGTGTCTGACAGTTCCTCATTCCCTCCTTCGTACTACGGGCCATACCCATAAGCTAGCATGTGGCAGGCTCAAAGCCCACAAAAGGAGATGGTTCTTCACACTGCACAGAGTCAGGGTGTGGGAACTCCTTGCTGCAGGAGGTTGCAGGTGCTGGAAGTTTCTATATGCTCAAGGGATTGTGGAACACGTTTCACAGAAGAGAAATCCATTGAGAGTTATTGCGTACAAAGGCTTTGCCTTGGGTTCAAGAAGTCCCTGAGCTGCAAGTGACTGAAGGCTTAGTAAATATTTGAGGTGGTGTCACTCTATGTTTGTCTCATTTTTATGCTGCTTCCCAGGCATTTTTTTTCAGTCACTGGGGGAGACTTGGGTAGACAGAAGTCTGATCTAACATGGCGTGGCTCCTCTTGTGTTCACCCTGTCACCACCACAGTGCAATCCCCTTTACCCTTCATCCCCTCAGTGAACAGACTGAGGCCAAACTACCTCACAGCCTTAGTAGGACCTAGGCTAGTGAACGCATCATCACAGCAGTGTAAAGCTGCGGCCACTAGCTACAGTTCTGCTCCTCTTCCAAGGTCTGTCCCTTTCCATTTGGACTTACAGTCTGCATTTTACTGGCAGAAATTATTCTCAGCACCTACTAAATATCAGATGCTTTTCATGCCTGAGGTATGATTACTTCTGGAGCACGGGAGGCTTTCCCTTTTCACTGGCCGTTGTGCTTTGCAGGCACCACTCGCCGCAGCGAGAGGATCTCTGAGCAGTCTCCATTATACTATTATCACTGCTTGCTATGTGTATATTGTGATCACTACATTATTAGTCGTGGTAGTAGTACTAGTATTATTACATGATTACTAGTAATCTTTAGTTATAATAATTTTTATAGAATAAGTTTTGTTTAACCCTTGGTTTTCTGTGATGCTTGGTGACTTTCTCGTTCTGAGGTTGGCTTCAATCTGTTGGCAAAGTTACAGCAGAGATGAATACCTCAAAACCTTGTAGGACAAGCTGCCTTCCTGGGCTGGAAAGGAAGGAATGAATTTCAGGGTGTCAGTGATATCGGGGTGTGTTACCAGGGCCTGCCCAACCTCCCAGGGTGCCGTGGTCCTTCTGGGATCTCGATGATCTCCAAGAACTGGAAATGCAATAGGTGCAAGGGAGACAGCTAATGAGGGAAACTCTCTGTGGCACCAGCTTCGTTGTCGTGAACACTATCTCTGAAAGAGCTGATTTATTTTCTGTGCTGCCTATGATGCATGAAGTAGGGGGCTGAAAATCTATTTTAATGCCAGTGAGTGGTGTCAGGTGAATATGAGCTGACATAGGAATCCAGACAATTAGAGCAGCTTCCCTTGACCTGATATTAGTAGAGGGTTTTCTGCAAGCAGTGATAGATGTAGATCCTCAACCATTGATTTTTTTGGTGCCTGCCCATGAATATTATGATAAAGTGTTGGTTTTGTGAGGGTGTTTTTTTAAAGAGAGTTGAGTTGCTGCAGCTTTGTGAAATATCGGTGATGTAGTTATGTATGAGCTGTATAAGCACCATGACACACAGAGCATTAGAATTCATCTTGCTTGTTATTGTCCTTTTACAAATGACTCCATGCCAACCAGTCAAAGCTTGGGACTAAAAATGCAGCTACACAGAGGTAGCTGCGCACCATCTTCTGTGCAAAGGGTCTGATTTAATCATAAAAGAGGTACTTCCAGGTACCATGGAAATGAAGTTTTTCATGAAGCAAATAGGGGACGTGGACTAAACACTGGAGTCAGGAGAGGACTGCAAATACAAATGTGACAGGAGGTTAGGAGGAAATATTTGTCAGTGAAAGGTAATAAATGTATGTCCAGAAACACAGGGAACTAAGGAAAGCAGAGAGATGCATTTTTGTTTGAGAAGACTCCCTGATGGCTTCATGACATCCCTTCTAAGCTTGACTGAGCTTTAGGACTCATAGATTCTTTGCAAAAATGTTCACCTGCACCTGAAGTCTTCTATTTTCCTGTGACAGCAATATCTTTTCAAAAGACTCAGTTGCCTGACTTACAAAATATTTTTTACATTATTTCAGCCCTGATTATTACTACTGTTCCCTGGGGTAAATGGCCCTGGATGTACCCTTTCCTCCTCGCATCCATCTGTTGTGTCTATCCAGGAATTCTTTCACGTTTCAGCTTGATTTTCCTCTCTCATACCTGGATGACTTAACCGTTGAAACATCCAGCCATAAATACATGGCACCCCTAGAATTGGCAGGGATCCCTTGCACAGCCAGCAAAGCCCCCAGAGGCAGCAGGGTGAGGGGCAAAACCCCTTAAGATAGCTCAGAAACTGAAAATAGTGTGCTTGTGGCAGCCAAGACCAAACTAGCTTGTCTAAGAGGCAAGTCTTACTAACAGAGGCTTGGGTTTGCGCTGGCTCCGAAGAGCACTAGGGAAGGAGTCTCTGGGCTGCATCATCCTGCATAAATCCGGCGGCAAAGGTGCTCAGATTTGCTGCATTGAAGTATACAGCGTGAGAGACTTCGGTTCAGGCCTTCCACCAGTGTAATCAGAATTCAGTCATCCCTGTTCAAGGGGTTAATCCGTTGTAAAACTAGCCACAGTGCAGCCAACACTGCCTGCTTTCATCATGGGGATGTTTATCTTTTGTATCCGTGGGGGAGTTAAAACAAGGGGAAGACTCTACCCTTTAAGTGGAGAAGATATTATCGCTCAGGGGTGATTGCTGGACAGTTTTGTTGAGTCCTTATCCCAGTACTGCTGGCCTGAGGAAGAAGAAATTTTATTGGAGACAAAAATCTGAGTCTCACAGGAGTGAAGTGGGGTAACACCTAAACCTCTTAGTTGAATTACCTTTTTTTGAAAACTGCAGATAAACCAGAGCATGTTTTAAGGCACAGACTTTCAAAAACCTAAAAATTTGACACAAAAGCCACAGAAGTGGGGGATAAAGATCTTGCCATTATACTTATATTGAGCATCCTATAGGAACAGAAGAGGGATATCTCTTGTCTGCAGCGGGGGGAGGACAGCACTGCCGAGGCAACGTGTGCCACTGGGAAGAATCATAGAATCACAGAATCATAGGTTGGAAAAGACCTCTGAGATCATCAAGCCCAACCATCCGCCCAACACCACCCTGCCTAAGAAACCATATCCCAAAGTGCCACATCTACACGTTTTTTAAACACCTCCAGGGACGGTGACTCAACCATCTCCCTGGGCAGCCTGTTCCAATGTCTGACCACTCTTTCAGTCATGAAAATTTTCCTAATATCTAATCTAAACCTTCCCTGGCACAACTTGAGGCCATTGCCTCTCATCCTATCGCTAGTTACCTGGGAGAAGAGACCAACACCTGCCTCACTACAACCTCCTTTCAGGGAGCTGTAGAGAGCAATGAGGTCCCCCCTCAGCCTCCTCTTCTCCAGACTAAGCAGCCCCAGCTCCCTCATCCGCTCCTCATAAGACTTGTTCTCCAGACCCGTCACCAGCCTCCTTGCCCTTCTCTGGACAAACTCCAGCACCTCAACGTCCTTCTTGTAGTGAAGGGCCCAAGAAGTCCTACCCAAGCCTGCTTCCGTCTCCCCAGGGTGGTTACAGTGAGTCCTCCTGCCTGAGAAGTTGCAAAACCAGGAGAAAAATGTCAGCATTCTCAAGCAATTTTCTTTTGGCAAGGTTCACATG
>Ga0065711_1015834_pt1 | contig 13379 bp, 18 predicted proteins | sample Hoacrofraction12_FD_59098 | JGI IMG/M metagenome (GOLD analysis project Ga0065711, IMG submission 59098) | Hoatzin crop microbial communities from Cojedes, Venezuela - Epithelial fraction 12 v2 (version 2) | ecosystem: Host-associated > Birds > Digestive system > Esophagus > Crop | place...
GAAGTCATCGACACCCTAACAAAAGCCATTCGTCAAAACCACATTCAACGACTAAAACAAGGCCTCTGCAAGCAGGAATTAGGCTATTTCCTAAATGAGATTACCAGTAATCTCGAAAGGATTGCTGACCACTATTCAAACATTGCCACTACCCATCTTTTAATTGACGAAGGTGGCTATAATGCCCACGACTTTATGAATCGCTATCGGCAGCGTACAAATGAGAGTTTCTGGGAAAAATATCAATTATATCTCAATAAATATCGTATCGATTAGTACACCTTAAACGGCGTTAACCAACCATGCATATTCATACGATAAGGAAGTCAACGACATCAGGCTTAGCTTTGGTATCTAAAATATCGGCATAGCCTTCTTTTTTTTAAACCCATTTTCGCATAAGGAACACTCATAATTAACACAAACCATTTGCGACCACGAGCACATAATCAGCAAATTCGACCCCGAGATATTCCGGTTCAACCTGGTATTCACCTCTGATATAAACTATTAATTCATTGCGCTTCAGCTTGCATCTTCATTTTCTCCTTAAACGATCATTTATAATCCATTCTTCAATTGTCAGAGGTTCATAGTTGCTAAACATGCAGAAGCAATTGATCATCTGACATGGAATGTGTCTTTCGATGCCGTCGGGGCCGACTCTTTTGATGAGTCTGACTTTCTTGATGTAGTCATTTAAAATTTCTTCATCCATCGTATTATGAACATGTCCATACAACATATAAGTCTTAGGAATACCATTCTCATCCAAACGATATTGCCCATTATAGCAAACAATTGGATAATGGCTGATGACAATCTTTCGCTTATTATCATTGAGCTCTACATAGTCTCTAATCCATTCAAAACGGGATGCAAATTCCAAATCCTTAACATAATTGTCATGATTGCCCTTAATTAAATAAAGATGACCATTCAGCTTATTCAATAAATCTAAGGTCTCATCCAAAGTACCATAGGATAAATCACCGATGATGACAACTTCATCATTAGTTCTAACCTTCCGATTCCAAGCCGCAATCATCACTTCGTTCATCTGTAAGACATCATCAAAAGGACGACAATCCATCTTCGTCAATAAGGAGCGATGAAAAAAATGACAATCGGCAATATAATAGCGCATTAAGCTTTAACCGCCCTCTTTTTATAGACAAAGAGCCAAAGCATATATTCAACAGCTGTCGTAATGAGCCAGCTGATGGGATAGCACATATAAATTGTTTCTAAATAGGGATACATCTTAAAGACGACAAAGATCCAAAAGAAACGAATACCGCAGATTCCAATCAACATGATGACTGTTGGAATCGTGGAATAACCCATACCCCTCATTGAATTAATAATCGTATCCATCATCCCATTCACAAAGAGTAAAGTCACCACAAAGGTCAAGCGCTTCATGCCATATTCAATGCTTTCACCGCTGGTATAGATACCTAAAAAATAAGAGCCATTCAAATAAATTAATAAACCGATAAGCATCGAACATAAGCTCCCAAATAAAAGACAGTAGCGTAAGATAGGTCTAATTCTTTCATAATTCTTAGCACCATAATTTTGGGAAGTGAAGGTTATCGCTGCTGAGGCAAAGGAGCCCATGCCGATATAGACAAAGCCTTCTAAATTAGCAGCAGCCGAATTACCTGCCATCAATTGGGTATTGTTGAAGGAATTTAAAGCCGAAAGAATAACTAAATTCGATAAGGCAAAGACACTGCCCTGAATTCCCGCTGGAATTCCGATCGCCATAATTTGCTTACAGATATCCTTATCAAAATGCAATTTATTTAAGTAGAGCTTAGTAGCCTCCCCGCAGCTTTCCTTAATTAGCGTTAAAATAACTAAAAAGGAAGAAAGAATTTGGGAGACGACCGTAGCTATCGCAACCCCGGCAACACTCATATTCAAGACGATAACCATAAATAAATTAAGACCAAAGTTGACAATACCGCTGAGCATTAAAAAATAAAATGGTCTTTTAGTGTCACCTTTAGAGCGTAAGATCGCTGCTCCAAAGTTATAGACGCACATAAAGAAGGTCCCCACGAAACAAATCTGCATATAAAGCTGTTGCAGTTCAAAATAATCACTGGGGGTATCGACCAGTTGCAATAGGGTTGGCGTAAAGAAATAACCCACAAAGCTGAGGATAATTCCACCCACTAAAGCCATAAAGATAGCTACATGCACACTTTTGGAAACATCAGCCTTATCACCGGCGCCGATTTTATTAGCGACCACCACATTAGTACCGGTCGCAAGACCTAAAAGAATTGAATTAACTAAAAAGATGATGCTCCCACTGCTGCCAACAGCAGCTAAAGCGCTATCACCACAATATCTACCGACGACAATCGTATCCGCAATATTGAAAAAAATCTGTAAGAAACTTGAAAACATCAAGGGGATCGCAAAAGCGATGATTCCCTTCACCAAAGGTCCTTGTAACATATCGATGTTATATTTACTATCCTGCATACGCCCTCCCATTCCAAAGAAATATTAGCACCTTTTAGCTAAATAATGATATCATTTGATTATGAAGTTTATTAAAAAGTTTTTGAAAACCATTTCCTACATTCTTTTTTTTGCAGGAGTCATTCTCATCGGCTTTGTCTTCATAACCCATAAGGACTTAATCATTGAGCTTTTAGAGAAGATTGTGGAAGCCAAAGCAGTCCAAGGTTTATATATGACCTTAGCGGGCTGTGGGCTCATCTATCTTTCAGCTTTAGTCCTCGCTTTAGCTTCTAAAATCCATGTCAAAAAGAAGGCTAAGGAAGAAGAAGTAGATGAAGATGATCAGGAAATTGAAGTAGAACCCGAAGAGGATTCCTTTAATTCTTATTAAGGGTTGCTTTAATGGTATCTTTGACCGCATCCGGTTCAATGTTTAAGGCATAAGCAAGCTCTTGGTGCAAGATCTTCTCGGCTCTCTTCTGCTGAGCAATATCGACCTCCGAGATGCGTTTACCGCTTTGCCTTTTTTCTTGGTCTTTTTCATACAAGGTACGAATGATACCCACTAGGGCTTCAGGATTACCTTCACTAATAATCTGCGCATAGCTCTCTTTGCGATTACGACTCTCTTCAATCCAGTTAGCACTTAATTTAGGAAATCTTTTAATTAAATCAGTAGCGGCTGCATTATCCATTGGATAACGAATAATCTCTTCAGCACTCTTAACAGGCACGTAGGCCTTATTGCCACTTTCATATAAAGACTGCAAACGATAATATTTGCCCTTCTTACCACTGACTTCCATACTTAAAATGTCGATAATACGACAGATACCTAACTGGTTATGCATGACGATATCTTGTATCTTGAACATATTATCATTATAGCACTTTTTTATTTTTTATGCTCAGTCTACCCTTTTATTAAAAGCTTACCATTAATAATACATATCAAAATAATTAATAATTAGCGATATAAATATAAAATATGTTTGCGTCCAATTAAATTTATTTTGCATCCGGTTTTAAGCAATTTTGGACGAAAATTTTTTTTTAGACTTAATTCAAGGCATCAGTTTTTACATAATGAGTATTTCTTGAGGTTCCCAACTTCACGATAATACCTTCTTCACATAGTTTATTCAGGATGGAGATAACGGTTGAGCGTGAAATACTAGGACAAGCGATGACAACATCCGAGCTTGTAAAGGTTCCAAGCTTGTTATCTACATATGAATTTACCACTTCGTAAGCTGGACTTTTTGTACCTATGCCCCTACCGATATTTACTCTATCTTCAAAATCAACATAACAAGCAAGAATTATTTCGAGCATATATCGAATAAAAGGTGTTATATCATTTTTACCTTCGTTCCATCCGATATCGGCAGCTTGCAGTGCTTCATAATACAAATCCTTCGTTTTTTCAATTTGCCTTTCAATACTAATGTATTTACCAACTTCATAGCCATTTTGATATAACATCAATAATGTTAACAAACGGCTCATCCTGCCATTACCATCATTAAATGGGTGGATGCACAAAAAATCAACTATAAAAGCTGGTATTAATATTAGTGAATCAACTTCTTCCATCTCTCTAACTTGATTATAACTATCACAACTCGCTTTGATAGCTTCCTCAGTCTCGTATGGAGGGATAGGTGTAAAACGAATGAAGGTGTTGCCATTCGCATCCGTTTCACTGATGTAGTTTTGGATATTTTTGAATTGACCACCATAACTAAGCTTTGCTTGTTTTAACAAATCACGATGAAGTTGAAGAATATATGCTGGACGAATTGGAATATAATCATGACTTTCATGAATTGTATTTAAAACATCACGATATCCTACTATTTCGCTCTCGTCTCTATTTTTGGGTGTAGTCTTTTCAGCAACTAATTGTTTTACACGAGTGTTTGTAGTAACGATACCTTCGATTTTGTTAGAACTTTCGGTACTTTGAATTCTAGCTATTTCAACAAGTCGCTTCAACTCTTTAGGTTTCTGCTTTACAAATAATTCCTGGCGTCCCTTACATTCATGAATTTTAGCAACCAAATTCATTATTTCGCCATCCCATTTTATTTCCTTTAATTTATTGTAATCGAATTGTCTCATCGGTCCTCCTTTCGTAAAATTTATTTAAATTACAGTCCAATTTTACTACTTTTTGGACGCAAATTTAAAAGAATTGGACAAAAAAAAGAAGCATAAAATGCTTCCCAAAACACTAAATCAACATGAACTAGCCTATATTAAGCCAAACAAATCGATCGCCATACCGCTTATAACACCGATTACAAGCAATAATAAGACAATCTTTAAGCATTTATAATGGTCCTTTTCAACTCTGAATAAGACAAGGATTCCTAAACCAGAACCGCTGAATAAACCGGCCATCAATAAACCTAAGGAGATGATGCCATGTAGATATAATTCCGTGATAACAACTGAAGAAGCACAATTAGGAATCATGCCGATTAAGGAAAGCAAGGGATAGGCAAGGAAGGATTTCCAGATGGTCCAATTTTCAATATTCTCTAAACCAACACCTTCTAAAACAAAGTTCAAGACAAAGTTAACGATCAGGATAAAGACAAAAATCTTTAAGGAATGAATCAGAGCCGCCTTGAAGATGTTGTTGTCCTCATCACAATGACAATGGGCTCTTTCACATAAGTCCTCGATCTTATTGTGGGGTTTTTTCTTGATGAGGAAATCAATTAGAAAGCCCCAGAATAACGCAAAGGCTAATTTAAGGAAGAGGATACCAATAATCCTTGTGACTTCTAAAGCATTCGCAATAAACAAGATCAGCATCTCATCACTTGTGGTTAAAAAGATTGCGATTAAAGTTCCTAAACTGATTAAGCCACCCGCATAGAGATTAGCAGCGGCTGTTGAAAAACCACATTGGGGAAATAAACCAAATAAACCACCAACCAAAGGTCCAAATTTAGCTGTCTTAGCTAATTTATCATTTAGCTTATCAGCTGTCTGTTTCTCTAAATATTCCATCAAGAGATAAGCTAAAAATAAGAATGGTAAACATTTTAAAGCATCGATTAAAGCATCCAAAAATAAATCAAACATTCTTTTCTCCTTACAACGGCTCTAATTCTACCATAACTTTCGTTTATAATAGCAGTATGAACAAACAAAAAATCAATTTAGACCAATTTCCCACTGGTAATGCCTCGAACAATAATATCAATGCCTGTCTAATCTTGGAAGGTGGTGCTTTTAGAGGTATGTATACCGCTGGTGTCCTAGATGCCTTCATGTTGAATGACATCAATATCAATACTGCAATTGGCGTCTCAGCAGGTGCCTTAAATGCAACCAATTATTTAGCAGGTAATATCGCTCGGACCATTAAAATCAATCTTGATTATCGCTTCGATAAACGCTATATCGGCTTTAAAGCCCTACAACGCAATAAGGGCATCATCGGTTACGATCTTTTCTTCAATGAAGAAGTCTTAAATAAATATCCGCTCAATCTGAAACGCTTAGCTTCTAAAGAAAAGGAATTGCTTATTTCTGCAACCAATTGTTTAGATGGACAATCCCACTTCTTCAATAAGGATGCCAGTAATATCTTCCTCGCTATCAAGGCCTCCGCCTCGATGCCTATCGTTTCGAAAATGGTCTATATTGATGGTGAGCCCTATCTCGATGGCGGTTGTTCAAAGAAAATCCCCATTGACTATGCCTTAAATAAGAATTATGAAAAGATAATTATCATCAACACNAGAGAAAGAGAATATCGTCGTCCTAAAGAAAAGGTCTCTAATTTAACGAAGGTTATCTATCATAATTATCCTAACTTCGTCAAAGCCTTAGATAATGTCAATGCTGACTATAATCAGACGGTGCAAATGCTGGATACCCTTGAGCAACAAAAAAGAATTTTCAGAATTGCCCCCAGTGAGCCTATCACGGTTTCCCGTCTTGAAAAAGACCTCGATAAGCTCACTCATATCTACTGGTTAGGTCATAATGATGCTTTGAAAGCGTTACCAGCGCTAAAAGAGTATCTAAATAAGTAAAAATAAGAGTAAAATAAGACTGTGAAAAAGGAGGCCAATATGCCATTAGTTACATCAAAAGAAATGTTCGAAAAAGCTTATAAAGGCGGTTATGCCATCGGTGCTTTCAATGTCAACAACATGGAAATCGTCCAGGCGATCGTTGAAGCTGCTAACGAATTGCGCTCACCTGTCATTCTACAAGCGAGTGCTGGTGCGCGTAAGTATGCTCAAAGCGCTTACTTAATGCATCTGGTTCAAGCAGCGGTAGAAACCAGTGATATTCCAATCGTTATGCATTTAGACCATGGTGCTGATTTCGATATCTGTAAGGACTGCATCGACAGTGGTTTTACTTCGGTTATGATTGATGCATCCGGTGAAGAATTTGAAAAGAATATCGAAATCTCAAAGGCGGTTGCGGAATATGCTCATGCGCATGGTGCGGTTGTTGAAGCGGAATTAGGAACGCTTGCTGGTGTGGAAGATGAAGTGAGCGTCGATAGTGATAAAGCTTTCTATACTGATCCGGAACAGGTTGAGGAATTTGTCAAGCGTACCGGTGTTGACTCGCTTGCGATTGCGATCGGTACCAGTCATGGTGCTTATAAATTTAAGCCCGGTACTAATCCCAAATTGCGCTTGGACATCTTAGCTGATGTTGCATCCCGTTTACCTAACTTCCCCATCGTTCTCCATGGTTCTTCATCAGTTCCTCAGAAGTATGTTGGCATCGTCAATGCCAATGGTGGTGCTTTAAAGGATGCCATCGGTGTCCCCGAAGACCAGTTAAGAGAAGCAGCTAGAGGCGCTGTCTGTAAGATCAATATTGACAGCGACTTACGCTTAGGTATGACTGCCGGTATCAGAGAGCACTTAGTAGCTCATCCTGATCACTTCGATCCTCGTCAATATATTGGCGATGGCCGTAATTATGTCAAGGAAATCGTAGCCCATAAGATTAAAGAAGTCTTAGGCTCCGATGGTCAAGCATAACTAATTAAACAAATTATTTAAACACAAGAGGTATCACCCGATACCTCTTTTTATATATTTATATAATTGTCTTACATAAAGGAATAGGGATTCGTACTAAGCGATATAAATATTTTTGGATCTGTTGCTTAATTTTAAGAGAATTGATTAGTATTACTGATTACGATATAAGGCAAAGTAAGTATTGATATATTTAAAACAAAAATATAAAGCTAAGGCATCGACAATAATAACAACGAAGACAAGAAATGGCTCTAGCATTGTTAATTTTAAATAGATTGTTATAAGCGCTAAAGGAAAAATTAGAATATTAAAGATAAGACTTATCAATAGATTTTTATTGTCGATATTGATTGTTATCTTATTGGTGATGTTACTGAAGATGATTGTCATGACGCACATTGAGGCAATAATTTTAAACACCAAGATGTTTTCCCATAAGATTGCGCTTAGGCTTAACCAAGAGATCTCAAAGTGCACAACTCGACTAAGATATTGTAAAAATGGAAATGTAATCAGCATCATCAAATCTAAGATAATCAAGACAATATTAGTAATTACCCTTCTGTTCATAGCTTTATTCTCCTTTACTATATTTAGTTACTTGTTAAGTCAACCTTTTAGCAAGATATGCCAATAAAAGGCCGACACCGATAAAGATTTCAATTAAAAGTTGATAATTCTTAAAATGATAGAGCTTTGTCTTTTCTAGGATGATAACTATTAGATATAAGACAAAGATAATTAAAGAGACGATACTAAAGATTAATGCCATAGCGACCTCCCGAGATACTTGAGATGAGTTATATAAATTAAAAGGACACAGATGATGACGATGCAGGTGGTGAGATAGGTTACAAATTTTTCTTTTGGGGTTTCGTCCTTGTCATATTTACTGCTATAGAAGCTCCAGGAGCGATCTACCTTCACTAAATATAAATAAAGACAGATATTGAAGAAGAGAAAGAAGCTATGAAAATATTTGATATTGAAGTTACTATTCGCATTATAGATAGCTATATAAAGCATTATTAAGGCTAATGTAATAGGAACAGCTAATTCCTTCCTCTTGTATTGATAGCTGATGTTATGCCAAAGAAAGGCATGCACAAATAGCAGCATCAACCACAGAAAGAAGCTATGATTGATAATTATTTGCCTCATTAGCTAATAAATTGTTTAGCATAGAAAGCTAGAAAGAAGCCTGCGACATATAAAAATCTAATAATCTTTTGATAATGCTTTAAATGGTAAATATTAAGCTTTTCAAGTGTAATAATTATTAAATATAAGACTAAACAGATAGCTGAGATAATACTAAAAATTAAAGCCATAGAACCTCCTAAAGAAAATAGGCAATCAACCTAAATAAGAACAGCATGCCAATTAAGAAGAGAAAAGCCACCGCAAAGACATCTCCGGCAGTACCGGATTCGACATTTTGTTTTTTAGGCTTGAGTGATATGCTCCCATCCACAAAGTCGCAATAAAGCGCTAAAGCAATATTAAAGCCTGCAAACCAAATATGATAATATTTTAAAACGATAAAGTCATATTGGCTGAAATTTAGATAAAGGGCTGCTCCAAAGGAAACCAATCCTAAAAGAATAACAATAATTAGTTCCAAGCTTTTAAACTTATGTTTGAAGGTTGTTTCCACGATCATCCCAACAAATATAACAAACCACCAAGCATAATAAATATGATTAATAAATTGTAGAGACATCTTCTCCTCCTTTGCATTTCTATTATACCCGTTAAATACCTTATGCAACAATAGTGGCATCACCTATCAAGATAATAGCTTTTCTTTGTAGGCACTTGTATCCTTCTGCCAAAATAAGATAATCATCATTATTGGAAATATTGAGTTAAAGCCTTTAACTAATAAAATAAAGCGCAATACTAAAACCGATGAAGATAATTGTTAAATAAATCAACATCCAGATTAAGCTTCTGCTACTTGCTTCATCTTCAAGATTTCTTGAATCCTTAAGNATTTTATAAGTGCCCATCACCATACAAGCAATGAGGGCGATAAAGATTAAGACTTTAAGATTAGTAATCATTTAAGAAANCCGATGGCATAAAATAGCGCACCAATGAAGATTGTGGCGGCTAGCGCTAAGATCATAANCTTACTGGTTTTCTCTTTTTCGCTTAGATTCTTAATGTTACTTAGNAAGACAAANCTAAAATAGACCATTGTCACGAAGGATAAAACTAAAATTNCATAAACTAAATAATTCATAATTCATTTACCTCAATGCACATATCATACCATGTTTCATTNCCCCATTTTGATTTAGAGAGCCCTTTATTGNTNAAACCNAGCTTTTCATAATAGCTTATCTTTTCCTTTAAACAGGTCAAATAGACCTTCTTGATATTATTAGCTTTAGCTTGCTTTAGATAAGCTTTCATCAACTGCGTACCGATGCCCTGCCCCTGATATTGAGGCAAGACCTCTAGTCCCAGCAACATGATATTCCTACCGCTGGGATCCTGCTCCTCAATATCCGTAAAAAAACAGTCTTCAAAGGCTTCTTTATTGGTTAGGACACCATTAATCATCGCAATGGGATTATCCTCTTCATCCACCGCCACCAGAAACATCTCGGAAAAAAGCTGCACCCTTGCGTGATTAAATCCGAAGGGTGTAGCTTCATTTTCTGGAAAACAGAGATATTCCATAGCGGCAAGAGTTTCAGCTTCGCTGACTTTTGCTTGCCTGATCTGCATTATTCTTTCTCAGCTTCGAGTTTCGCTTTACGAGCGGCAATGACCTTTTCCGCTACATTATTAGGAGCGGGTTCATAGCGATCAAATTCGATATGGAAGCTGCCTCTGCCCTGAGTCATCGACCGTAATTCGGTTGCATATTTACTCATCTCCGCCATCGGTACTTCCGCATCGACGATAATATCATGGTCTTCATTTAATTCATTGCCCATAATTAAGCCGCGGCGCTTCGAGAAGTCACCGATAATGGCGCCAGTATATTCTTCAGGGGCAATAACTCTAACCTTACCAATAGGTTCAAGCAGGATAGGACTCGCCTTAGGCATACCGGCATTATAAGCTAAACGTGCAGCCGCCTTAAAGGCAATTTCCTTCGAGTCGACATCGTGGTAGGAACCATCAAAGAGGGTTGCTTTGACACCTACTACCTTATAGCCAGCTAAAACACCCTTATTCATGCATTCACGTAATCCGTCTTCAACCGCAGGGAAATATTGACGGGGGACAGCCCCACCGAAGACTTCTTCTTCAAAGACCATTTCTTCGGAGTCACTGGGCTCAAAGCGAACCCAGACATGGCCATATTGACCCGCACCACCAGTCTGCTTCTTATGTTTGCCTTCAGCTTCAAATTTACCGCGAATAGTTTCTCGATATTGAACGGTTGGCTCAGTGGTGACAACTTCAACCTTATATTTAGCTTTTAATTTCGCTAAGACGACATCGATATGTTGATCACCTAAGGCATAGAGAACCTGTTCATTGGTTTCGGCATTCTTGACAAATCTTAGGGATTTATCTTCTTCCAGCACTCTTTGAATGGCATTGCTCATCTTATCTTCATCAGCCTTGGTCTTAGGCCAGATTGCGACCCCTAACATCGGTTCAGGGAAGGTAATATCTTCATGTAAGATAGTCTTATTTTTAGCACAGAGCGTGTCATTAGTTTGGGTGACATCAAGTTTGGTAACCGCACCTAAATCACCAGTAAAGAGCTTACCGACAGCTTCTTGCTTACTGCCCTTAACTACGAAGATTTGTGAAATCTTTTCATCATTATCCTTCTTGGGATTATAGACCTGCGAATCGCTGGTTAAGACACCGCTCATAATCTTTAAATAAGAAATCTTACCGACAAAGGGATCGGCAACCGTCTTGTAGACAAATGCGGAGAAAGCTTCATGTTCGTTGGTTTCCAAAGTAATTTCATTACCCTTATCATCATGAGCTAAAACCGCACCCTTCTCAGCATAATCGGGGAAATATTCACTGATTAAGTCAAGTAATCTCGTCATACCGATACCTTTAGCAGCGCTACCGCAATAGACAGGACAGATATCACCGCTTCGGACCCCGATTCTTAAACCTTGAGCGATCTCATTCTCATCAAATTCCTCACCTGAGAAGAATTTTTCCATTAAGGAATCATCCGTCATCGCAATCGCTTCGGCAAGCTCGCTATAATGCATCTCGACTTCATCCTTATATTCAGCAGGAATCTCTTCAGGTGTTGCTAAATTATCATAATACCAGGCCTTCTTACGCAAGATATTGATGGAGCCGATAACTTCATTTCTTTCGATGATTGGTAATTCGAAAAGGATTACCTGCTTGCCGAATTTATTTCTTAAAGCTTCAAGCGTATCGCTGAAGGAGGCATTGCTTTCATCTAATTTATTGATAAAGAAGATAGTTGGCAATTTTCTTTTCTTCAATAATTTAACCGCCTTTTCGGTACCTGATTCGACACCTTCCTTAGCACTAACGACCACTAAGGCATTATCCGCAATCGCTAAACCGGACATCAATTCCCCTTCATAATCGAGATAACCGGGAGTATCGATAAAATTAATCTTTTTATTTTGCCACTCAATTGGATAAAGAGCGGTATAGATAGATTGCTGACGCTTCTCTTCTTCCGCATCAAAGTCCATCGCAAAGGGAATGTCACGACCATTACCCATACGATCAATCTGTTTAGTTAAATATAAACATGCTTCAACAAGCGCCGATTTACCACTACCCGAATGGCCCATCAAAACAACATTACGAATTTCATTAGCTAAATAGTCTTTCATCATTTACCTCTTTCTATTTCAGAACATCCTTCAATGTTCCTAAATTTTCCGTTCTAACATAATGCACCGCCTTGCGGTTACTATTATCTAAAACTTCCTTATCAGCACCCTTATGCAAGAGATAAATCACTAAGTCATCATAGCCACCATAAGCTGCTCTCATTAAACAGGTACAACCATTATTATCCTGCTGATTTAAATTAGCCCCATTGTTGATTAGGAAATGGATAACACCTACCTGATAAGCGATAACCGCTTCCATTAAAGCCGTACGGCCCTTATGGTCAGCGCTATTTACCTCCGCTCCGTGTTGGACTAATAATTCAACGACATCCAGCTGTCCTAGAAAAGCAGCACGCATCAAGGCGGTACGGCCATTATTGTCATGACTGTTGACATCAGCCCCTGCCTCAATCAATTCCTTACAGATTTCATAATGCCCCTTTTTAGCAGCACCCATGAGCGCTGTCTTATTATTCTTATCACGCGCTCTGACATTGGCACCCTTGGTTAATAAAACACGTACGATCTCTTCATAACCCCGCTTCGCCGCACGCATCAAGGAGCTGCGACCATCACCATTGACATAGTTGACATCCGCACCCTTGGCAATACAGGCACATACCTTGGCATAATCGCCACTAGCACATGCATCAAAGAAATCCTTGTTTACCGTCTCCATCATCAAACCCTCCTTTTCAGCAAACAAAAAGTGAACCCCAAAGTTCACTTCATAACAATAATCAAGACATAGGAAGACATAACAATTGTCACCATATTTGCCAAATAGACAACACTTTTGATGCTGTTAACTCTTCCCATGATTACTCACCTATCTTTCTTGGTCTTATGATAACACAAAGAAAGCTTTCATAATTATGAAACTTTTTTCATTTCTTAACGCAGCTCATCGATAAGCATCTGAACATCATCTGCATCTTTTAGATTCGGCTCTTCTGCTAACCCAGTGAAAGCTTTTTAAGCCCTCTTTAATGCTTCAATACTCGCTTTTACTTCATCTATAGTCTTATCTTTCTTCATA
>Ga0065711_1045589_pt1 | contig 13378 bp, 6 predicted proteins | sample Hoacrofraction12_FD_59098 | JGI IMG/M metagenome (GOLD analysis project Ga0065711, IMG submission 59098) | Hoatzin crop microbial communities from Cojedes, Venezuela - Epithelial fraction 12 v2 (version 2) | ecosystem: Host-associated > Birds > Digestive system > Esophagus > Crop | place...
ACTTCGTCAGAGTAGAACCTGGGCAAGTGGGAAGGATATAGCAGTAACTTTTTTTTATGAACTATACCATCAGCAGCAATCATAATATTTCAGGGTACTGATTGTCTAGAATCATGATGGAAGACTGTCATATCAAAATTGCCTTTTTTTTAAAAAAAAAGCTTAGGCAATCTGGAGATGAGAAGGTAAGGTCTTGCTAGTTCAGTTAGCATTCTCTACACACGTGTGAAAGTGTAGATGTGCCTGTGTTCTTGACACACCTTATTCAAGAGTTTCCAGGAAAGGAAACCTACATTCTAATATATATATAAATATATACATATATGGTATTTGATTAGCTGACAATAACATCTCATAGCAACTCATAAGAGTGACTGATAATAATATATGCGTATATGCAGACATTACAGATGGTTTCTGATTACTCTTCTGAATGCTCTGAATTGGTATTTCATAAATTGAGAATTTGTCTATATATATTCCAATGTGCATTTTCATAGACTATATTTGTTTAGATAGTCCCTAACAACATTTAATGTCTTTGACTTTTTTATTCCTCATAAAACTCTCACAAAGGCTGATGAGTAAACTTACTCATGCAAAACTGGGCGTACAACTGTGTCTCCTCGAGTATGGGCTTTATAAAAGAGTGTATACAGGTAGGGTAACAAAGTGTAGCGAATGTTCAAGTAATACTTGGAGGTTTTCACCAAGACTGAATCAGGTCCAAACACAGCTGGATCCTGAGGCTGAAAACAAATATCAGATAATTATTATTTTTATCATGCAGAAAACACTCTGCCAAACATGTGAAAAGTGGCTGCTGTTTCAGAGAGGCTGAATTTCGATGGTGCTCATCTGCTCGGTGCTTGCCTTATGGGTGGTGAGACATGAGGTCCTGCTCCTCTGGGCTCCTTGTATTTTGCACTGCACATCACTGCTTGCCCATCTACAAGGAGGGCACATCACGGTTAGCCCGGGTTTCACCCTGGCATGTAGTCAGGTGTGTGCTAAAGGGCTGCCAAGAGTCATAAAATCATAGAATGCTTTGGGTTGGAAGTGACCTTTAGAGGTCATCTAGTCCAACCCCCCTGCAGTGAGCAGGGACATCTACAACTAGACCAGGTTGCTCAGAGCCCTGTCCAACCTGACCTTGAATGTTTCCAGGGATGGGGCCTCCACTACTTCTCTGGGCAATCTGTTCGAGTGTTTCACCACCCTCATGGTAAAAAATTTCTTCGTTATATCTAGTCTAAATCTACCCTCCCTTAGTTTAAAGCCATTACTCCTTGTACTGTTGCAACAAGCCCTGCTGAAAATATTTTCCCCATCTTTCCTATAGGCCCCTTCAGGTACTGGCAGGCTGCCGTAAGGTTGCCCCGGAGCCTTCTCTTCTCTGGGCTGAACAGCCCCAACACTCTTAGCCTTTCCTCATAGAAGAGGTGCTCCAGCCCTCGGATCACATTTGTGGCGCTCCTCTGGACCCTCTCTAACAGCTCCATGCCATTCTTGTGCCGGGGGCTCCAGAGCTGGACGCAGGACTCCCGGTGGGGTCTCACCAGAGCGGAGCAGAAGGGCAGAATCTTCGACCTCAACCTGCTGGCCACACTTGATGTAGTCCAGGATACAGCTGGCCTTCTGGGCTGCGAGCGCACATTGGTGGCTCATGTCAAGCTTTTAATCCACCAGTACCCCCAAGTCCTTCTTGGCAGGGCTGCTCTCAGACCCTTCATCCCCCAGCCTGTATTGATAGCGGGGGTTGCCCTGACCCCGGACCTTGCACTTTGCCTTGTTGAACCTCATGAGGTTCACACAGGCCCACTTCCCAAGCTTGTCCAGGTCCCTCTGGATGGCATCCTGTCCTTTTGGTGTGTTAATTGCACCACTCTGCTTGGTGTCATCTGCAAACTTGCTGAAAGTGTACTTGATCTCGCTAAGTCCTTGATGAAAATGTTAAACAGCACCAGTCCCAGTATGGACCCCTGACGGACACCACTTATTACCGGCATCCATTTGGACATTGAGCCGTTGACCACTGCCCTCTGGCTGTGACCTTCCAACCAATTCCTCAGCCACTGAACAGTCCACCCATCAAATCTGTGTTTCTCCAATTTAGAGAGAAGGATGTTATGAGGGACTGTGTCGAAGGCTTTACAGAAGTCTAGATAGATCACATCCATAGCTTTTCCCTTGTCCACTGATCTAGTCATGCCATCATAGAAAGCCACTAGGTTGGTCAGGCAGGACTTGCCCTTGGTGAAGCCATGCTAGCTGTCTTGAATCACCTCCCTGTCCTCTATGTGCCTTAGCATAGCTTCTGGGAGGATCTGTTCCACGATCTTCCCAAGCACAGAGGTGAGGCTGACAGGTCAGTAGTTCCTAGGGACCTCTTTCCTACCCTTTTTAAAAATGGGCACTTTTCATTTCCTCCAGTCACCAGGGACTTCGCCTGAAAGTTTGATGGGTCACATGGCAGTGGGTGCTTGCCCTTGGTGGTAAGCACAACCAATAGTGATCAAACTGTTGCCAAGTAAGTGTAGTTTCAAGTATATGCAATTAATCTTTATGAAGCCAAACCTCTCGGATCTAAAATTTTATAAAGTGAGCTTAAGGTTCTGCTGTTTTCAAACTGGTCATCTACACAATTGTCAGTGATAGTAATGATTACTAGTGACACTATAAAAGGGAATGTAGCAGTGTAACGCAAAGCATTTTGTAAGAGAAAGCACAACTTACTATGAATCCTTCACTATTGTGATTCCTGGAAAATGGGTAAAATGCTCCTACTTGCATCCATCGTCTGCAAAGTTCTTCTGTGGTGTCGTCAAAGAAGCCACAAATATCTGCTCCAATCTTCAAATAAAAACAAGATGTGTTGGATGTACATTGAGCCGCTTATCTCTATACAAAAATTCTAGTTTTCAGAGAAGCATTAATTCAACCTTAACCGCTAGAAAGAGTGCTGAGCCATTCAACATATTTGTACCTTTCTTATTTCAAACTCAACTATGGTCTACAGAAGTTTAAACTGATTACTAGCTAACACTGCCCATCATTCTATTTCTTCCAAATTTTTACCTTTCTGTTTGGTAGTAATAAGCATACATTAGGAAAAAAGCTCAAGAGTCATAAAAATTTAAATCATGGAAAGGAATTTGGCTATTTCCCTTGTAAATGGATGTCTCTATTTAATTTGAAATTATAAGAAAAAGAGTGAATTGTTTCACATCAATCACTAGCATTTAAAAATTACTAGAAGTCACAGGTAGCTTGGGATATATATGTTTGTTACCTACATTTATCTCACCATACACACACAGCCACAGTAATCAAAATAAGTGGCCTAAACCAAAAACCGGTAATTGGAAAAAAATGTTAAAATGAGAATCCTAAAGGGGATTAATTTGGAGCTGAAAAAGTTAAGATGGCTATCTAGATAGCATTTGATTAGATAACCTGTTATGACAGAGTCAGAGTTACTGTTTACCCATATGTTTTGAAAAGTTGTCACGAATTAATGTCATACATAAGGAATTCCAAAGAGGTTAAATTCCAGCATTCCAGGTATTGCCCATTTTAAGTGATCCCATGTTGCTGCATTATCTCCTAGCCAGTGTCCTGTGTGCTTTCCTGATCCAGCGAAAGTAGACCTCGAAATAAGGAAGCTTCGTTTTCCAGGATACAGTGCTTCAATGACTCTTTAAAGGAAACGAGACTGGAATTACGCAAAGGAAAAAAGATGACTCAGACACCAACAGTTTTATGTAAGGCAGATTTATACTGACTGATTTACAACAATTATTCATCCCACAGATGTGGACTCCTTTATAGTTAACCAAGTGTCTTTTAGTGAAATTCAAGACATTAATTTTAATAAATATTTCTGTACAGCTTTGACAAGCAGTGTGTGGCTTTACTACCAACTTTAGTTTGTAGATTTTGCCTTAGCTACATTGTCTTAAACATAACATAGTATTTTCCAGGAACTCGGTTCCTTTAGAAGTCGAATCTCTTGCTGTTTTGGAAAATGTAGGCCACATACTGTTCTAAAACCTTTTTGTAAAGAGTTTAGGATGCATTCCTTACTTCTGTGTTGATATGGCCATGGAATATCCATAAAGACTGTGGACATCATAATGTTTCCCCCACTTCTGCACTGCATCCATACAAAGTGTCTTGGAAAACATGACCTTATCAAGAATACCTTCAACAAAGGAACACAAATATCACTTTCAAAGCACATTTTGATTCTGACCACTTCCTATCTTTTCTTTAATGCACATCATGACATCTAAGCCCTTTTATCTTTAGTGTTTGCTCTAAGGACAGTATTACCACTACAAAACCAAAATGCTATTCTTGGCTCCTGGTTTGGTTCATCTTTCTCTGTGACATTTTCTACTCTAGAGCTTTGCACCCATGCAAGGAATAATTGAGAACTATGTTCTAAATTTCTGAATCATTATCTGACAACATGTTGGTAACTGTTACTTAAGCCTACTACATAATACAAACTATGAAGTCTATTTTAGTTCTGCATACATCTCAAAAACCACGAACAGTGAAAGAAAATCATTATGTTATCAGAAATAATTAATGCAACAACAATATTCACTAATCATCTGAAAAGGGAAAAATGCCAGTTATATAAGCCATGCCTTCAACGAGGGCCAAAATAGACCAGTATTTTCTGTCAATAGTAAGAACTACACCAAAATCACTTTGTGTCCTTGTAGCCAATTGCCCAGTAATTCATAAACTTTTTAATATTTTGCTTTCTGGTTAAACTAGGTGGACTTACTGGGAGTGAAAGGAGGATAGTTTAAGTCATTCTGCGCACAACCATTTGTCGAGCCTGGAATGAAGTTGGATATTTCATTCATATCCTGAAAAGATAAGATGCAGAAAGTAATTAAGTTTTCTCAAGTACATTTTCATAACAAAGTCTTATGTTCTATTCTTTTCTGCTTTAAGGAATAGTTACTTAGAACTAGTACCATACAATTAGTCAAGAATGATATAACTCAGATACTGACCTGGTCTGTTCCTGTATTAATACAGGTCTCAGTGTTGGACAGACCTCTATATGCAGGTGAGCCTCAAGTCACAAGCGCTGCACCTTATCCCTCCACAGAAAGAAACTGCAAGAGGTACTCATGTATACATTGTCCCTACCTATGAGCTGCTCTATTTCTAGAAGGAAATGTCTTTGGTATGGAGTGTGTATTTGGAAAGAAATGCAGAACCAGCAAATGTACATTGTGACTTTCTGTCAAAATACACAAGGTGACTAGATATTCTTAAACATCTCCTTTGTAATACTTTCCAAGCCATTATATGTTCAAACTTTGCTGTCCCCTTCCATGAATATTTTATTTATCAGTGCTGTAAGCGCATTTCTATGTACATGCTGCAGGAAGAGCATGCATGGGAGAAGAGAACAAATTCATCATGGAGGGACTGTAGTCTAGTGACCAATTTGCTTCACTCAAATTGTTTGCTCTCTGTAAGAGAGTTGTGCAGTCTTGCACTTTGTAGCTTGACTTGATGGAACCACAGAGTCAGCAAAAATAAGTGAGAAACACTCATGCTATCACATAGCAGCTGAAGGACTGTATTTTGCGATACAGGTTAATATAAAATTGTTACAGTTTTTTAAAATGCATGGCAAAATGTTCAGGAGATTCTTGTTTTCTTTCAAAATACATATTCATTATTAAGTAAAAGAAAGTAGGAAAAACACAAAAATAATAAAGGGAAGAAGGCACTGAGACAGGGATTAAGTACAGATTTCCTTCAGGCACTCACATTTAGAAGTTTTATTATAGGCTATTCCTTTAAAAAACTAATCTTGTCAGTCAAAATGGTTCTTAATCTCATCTGATTTCCATTAACTGTACTTAAAATCCACTGTGCCAGACTGTGTTTTCATCCTTTTGTGGAAGAACCTGTCTACAGAGCCTGATTTTTCCAAATCCTTATCTGGAATAGTGATTGCAGATTCAGTAACTGGAAAGTCCATGAGCTACTTGGAGCATAGATACATAGATTATATGCATTATACCCTGTATTCAGGACCTGTTTAGGACACATTCACTGAGCAGGTGTGCTGGTCTCCAAATACTGTCATTCAGAGTACAGGAGTGTGCTGGCATTGGCCTTTAGCAATGGTTCATTATCTGAAGAGTTTTAAAGTGTCACTGGACATCCAAAAATCAGCACACTGATCCTCTAAATGCAATGGTTAATGATTCAAATCAAAATTTAAAATTCAGATTTGAATTGCATATTCAACACTAGAAGACATACACATCCTGCACTGATTTCAGGTTAGTGATAATAAACATTCATTTTAAACTCAATGCAAATTGAATTTTATAAACATCTATCCTTGCCTAATTAAAAAAAATAAAAAGAATTGAAAATTCTGCTTTACTTACAATCCAGATCCCATCATACGGCACTACATCATAAAACAGTTTGCATTCTTCCACCCACCAGCTAGTGCACTCTGTGCTGGTGAAGTCTGGGAACACAGTTTCCCCTGGCCACACCTGCAATGTTAAAAGTGAAATAATTAATTAAAGTTATAATGATATTAAAAAGAGTTCATAGAATCATAGAACAGCCCAAGTTGGAAGGGACCTTGAAAGATCGTCTGGTCCCACTTTTCATGGGAAAGGGAACCCAGATGAGATCATCTAGCACCTTGTCCACTCCCATCTTGAAAACCTCCAATGATGGGGACTCTTCCATGCCTCTGTGGAGGTTGTTCCAGTGTTTGATTGTTCTCACTCTAAAAAATTTCTGGTGAAACTTATACCCTTTGCCCCTTGTCTTCTCCAAGTGGCTTCTGGTGAAGAGAGAGCCTGCCTCCTCTTTGTAGCTGCCCTTTAAGTATGGGAACCCTATCATGAAGTCCCCCTGAGCCTTCTCTTCTCTGGGGAGAAAGGCCTAACTCCTTCAGTCTTTCCTAATAGAGCAGTTTCTCCAGCCCTTTAATCATCTTCGTGGCATGCCTTTGGGTCCTTTCCAATCTGTCTGCATCTTTTTTGAATTGTGGGGACCAGAACGGGACACAGTACTCCAGATGCAGCCTGGCAGGCACTGAGTAGAGTGAGACGATTACATCTCTATCTCTGCTAGTAATATCCCTATGGATGAATCCCAGGATCCAGTTTGGCTTCGTTGCTGCACTAGCAAACTGCTGACTTGTGTTCAGCCTTTTCTCCATCAGAACCCCCATAGTTAGCCATCGAGGGTGGTACAAACATAGTGCTCTGAGGAAGACTTTTGAATGAAAACCTGCTAGAGTGACAATAGCTTGCATGCAGAAGGGTGGCAAAAAGAGTATGAGTTTCTTAACTTTGGAGTTTTCAATTGTGTTTCTTTTAAGGAACAAAACACAACAGAAAAATTTCTCAGTAGAAGATAAAATTATAAATTAAGAGGATAATGTGGGAGCTGGCTCTTCAGCCACTACTGAAAACAAACAGGAGCTGGTTGATTAATTGTCCTTTGAGCCTTCATGCTACATTAGTTTCCCTTTTTGTTTAGTGTAAAAAATTGCAAAAAAAAAAAATCAAGAAAAGTTGAGAAGTATCATATCCTAAATGAGACCTCATAAACGTAGTTCTCACTGGTAGGTAATTTCACTGAAAGAAGCAACTTAGAAAATGAGAGTTTAAAAGGACCCCCCGACCTAAATTAAATCATAACAGCGACAACAGACCAAGTTCAAATTTATAAAAAAATCATTACCTCCCCAATTAGTGCTGTTACTCCATCTGATTCATTAACCCAGACTTTTTTGTCCTGTCCCCTGACGTAACTTCCATATGGACTACCATCAGCTAGATTTTGTGTGCTAATAGCCGGATCCTAAAAAAATATTAGAAAACAAAAAATAAGAAGGAACTAAGACACACTCCATTGATTATTATAAAATACTAGTGTGTTAGGCAATAAATGTAATAATTACATAGAACAAGCAAATAATAGTAATAAAAATTTATAATGGTAGTATTTACAAGGGAAAAAGTAATAATTACATGCTTACCAATATGATAATGTATTTTTGTCCATAGTCATGCATATAAGCTGCAAAATTAGGGAGATCTTGAAAGTTTACTTTGTCATAAGTAAAATCTTTCTTTTCTTCCATATAGTCAATGTCAGTGATCTGAGTATCCTGAAAGAGAAGGGAGTTCAGCTGTGATATGAGATGTGATACGTAAAAACTTTGCGTATTAGTCCGACACAATTTCCTCTGACAATTCCCGTTTGTCCTATAGTGAATTTACTGTTGGGACTTTACTGCAGCCTGGCAGAAAGTATGCTGTCAGGACAACTTGCACATAATGTACATCTCTTCTCATACTTACAGCCCTAATTAATGGTACTGACACATCTTTTCTGCCTAAAAAGACCTGTATTTAGCATTAACAGAATTTTAATGAATGTATGTATTGGCATTCTTTCTAACAGCCCCTGGATGTGTCGCTATTTCATTGCAGTTGCCTGACTTCAAGAGCTGTCCCCTTATATCTAAACATTTCTTCCTAAACTCTTAGCTTAACTTTAGGATATTTTTATTCTCTTTAAGCCATCAAGCTAATATAATCTGAAATCTAATTTTTAAAGTTAATTGTACTTTACCTTTGTCTGTCAATTAAGAATAATATATGGTTCCATAATTGTCCACAGGACAATTAAACAAAACATAATTAATGGATTAGACAACTTGAGAGATAAGTCGATATAGTTGGAAACTATAACTGGAGAATATTGCAATAAAGTGCACAAATATAACTTGCTGTAATTAAGCCCTACCATGACCCACATTCTGAAAATGGGTCTATCATTAAAATGCATAAAAATCTTTGACACCAGAAGCCTACATATTAGAAATTTACTAATTCAAACTGATGTGAAATTCATAGAATCATAGGTTGGAAAAGACCTCTAAGATCATCAAATCCAATCATCCGCCTAACAACACCATGCCTACTAAATTAAGCAGTTGTGGAACACCACGGTCAGGATCTCTAAGTCATTTCTCCTGTAGAGCTCTGCCTTCACGGGTTTGCTGCCCTCCTCAAATCCCATACTTACATAAGGGAGTCCAATCGCCCGGTTCCTCTCCACAACACTCTTCACCTCATCCAGAGACCCGTAATTCCAGCGGCTGAGCTGGAAGCCCAGGCTCCAGTAGGAGGGCAATGCTGGTAGTCCCACGAGCTGCAAGTTGAGAGCAAAACACCCACACATTGTAAGTGGACATTGAGTGTGTCACCTCAGTGCCGGTTTCCCCAGATCCTTACTCCTCAAAGCTATTTGAATAATATACACTAAGCTTAAGTTTGTGAAATGAGCAGCCCTCTTCCAAATCCAATATGTTTCTTTGATTATTTTTTTTTAAGAAATAATAAAAACATTGGGACAACATCTATTCTTTAAGGTGGCACTGAACCATAAACTGCTTTCAAGAAGTACGAATGTTATTAGGGATATCTTATGACCATAGAATCATGATATACCTGTAAGCACATTATCTACCCTATAATATTGCATGTGACCAGGAATTTGCCCTTATAACAAGAGTGAGCCACAGCAAGCAAGCATGAGTTCTTCCATGCAGACCATCTCTAGCTCCAGTGACCACTGTGTCAATCAGACAGGCCATACAGACCGATGAATTTAGCAGCTTCAGAATTCTTGGGGCTCGGGCTGTTGCACAGCCTCTGCTCCAGCATCTCCAGCAAAAGTAGTGCTTAAATTTCAGCTGCCCGTAATAGGCCAGCTAAAAACATCTACACCTCAGCTCAACCCCAGCTAGCTATTACTAATGACAGCAATCACATCAGGGACATACTGACAGTTATTCTTAGTTAAACATACACTGAGTCATATTTTAGGTTAGTAGCTAATATAGTGAAGACATATAAAGAGGTGCAAAAATAACCCCCACCGATAAATCCCAAGCACTTCTAATAATCTGTTCAATGCATAATCACTCTAGCTAAAGGTACCTGCAGGTACTCCTGGACTACTTGCTCTGGAGCGTTCCCCAAGAAGATATAGAAATCAAGGATCCCACCGATGGTTCTGTAGGTCACTGCTGGGGCAGGCTGCACCACAAACTCTGCCAGACAAGAGCACACAAAACCAATTCTGAATACCAGCTATTTCTAAAATAAATTTGTAATTTTCTAGTTGATGATTAGAAAATTTACTTAAGAAAAAAATACAAACCACAAATACCTAAGGAACAAAAAAACATTAATCGAGCTTGCAGTGACGGGGAAATATATTCAGATGACTCTTTTAAATGTCCGTATTTCCATTTCTTTACATCCTATGTAGTAGAGAATTAGAAGAAATCCAACAGCTCAACCTTTTATCTTGAAATTTTCAGTACAACTTTCCATCCTCAAAAAATGTGAAAAGATCTGTAAAGCTCACTTTAAAAATAAGTATTGCTTACTCCAAATTTAAGCTCAGATTCCAGTGTCCTGCACATCTGCACAAAGCTGCACAAGCTTTGGATAGGTTTCTGAGTCTCAAGTTTCCAGCACAATCTTCATGTTAACTGTGTGCTACTTACTGCTTACATCGCATATGCTAAACACTACAGTTTTGATCCCAGCCCAACAGATCAATTAAAAAGATACATAACTGCAGTGCCCAGAGCTACAGAGAAAGCTTTCTTACCCATGGCATTGCTATTCATTAGGAAAACACCAAAGGAGGCTCCAGTGTTGTCTTCCAAACACAGGAAGAAAGTTTGAACTCCATATAAATTATTCATTGCCTGAAAGGATAAGAAGAAAAAAAAGTAAGCTGATTAAAATCTAATAACAGTATCTGTTCTGGAATATTTCAGAATATATCCCAGGTAGAACTTGAAATTTCTCCAAATATAGCAGACAACAAAAACAAAAACCCTGACACTTTCCTACAGTTCTGTTTTCTCTTTCCTGGCATTCTTCTCCTTTATGAGAACATTCTCCATTAAACCAAAGTTTCCCCAAATACAGAGATAACATAAGCAAGCAGATATGATAGATCTTCAGGTGAATCTGGTTATATTGCAGTACTATTTCTGGGTAATATACGTGCACATCAAGCGAGCAATAGAACTTGAAGGCTGTTTTCATCACCTTTCACCAGAGATCAGATTTTATATTTAATCTGTATTTCTATTAATTCTGCAAGGTTATAATTTTTTATGCCTAATGTATGGAAATAAGTGAGTGCCTTGCTTCTTTTTTATTTCCTTTGTAATGTTTTTTTTCTGTTATTGTCAGCAACAAAAACCCTAGAAATTTTAACAATTGTTGTAATAGTTGTGCTTCTTCCCCTGCAAAAGAAAAGTCAGAACAAATGAACGAGAAAGAGTACTTGATCAATTTGAAATCAATCGAACTGGATTCTGCTCACTGTTTAACTCAATGAGTCTACACTCAATAGAGCTGTTCAGGCAACAATTAGCTGCAAACCAGAGAAGACAGTGAGAAGGTATCTCAAGGTAAGCGGTACAAAATACAAATTATTAATTAATTAATTAATTACATATAGTGGTCTCTCCCCCCTGTTTCTGATCGTATATCTCCTATTTCAGCAAAACACTGAAGTGCTCTCTCAAAGTAAAACATATGGGTTGTTGCTTTATGAAACACACATAATAGTGTGTCTTACTATTATCGAAAAATGGGTGCCCTGGAAACTGTTTCGTAAAGAGACAGCCGTAAAGTCTATAGAAACTAATAACAGCTAATAGATATATTTTACCTTGTAAAGAGAAAGCTATTAATGAGAACTTCTCCGTCATTTGCCGAGCTACAAGGATGTTAACTGAAAAAGTATGTGTCATCTGTACTGAATGCTGCACGCAGCAATGCATTAGGACATATTGTTATTTATTTTCTTTATCAGTAGAAAGTGAAGATTCATATATATTAATGTTTATTAACTTGTTTTCAACTGCATGTCAACACAAAAATCAAAATATTTATAAAAAGCTATTCCCCAGGGAATTTCCATCAGTACCATGCAGCTTTTAGTAATAACACACAGTGCCTGACAAGTCTTTGGGGAAAACCTCAATGGATATTATTAATGTGGCTGCTGCATAATAGGCTTGGATGCCAGAAGTCATCTGCAAAGAATGAAGCAGAATAAAACCAGTCCTTACGTCAGAGGGGCCAATATCCCTGGTGAACATGGGCCAGGTTTTCCAGTTAACATCATGCCGGTACTTCTTATGCACGTGCTCTCCCACACCATAGATGTTGCTGCTAGGTAGTTTGATTGAGAGCTGTAAAAACTGGTCAGCATACTGCAGCGGTCCTATGGTAGTATCAAATCTGATGAAACAAGTGAAGGAAAAAAGTTAAGTATTTTACCAAGCATAGTTGCAATAATTGTTTGTACTCCTTTTACTTAGAGCTGGATAGAAGGTTCAGGTGTCCACCGAGAGACCTGAAGGAGAGGATGGCAGGACGGTGCAGGGCTGGAGCAGAGCGACCCTTGCACAGACGAGCAGATGAGCAGTGTCCATTGATCCTGTAGAAACCTCTCACACAAGCAGCCCATCTGTTTTCAGGGGTACAGCTGCACTCCCCTCTTCCACCAAAGCTCCCCACCCTGCATCTGTTGCGCTGACTCCTCAGTCCACTCTGTGGCCACTCACAGGAGCGGGGCAGATGGAGAATTTCCGTGGGTGGACAGAAACACAAAAATAATCCACTCCACCAGGTTTTTCAAAACAATTGCAGTTTTTGCTTGCCGATGAAAACAAACAAGTCCCAATCTCGCATTCTGCTAGGTTGGTCACTACAGGGAAAGGCAGATTATGGCTGTGTGCTAGCTCTCCCATAAACTGAGCATAGATGAGAGCAGGTTAAAGGGATGATGTGATCCTTAGCATGGTTCAAATCCCTTTTGATGGCTATCAATCACACCTCCTGTAGCAAATTCTGCATAAAGTAACTGCTACACGTTTTAAGAAATGTGAAGCTGGTGGTGTTGAAAATAGCTAGAGACTGCTGTAGATCTCTGTACAAAGAGAAGAAGCCAGATATTGATATTTCTCCTTTACATCTATTAGCAAAACTCCCTGAGAAGCCAAGGGCACAGGAGTGGTTGAACCACTTTGCATTTCCTAAGCAACACCAAATACCACTCCGGGTAAGGACCCCCCACGACTCATGGAATCAGTCAGAACATTGCTATTCATTCCTTTCGAACTTGGTCGTGTTCACTTTCATCTTTCAATCCTCTAAAACTTGAAACATTTCCAGCTGGAGAATGTATCAAAATTGACCCCTACCCAGAAGTAGCTGGAGTTTCCATCAGTCATCACTTTTTAAATGAA
>Ga0065711_1045592_pt1 | contig 13378 bp, 5 predicted proteins | sample Hoacrofraction12_FD_59098 | JGI IMG/M metagenome (GOLD analysis project Ga0065711, IMG submission 59098) | Hoatzin crop microbial communities from Cojedes, Venezuela - Epithelial fraction 12 v2 (version 2) | ecosystem: Host-associated > Birds > Digestive system > Esophagus > Crop | place...
ATATTCAAAACACACCTGGAGGAGGTCCTGTGCAGACTGCTGTAGGTCACCCAGCTTTGGCAAGGGGGTTGGACTAGATGATCCACAGAGGTCCCTTCCAACCTCCACTGTCCATGATTCTGTGCTCATACAAGAAAGATAAATTTTTAAGTCGGGAGTAATAGAAGTGTGATGAACTACAATAAAATGTGAAGACTAGTAAGAATTTCTCATTTAAGATGGCAGTTTGTCAACTGGAGGTGTCCCAGGACAATAACCCATGTGTTAGGTTGATGGCCCAACTATGAGATGCTAGGCTGGTCAGGAGGCTGGATACCGCATTCATGAAGAGCTTGTCTTGCTAAGGTGCCTCAAAGAGTGATATTTTTCAAATGAGCAATTAGGTGAGCTCATAGATAAGAGAAATTTGATCTTCATTGCAAAAGATTACACTGGCAAAATGACAGCTCAAAGAAGGTTTCTAGAGAGCAGAGGAGGGAGTTACTAAACCAGCCTTCTGCCATAATCGGAGCAAGAAGACCAATTACATTTTTAAAGGATTGCCAACAGTTTGTGAGGAGATTTTTATTAAATGACTGTTTGCTATAACAGGAGATTGCACTTTGTGGACCTCGAGGCTTTTAAACAGAACCTCAAGTCCTTTTTTTCTCCACTTTCTCCAAAAGGAAAGAAAAAAAGCCAAAAAGGAAAAAAGACATTTAAGTTGCCACTGCTGTTTAGGACTGAGGAATCTAGTTTAATACAGATAGTTTGAAAAACTCTCTATGGCCTCAGAAAGCTCTAAGTAGTGTTCGGATTCCCCTCAGGCGCTAGCAGATTCACTACTTGTTCTTTGACTCTTGAATATCCCTCTGCTTCATTCTGTAGGACTGCTATTCCATGTTATAATGCTCCTCTAGGTTCATCTTTTTCTAGTGAGGCTCAGATAGTTCTTGGACTAGGCTGTGTTTAGGTACAATCTTGAAAGAGTTTGGAATTCCTGTAACAAGACATCTGATCTTGCTCTGCCTGTGTCTTGTCATGGTCTGCCTATGAATTCAGATGCACCCTTGGCTTTTGCCAGTAATCTGCTCCCCTGTCTTAGCTTTCTTAGCTTGACTCTATTCACTTTTGATATCTGTCAGCTGACCCCCAAACACACCCTAGCCCAGTCATAGCAGGACAGACAACTGCTCATCTAGTGGAGTTGTGCCAGAACCTTACCAGTCAAATTTGGGATTCATAAAATCACATTTAGAATAATATGCATAAGGCAGAGACATACCCACAGATTCACTTCCCACACATCACAGACCAACTCTTAGAAAAGCTCCAGCAGAGCTTGGGAAAGTAACCCTAAGACATGCCCTTGTCAACTGCAGTGCCCAACTCGCCAAACTAGAGTGCCAGTGCAGGCGTGTACACTGCTCCATTAACAGGGTTTACTTCCGCTCTGCTTGGCATGCTTGTCCCCTGCTTGACTTGCATCCAGGTTGCTGCTGGCTTCATCTTCTCCTTCTTGGGCCGTGGACAGGTTCTGTACGGGGACTACTTGTGTCCTGGTGGGATGCTGTGGCTGCGGTTTCTGTAGCCTGTGTCCGAATTGAGGCTGCACAACGCAAAAGGTAACCAACAAAAAGATGTCAAAATTGAAATAAAATGAGAAAAGAATGGTCTGTTAGCACAACAAGGTGTTTGATTTACATTTTGACAAGTCTGAGTTTCTAAAAAAATATTAACATTAGCTCAAACAGTCCAAAGAAGCTCTTTCGTTTCATACTCATTATAAGTTATTTTTATGCCTTCTCCATACTTTTTCATGTTCATCTACCGGCAGTTACAACATTTGCATGGCAAAAGCTGGAAATTCTGGCAACTAGACAAAGAGCAAGGGGGACTTTTTACACCTGTAATGGTAGGGAAGGCAGCCTGGGCTTGTGGGATGAATATGGCTGGAAGGCAGTTAGAGAATTACTCTGCAGTGATACGGTTAATTATGCTGTTTCTAAAAGAACATTTTTCCTTTCCATGTTCACCTTCCTTCGCTTCAAGATGATGAGAAGCTCCTCCTTCTCACAGGTAACATTAAAAGCATAGATCAGTGCGCTGATAATATTTGGCTGGCATTGTCAAAGGTATTTTAACACTCATACAGACTAGTAACCTGTCCACTTCATGCAGTTGTCATCCCCCCTCCCCCCCCTTTTTTTTTCTTTTAATCACAGATATTGAAACTACTATTGTGGTTTACACCTTCTGGTGCATTTTCCGATTCTGTAGTCTGTGTTCATTTAGGGATGGGATTATCATTTACTAGATGTCTTCAAAATACGCGCCACAGAGACTTCCCTGAGGACTTCTAAAATCCTTCTCATTCCCTTTCATATAGTATTTAATAATAAGCAAGAGTCAAGAGCAGTTCTTCAGCAAATTCCATTGCTATGGAATCATGATATACACAAGGCCCTGATAATATCTGTGTATTTTGTACATAATTTTGTTCCTAGACAACTGCACACAGGGTTAAGTGCCTTGGGAATTTAGATAATTTTGTTTCCTATGCATTATCTAAGTGAGGAATTGCATGCAGGCACAAAGTGCCTCCTACGTTATCAGGAAGCATCTGGAAATTTGACCTATATTTGAGAACGAAGTTCTCGGCACTGAGTTTCAGATGTAAAAGTCCTTCTTGTTTACAATATTTGATCTACTTTTTAACATCTTTCAAGATGCTACTTTAGTTTTTCATTTTACACATTTTCACATCACTGTAATCTCCACTCCTGCTTGTTTAAATCTGTTTATCTATCTGGATCATTGTTCTGAAACAAATTCACGAAGCTCTCTTCTTTTTTTACATCACACTTGACAGTGGCCTCAAAGAAGGACTTGATGTATAACACAGGCTCGATTCTCATTTCATGTAAATTAGAAAAACTCTACCGAATTTGTTGATGATTCATAGATTTTCACAAGCTGGTCCTTTATACCCTTTTTGTCTAGGGAGTCCGTAACAGCATTAAAGTGTAGCAGCCTTGCTGTACCTACAATAGCCTGGGGCTGTGAGTGAGGGAAGGATGTAATCTCTTTCTAGACCAGCTGATATAGCTAGCAAAACCCAGACTTGTTTGCATATTGTGAACCTTTTCTGTAATCAATAGTCTAATGAAAGGCATGACTTTCTACAATCTATGCCTGGTACTTAAGGGTAGCTCCTAAGCAATGGTTCACTCTAGAATCAGCCGACACTGTTCCTTTATTAAGCATTTCTACACTGGTGTGAAGGGATTCTTGTCTCCCACCGAATACGCACTGTGCTTGTTAAGACATTCCCAGCCCCTGGTGCTCCCTCTTTATTACCTTTTCTTCATATTCTGCTTTCCAGAAGCAGGTGCTGTGCTGTATCAGCTAATCATCCTCTTCTCAAAACTCACCACACTAAAAATATTAGTGGTTATTTCCCAGGGGCTAAGGGGAATTCTGAAAAAAGCCTTCAGAGTTTCTTGTCTCTGAAAGTTCTTTGGGGTAGCCATGGATGAGATTCTGAGGAACCCCACAACATGTGGTGTGCTTCTGGAGAAAGTATGACCAGATCTGCATATGATTTCCTAGTGTCTCATGCGTTCTTTCAAGACACCTAGCTTATCCTTTCATCAATCCAAATATTCACCTTTAAATTACTAGAAGATGCTTGTTCCCCAGAAAGCAGTGTGCTCTGTGTTTATCAGGCACAGGCTGGCTTGTGGAATGTGTATTGCTGTGAGTAAGAACCCTGGAATGAAAAGCTGAATCCTTCCTCAAAAGCCTGCTTGCTTGCTTTCCTTTTGTTTTTTGGCTCAAGCAGGATATTGACACCATTTGCTCAGTGCTCCACAGAATTGCTGAGCCCTGCAGTACTGTGAAAAAAAATCCTTAATTACAGAAAAATATGTCTCTTTAGTTGGAAGTAGGCAGTAACAGGACCAGCATACAGTTTAAAGAAATATGGCATTATAAAAATATTGTTACAACATTTGAATCTGTAATTTTGACAATATGGTTTCTTGGCCTTCAGTGAAAGATTAAAAGGAAAGAAGAAGAACATGACCAGATAATTAGCATATTTACATTTGGGAAAGTAACAGTACTGTGTACCGGTCTAAAACATTTTCCTCAACTAACACACAACAGAAATTATCAGCCTAAAGGAGATGTCTGCAGCATTTGTTCGAACAATCAGCTCCCTTACAGAAAAGTAAACTTCTTAGAAACTTGTCAGTTCACATCAGCTGATTTTCAGCTAGGACTGATTTTCCTGGTGCTTCATAGTCTGAGGTTGTAATCTTGCTGAAAAATTACCAGGAAGCCACAGAAACGATAAAATCTTTGTAAGAAAACGTGTAGCCCAGAGTGGATGGTAAGTAGAGTTAGTTCCCTTCGACCGCTCCACCTATTTCAGGAGTTGACCCAAATATTTCTCCTGTTTCACAACTTGACTTTCTGCTGGGCTGTTGGCCCGGGGCCAGCATTCCAATTAGGCACAAGCTTGAAGACGGCCTACAGGTCAACGCCTTGCTCTCGACACCAAAGGCTCTGTTAAGGGAAAATCTTAACGGCATTCTGGCCAAGACCAGGCTGCAACCATCATTTACTCACTCTTGGTCTTTCACGCTGTTGCAGCTGGATTTGTGCATCTGAAAGTTGGGAGACAGTAATGTGTGAAGTTAGAAGGAACTTTTTCATATTGGAAACAACAGGGAAGAAGCTCTGTGAGAAGAAGCATCAAAACTGACAGTGAAAGGACTCTCTTATGCAAAAGATACCTTAGTGCACGGGGCTCTTGTGATCAAAATAATTTCCGTTTTTACAACACATTTCTTTGTCTAAGCACTAGGAAGCATTGCAAACAACTTATTTACACAACTACCACTGGAAGTAAGAAAGCGGCATTATTCTCATATTACAGGTGGCAATATTGAGAGAGATACTTTCAAGCCACTGAAAACAGTGATGGAGCTGGGACTGGATACTCAGAATATCAGATAATCAACCCTTCTCCACAGCTTCAAGTCAAATTTTCATTGAACTGGGCCATGCAGGTAGTCACATAGACTCCATGAACTGACCACCTCAGTAAAACAATAAAACCACACAATCCCTGCCTAGCAGATAGGGAATTGAAATGCAAATATATTTGGTCACACAGGAAGTTTATGGAAAAGGCAGGAACTGAACCAGATGTTCAAAGATCTGGCCCAGTGCCTTAAGCACAAAACAATGCTTTTAACTCATAAAAGTGCTCTAGACAAAACTGCTCTTTCTCACCTTTTATGATCTGGTTTAGTAAAGAGAATAGAGAAAGATCAAGAGGTATGCTGTTAACCCAAAGCCCCCTCTGTGATAAGAGAATGTGCTTTGATGACCGTGGAATGTTTTTTTGCTTTTACTTAAATTGGGGGGGGAGGGGAGGGAAGAAAAAAGAGTCTGTTTTGTGGAGACAATATTCAAACTTGGATCTGCTTTACTCCTTTTGCTCTGTAAACTCATTTTTCTTTGATACTTCTTTTCCAAAAATACTGAGGGTCGACCCATATGGATGGTACTGGATAAACTACATAAGCTGCTTTCCAAACACTGCAAATTGTTGTGAAAACTTGGTAGGGCAACTACATGGCTCCATTATCTACACTTCTCAGCCTGCACTAGGAAGAAATCTGTATTAAAAGCATTATTTCTCTAGAACATGTAAATAAATTTGACTAGAGCAGCTGTGCAAGAGAAATACTGTTATGCTGTCATCTCCTCACGCCTCTGGATGCAGCCTGGCCCTGATAATTAGCCTTGGCTCCAGTGGGAACAGAAATGTGCTGACTAAATGATTGTTCCTGTTATCTGCGTTTCCTACTGTGCTGGGAGTTCATTGCTTTAATTTCATTAACTGCCTTAAAGCTCAGCCATGTGCAAAATGTCATCTTTTTTTCCAACAAAATCTGTGTTAAGGTAAATGCAATTGTTTAACAGCCAAGTTAGTGGGGTGAAATGGACAAAGAGCTGCACGACAGGTTCTTCATGTGAGTCTGTGCCAATTCAAATCTATTTAACGACTGTAAATTGATTTGAGGGCAGCACCAGATGTGCCACTAGATTTCCATTTATTCCTCACAGAAAGTCAATGAAAGGCATGTCGTCTGGAAATTGTCCCAGGGAACGAGACGTGATGTGTTTATTGAGGTTTCACTGAAGATCAATCCTTGAAGCTTCAGACAGGAGGTAGGGGTGCTCAGCATCTCCCAGGAGACTCCCAGCATAATGGTAGGCAACAGTGTAAGTGGAATCTGCTTTGTGTAATACGACATAGATTCAAAACATCTTTTGAGTAATTCTGTGAATGCAAGACTCAGATCAGGTATTTAAACCATAATAATCCTTTCCTGCTGAACCTAGGTGAGACTACTTTGCTTCAATGATCAACATTCTAGTTCTTCAGTTCAATTTTCTTTTCTTTTGAATAGTTCATTTCCTGTGGCCGTTTTCTAAGATCTCAACGTTTACAGGAAACCTAACTCTCTAACAGATCCCAGTTGGAGAGAGTTTCCACTGCTCACAGAAAGGTACTGAAAGGTACAAAAGTTCAAACATACTCAGCTGCAGATGAGCTCACCCTCACCAGTTCTCTGCAGCCGATTATAATAAAAACATCACCTCCCATGTGACCACCTCTCGCCATTGAAAAGCAATAATGTCATCTCCGGTGGGATCCTGGATGACATACAGCTAGTATTAAAACACAGATATTTCTCCAGATTTCCCTGCAGCCTGTAATTTCCTTTAGTGGAAGGACTATGTGATTGAGCATAGTTTAAAGAGGGTAAAGGAATAAAGACTCTATTAATATTAAAGGAAAAAAACCAAAGATGACCATCTTAGTAACACAGATTGTAGCTTGGCAGTTGGGGTAAACACATGGGAGTGCACTGACAATAAGAGTTGATTTTTATTGTTATTTATTGTATAGGAAAGTATATAGCTTTGAATAAAAAAGCGTTGCTATTAGCCTTTATTCCTTCAAGCTAAAAATGCTATTATCAGGTCTGATCAAATAGTCCATGGTAATATTAGCTTTATTGGGCAGTGGATCAAGCCATCAGAGCATTTAGCTGAGCATCTGTAATACAAGAAATTTGCCTTCCCGTGTGAGAATGGTATTTCTGAGAAATATCAGAGACTTCTAAATTCCTCTGTGCCTAGTGGCCTACAGGAAGAGCAGAGGCATTCCTATGACAACAATAAAGGGTAAAATACATGCTGAGTAACTGTCCTTGCTCATTATAGATGGGCGATTACTTGCCTAGCATTTAATTTGTGGCATTCTTTTCTTTCTTTCTAGAAAAAAAGGACCATGATATTTTGCATGTCTGTCATGAAAGCGGAGATGAAATACTGTTACTTACAAACAAAAGAATTCACATATCCTAAGGAACATCAGATAAGGATTACAATATACCCCAGAGTTCGCTTGAGAGAACCAAAGCCATGGGGAGGCTGTGCAGTTTACAGACAATCCTCTCAGCTAGATTCCAGCACTGGGCAGGGAGGTGTGTTGTAATAAAAATGTAATATCAACCCTTGTGGTTTTAAGAACCTATCTCCCATCTCTCTGAATGGGCAGTATTGACATAAAGCTAAGAAAGGTATCTCTTCAGAAATCTCCCACCCAACCTACGGAGTCTGAATGCAATAAACATTGTTGGTAAACATTCATATCCAGTAAGATTCTTTTTGTACACAGACAACAGATCTTCAAAATAAAGGATACTGTTATTTTAACAGAGCAAGCGGAATTACTAATACTGCAGACTAATCAGTGCACTGGAAATTGCTGAGTAGGTATTGCTTTATCTTCACAAAACCCAGACAGACATTATAATATGTATTAGCTGCTGACAGTTTCAATAACATCCCTGAAGCCATTTATAGCTCTTCCCAGCTCTTTATTATTTCTCTGAAGAGAGATCACTGGACTAAGTGGGCCTGAGAAGATGCATAACTTACAGTGTACCATCTATCATGATTTGTTAGGATTAGTTTCGAGAGGCTACAGAAAGTGCAGAGTGGGCCTACACTTGACACACAGCTCAAAAAGTAAGGAGGAGAGATGGGGCATGTGAAAAGAAGTCTTCAAGGTACATTACTGCTGCCCATATCATCAATGCTGGGGCAACATTTACCGTGGTGTTCGAGATACACAGGGCTCTCAGAATTAGCCATCATCAGTAATAGCCTGAAAGACCTACCAGAGAAACTAAGTTTTGCCAGTGCTCAGAAAGGTTGGGCTAAAAACCTCTGTGCTAATTCTGCGTAAGTCCTCAGAGGACCTCAGCAATGTGCAGCCACTAGAAAATTGTATCTATTACACTTCTTCTCCGTAGATAAAATACTCTTATCAACCCTATTCCTTTGTGCACAAATAATACTATATTGTGTTTTAAATTTATACTTACTGGTCATGCCACAAACTGCGACAGTGTCCTGCCAGAACATGGTTGTGTGTGTTAAATATTTGCCTTCAGCTGCTGTAGTCCATGGAGGTTTGACATACACTATTGTATGCATTGAATTGATTTGAATACCAATAACTCACCATATGGCCCTCTTACAAAGTGCATTGGCCTGGGTGAAGTCGGCCTTCTTTCTGTGTTTCATTCTCCAAGAGTGTTCTGATCCGACTAGAACTGAAACCTTATTTGTACTTAAGGTAACTAATTCCCAAAATTGTTCTACAATAAATAATTATGATTTTTGATTCTGTGTAGTTCTTAATTTGCCATCTGGTACTTTTTAAAAGAAAAATAGCTGGCATGTATGTACACAATCAATTTGGTATGGTTTCCAAAAATGTTTAGCTTTGGTCTAACTTAGTGCTAGTAATGTCTGAAAACCCCACCTGTCATGAATTATTTTTGCTCTTTCCTGCTTGTGGAAGAAAAGAGGCACATAGGCTGAGGAGAAGGAAATCTAGCCAAAAATGTCTGGAGACACAATGATGTTGACTGGGACATTAAAAATTAAGATTACATATTTCTAAGCAAACAAATTAGTAGCAGGAATTTTTGATTTGTTGTACTTCTCTCGTGTTTTCTTAAGGTACAGCTGACACCTCCCCAAACCAAAAAATAACCACCCAGAATCCACAAAGAGTCATCAATGGAAGATCAATTTCACTGCAAGATGCCAGACCTAATGCTGAGTGCCCATGAAGAAGACGTTGCATGCAACAAGTTTAAGAGTTCTTCATATACCTCACTAATTGCAAATAGGATGCCAAATCCAACGTGACAGAACGATGTGGCCCAGCATTAGCAAGGAACACAGCAGGCAACTCTAAAGGTGAACCTTTGACAAACTAGCCAGATGCCTTCCCTTACCAGGTAAGAATGCAAAAAGGCTGAATCTTGAAGGGCCTTGGGACAGGAAATCTGTGTATGTGTCTTAGGAAACTGAAGGCTCTAAGCACAAAACTCAGTTTAAAAAGGTCGTAAGTAAACTCACTTGTGGTTCAGGAGAGAAGTACAACAAAGTAAGAGGAATGTTACATCGAGAGTTAGAGATCTGTCTGGTGGAAGAAATTGATTATAATCTTTATTTACAATCTCCCATTTTGTTGGCCAGATCTGGACTCACTGTAAGGCTTACCAAAGCTCTGCCTAGCTGCTAAAGCAGTGGTACTGCAACTTCTAAGCTAGGAGAGCCATCTTACCTATAACTACATCTTGCCTAGAAGGTGTTGACTACAGTTATGAATTTCTGAGTATAAGAGTGGGAGTAGACTTTTTTCAGGTCACAGAACAGTCCATTTGATAGAATTATTTTTAAAACAATTTTTTTCATTAAAGCAGCCTGACTTGAAAAAACTCTTGTCACTCACTTTAAAAGAACCCCAAACTTAAACAACACAAGCAGGGAGATAGAGTACTGCCCAGGTTATATACAAACAAAAATGTAAATGTTTCTGTCTATCATTTTTCTGCAGATTCTGAGCTGGTGTGAGGTGGGTGAGTGTCAGGACACAGCAAAGGCCAGCTGTTCCCTAAGGGTTGGCGAGCTGGGAGCCAAGTGTGATAACAAGGGCAGTAGGGCAATGGCCTTATCAGCCCCATGCTACCTGAGCGAAGAGAGCAGGACCAGCCTGGGCATGGCAGCCAACGACAGCCCAGAGTCTGGATCATGTGTGGGGATGAGGTAGGTCTGAGGAACACCAGCCACTATTAATGCAAAAGCTGAAATAGTGAGAGGTTTAGAGCAATTTGCTGCCTCTTGGGAATTAGGCGTATGAATTAGTAAGCTCTGCTGGTCAATCCCTTAGGTAGAAAGGAAGAACCAGCCACCTCCTATGATTATCCTCTGCGAACAGCAGTGTAGTATCTGCAGCTTATCTCCTTACCAGGATTCTCTCTACCTGCCTGCATATTTGTTAAAGGTAAAAACAAATATGTTTAGGACAAGGACCCTGTTTTGCTGTGTGCTTTCCAAGGCTGGTACAGTTCTGTGATTCCCGTCTTGGTGAGTTCGTGGAAAAGCAACATTAAACAAAAAGCAAACTGCAGGCAACATAGCATATTTGTCTCCCTCTCAGGCTCAAATTTAACTTCTGTGGTGTCTGTGTCTGTGAGAAACGTTGAAGGGTCTCCCAGGTAAAAGGTACCCTGCAAGGAAGAAAACAGGCCCAACAGCAGCTTTGGGAGTAGGTTGATCACCAGAGATTACTGCCTGTGATAAAACATCTACGTAAATTCACTGCAAAACATTCAGTAATGAGACCAGGTATTCCACTTGAGAAAGGTGGGGAGGAAACATGCATTGACTTCAGTTGTTGGGTGAAGAAAGGAGAAAAACAGTAAGGCTACCGTTGCATTGAGACAATAGTTAGGCGAGTGCTGCTCTCTACTGGTGAAGAGCACACATTGCTCTAGAAGTGCCTGGGCACTTGTGTAAGGGATGCTTGAATGCTATGGGAGCGATTTTAAAAAACTTTAAATGAAAGCTGTAATAGCTATAAAAATGAAGATATTGTCACTATTAAAATTAAATAGTTATCATTTAACTTTTGTGTGGGTCTAAAAACTTGATTTCGTATTCAGATTTCGGTTGCTTCAAGTAAATCCAAAAGCTTAACGTAAATATTCTGCCATTACTGTATATGTAGGAGAATGTTTCCCATTGGTAATAATTCTCCTTCTTCATTTCTTTCTTTTTTATAGAAAATTCGATTAATTTTCACCTAAATGGGAATCTGAATGGTCTGAATTGTAGCTGCACATTTAGAGGTCATGTTGAAGAACATTTGAAAACAGGCTCCCAGAGGTTTACTTTAGGAACAGCTAAAATCATACCTATTTGCTCTTTAAAACAACAACAAAAAAAGTGCTGCTCTATTTATCATATGACACAGATACTTTCAACTACTTAAAGATGGATAGTCATAGAATCATAGAATAGTTTGGGTTGGAAGGGACTTTTAAAGGTCATCTAGTCCAATCCCCTGCAATAAGCAGGGACATCTTCAACTTGATCATGTTGCTCAGTCCAACCTGGCCTTGAATGTTTCCAAGGAATGGGCATCTACCACCTCTCTGGGCAACCTGTGCCAGTGTTTCACCACCCTCATGGTAAAAAATTTCTTCCTTATACCTAGTCTGAATCTACCCTCTTTATAGTTTCAGATCCTAGAGATTCAGTCTTACTTGAGGTGAGGATAAGAAGACAAATGTAATGCTCAGAATTTAATCTTGGGTAAAATAATAACCGAGTTTTTGTCTCACAGAGCCATGGCTGAACCAGGTAACAGGCAAAGAGCATTAGCAGTTACACTATTCATGTAGCAAAATGGCCAATAATTTCTTACTATCTTTTCCTGTAAACCTCAAAACATGTCAAATGTCTGGAAATGCCCATGTTGGTTTCAGCCTACCCCCTGCCACATGTCCCCTTGGTTGGAGGTACACAGGGAAGAAGGGACTGGTAAGAGGGACATGGGCACACTGAGCAAAGCCTTCAGCCTCCCAGGACCACAGCCCAGCAGAAACAGTGCAGGCTTACCAGGATGGAGAAACCTTGTGTTATTTTCCTGGAGCCCCTGTCCTACCAGACTGCAGTGTTCCCCCCATGTAGGCACTCGTGGTTCCACCAGGGCTGCATTCAGGCACAAGGTCCTTCCTATGCCTGTTCATACTGGTTGTGTCTCTCTTGCAGTGACAGGCTCTTTGTGCAGGGTTGTTTTGCTTCTGGTGCCCCCAGTGTAAAGACAGGCAGAAAGTCTTGCCAAAAATATCTTCCAGGAGGATCTGAGTCCCCACCATGCTGGTTCTCTTCTGCCCTTCCACTGTGCCCACAAGACATAACAAAAGGACAAGAGTTTGGAGTAAGCACAGGGGCTCTCTCACCAAACTCTGTCTCCAACAAGAGGGGCTTCTGGGAGGATAGGAGGATGTGGGCTACTACAGAGGGATGCTCCAGGCCCTGGGACCTCAAATTGCAGGAACTGGAGTGCTGGAGGTTATGATATCTGGAGGGATTTGTTCTTCCCAGAATGTGCCCAGCTGGTGGGGGCGAGGCTTCTGCAAAAAGCTGAGGAGTTGGCGCCTGTCCCTTCTTCTCTTGGATAAAAGTACTTTAAACTTTCACTTCTTCCTTTAGTCTGTCACAGCCCCTGCTTGCCACCTGTGAAGCTCCTCTGCTTTGAGTGTCCCAGCTCCCCAGGCTCTGGCCTCCACCTCCCAGGTGACAGCTTCATATCCCTCACTGCTTTGTCTGCAGCCAACATATATCTGCAAACACCTATCTCACTCACCATCCAGTTCGCGCTGGTCAGACCCTTGCCCTGGGCTCCTGCTCACCTCCCACGGCCCATGTCAAGTTCCTTTTTCTCAAAGTGCCACCGTTCCCCATCTTGCACACTCCTCTGGTCCCCTCTCTTTCTGGAGTTTCCCCATGTACTTCTCCATATGGACAATAATGAGAATTCAGAATGGAGTCTGATTGCCAAGAGAGCACAGCACTTTCTTTTACTGCAGAAAGATCCAGTTTTGGCTGGAGTAGCTCAAGGTTTTATTGTCTGGTTCACCTCATGCATGCTCAGAAGCTTAACGCAGAGCCTCGCTTGCCTCAACACATCCAGATGATATATTCTTATGGTAGATCTCCCAAGCATCTTCAGCATTTCTCTCTACAGTCTTTTCTCACAGTTGTATCTGCTGTAATCTGGATCCCCACATATTACAGAATCACAGAATCACAGAATGGTAGGGGCTGGAAGGGACCTCTGTGGGTCATCTAGTCCAACCCCCCTGCCGAAGCAGGGTCACCTACAGTAGGCTGCAGAGGACCTTGTCCAGGCGGGTCTTGAATATCTCCAGAGAAGGAG
>Ga0065711_1045593_pt1 | contig 13377 bp, 10 predicted proteins | sample Hoacrofraction12_FD_59098 | JGI IMG/M metagenome (GOLD analysis project Ga0065711, IMG submission 59098) | Hoatzin crop microbial communities from Cojedes, Venezuela - Epithelial fraction 12 v2 (version 2) | ecosystem: Host-associated > Birds > Digestive system > Esophagus > Crop | place...
CTTGAATATCTCCAGAGAAGGAGACTCCACAACCTCCCTGGGCAGCCTGTTACAGTGCTCCGTCACCCTCAGAGGGAAGAAGTTCTTCCTCATGTTCAGCTGGAACTTCCTGTGCTTCAGTTTGAGTCCTTTGCAGCGTCTGCTATGTGGCTTTTTTGAATGAGGGCTTCAGGTTAGCTTAGGGTGCTGCTTTGTCACATGGGGGAGTTGTGCAAGATCTTACCTTAGTTGCTGGCATGAAAGTTGCAGCTGGTGCTTAAAGCTTGTTTTAAGTATACAAAATGAGTTGTTTAAAAATACCTCTTTCTTCTCAGGACATAGCCTGTTTAAACCATGCTAAGGCTGCTGCGTGTAGTCATTGCGTGTTGATGAAAATGCATTGAATTGTCCTCACTTCCAGTGTGTGAATTTGCTAACTCGCCTTACAGATCTATGACTCAGGAAGTCAGATAATATCTCCTGTGTTAGTGTAAAATAGATTAATATTCAAATTACTGTAGGTTTTAGGTTATAAACATGAATTCAATTTCTTCGCTCGTCTGTAATCATGCCCAGTATTTCTAAGGATGTGGTGCGTATTCTTTGAAATAGGACAGTTGGCGTCTTAAATACTTAATTTTTGCCATTTGCAATATGTAAAGCGTGTGTATCCCAGATTTGATGTACATTTGACAGTCTTTTTAAAAATACAGTTTGCTTAATACAAGCAGCAATAATAACCCGCTAATATTCCTGTGGCCTGGCTGCTTTTGTACAAAGGATAAATGTGCTGCCTCACCGAGGCCCCACAGATCTCTGTGTGACCCTAAACAAAACGTCAACTGTTGCCTGAGCTTCAGGCAGCAGCTCTCTTTTCTGATGCCTTTCCACGTAGATGGTCTCTTCAGAATCTCACATCTGCCAAGGCCAAGACCTGTTAAAGCCTGAGTTCGTTTTCTTGTATAACAGCAGACTCAGCTTAGAAGCATTTATTGGTCTGCTGCTGTGATGTTGCCGACTGGAGAAGTAGCAGGAATAACCTCTGAGCTGGGAAGGTCCCAGGTGACCAAGGGCTTCATGGATAAAGGCTCTCTGGGAGTACATAGTGCCCTTGGCTGGGATAGACACCAGACTACTTGTTGGTGAAAGATACCACGCCAAGTGGGATCCCTCCCGTCGCAGCCTCCAGAGGTTATTCATAGCTGTTGCTCCACATGCACTATGCTTGAATATCACAGACCTGAAGTGGCAGTAAATAAATAAACAAAGAGAAATAAAGTTTCTACCTACAAGAAAAGAATGAAACTTCTGAGTTTCTCAACAGACTTGAGGAGGGAATGGAGTTAAGGAGGAGGCAGCTGTTGATCCATCCTGTTTCTAGAGATGCTTGTAAATAACAGCGACGGGAGTCCAATGGGACCCCTGGATTGCAGACCTGTGTGTGTTAAACACCCATAAACTTGTTGTCTTGGGGCCTTAATGTAATGTTGTCTTACCTTCTGGTTGCTTCCCCACTGTTGCCAGCATCACCTGTACAGGATTAAACAATGTAAGCATTGCTGTGGTTTGGTCAGTGACATACTTAGGCTCCTGTTGTCTTTCAGTATTACCTGCTGGCGCTAAATACTGCGAACGGACTGACCCGTTAATACACCTGCAGAATGGTGGTGTTCCTTGAAATTCACACTGCACTTAGACTCTTGGTAGTCTTCTGTCTGGTTTAAAGTTTAGTGACAGAACACTTTCAAGAGAACGTAATGGTTTTCAAGATACTCTTTCAACTGTTTACTTTCCTAATGAAGCAATTTAATTTGCATGAAGTTTTAAGAAGCTTTTCTGAGATTGTGAAACTAGTTATAATCACAAGAGGCTCTTAGAGGGGTTATTTATTCTACCTACTGCTGCATTTCCCTTCTCCATTAAGAACAAATATATTCTCCTCATTGATCAGTTTTGAGCAGAAAAATTCAACATTATTGGCCATCTGTTACTAGCGCTTGCATTATAAAGGACCCCTAAATACAAATAGGACATAGCTCAGTTTCCATTTGGTGGCTTTTGTTGCATTGTGTGAAGTAACTGTGTGTAACTTGTGAAATTTTAATAGAAGGCTTTGCTTTTGAACAGCCAATAGCAGTCTTACTGAGAAGAACCTTCAGAATTTGTAACTGACAATGTATGTGTAGTCAGAAGAGATGTATTAAAACAAACCAGTAATATTTCTGTCTCTATCAAACAGGATAATAAAAAGATGAAGAAATCATTAGAAGAAGAACAAAGAGCTCGCAAGGACTTGGAGAAACTTGTTAGAAAAGTTCTAAAGAACATGAATGATCCATCTTGGGATGAAACCAACTTATAACTAATTTGTTTTGATTTTTCCCTTTTTCTTTCTATTGAAAGACCAGTTGTAAAACTGAGCTGGGAAGCCTTCTGACATTAGTCAGTGTTGCATCAAGAGCACTACAAAACAGGATTTAACTGGATCTAGTGATTTCTTGCTATGAACATACAGAAACAGTCAAGCCATTTACTGAAGCAATCTGTACTTTTAAGCGTGGAGACCATGGATGCTGAACTCTACTAAACTTAATTTGTTTGCATCTAAATTACCTCATTTTGCAGAAAGTGCAGCACCTGACTAAAAGTCCATTTTTTCAGTGGCTTTTTAATTAAATATGTATTTTTCTTGTAAATATCTGTAATTTTGAATGCATATGTGATTGATGTATCAGGGCTGATATATTTTTCTCTTGTTATTGTAACGGTCACAAGTGTTAGAAATGACGGCAGTACTGTCTTAGCTAAGAAAGGTCAGAGTTCTTTGTGGCTAATTACGGATGTGTTCCAAATTACCCACTCATCACACATGCAAATTTAAAAACCTATTTTTCCTATTGACCACTGTATTTAAATCCTTTACTGTTATTTATGTCTGTGCATACATTTTTAAACAGTTTACAATTCTTTAAGAACAGTATTAAAACACATAAAATTGTTTATTGACAGTAGAAACCATTTTTAACGAAATGAATGCCCATGGTTTATGTTCATGTACACTTGTTTGGTAGACTAATCTGTTGTGCTTTGGCCACCAAAAGACTGATGTACTTGCCTGCTTTTTATGACTGTGATTTTTAAGTGTTTATGTACTACATTTTCTATTGTTGTGCTTAAACAAACAGCTGGCTGATAATTTAATAGATCGTACAGTTTGTTAAAGCAAAAAAATCAATCTAACCCAGAATTTTGTGAATAAATTGTTGCTATTTATATTTTATGGTCACAACAATTAAATTTTAGCTAACCTTTGTGCATAAGACACACGGGCTAGGCCAAACTTCATTCAGAGCTTTGTTTTTATACCACTATGTAAGGCTCTGTTTGGAATTCCCAGACTGTGGAAGCAGAGTCGTTCCTTTCCCACCTTGTTTTCTCAGCGTGTTGCTGGTTTTTGTCCTCCTAGGATTTAAATGGAAACAAATCTGGACATAAGATTTTTTTTTTTTAATCATACTGTAACTCATAATTTGCACTGCTGGCAGATTTGAAAATACATAAATGAACATTTATTCCCTAGTCTGATAGATGCAGTTACTGCAGTCTTTTCTTGTTTTTAAAATAGGAGATGCTACATCACTGCAAACAATGAGCTTCAGTTGGAGCACTTAAAATACTGATCTCATTAAAGCTCATTGTGTTTCGTTGATTTCGGTGAACTTTGGATTAGACTCCAGACGGTGCAATGGGTTTTTCTTGAGCTGACAGTCAGAAGTGCAGGTGTAGCATGGACCCGAGTCGCACCTTTTGTCATCCAGATTTTCTAGTGCCCTTTAACTCCTGTTAGGATTTAATGCTTGGACTTGAGTGTATAGGAACTTAAATGTTGGAGCCAGGATGATTAGTGTGGTAAGAATTGTCATGCACATTTTGAATCCGGTGAAAAATCTGTTTTTAAAGCCGTCCACTTTTCTCAGCCAAGAACAACTTTTTTTAAATAGGAAAGCAAGTCAGTGATTACATACTTGAGAAACAGTTCTGTGGGAATGGATACTGAAGAATCTGAACAGACAATTAGTTGTCCAGTTTAAAAAGCTGAATACATTTGTAGGTATTTTAATTTGTGTTCCTGCAGTTTAAAAATGTCTCCTTTTAATTCTAAAGGAGGAGAGTGGATTAAAAAACTGAAAATGTCTACAGTGTCAGTGACGTGTATTCACAGAACTTTAAATTTGTGGTAATTCTTGATAGCAAAATCTTTTCCTGTTGTTTGCAGTTGCACAAAAAGGTGGACTGACATTTATGATTGTCTTCACATTTAGAGAATACTCTTGCTAAAAGCTGAGTGGTACTAAACCCTGCAAATTCATAGCATCTTGGCTAAATTTCGATTTGGGAAATGCCAATATAATTAGAATTTTGCTAACATTTTTGCTTTCTGACATTGAGGCTTTTTTCAGAGTGAATTTTAATTTCCAGCTGAGCATACGTGAAAGGACATTCCAGAGGAAGAAGTATAAAAGGAAAACATGAATCTTCTCAGTGTTTAGGAAATTTAACTCAGGAACAACTTCCATCATAACAATTTGTTTTGCATTATATTGTAAAGAGTGATGTTGCTATGTAAATTTGCTGACTCTTATACCTGTGATTATTATCATTTCTGACAGTACCCCTATACTGACATCTGATGAACATGCCTTAAATGCTGGGGTTAAGCAGTTGTTAAATATGACCAGGACTTAGGGACTGACTTTATTCAAGGTGGATTGGGATAAAAAAAAAAACACTGAATACTGTAAGTAGCTTTTGTCTCCAGTGCAGAGCGTGAGCTTCAGGCTTTTGGGAACCAAGGAGTATCTGAACTTTTTTCTTTGACAATTTGTTATACTGTATATAGATTGTAAATTTCACCATGGACCTTCTGAATTGTTGGAAACTTTATATAAGCATGGATAAATGGGGCACTGTTTATTTAACCTTTTAAAGGGTTATTTCTTTGCTCTCATCATTTAGGGATGAGGAGATGAAGCCATTTCTTATCCTATAGATGTGAAGCACTTTCAGTTCTGAACTGTCCAAAATGTAGCATAACATTTCTCTGTACTTACTGATGTTACGCGTGTTTGTCTCACCGTGTCATGACATCTTAAAGATTAAACAACTGACCACCTTTGTATAAACCTTCTTAATGCCAATCATTTAGGGAATTTAGAGTGTCTGTCTGCGGTATCTGTGGAGAACTCAAGTTTAGTTTAGACGTCACAATAATATCCTGGTATTGACTACTCAAGTTTTTATGCTATGTCGTTGTAATTAAACCATGATTTTTCCCCTACCCTATGAAGTGTTACATTTCATCTAATACGTGGGCTGAGATTAAGAAGGGAAAATGGCTTTAATTTTTTTTTGCTTTTCGTATAAATAGCCTCTTCTATTTACTAGTTGGTGTACTGTATTGAAAGGGCTTCTTCATGCTTTTTTGTAATAGCAGATGGATGCCTGGATAACAAAACAAAGCAAGGGTTGTTTAGGGGGGCAAAGTAGAGTCTTGACTGTCTTGCACTGAGGAATTTTCACTTCCTTTGGCAACCTGACCTGGTGGGGTAATGTAAGAGATTGGAGGAAATCAAAGACAGAAGATAATGAAAGGGAAGAAAGCAAGAAAACCTAGAAAATCAAATCACTGCATAAATAACATAAAATACTTGTCTGCATGCATGATTTATCTCAGTAGACCTGAAATTTGTGATAAGCATGTATCATAGGGATGTGATTTGGTGCTGCCTGAAACAGCAGGCAGGGGGATGATTTTTATGGTAGGAACATCATCAGTATTGATACAGGATGATGGGATGGGTGAAGGAAGGCGTAGGAAGTCATTTGTTTGAAAGATGTTTCAGTCTTTGGACAAGGCATTCGAAGGGATTTAATAACTGAGCTTAGGTGTGTGAAATAATACATCTATTCCAGCTTAGTTTAGCAAGGGGATGTACTGAACCGAAGACTTTAAGTGTAGCTTTTTATAACTTTTGTCAGAAGAAATCTCATCTTCTCCAACTTTTCTCTTGGTTTAGCACTGTAAAGGCGGTTATTTCCCACCATTTGAAATTGTCGTTTACTTTTCACCTTAAGTGTTTTGGGAATCCTGTTCTGGGTGTTTTTTTGTTGTGATGGGTTGACGTTGGCTGGCTGCCAGACCCCCACCCAGCTGCGCTCTGGGGGAGGGAATAGGATGGAAAAGCTTGTGGGTTGAGATGAGGCATGGACATGAGCTATCAATTACCATCATGGGCAAAACAGATGATGGGAAAACTAATTTCTTGCCATTTAAAAATAGAGTTTGATGAGGAGGAACAAAGAGAAAGACTAAGCCAACTTTCCCCTACCTCACTCCTCCTTCCCAGGTAGAATTTCACTCCAGTGTGGGTCCTCTCCGTGGCCCACAGTTCTTCAGGGATAAACGTGCCCCGATGTGGGTTCCCCCTGGGCTGCAGATCTCTTCAGGGCACGTGCTGCAGCGTGAGATCCTCCATGGCTGCAGGGTGGAGATGGACCTCTGTGGGCTGCAGGACAGCCTCCCTCACCATGGTCTTCTCCACGGGCTGCAGGGGAGCCTGCTCCAGCACCTGGAGCACCTCCTTCCCCTCCTCCTCTGACCTGGGTGTTCACAGGGATATTTCTCACGCTTTTCCTTGCTGCTGAACTCTTAAATACACTTTTCTCGAGGCACCACTATTTTGGCTGAGGGGCTCCGCTGCCTCCTGAACAGCTGCTGCTTGTCGAGTGGCATCTAATTTATGTTCTGTTGGAGCTACTACACCTAGTAAGTTCAGAAATTTGGGTGCAGAACCTGCTGTTACCCACTTGCAGTGGACAGCTTTGCTTGCAACGATAGGGCACGAGGTGGGGAAAGGAAGGAAGCACATAACAACTTGTTGATGGTGGAATAAAGAGGCCTGAAATCATCCTGGGAGGTGTGGGCAAGAGGTGCATGTGTCTGTGTGTACACTACGAGTACTACGGTGCTGATGTTGCAGGGTCCCAGAAATGCAGAGTTTGTACTTCGGAGAAATGCTGAGATGATTTTTGAGATTAATTTGCTCTGCGAGGCGTGCTTTGTAGTCTGGAAAAGGGCTGTAGGCTTGCCCTATTTCTTTGTGTGCTCTGCGCTTGAGCTTTCTCTTTACTTCACGTGAATCAAATGTCATCTTGGCAGCAAGGCTGAGCCTGAGTTTGGAACTAAATTACCCTCCTGAGCTTTTCATTAATTTGACTGGCTGCCCTCAGTTCACGACCGTGGCATTATTTACATGGTGCAGATCTTGGCAGTCCAAAATTTTGCTCAGGTGCTCCCACCAGTTCCTGAGCGTTCTCACTGATTTTGTTCCCTTCCTCTGCTGGGTGTGCGCAGGGTCTCCTTTATGCGTGGCAGAGGCTACTTCGGTGCTTTTACCCCGAGGACAGCCTTGGGTGGCCATGAGTCTGTCCGTCCCCCGTGTGCCTGGCTGTCCCCTGCACACCTGCAGGCATATCTGCTGACGTTCCAACATGGCGGTGCTCGCGAGCCTGGGCAGGTAAGGCCCCGTGCGCGCGCTGCCCTGTCTTCCTGACTCTCCTCTGCGTAAGCAGTGACTCTGACCCTGAGGGTGGGTTTGGGCTGAGTCTGAAAGGCGATGGAGACTGGTAGAGAGAGCGAACTTTCACCCACTGCCACGCACCAGTCCTAGGAACGCGGTGTGCCGTGTGCGACACCCAGGATATCACAGAACATCTCAAGTTGGAAGGGACCAGTCGAGGCGAACTCCCTGCTCCTCGCAGGACCACCTAAAGCTAAACCACAGAATTAAGAGCGTTGTCCGGATGCTCCTTGAAACTCCGACAGGCTTGGTGCCGTGACCACTGCGCTGGGGAGCCTGTTCCAGTGACCAGCTACCCTCTCACCGAAGAACCATTTCCAATCAGATGTTGTGTGTCGGCCTGGTGAGATTCCCAAATTGTTCTTTTTGTTTTTTAGCTAGTGTGTTGCTCAGGTTTTGTTAGACATCTCTTGCCTGTCAAGCAGGCTATGATAGCTCTCTGCTTGCTGTAGACATAAATAGCATGTTTTTACAGTGTTTTTCCAGCAGGGGACTGTGTTAGCTTCTGCTTTGTCAGAAACTACTCACAGTTTCCCTGAATTTGTTAATATTTGTATTTTTGTATGATTTTGTAACCGACGGGAGTTAGCTTTTCTTATACTTTGGAGCTGCTTTTCAAGCTCCCGGAAATACAGTCTGTTAGCTGTTTGTCCTGTAGAACAGAAGTAGACAGCCACAGTTGAAAGTGCTCACGCAGCATTTGACCTAGCCCTGTCTATGGGATTTGTGTGGGTTCTTTAGCCTTCCTCTGCGGCACGTGTGGCTTACCATGCCTGTACATTCAGCATCACAAGGGCCCTTTCAAAACAACGCAGCATGGAGGTGACATGGGACCAGGTTTACTGTGAGGTGAAACTAGAGCAAGGAATTTGGCTGTCATCACTAGCTCGTTTAATCCCAGGCCTTCCTCGAAGGCAGGCAGAATTTCAGGGAACAGAAACATTTACTGCTACAGGATTGTTCTTACCGGTTCCCACAAGAAGTCTGCTTTGTGAGACTGAGTTGAGAAAACACCGGGACGGTGCAATGCGTGCTCCATCCGCTGCACCCCCTCATTACTATCTGCTTTGCCAAGCGAGTTTTCTGCTGGGTATTGAAGGTACAGGACTGTTTCACCTGTTCTGGGAAGGGGAAAAGGCAATGCACTCTTTTCTGATGGCAGAGAGGGAGTATGGTTACTACCTTGGACTTTCAGCTAAGCGTTTGAAAATACAGATTCAGGAAAGTGACCCTGCCCTGGCCACCAGATCTTCAGAAGGATTTCTGCGTCAGCGTTCAGACCCGGTTCATGTATCTGCTGGCTGTCTCACCGACCATCTTTACTTTGCCATCAGTATGAACAAAAAAGCATGTCCTCTAGGCTTTCCAGAGCACCAAGACTTTTCAAAATTCTGAAGAGGGAGTGGCAGCCTAAGATGCTTTCCCATTCCTTGCCTATGTCTTAGACTGATTTCTGTCGAACAACTTATTTTCTCCACAGAGTCACACTATGGTCATAGAATGATAGAATGCTTTGGGTTGGAAGGGACCTTTAGAGGTCATCTAGCCCAACCCCCCTGCAATGAAGAGGGACGCCTTCAACCAGATCAGGTTGCTCAGAGCCCCATCCAACTTGGCCTTGAATGTTTCCAGGGATGGGGCATCTACCAGCTCTCTGGGCAACCTGTGCCAGTGTTTCACCACCCTCATTGTAAAGAATTGCTTTCTTCTATCTAGTCTAAAACCTACCCTCTTTAGTTTATAACCATTACCCCTTGTCGTATTGCAACAGGTCCTGCTATAATGTTTGTCCCCATCTTTTATAAGTGTCATTATTAATGGATAATAATCTGAGGGCTATACTAGGGTAGGAAGTTTTCTTGTAACATCTTTAAGCCAGGCCCCAGGGAGGCAGATGGCTTCCCCGAGAAGTGGGTCTGGTTGGTATGTTGGGCCTTCTCTTCGTCTCCGAAGAGTCTCCTGTGACAATAACCTGTCTTTTTTTTCTTAGTGGAAGTGGTTTTGATGTAGGGCGTAGGCTGACTTAACCTTGGCAACACCTCCAACCTAGATGGACCATTGTCCTCATCGTTGTTCAGTTCCACTCGCAGAGCCTCATATCTGTTGCACAAGGGCACCTGGGAAAGTGAGGTAGTCATGGAGATGTGCCTGCCGCGCATTATCCCGCTGCTGCAGTGAGTCCTGACACTTGGATTGCAGGGTAGGATGCACTCTTGTGCACATTTAAGGTCAGCGTAAAAGATTCCCCAGTTCCCACCCGACAGTAGTGTTGGTGAGGGATTGTTACCTGGAGGAACAGATAGATCATTTCAGGAAAGAAAACCAAGTGGGCACTGTCCAAACGTGGAGTTCCCTGATTGTACTGGGCTGCCATGTCTCACTCTCCTTTACTCTGTCAATGCAAGAATCTTGCTTCTGAGATACGGCAGTTCACAGACATCTGGGACACAAAGAACACATCTCATCTTGCTTCTCACCTGCTGAATCAGAGGGAGGGTTGGAGGTGAGCTTTGTCTACAGATGTTGCAAGGGAAGAACATTCTTCAGTTTTGAGTGGCTGGGTGTGCCTATATGGACAACACATCTTGAGTTGCCAAGAGTATTTTTTCCTACTCATGAAAAAGAAGAAAAAGACAGGTGACCATTATGACCAGATTTATATGTTGTTATTCTGGGAAAGTAATAAAGAAATGGCTTCAAGAATCTTGAATTATTCTCATTTAACAGACATTGTTTCTGGTTGAATGGAGAACTTCACTTCTGAGGGCCTGGTGCGTAGAAATATTCCCAGGCCTAGTTCTTGGGCTGTAAAACACATTTATAAATGATGAAATTTATGAGTATGGCGTACATGAGTATCCACTATGGATGGCTGCACAAATCAACACTGCATAATTTGCCTTTTGCAGGTTGTAAAATGGGAAAGCTGTTCTGAAAGGACATAGGAAGCATACCTAAGGACATAGGAACCACACAATTTGTGGGGGAATTCCAGTCTATGATTTATCAGTTGAAATGGTTTATCTTCTTGGTGCATGCCTGTTATTCTGAAGACAATGAAGATTCTCAGCATAAAAATTTGTATTCCAGGTATTTTTGCTTATGTCAGTTTGTGGTTTATTGGAATTATTTTAGAAGTGCCTTTAGAACAATTCAGATTAACTGGGTTTTGTTAGGAAGCAAGCTGAAATAACATTTCAATGCATTTCTGTGCATTGCCCCCGAGCAGGGAAGCCTTTGATTAGAAGAAAAGGCGTACCGTTCTCTGGCTGTTCTGAAAGACTCCCTGCTCATTAAGTGTCAGATTTTATCAGCATCCACCATGGAATACTTAACGTGAGGAACTGTGCCTTCTGCAAGGCTGCGGATGAAGAGCTCGGATGCATCTGTGTGAAGCGAGCAGCACTGGTGTGTGGCAGGAGGAAAAGTAATTTCTACGTAAATTATTATATGTGTCTGTAAGGCTGGATTCATCTGCACAGCCCTGTTTGGTGCGTGCCAGGAGGATTCTTCCTGGCAGAGACTTTTAGAGGCCAGTTCAACCACGCTGTAGCAACACTCCACTTTCAAGCTGCACTCCAAAGCAAAAGGATGGCCACCAGCTGCTTTGCACGCTGAGGAATTAGGCGGCCTCATGCAGAAGCTGCACCGTGGGGTGACATGAGAAAGGAGACAGGGAGCTGCGACACGAGGCTGAACTCTGAGGTGAGAGAAGCACAGTGAAAACGCCCTTTTCTCTTTATCCTGGTAGCAGAAGTACTGATGTGATCCTTCGGCAAGGCAGTGTGTCCTGTGTGCTGTGCACACTGCAAAGAACAGGAGCGGAAAAACTTGAGTGGGAAGCGACAGACGAGGAGTAGCTTGCAGCTCCTCAGAACCCTGGCTGTTGGAAGAGGCTGGAACAACGGGCTTTGCTTGAGGGAAAGGGGTTAACAGGACCGAAAGCACCGTGCAACCCAGAGGCATTGTCCCAGCTGAGGTGGAAATTTCGGGGTGGCCTTTTGTCCACAGAGCATGAGCTCCTCACTTGGCGGTTTTCTACTCGGTTTCTCCTCTGCGTTATGCCTCCCATGCCCACTGACGTGATGTGGAACACTGTGTAACCTCATCAAGCATCAGCCTGCACCGTGGGGGAAGGAGGATGGGAGGCAGGTCCTGAGCAGCTGGAAAAGCCCCTACCCTAAACTTGAAGCTGCTGACCTGAGCTGCACCGAACACTTTGGTTCCCTCAGACACGTTAGATTCACCCTTGCCGGTTTCCCCTTCATTTCCAGCTGAACCCATGGCTTTCTGGAAACTCTTCTTTGTAGCATTGCCGAAGGAAAGACAGGAGACACGCACCATGAAGAAGCATTTTCCTTTACCATGCTTCCTCACGGCTTTCTTCCAGCCGAAGACTTGGCCTTCCCCTCTACATCACGCAGTGTCATTGACTGTAAACTCACTGTTGATGTTCAGCCGAGATCCCCAAGCTTTCCCAGTAAGGCTAGAAAGCAGTGATGTGGTTCACGCTGCGCATTCATGCTTTTTGCAGGCATTGACTGTGCTTACTGTAATATATTAAACTACTCTGTGAGCTATTAGTTCGTTCCTAGGCAAAAACGTGCTGGTGTGATGCTGTTCGGCCTCTCGCCTTGATGTGCCTTGCAGCATTTGGAAGTGCTCTGTGATTTGCCTTAATGAGGTGGCATCTGGTTTTATCTGGAGAATCATTTAAAGAGCTTTTGGGTCTAACCAAACGTGGTTGAAGCCCACCAGGAGGTTCAGAGTTGCTCAGATTGGGAGGGAGCAGGGGAGCTGGCCAAGTGGTTTTGTAGTTTTTGTAGGTACCTCAGGAAAGCGAATTAAGAACTGTGTGTATAGACTTGTAATGAAACATGTAATGTAATTGCTTGTCGCTCTTGAAACAACTGAAAAGAACGTGACGGAGCTGGGCCACACCAGGCACTGCTATTTTATGGGGCACTTGGGACGTGGGTGCCTGTGTGGCAGTGGCTACTGCCCGGCACAGCTGGAGCCTCCAGCTGCTGGAGCCTCCAGCTGCTGGAGGTTGTGCCGGTGGGCAGCCATAAGGTCACGTGGACGTTTGCAGTTTTGCCAAAAACCCCTTTATAAAGCCAGTAACACTTTGCTTGTTTAGTTGCCAAGTTCTGTTTTTAGAACAGCTACCCAACAATTTTGGAATGGTGTTGCTGGACTTCCATCCCCCTGTTTAGTTTGAAGTAGTGCCATGAATATTTGAAGGAAAAAAACTACATTAAAAAGTTGAGAAGTACCGATGAGGGGAAACTCGCCGACTTACAGCTACCTTCTGCAACTTGAGCAAAGGTAACTACAGCGAAACTGAACTTGCTGACCGAAACCCAACTCTGTGAACTTGTCACAGACAGGCATCCTCTTGTCTCTCTGCTGCCTTGTCCCTCCTGCTCATGGCTCGGGGTCTGTTGCTGCTCTCAAATCCGTTCTCCAGTTTGACATCCACATTACTAGCTCTCGACCGCACATGGGTTTTATGCTGGCTGATGTCATCCTGGGCAATCCCTTCACCCTGGTGGCTCTATAAGGGCCATTCCTTAGATTGAATCTGATCTTTTTGAGCCCGGCTTTTTTTCACCCGCCCATGGAAGCCCCTGGTCTGAACCCAGCACTCTCACTGGCTGCTTAGAAGCTGCCCTGGAGCCATAGCTTTGGTGGATTGCTAGGGGATTGTTTGGATGTGCCACTACAGTTGTTGGAAGAAAAGAATTCTAGATTAATT
>Ga0065711_1008153_pt1 | contig 13376 bp, 6 predicted proteins | sample Hoacrofraction12_FD_59098 | JGI IMG/M metagenome (GOLD analysis project Ga0065711, IMG submission 59098) | Hoatzin crop microbial communities from Cojedes, Venezuela - Epithelial fraction 12 v2 (version 2) | ecosystem: Host-associated > Birds > Digestive system > Esophagus > Crop | place...
TTTCAGTACTTAAAGGGAGCCTATAGGAAAGATGGGGACAATCTTTTTAGTAGAGACAACAGTGACAGGAAGAGGGGTAATGGTTTTAAACTAAAACAGAGTAGGTTTAGGCTGGATATAAGGAAGAAATTCTTTACAATGAGGGTTGTGAAACACTGGAACGGGTTTCCCAGAGAGATGGTGGAGGCCCCATCCCTGGAAACATTCAAGACCAGGTTGGACAGGGCTCTGAGCAACCTGATCTAGTTAGTGGTGTCCCTGCTCGCTGCGAGGGGTTGGACTAGATGACCTCTAGGGGTCCCTTCCAACCCAAAACTTTCTATGATTCTATGATTCTATGATTCTATGAGAGAAACATGAAGAGGACAGATGCACAACCCCTCCAACAGCATCCAGATGTTCTTTTCCTCTCTGTTAAAAATGTGGTAGTTCTTATAGCCAGCTTATTACTTTAAAAAAATTTCCAGAATATCTTCTTCAGCTAAGTAGGTGTTTTTCTTTAGTTCTACTGTACAATCAACCTGCATGAGTAACTGTCTAAGAATGTTTACAGGACATTTAATCAGCAGGAGATACTTACATTTATGGAGGTAATAGGAAATCCCCTGTGGCTTTGTACCTAATTTAGTCATCTTTAAAGCTTAGTATATTTACTGTTGCAGCTGGGAACTGGTACTGTTAATAGATTCTCAGCATAGACAGAAAATTCAGCACCTCATCTGACTAAAGTGAAATATCCTGGGTTTCAGGAAGGTCTAACTGTTCTGCTAGATCAGGGAATTACAGTCCTTGTGCCCTGAAAACAATAAGTTAAAATCAATCCATGAAAAAATAGAAAATACCCCAGAAAACGTCAAGATAATTATTCTTTGTAGATGGAGAGTAATGAAAAGAGTGGTCTTTAATACTTCAGTACTAAAAATGGAACCTACATTCTCAACACACAGAAAAAGAAATTTCCCTAAGACTTAAGAAANAAGCATCAAAACTGAAAAAAGATTGGAAAGACACCTTCACTGTATCCTTCAAATCATATCAGACCAGAGCTGGCATGGCCAGCTGCCAAGCTGCCACCCGTCAGTACCACGTACCATGTTCAGTCCCTGGGTCTTCTGTCTCATATTCTGAAATTCTACTCATTCCACCCTGACAGGGATGAGAAATGTGTAACTGAAAGCATTAATCAAACTGAAAAAAAATAGCATTCTCTGGGATTAGCTAGAATATTTTACCTACTCATTTTCTTCCAGCTAATTCCTTTTTGGAGAAAATGGGAGCTAAAATGTTGTCCTCAACTTCTGATTCAAATATGAGATATCATATAAGATTTTGTGTGGAATGCATTCTGTGAATTAAGTTAAGAAAGGTGCTGTAGCATTACATAATGCCACAGGAACAGATGGAATGCGACAAAGCACAGTCTGAACCATATTATTCCTGACATTTAAGCAGATTTTTGTCTTATTGTTCTTTTAATTTTTGCACTACTAAGCCCAGATGCTTTGGACTGAATATTTCCCTTGATGCTCTAGGGCAGCACCGTAGCTTTCGTTGCTATTTTTGCTTGCAGGCAGATTCCATCTTTGGTGATACACCACATTTTGTTTGACAGAATGGAGATGAGACCAGGTTGCTTGGTAAAACTATGAAATGGAGAAAATTGGGTTTGTAGTACCTATTTCATCAAGTTTAAAAATGTCAGCAAAGTATATGAGCACATGTTCAAAGACTACCGGTGTCACTGGTACTTCTGAGAAACTTAATGGTAAACTCTTGCTCAAGTCTCTGTTAGGTAAAATCTCTTGTACTATCAATAGTGGCAAAAGAGGAAAAAGCAAGCAGGTAAAGCAATAACATAGTGAAGCTGTTCATAACCTAAAGCAAAAACTGCAGGATCATCTGGGAGGGAGAAAGGTCATGTAATACTTTCCATATCTGAAGCCAGATTGCATCACTAAAAGCAGATATATCTGTACAGTTCTCTTGCCTTGATGTTATATCTGAGAAAATAAATATTTGTGACTAAGAATCACAAAATGGAGGATGAAGAACAAGAAAAGTTGATCCTCACTAAAGAGAGATATAGGGCTCACTTCTTGAATGTAGCTTAACTAAGTTCATCCCACAAAACACAAATGGGAAGCAGAAACTCTGAAAAAGTCAGCCAAAGAAACAACTTCTCAGAAAACCAGCTCTGACATATGGCATCTCCATTTTCAAAAAGGACTAGAAAGTTATCTATTATAAATTAACTCCTACACAGATGTCTCAAAGGGAGCAGCTATAATGATCGTGAAGCTTAAACATAATTAATTCTTTTTGCAAGCTCCCGGCTTCTGGATCTCAGCCTCCTTTCACATGCTCTGGCCCTGAGATTGGCTTCTAACCAAGTTCTGGCCAAAATTCACAGTATCTTAATGGCTGATTTGAATGATGCGAGTGCAGAGGGAGGGATTGTTTGACACAACTTTACATCTACATTGTAGGTAACATTCTCATAGACTAGTGAAGTTCTATGTACCTTGAGACCCAAATGCCTTATCCACCCAACCCTTGCTATGTTGTACATCCCTGTTTCTTTTTCATGAAAATTTTTATTTTGTGGTTGCAGTCCTAGACTACAGACATGTATACCACCAAAGCTGCTACACTGGGTATAAGCCGGTGTTCCTCTCCTTGTGACTGGTCCCTGTGCAGCGCTGGCAGGATCACCCCACCCTGGTTACACTTCCCTGGCTGCAGAGTCTGCAAAACACCCTGTACACGCTCTCCCTGGCTTTAGAATCACAGAATCTCAGAATCACAGAATCACAGAATGGTAGGGGTTGGAAGGGACCTCTGTGGGTCATCTAGTCCAACCCCCCTGCTGATGCAGGGTTGCCTACAGCAGGCTGCACAGGACCTTGTCCAGGCGGGTCTTGAATATCTCCAGAGAAGGAGACTCCAGAACCTCTCTGGGCAACGTGTTCCGGCTGAAACTGGAAAGGCTGCCCCAAGATGAGCCACGGCACAAACTGCAGCAGAAAATCAAGGATGTTCCTTGCTTACACAGGGGAAGCAGTTGGGGATGAGACTATTATTTCTCCTTGAGAGGGGTGAATGGTATTCCTTATGAAGTTAATATATAGGCCTGTTCTCTGATGCGCAGAAAGAGTAGAGCAGAGCCCAGACAGAGAACACTAAAAGTCACCCTGCAGCCAGTTTTTCATTATGCAATACTGCAGTGCTTGTGCCATAAGGGTGACTGAGCAATCTTCTAGATGAAAATCATCTGTGAAGTATAAAATGCCAGCACTATCTTCTGAGGGTTGGTTTTCAGTGCTCCCTCTGTTTGTACTTCTCCCCTTATAAATATCACATGTTTAATTGGTGTATTACAGGGCTTATTGTTAGAGGTGAACATGAGGCCAGAGAAGCAGGGAAGGAGTTAACTACCCTGCTGTCACTGTACTGGGTTGCAGGTTTCCTAGCCAAGGGTTTTCTTGCATGGATTTAACTGATGTGATAAGACACACCTGTCAAACCTTTGAAAGGTGTCTGGTGACTTTGTGTACTGCCCTGGAAAGGCATCGGTTTAGAGTGATGAGGTCTGAGAAACAAAATTCTTTCAAGGTCTCCAACTGTGCATGCAAAAAGACTGAGGTACCTATTTGAATCACTTTGAAAATAAATATGCATGATATTAGAGCTATGATTTCATCATAGTATGACTGATTTCTAGGCACAGCACAAATTTGCTTACCTCTGAACCGTTGTTTTCCTCTTTCCAGGATGTACCTCTGTAAAATGAGTGTGTTGTCTGACTTCCTTACCTCGGTTTGTGCTGTATTATGCTGCCTGAATGCACTGAGAACCATACTGTGCAAAATCTCAGGGTATAAAATAGTATCAAAGACAAGATCCCAGAGCAAATAGCTTGCAAAGAATTGCTGTAGCTATGGCTGAAACCAAGTGGATTCCCTTACCTAGAATTATGAAGGTTGGGATGGGTAACTGATTTTTTCTAGGGAGAAGATTAAGATAGAGAAAGACAAGACCAAGGCAAGTTCTAGATGTGATCCTATGGGCATGATCCTATGAACGGCCTGACAAAGTTGCTGGGGGTAGTGGATGCATAGAACTGGATGCCTGCTCATATTAAAGTTTCTTCAATCAAATGTTTTGCAGGTAGTTACCTGCAAAAGGCCGAGCCTAGGTGTTTGGAGCCAGAAATACTTTTTTTTTGCCTCCCTCAAAAAAATCAATAACAGAGTTATATTTCTAGTTCAGTATCCCTGCGTCTGTCGAAATAGTCAGTGGGCAAGTGCCTAGCAGCTTTTAGGGTAGCTGTGATCCAGCGATCTCTTCCCAGTGCTGTGGAACCATGTGGTCCTTCACTACACCACCTGTGTATCCAGATGTGCCATGGGCATACAAACAGTTTGCCCTGTGAAGGTGTCAGGAGCAGAATGTGGTCCTTCCCTTCTGCCTCATGAGGGAACAATCTAGCCTGAAGTTTCAGAGACTGTGGGTTTATTTGGTAGCTTTGTGGGGTTTTGATTTGCTTTATCTTTCTACGCAGTCAAAGGATGAAAATCTGATGTGTTTTGCTAAAAAGCCAACTCTGGTAAAAGATTAGATTTTGAAGAAACACATTTTGAAGACGTTTATCTTTTTTGTTTGTATTAAAATAACACTAATGTTAAACGTCCGCCAATTGTAAAATATGGAGCAGTGCATGCAGCATGTTTGCCTTGTGTTTGTACCTGCTTGGCCTTAGATGTGATTCATGTCTTCTCTAGGCCGGCAGAGTGAAAGTCGGTGTGCTGGCCAGGGTGCATTCGTACCTGTCTAGATATGCCTACCTGGAGAAAATATGGTGCATTCTTGGAGATAACAACGGCAGTCAGCAACCGGACATTGACTTCTTAGCAACTGCCAGTCCAGGGAAACAGAGCATTTGCAAATACTGTGTCCTGGGTTCAGCCAGGACAGGGTTAATTTTCACCGGGCTGACCCAACCCTCACCTGGCCAAACAGAGCAGGGTATTCTGTACCATGTGCCTCACGCTGGGTTCCGGTGGGGGCGGGCCGCGCGGCGGGAACTCACTCACGGATCGGGAGCGTGCGGTGGAGGTCGTGGAGGGCGGCTTTCTGGGTCGTGCGGTTTGTGTTGTGCTTTTCTCCTCATCTGTATCATTGTCGTTACTGTTCTCTTTGTTTGCTGTTCTGTTAAACTGCCCTTATCCCGACCCACCGGTTTCTGCCTGTTTCTTTCCATTCTCCTCCGCACCCCAGCAGGGGGAGGGGCGGCCGCATGGCACTTCTGTTGCCGGCTGCAGCTAAACCAGAACACGCTGTGACTAGAGTTTCAAACCAAGGACCGAGGTCTCTGGAGGTTTTACCACTAAGGCGATAGCCAGGTGCAGGGAGTGGATGAATCCTGGGGGTGGTGAGACAGAGAAGCGACTAATGCAGCCAGCATGGGCGTATGTGCATATTTTGTTTTCTGCGTTTAAAGCTGAAGGAACCCTTAATAACTAATACCTTGGTTTTATAGGCTTTTGCAGACCTGACTTCTGTCCTGGCTGCATAAGACACCAGGCTGCACTGCAGCTGCTGAAAGAGTCACTGTGAGACCCAAATGAGCCCACAGTAGGAGCCTTGTTTAGGAGAGGAGTCAGGATTGAGTCATAAACAGGCATGTTTTGGGCAAGAGCCAGAGGTGATTTTGCTCCTTGGACCTGGTGAGAAACTGAAACATTTTGTTTTCACTCCTCAAAATGAAATGCCTCTTATCGGCCCCCAAGTAACTGTAAAAGTTACAGAGAGTTTTTAGAAGCTTTATTTCCATTTCAGAGTGGAAGAAACTTTGAAATAATGCGAATGAATCAATTCCACCCCGGTCTTCATCACTGAACATATCGTTCTGCATGGGCACCTTGGGTGACCATCTTTCACTTTCTGAAAGAGTGGCTCATAATAATGGTCTTGAGAAGGCTTGTGGACTAGAAAAGATACGATCTGTTAATCACTGTTGCCTAGTTCCATTCTGGTGCCATGTTAGATCCAAACAGTGAGCTGTCAGAAGGGTAAGAATCAATTTTAATCAGTAAAAGACATTAAACTCTGTAGTCGGTTAAGTTGTTCCAATAAAGATTAATGCCTTTTTTTTTCTTTTTTAAGCAGCTATCAAGTGCACAGCAAGCAAGATAAATCTTCCCATTTTCTGTATGTTTTGATCAGCAAATCCGCAAGACTAACATATGCTATTACATCTTTGTATTTCATGACCATTTGCAGCCAGGTCATAGAAAATTTTTTACATATAAATTTATAACTCAAAATGCATGATAATTACTGAAAATAGAGTACACACTAAAAAAAAATGGCAATTTTTTCTTGTTTTGTTTTGTTTGTATTTTGAAGAGTGAATGAGGAGTAGAAATCTTATGTTTGTACTGCAAACTTCTTTACGTACTCCTAACAGCAGGCATGCACCCCTCTTCAAGCTTCAGGTAGCTTTTAAGAAAATCTTTACCAAGCAGGGTAATTTAGGAGCTGGCTGGAACAAAACAGTCATGCAATGGCTGTAAAAAGAAATTTGAAGACGGATATTTGCTGGGTAAAACTACTCAAGACACAGGAAGGAAAAAAAGATGCACAGAGCCATAGGTGTTCTCTTCCATTTGAGACTATATCCAGCTCCGACTGTTTGCAGTGTTCATGGCAGTACACGTAAGCAAGAGGAATTGCACTTCCACCTCACTAAGCATGTTAGGCACCAAGTCAGTTTCTAGGCTCCCTCTACAGTCAATGGAGAAAAATAGTTACCTCTGGAGGGCAGGTTCCCCTACTTTCTTTGGACATGTGTTATAGACTTCAAGGTGACTTGAGATGGATTCATGAACAGTGAAGTTAATTGTCTGTGCACTCGAGCACCTTAACGTAAAGGTAGGCACATGGGAATCGCCATCTCTTCTTATATTTTCCATTCATCACTTAACAATTATCTATGTTTATTCGATATAATAAAACCCTAAGTAATTTTAGGTATATATGAAGATGTCTTCTATCCTCTATGACAAATTGAGACCTATGGCCAGTTTCAGCAATGTGTGATTTTGATGTAGGTAAAATTTCTTCTTATACATGAATTCTAAGGTTTAATAAAGATTCATATATAAGTTTTGAATTATTTAGTGTAAAGCCATCCAGAAGATGTTCCTCCTCACCCACAACCTCAACAGGACATCTGTCATTTGAGAATTTGTTACCATCAAATGTCATTATTATGGGGCAATTTACATCCTTTATGGTGCTAACTTCTCCACTGCGCTGTCATATATGGAGAATACACCAGGCTTCCTTAAGTTTTATTCATAATCCTCTGCAGATACAGCAGGTCTGGTTCAGTAACTTTCATAAGCTGTTCCTGTCTGTGACCTCATCTCTGTTGAATGATTAAGTTTTATTCTCTTTTTCTTTTTTTGTTTAATTATTTTTTTAAAAGTGATGCTGCTGAAATCATTCTTCCCTCTTGTTAAGGAGCATGTTGTGGAAGGAGATCTTTAAGGAGATCTGAGTGCTGTATTCATACAGTAAAGAAGAACAAGTTGTTCCAGTGACAAATACAAAAGATGAATGTTAGGATAACCTTTGTGATAAAGATTCTGTGTGAATTTAAATAAGAACTAAAAAAAGAGAGAGGTCAGACAAAAGGCAATGAGATAAATTTTCTTGTGTCAAAACATACAAAACTGGTTTTCCTTTGGAGATCTAAATTAATATGGATATTGCAAATGCAGTAACTGACTGCAAAAAGGGGGAGGGAGAAAGTGTCTCTTTGTGTCCTCTAAAATGGATACTGTCAAAGTCAAGGTGTGAACAGCTGTAAGTAGCACCTGAGTTAATATTCACTGCTCTTAACTCCAGGTGCTAAGCAATTATTAGCAATTATGGACAGTCTCAAAATCCAAGTTAGTAATAGTTACAGCGCTCCAGATTTTGTCTCTGGAAACTATTGGAGAACTAGTACTCTTGCAGCATACTTTTCTTAGCACTACATACTGAACAAAAGTTAATAAGTAATTGTGAAGCCGAGATTTGTTTACACAGGGTGCAGTAATCAATGCTCCATTGCATTGTCCTACCACAGCCACTGTGTTTTAATTAAAAATGTCATGCTGCAACATCATTTGGAAACACGGAAATTTAAGCCACTCTGGTTTGTTCTTGTCCTTAATTTAAACAAACAGTAAAACCCCTCCACTATCAGGCTGGAAGGCCTGACATATTTCTGTATCATCTTTGAAAAGGCAATTTTTCTTGACGTTGTGAACACTAGATCCCAGCTTCATTATTGTTGCCAAATCTTCTGACTGAGCAAAGGCAGGAGTTGAGCTCATACATCAAGAACACTGTAGTTTCTTGGTAAGGTCCACAAACTGTAAAATACCCAAGAAAGCGGTCTAGCATGAGGCTGGCATGTTCCCTCAGGCTGGAGTTTCCCAGCCTGGAGACTGCAGCAGAGACCCTGGCTGATGGGGCTGCCCAAGGGCTCCTCTGGTCACACCAGCATCACTGCTTGTGGAGCTGGGATCTGAAACCATGGCAGGGAACTGGTCTGCATCTGTGTGTTTCTGGTCAACACAGATGTCACTGAGGTGGTCCTCAGAAAGTCCCCACTAAAAGGCAATGTGAGTGCAGCTCAGGGGGCTTCCTGGAGAAAGGCTGAACAGCGAAGGGTGAGAGGGGATGTGCGAAGAGCTCCTTGAACTAGCCTTGTTGCTGAGCCGCATCAGGAAACTGCAGTCCCAATGGTGAAGAAGCTGCCCTGTTGTCAGCTGTCCTGGAAGCCACAGCTTCAGCTCTTCTAATCCAGAAGTGGCTACTTCGCCATCTGCAAATGCCTGTAGGCACCCAATTTGTGTGTATGCCAATATTGGCTGAATGGAAATATATGTGCATTAACTTCCCAAATTCCATTCCTACCATGACTTACATGGGCATAATTTTAGCTTCCTAAGATGTGATTCAGTTAGATTGTCTATCTGCTTTTAACATTACTATTTTCAATATAAATCTTTGGTAAGGTCAGCAGGTGCCCCAGTTTCATGAGCGTCCTGTTTTCATGGCAGTCACAGAGATGGTAAGGTGCCCTAGTTTTTAAAACTGTTGGAGAGCCTTCTGCTGCCTTGAGTGCATAATTATTAAGCCTTTGTGAAAGTGAGAAAGAGGATAGTCACAGGGAGGAGAGGCATTTTAAAGTGTCAGCAAAGTAAAATACTAATCTTGGTTTCCTGTTGAAAGTGCATCAGACTCTCCCTAATCATTTACTGTTATGTTTTTCTGCCATGCCGTGTTGCTCATATTCATAATTATTTCAACTGAAATACAGATTTAAATGAACCATAATTTTATTCACTCTCAAGTTGTGTAGTTACAGCTCTCAAGAAAGTTATCAGATTTTAAACCACTTGATTTTTTTTCCTAATACTACTGTAGAAACTGAAACCAGCTCACTGATGCAATGCATCTTCTGTTTTGCAAAAAAATACTTTGCTAATATTTTATTAGTAGTTAATTTATACTACATTTACATGCTAAACCAAAGTACTACTTGTTCTTCCCTAATTTCTTCTAAAAGATGTGTGAATCTGAAGTAGTGAGTGAATGATGTCAATGCAAGTGATTGGTGATGTCAGCCCCCATTTTCCACAGCTAGCTCCAGACCTGGCCACTGAAAGTCCCACCCCCGGGTGTGGGTTTCCAGTACCTTCCTGCCCATAGTCAAGCTTACAAAAATTAAAACCAAAGGGATATCAACAAGGAAATAAGATTTAAGAATATGAAAGGCTGAAAAAGAATACCTATATTGGAAACAGCAGCAAGCTTTACTTAGTCATGGTTGGATTTAAATACCTCGTTAGATCAGTACCATTCTTCTGTTCAAATGTCTGCATCAGAGCTATGAAGCAAAGCAAAGCATTTGAGCCAAACAAGGAAGGTAACATATGGCAAATTCAAGTATCCTTTCAATTATATACAACAGCGAACCTCATTCCTTTCTTTGCCCTGTTCTTTGTATTTGTTTAACACTTTCCCTGACAGTCAAGAACAATAACTATTAGTTCTGTGTATTCCTCACTGAATCCCTCAAGTCAGTTCTTTCAAACTGGTGTGCTTTCATTGTTGCCACTTACATTGAGGTAGTGAAGCAAAACTCAGTCCCCTTCTGCCAAAGCCATGCTTTTATATCACTCTTGATCAAGGCAAAGCCCAATAGAGAAAGCAGCATGGATCAAAAGCTGCCATTCCTTTTTTTTTTTTATTAGAGAACGCACTGATGAAAATGTGATCTTGTAAAATGCATAATATGCCGTAATCTCAGGCTTAAATAAAACTACATGGCTCTGGTATGCTTCATTTGTGAACCTTATTTCTTCATTTCAGCTCTCAACTAGACCTGCATATCTATTCTTCAGAGCTGAGTACTTTGAATGCTTTCTAAAGGGAAATTGATTAGATCCTCACACTGCAAACAGTTACTTGTGCATGCCCAGCAGTCCTGCAAGCAGAGTGTAAGCTCTATAAATGTGTTACTTTAGATGAAAAAGAAAAAAAAGATCTCTCCATGGCTCTTGCCCTGAAAGGGAACAGTGGTGTGCTGCTAGTACCCATTATTGCACACTCTGCACAGACTGTTTCATTAAAATGTTTCATCCTCCTAAAGGGGGTGTGGAAACTGAATCTAAGAGATGAAAATCCCACAATAACTGCACACAACTTAGCTCTCAAATGGGGCCTAGCGTGATTAAAATAATAAGCATCACACTGTGCTGAACAGCACTTCAATGAGTGTAACTAGGACGTAAAACATTAAACGTCTCCAATGCAAAACATTTAAAATTAAAGCTGCTACAGCATATCTGGGAGAGCATTATGGTGTGGGCTAGACTGCTGTCAGTCTAAGTGTGCTGGTAAAGACGGCAAAGGTTTACTGACATGGCAAAGGACTGACCAAAAATTCAGACCATGAATTCCCCCAAAGAAACCATATGATGGAAAGGTTGATCCACCTTTGAAAAAATGCCAGAGACTTCCATGAATCTTCGACTAAGTCCTAAACCCCAATTTATTAATGATGCCACTCATTAGATCCTTGCCTAAATACAGAGATGGCCGTGGCCTCTGGCTCCTTTACGGCATCTGCCATCCCCCATCCCCCAGGGCAGAGGGCTGGGGCTGCAGGGACAGTTGTCTCACAACACCAGGTCAGCAGGTAACAGTTGCCAGAAAATAAGCCAAATGTTGGAAGTGTTAGGAAAGGAGAAGAAGCAAAAGATCATCGTCATGGCACGGTACGAATCTATAAGGTGTTTGCGTCTTGCATGCTCAACAGAGATCTTAGGTCTCCATCTCAGAGGAGATAAAGTAGAAACAATAAAGATCCAGTGAAGGCAATGAGAATGGCCAAAGGAAGGGAGTGGTTTTAAACGAGTAATGACTAAACAGGCTAAGGGCTCACCAGATGGGAAAAAGAAATAATTGAGGGAGACACAACACAGGTAATACGATTCCTGATCTGAACATCAACAAGAAATGGATTTTCCCCTTCTCTTTCAGTACAAGAAGCAAGGGGGAGCTAATGAAGCTAACAAGTGGCAGATTTAAAACAAGAAAAAGGAGACAGTTTTTCACACACTGCATATGTAAACCATGAATCTTAGAACTGGATGTGGTAGAGAGAAAAGTTTGCATGAGGTCAAGAAGCAGTTGGACAAATCAAGGTGGCAAAAAATGCACTGGTCACTACCAAAGGCAAAGACCATGTCCCCACTCAGAAAGTCTCGGAGCCATAAGTTGCAGAAGATTGCAAGAGTATTTTGAGGAAGTATTTCTGAGTATGTTAATATTGCTAAATAATAGATATTGTTAAGATTTTATACTGCTTTTATGTTGTCAGCTCTGTTGGGCACTGCTGGAGGACACAGGGCTGGCAAAACTTTTCTTGGCTTAACTCTCTGTGCAACTTTCTGTTGAATGGAAGCAGAAAGACAAAAAAATGAAGTCCATAGTTTAACATATGGGGAGATACACTAGGAGATTTTTAGTTGTTGTTTAAATTATATCCCACTACAGTACTTTGTGAAACTGATCTTTCACAGTTTCAATCATCCCGGGGACAGCAAAAATGTACAACTCTCTTGCAGTCGGTAAGTGCTGTAAATAATTTTCCCTGGATGACTGTGTCTCTGGAACATCCACTACTACCTTTCAAAATTCACTGGTCCCTTCGGGAAAATACATAATTTCTGACGCATTAAGCTTTGCCTGATGAAAAGGGCTCCCATGATTTTCTATCATATGTCAGTTTTAACTTCTCTGGCAAACTAAAATAGTTGATTAGCAGCAAAATCACCCATAATACATGGAATGTACTGTGGTACATACTGGGCAATGCTTGCTTTATAAAGTCATCACAAATAATACCATTTCATCAGATGAATTTGGTCTCTCTGGTTACAGAAAAATAGTGTGTGTCGTGGAAAATTCAAATGTGGCCACTGTCGTCAGGTTATATTAACATGACATAATGATGATAGGCTTTGCAGCCCACACACCAGACCTGTAATGACAAGCAATCTCTGACTATCTTCTGTTGTCATTTTGAACATGGAGATCTAAATTTTAAAGGTCTGTTACCTGAACTTAAGCAGAAATCTATTTTCTGTAGCAGAATTTATTCTTTGGATTTATGGCATAGATTCAGGCCTCTGGGCCTTTCAAAACACCTGAATGAAGCTCTTTACATTGCACTTCAGACTATGTAGCTACATTGCCTGTAGCTACATAAACTTTGTGTTGATTGTTATAAATATTCTTGCTTTCTGCAATAGGAATGGGAAGGTTAATAGCATCTGAAACAGTTCAAGTTATTGCATTTCTGAACTGAAATAACCTATACCAAGCCACAACTAAATCTTCATACAGTCAGTAACTTTTATGACAGCATTTCTCTATTGAATCTGAAAGAAAGAAGCAAAATATAGTTGGCTGTAATTAGCATTGAACCGTACATTAAACATACTGGGATGAATTTTCTGATTCCTATTGTTCCACTGTCATTCAGGAACATCTGAGTCTCCATTTTGATGTGAAAAGGTTGCTGGAAAAGAAGTAATAAACTCCAAAAAGCAGAAAAACCAGCTGTCTCATTTGTTTATCTTTGCTTTGTATCACTGAGGAATGATATGGACCAAACGTTTTCTACTCTGTGTCCTTTATGTGATGTGAGTTGTTTTCCTTCCACTTAAGAAACTGGAAGTCTACTGTAGAAAAGGGAAGTGAAGCAACTTCATCCACTGATGAACTTCTCAGATTCTTTTTCCTTG
>Ga0065711_1045594_pt1 | contig 13376 bp, 9 predicted proteins | sample Hoacrofraction12_FD_59098 | JGI IMG/M metagenome (GOLD analysis project Ga0065711, IMG submission 59098) | Hoatzin crop microbial communities from Cojedes, Venezuela - Epithelial fraction 12 v2 (version 2) | ecosystem: Host-associated > Birds > Digestive system > Esophagus > Crop | place...
CCCCGTCCCGCTGCCCGCCGTCACCTGCGGTGTCGGTTCTCAGGCATTAAAGCCAGGGCTACAGACGCTCCAAGCGTAAAAGATGGATCTCGTTTGCAGATCAGCAGCTGTGAGCATGCAGGGGGGTTAGCGCCTGATATTGTCGCTCGGTTCGTTTTATCCGTCTGGCTTTCCGAATACTCCGCGCCGCTCTACCCTCTGGGGCAGCCGACAGAAATACCACACACGGAGCCACCTACATCCAGGCCCGTTACCAGCCCAGTGATCAGAGACAGGTTCTGAATCTGAGCAAAAATAAGGTTTGAATCCTGATTTGAGGTCGGCTCATTTTTGACTGGAACCTGAAAGTCCTTATGCCAGACTCTGACAGTGTCTGTACATACACAGACTTATGTAGATTTAACACGCGAGATACAGGAGCCGGGCTGACTAGGAGAACTGGGTGAGTTGTTGAAGGGGGACAGTCAGGATGAATGAACCATAGAAAGTGGTCTTCACAAGGAGGCAGTGGTTGTTTTAGTTGGGATTACTAAATAATTTGCTAGTCCTCCGCTAAGATGTGGACGTCTGTTCCTTGTGTTACGGGCTGGAGTTTTTCCATAGATACGGAAAATATGTACATCTGTGAGCAGATAATTAGAAAGGGCTCCCGTGGGATTGTCCAGGCTGGGACACCTAGGCCAAATTAGGGTACATCAGTCAATGGTACCTCCTCCTTTTAAGCAAGACTAGGAACATACTTGAACAAGGGAGCTGAAATCCTTTCTTTCCCTTTCTGCTCCTCCCACACCAAAAGGCTTACAGCTTCAAGCTTCATGGGCACTAACAACCGAGTTTGCCACTCACATGTAAGTTACTTTGTTTTGTCATGACTTGCTTTCCCCGACTGCTAAACAGACCCAATGAGATGTATCTCATTTGTCAAAAGTTCTTAGTGTTACTTCAGTAATTGTAAAAATATGAATAGTACATGATCTGAGTCATAACACCTAACTGGGATGCAATCTGACCTCACCAAATTCAAAGCAAGCTCTAATTGAATGAAGGATCAAGGCTGTATCGTGCCTGTGCCAAACAGCTAATGTAATTAGTCATTCCTTGTTTAATGCTTTGAAAATGAAAAGCACTTCTATTGCTCAATATTGTTATAATAAGTGTTTTTCAAACACAGGAAAAATAAGACTGGTTAAAGAAAAAGTCCCCAAAATATTCAAGCTTATGTTTTAATTCAGAAGAAATACAGAATAATGCTTAAGGCAAGTAAAATCATCACTAATTTCTGTAATTTTTTTGGTATAAATGAAGTTCTATAGTTGTCCATAGTGAAGTACTATCACAGCAAGTATAACTCCAAGAAAAAAGTGAAACACTGGTAAATATTTTCAGATCAAATTTCCTTGGAACAGATAGCTTTTAGATAGTTCAGTGGGTCACATTAGCAAAAATGCAGCACAGGTAGCTGTCTGACCTTCCTGTGCCTTAAATGAGTTGCCAGTCAGCCTCTAACAGTGTCTGCTTTTTCCTCTATCGTTCATTCTCTCATGTCAACTATATTGGTGGAAAAGCTGGGAGAGAAAAGCCAAGTGTGAAGCGCTAGCCTTGCATAGGGTTAGTTGAACCACTTCAGTGAGCAAAGCAAGATCTCCATTTACCCATCCCCCCATAATATTCAGCCAGTTCTCCAACAAAACTAATTTGGAAATCCAGTAGGCTCTGGTTAACCTGATTCACAGGTCAAATCTTGCTATTATTTAGGCAGGATCCTGACTGGTCTCCTTGATGGAATTTGAACTACTCACACCAGCAGCAAGTCTGAGCCCACTAGTTACATTCACTTCACTGGGAAACAAAACTGATGATATTTCAGCATGAAAAATGAGTGAAAAAACCCTCAGATTTTCAGTATCAACAATACCCATACAAATGGTCCAGAAACCAGTGATTTTATATTTTTTATTTCACAGGGGGCAAAAAGAAGTCAGAGGTTGAATAAAGACAGAAAAAAAATAAAACGGAAAAAAAATCAGGAGGTGCTCACGGATAATTTGTGAAGAGAAATATGTTGAATTTACTGGAAGCAGATTGAACCTCTGTGTGTCACCTCTCAGCTCTGATCAGCTGAAAATGAAGTCCATTGTCACCCACCTTTTCTAGCACTGGAGCGTAGTTTTGCTCTCCTGAATGATCAGTGTGTCAGTTGTTTCGCAACATACCCTATTGCATGGCGTAACCAGCAGTGACCGACATCGGTATGCGTTGCAAATCCCAGCAGCCACCAGAGGAGATTAACTCAGGGAAATACTGTCAAAGATTCAAGAAATTTTTTTTAGTGTCTCCTAATCTGGGAAAAAAACCCACTAATCCCCTAAAAGATTTCTCTGGCCCCAGTAATAGCCTCTCTTTGCCTTTAAGAGAGCAACAGAATTAATGTTTTGGACTCTTGTATCAGATTATGATATACTAAAGAAGGAACAGTTTTTAAACCCTTTCTTTGAACTAGTATCCTGTAAGCCTGAGACTTCTGGATTTGGAGGGGGGTGGGGGAGGACGAGGCAGAGGAGCCAGAAAAAGAAAGGAATTGCAACTCTCTCCATGAGGGAAACAAAATCTAAATTCCTCCTCCTTGTTTTTCAGCAGACAGGAATTTTTGGAGAATGGTTCATTGTGCATCAGGTTGTTGGGCTGGCGTCTCTTGCATTACTGTCACTCCACTCAGTGTAGCAGAACATTGATTTCTGTACAGGGAGCTGAGGAGGAAAAAAAAAGCCAATAGTCTATTAGACAAAGAAGAGCAGAGGTGAAGGAGCTGCAGCAAGCTTAGCGCTGGTGGGTGGGGTGGGGGTGTGTGTGTTCATTGGCTTTCCTTTGGAAGCACAAAGAAACCCACATCTAGAGGAGAGGAAGAGACAGGCACCAAGAAGAGTAATAAAGGAGATATGAGAGGGAAACAAACAGCAGACAGTGACTAGCAAATAGCAGAGGAATGAAGAAAATGAAAAACAGGAGGAGAAATAGGAAATCAGTTTGGAAGCTGTCAGCAGAAAAGAAATAACACATTTTTTTAAAAAAAAATTTAAACTAAGTTAGAGTTAGTTGGCAAATATATCTAGAAGTAAGTACTTTTAAAATTCAGGTTATTTATTTTCCTCATTTGGAATGAAGTACTAATGGCATTTTTCACATTTCTCAGTATTAGCAAATCAAGTAACATCATGAAAATATCATATTTCTAACACTTAGAGACATGCAGCCAGTTTTTAATTAAAAAAAAAGTTCACCTTAAATAACTTCACACTTCAGAGTTTTCTCATGTTGCTTTTTCTGCATTCTACACATATAATTAATTTCTATAAAGAAAGAGTTGCAGGACTTCTCTTTCGCAGACTTAGATTCCCCAAACCCATCAGTTAGTACTTCTGCATTTGCTCATCAGAGTTAAGTGGGTCCTGCAGCAGAACTTTGTCTTAATAATTAGTCACAAGCGTTTGTGACAGTTTGGAAGGAAGCGGCTCCATCTCATGCAGGCTGGCTGTAAGAAGGGCTCTCCACCAGGTGTAAGTTCTCAGGACAGAGTTCATTTGCACCCACTTAAGGCTTTGCAGGCTGTACAGCAGTTATGCCAGTGTTGCTTGCACTTATCAAATTTACATTCAAAGCAGCTAAATAGTTTTGAAAATGCATCACAGTGTGAAGTCCTTTCCAGCTCTGCTTGCTATTCAGAAACATAAAACAGAAAAATGGTATGGATTTGTGACAATTGGTAAAGCACGAAACAAGAAAAAATATTTCTCTAAATAAGACATACATAGTCGTGGCAAAAGGAAAAAAAAACTACTAGGTATGCAGATGCACATATAGATATACTTCTTAAAGTTAAGGATATTAGAAGATATGTAAACAAGGGAGCTAGAAGATATGTTTAATACTAGAGAAACTAGAAGTAAGAAGATCTATGGTTAGGGCTACATTCCAAGTCTGAATAGCAATATATTGGCCATTCAGCTCTACTGGGTTTCTCTGGTGCGGTAGTTGCAGTACTCTGAAATCTCTAAAGGGAGCTGCTGCAATCCAACTTGAATCCATCCGGTTAGATGCCTAAATATCTGATAAAGAGGCAATGGTGTAAGCTGCAGCTTCTTATCCATGTAAATAAGCTTGTAACAGAGAATGCAGGAAAGCCTTGTCAGGCTTGTTCTTTCTTGCAGAGATGCTCATGCATGCTGTAATGGATTCGTGCAAACTTTCCTCCTCAGTCACTTCGCCAGGCAAGAGGGTAAGGGCAGCCACACCGACCCCACCTATTCCCATTTGCTCTCCTAGTCTCTGACATCGGCCAACAGCAGGTGCCTAGAAAGTTGGTTAGAACAGGTCTGATGCTTTATCAGCAAGCAGAGAGATGGGAGTCAGGTTAATCTTGAACCAAAATGTCAGTTTGCATGCATAAACAAGTAAAAAAAAATTACTTCATCCATAGAACAAAGCCTTCCAAGTCTCTGGGATACTGAGTCATGATGAGTACCAGTTTGAATATCTTCTGGGAAACGGGGCTCTCCTGCAAAGGAGGGCTGGGATCCCTGACAGGGCAGCACTCAGACCCCACAACAGGCTCCAAGTGGAGCCATCATGGTTTCCTTGCTCATTGAGAGGAAGCCATTAGTTAAATTGAATGCAAGGCTGTGGACACTGAGGGATGTCATACCTAGATGCACACACACCAAAAAAAAAAGAAGAAAAAAAAAAAGAGAAAGAATAATAGGAACGTCAGAAAAATTAAATTCCTAGGAGATTCCATAGTGATATTTTAGTACTGATATGTTGAAATTTGGGAGTTCATCTGTTTCCAGTCTTTTCAAGACTTGTGCACTAAATGGCGGGGATTTGGAATTTGTTTGTATTTCACTACCCAATAATAAAACTTTATCTCGCCTGTTGGAGGCACAGTACCAAAGTCTTCCTTCATGTAGCAGGTCAGCTTAGTATATGTGGCCTGTCAACCAGACTTGCCTAGTGAATAAAGTCAGGAGAGATGCATCCCCATAAAAATCTGTTAAATTTAAAATTCAAATTCTGATTAAAAAAATAAAAGTTGGCTTTTCTTTTTACTAGTCCTAACCACAATGTTTTATGCTAACTAAAAATGCGCCTTCATTTGTTCTTATTTTTGTCCCTCTATTTTTAGAGATTCTAATATCTCAAGCTCGTTTTTACCCATAGTGTCAATTGATGTCAGCTAGAACAGCAGCTGCTCAACAAACAGACCATATACTTCAGAGTCTGACTGAGGATTTAGCTGTCTAATATTGGAAATGTCAAACATAAGAATCTCTTTCCATACCCTTGCTGCTAAATCCTGCATCATATGCAAACTCACAGCAATTTACAGCTCCCATGCTCAAAAACTGGAGCAATTTAGCTGTAGAACAGTGAGTATTACGGAAGAATAAATCAAGTCTGTTAAATGCTAAGGGATCTCTGCTTCCGCTGAAACAGCCAGGGATCATAGGAAAAGGAGTAGAAGCAAGAGAAACCATCCATACATAGTTAGCATGTTATGGATTATCATATAGCTTGTACAGCTTTGACTCACCCTTGAGTCATATACAAGAAAAAATGTAAACATGGGTTGTATTGAGAAACCTCAGAAATTCCAGCTTATTTCCTGAAGAGATTTCTCTCAGAGTACTGCAGGTTAGCCACTGGATTATTAATGTTAGCGGGTCCCAGTGCACCGGAACAGAGTAGTGAAACATCTTGTTACACCAGATCTGAAATCCTTATGGGGTGTTTGCTGAAAGATGCTGCAGGAGAAAGAGTTTTGGAAATCGCCAAATTTCTCTGAGAAGGACAAAAACAGAGATGATGAAAAATGTTAACAGAGGACCTGGAATGAGACTATGAAGAGAAATAGCTCTCTGGATGACCCAGATTTGATTGAGCTTTATTGAACTTCACAGATTGTTTAAGTCAAAGGGCAATAAAATGCTTGTTAAAATACAAATGAATTGATTTTATAGCTTTTTCTATTTACCCATTAAACAAATCATTCTTCTCTCAGAGTTCTGAGACTGTCTCAGATTTTTGATTGAATTAATGAGAGAAAGTTATACCAACAAGCAGGATTAATGCATGATTGCACCATCTTACTGCACTGGTTATAGATTAATTCAGTAACATATTTTTGTTTCTTAGGGTGGTTTTGTTCAAGGCTATTTATTGTTATTTTTTATATATCTCCATCTATATCTTCAGCAAAGGTTGATCAAAACTGAAATGGCTTGAGTTCTGAAATACTTTATACTAACTGCGATATTGCACCATTTGCTTAATGTCTAGGTATGTGGCCAACAGCTTGAAATGCAGTTCCTATAATGGGAACCAGTATCCCCTCAGATCAACTGGCAGGTGATCTCAGCCTTGTTTCAGAATTTCCAGATATAATTACAGCAAATTTGCTAAGAATGAATACATGTCACTTTAATTCAGACATTTTAAGTCCTTGAATCTTGGAATGCATTTTGCTCAGCATGCTTGCTCTACTCCATTATCCTGTTTAAACTGTTAAAAACCTTGGCCACTCTTATAGCATAAATGAACATGCCAAAAGGCTATTCAAATCAACTAAACCTATTGTTGAAATTCTATGTAACCTTTAGAGTGGTGAACTGCTTTGTTCTTGGATTTTTGTAAGGAAAAGCACACACATATTAGAAGTTTGTACTCACGCCATGTTCCTAGAAGAAGACAAAAACATGGTCTTACATGTAATTTTATTTAGGGGAGACAAAAGAAAAGAGCTTGACCTGGTAATTCCATTGCTTCTATTCAAATGAATCCCTGTATTTACTCTGTTCATCTTTCTGTCTTCCTATAACAAAACCTGCAGTTCTGCTCTTCTGACAATTCTGTTGTGGTTCTTATCCAATTTTTAGTTGAATATATTGGCATAACTTCCCCTGGTTCTGTCATGGTGTTTATGGGTGTCCAGCAACATGATATCTGAGGATATAACAAAAGATACTGACTATCAACAGCCTTTGGAAAACTCAAAGTCTTAAGAATTTGCTGCTTGACCATTGTACTTCTTTGATGTGCACTATGGGAATAAGCTGTACATTTGGCTTCTAGCAGATGTTCCCAGTGAAAGAAAAAGTACTACCTACTGCTATCTTTACAATTTAAAACACATTTTGTTGGGCTTCCTGTCAAAGATATTTTTCATGTGTCTTGGATGTGTAGCTTTGAATTAGGTATAAGAATATCTGTGTGGAATCCTAATCAGCTGTGACATGACAATACAAAATTGACCAAAAAATGTGAGTACCATCTAGTTTTGAGACAATTAGTGAGACTATCCAGGTGGCACCAGCGAATAATAGTACATATGACATAAAAATACGTGATTAAAAAGCTTTTCAGGACAAAATTTTGACTTGGACTAATTCAAACTTGAAGCAAAAAAAAAGTCTGTTTTGGGGGAAATTCAATGTAAAACATGTAGAATCTCAGTGAAATTGCTTTGGACTTTGTTGAAAACTCCAGAGTTTCTTTTCTTTTCTCTGAAACGTTTATATTTTCAGTGGAAAAATAAACTGGATAGTATCTGTTAGATGTAAACATTGTCTCTTCCATAGTACATAAAATGGGAAACACACTAGGAAATATAGCTTGCTATGGAAAAGAGAAAAGTTTTTTTAAACTCAAAATTAAAATAAACCTTTACCAATGAGAAAGTAATGTGCTGTTTTCTTCAACCTTTTTTCTCTCAGGAAACATGAACTTCATTAGCTGTCATTTGACACCATAAAATGTGACCTGAGAGCTAGCAGTATTAAAAGGCTGGAATGCTTCCATGAGAAGCAAGAATCAACATTATTTATTTTCCCTTTATTGTTACAAATCTTTGAATTTTTCACTTGATAACTTCTTAACATGTAGTTCTTTTTCATTTTCAAAACATATTCACAAAAAAAGTGTTCACACCTGTTTTCATTTTCAAGAAAACCATTAATAAATGCCACTTGCTTTAAAGATTTTTTTGTAACAAAGGGGAAGTAACATTTGGAAGCACAATCTAGTTTCATTTTACTGAATAAATAAATCTCAGTGGAATCTTGAACTGTTTAAGAAAATATGGCAGTTCCAGCCTGCCACTACTAATCCAGTATTTTGAATACTAGTAATATAGTTGATTGAGAAAGAACTGCGTGGAAAATCTGAATTATTATTTATGTTTACCATAAATAACAAAATACTCTAAGACAGTACAGATCCCTTTCTTTTCTGCCCATCTCCTTGTTTGTCTCCATAGAAAAGCTCTAATCTGCTCTGTAACTAGTTTTTCAACACCACTTTATCTGTTCCCTGGACTCACTCCTTGAAGCTTCTACTGGAGCCTTCGCTGTCCCTCCCTCATTTCATGCTTCTGGGGAAAAACAACCAGAATATTGTGTGGACTGACATGTTTTCACTGGGAAGAGACCTGTTATTTCAGGACAAAGGGTTGCAGGGCTTTTGATGGCATTTCACTGCAGAGGGCTGTCAGAACTTCAAAACCAAGACAGGAAGATGAGTTGACTTTGGAAGACTTTAGGTTAGTGTGGTGTCCTCAGGAGGGATAAGCTAGAGAAGATACTGTTGTAGTCTGTTGTCTGAGCAGTAGAAGAATGGCTGGACTGGACAGGACATGTGGCGGCTGGGCTTGATTCTGGAAAGAACTGGACGGCGTGGTTCAGACTACAAGTACGGGGACCCGCAGCAGCGATATCGGCAAAGAGTTGTTTCACACATTGCAGGGCACAGAGTGCTCTAAAATAGTCTATTGCCACTATTAAGCACAAGAGTTACTTCAATGGAAACTGCAGTATTGAGTTCTTGCTGAGGAGTGTGTGTGTGTGTACAGCTTGCAACACTCTGTTTTGCCAAGATTATTGGAAGTCTTGTGTCAGCCTTAAGCCCGTTACCTTCTGATGCATGATTATTGTATAAGTGGTTAATAACATGGGCTAAGCCTGCATGGGAGGAAGCTGCAAATCACTGCTCCTCAAATCGCATGTACAATTTACGGTATATAATTGTCTCTTCAAAGGTACATATAACCCATGGAAACTGGTCCCTGTGGCTATTTCTGACTGATCTGTGGGAGGAATTTAAACGCTTGCAGTGTGTGAACAGTAGTCAGACTCCACAGCAGCAGGAGATCCAGCATGCATTTGCTATACTGAATTATTCCCTGCTGTGGATGGAAAACTAAACTTGGCAACACAAGTTCTAATTCAGATTATTGAAGAACAAATATCCTCAATGTGCAGACCAACAGAGCAGCCAAAACATAGCCATATAAGCCAATGGCCATCAACTGCATACCTTTGCAGAGACTACTGAAAATTGTATGGGTGTTCTGGAAAAGCAAGCAGAGTAGCTAAGCCAGTGATGCAGACAGATGTGCTCACTTGTAACTCCAAGGCTCTGGAATGGTTGAAAAGAAGTCAAAGACAGGAAAAAATGTATTATTACTAATAAAATTAAGGTACTTATTTTGCCCTATCACAAAGCACATTTGGTCCGCGCTATCAGTGTTTAATCTTTCAGAGAATGCGTTATTTTGATTTCCAACATTAGAATGCTAAAAGCATTTCATTTTCCTGTTCACTTTTAATAAACTGTTGCCTCCTAGCACTGCACATATCCTGAATACCTGCATACCAGGTGGAGAGAGAAAAAGCTGCATCAGTTATGTCTGCTGCCTAATCTGAAATTGCCTTGCTCCTTTTTGGAATGCTCCTGCAACGCCAAACAGCTGAGTAGTGGTACCACAGGAACAGGTTCACAGTAGTTCCTTTTCTTGCATCCTACCCTGCTTGGGAGCAGTGGGGTGGGTCCTCTTCTGGGGATGCTCTGATAAGAGTCCTAAAAGGGAGGAAAAAGCAGTTTATTCACAGAAGAAAAACCTTCTCTAAATCATAGCAGGTATAAATGTTTTGAAGAAATAAAAATTGCAAAAATGTGTGCTAATTTCTACTTGATTAAAGAAGAGTAACTGGATGGAAATTTTACAGTTCTCTTCTAGAGTCCTGTCATGTTTATGCTAGCAAGTCTTGTTTCTTTGCATACACACTAGCATAATCAAATAGCCTGGGACTTTGAAGTTCTCACTTCAGGTTATTTTCTCAGGAAATCAACCTGTTGTTTCATGTTTAATTCCTTATGCAAAACGAACGATAATAATATATCTCTGCGTCTCATAAACATGAATTTATGTTTTCAACACTTCACTGAATAAGAGAATATTCCATTTTAGAAACACGAAATTAAGAACCACAAGTTCATGGGGTTTTTCTTAATGCAAATATGTATTGATTCATTCAGTACTGCAACTCTCGTAAGTCCTTAAGCTCTTAAGGAGTATTTTAATGATGTTTAAAAATGATGACTGATGCCTAACAGGATTTCAAAAGTCTCTCCAAAATCAAGGATAATTAGGAACAGAGAGCAATGCTACCAGAATGAATTTATAGTTTAAAATTCCTAATGGTCAGAAATCTTGTGCCAAAAGATTTACATAACCAAGCCCTGTTTCCAGATTTAAAGCTTCAGAGGCACACTGAAGTTTTATGACGGTGTGCCTGCAGAAAGGCAGGTGTGGACCTCTCTACCATATGGACTTCTGTCTCTGGTAGAAGGACTCCTTCCTCCTTTCTTGTGTGCCTTCATTTGATCCCTAAGCAACTAACAGATATCAGTAACAAAACAAAGATCTATACATACCTATGCATGTGTCTTGTTTTGATCCACTAGGATCCTTTTCAGCCACTGGCTACACAGCAGAACTGCAGATTTAAGGGAAGAATAATCTACTCAAATAATGTGCTTTTCTGCTTGCCCATAAATCACAAAATTTGATTCAATTAGTACTATATTAGCTGCCATAAGATGTAATTGAGATAAGGTTTATAGTTTGGGGAGTCATAAATGCTTCACTCTGTTGTGAAGTTCAAGATGCAAAAGTTATGGAGAAGACAAGGCAGTACATAGAATCTAAATCATATCCAATGTACCTTAAGAGAAGTCTACATTTCTGTAAAGATACTAATCTGCATCTCTGTTTTCACTGTTTATTTTAACAAAACTTTAAACTGTCCTAAATCAAAACATTTATCACAGGATGTCTCATGCATCCTGATCCCCAGCCTTGTATATTGGAATAGCCCTGTTTCCAGTGGCATACTAAGGATTTTGGTACAAACAAATTTAACTAGGCTTTGAAACAGCTAATCAATAGTTTGCCCCAGCCTAAATAAATGTATTTTGGTGCAGCTGTTATTTTACTAAAACAGGGGCTCATCTCAGCTGTATAAAATATTAGCTGTCTTGTATAGCCCTGTACGTATGATTTTTGACTATCTGCCATTTTGTTTATTCATACAGTATCAGGGCAAATTCTTTTCATAATGATGTGCAAATGAAGAAAAAAATAGGAGCAGCAAAAAAGTAGGCTCACCAAGAAAGGTCGTCAGTGTGGCAGCAGTTTAATTTCTATTGGCAAATGTAGAAAAGGCTCCTCTGAATTTTCCTTCAGCCTAGTGGACTTACGTTTGTAGCCTTCCTCAGTGAATCACGGTAGAGTTCTTAATTTCTTGTCCTTGAGAAAAAGCTTTTTGAAATCACCACTACTTCAGAATCTTTTTTGCATAAGATTTAACTCCTTTGAAGAAATACCAATAACTAATTAGTCTGGTTTGTCTAAAAAATCACAGAAAATACATTCATGAGAACATTGGAGATTGTAAACATGAGGTGTAGGCAGTGAAAACAGTCTCCATGCAGCCACACTTCACTCAGATACAGTTCAAGCCCCTGTCCAGCCTCTTGCCTTCCTTCTCCCTGCTCTGCTCTTAGGCACCTGCAGAGTGCGGGACCCTGCTCCAGCTGCCCCTTTCGGCTCTTAGCGAGAATGCTGTGAACCTCCACTGGACCCTTGGTGTGCTACAATATCACTACTGAGAGGTGTTAAAGCCAGCTGCAGGAGAATCACTTCGTTGTAGATGAAGGTATGTACAGCATAGAGGCAGACTGCTTGTCCTGAAGTTAGGTGTGGTGTACTCAGCCTGAGCAGGGCACAGCCAGGGGAGGGAGTGGTGGAAGGGAACTGCGCTTTCGGCATCACCATGTCTTTCTGACTCTTGACAAGCCCAGTAATGCTTTAAAGCTGTTGTTAGCTTCTAAAGGTTAGGGAAGATGTGAGGATTACCTCACAAAAGAATAAGGTAGTGAAACAAAGTGCTGTAACACTTTTCATGAGCTTGGTCTCTATGTCTTTTGACAATATGTTCTTCACTGAAAGCTATTTTTTGATCTTTATAGATAACTTCTGGCTTGTAACGGAATGTTTTAGCACTAAAAGTGGTTCAATAAAATATGAGTTTTATTTGATAATAGACTGTCTCATCAAAAAATTTTTTTCTGAGATCTGTTTGATTTGGTTTTTGTTTGTTTGTTTTCTCAATAGTTGAAAATTGGGGAGGGGGAGAAAAAGCCATGTAATGTATCTGACATCTTTCACCGAGTCATATTTTAAATCCATTTCCACTTTTGCTTTATCTCTTCTGTACAGTATATCAACTTCCCTTGTCCAGGTAAAAAACATCTACCCCAAAAGAAACTTTGTTTTCACACTATAGTTACACTTAAACTACCCTTTGCACTTTGATGAACCTCTTAGTAATTTACTAGAAGCAGATTCCTTCACAACCTTTTTCTCCACTGCCAGACCATACTCCTAATTGAGTTTTATGTTCCTAAGGAGTGGATTTAAACATGTCACATCTCTATTACACACATTCTTTTAACCATGAATCATTCTGGCCTCAATTTGAGGCAGATAGTCCCTCTGAAAGAAGATTAAGAAAGGATATTAACTAGAGATAAAAAACTGCTGTCTCATGCTCCAGCAAAAGAGAAGAAAAATCCTGTGATTGCCAGCCAGGCAAAGAACTCAGACTGCCAGCTTAATTTCAAAATTATCTAGTACAAAATATGTGTTTGAGTGATTAATGGCACTGAATACCTGATCATCAGTAATGCTGTAACATGTGGCTATATTCGTATATGGTACACTACTGCTTATAATGTGTATTCTGATCATATTCCCTTGTTGTTTAAGTCCTCCCATGCTTTACAAAATCAGAAGTCTCAGCTTTGTAGAAAATACTGTTCTTCACTAGCTTTTCATTTTGCTAACAAACCATTTAGTTTGCTCTTTATTATTACTAGATCAAATACACATAAAGTTATTTTTCCCCAGTGGCAACCTCAGTACTCGAGGGTACAAAGAAAGAAACCGAAAGAAACCCTATCCAGTTAACTTGTAAGATTTCTGT
>Ga0065711_1010207_pt1 | contig 13373 bp, 13 predicted proteins | sample Hoacrofraction12_FD_59098 | JGI IMG/M metagenome (GOLD analysis project Ga0065711, IMG submission 59098) | Hoatzin crop microbial communities from Cojedes, Venezuela - Epithelial fraction 12 v2 (version 2) | ecosystem: Host-associated > Birds > Digestive system > Esophagus > Crop | place...
GGGGGGGCGGAATTTTTGGTTGGTTGGTTTTGGGAGCAGTTTTTCTGAGGTTTTTTTCTGTGTAGTGGTATTGGTTTTGGTCTACATCTGTTACCATCCCAACACGCTCCTGAGTGTGAGCTATCCAGACAGGAGTCTCATTCTGCAAGTACACCCTGCACTCCTGTCTAACATTTTTTTTATATTCCACCTCTAAAGCTTCCTTCCAACCCAAAGCATTCCATGATTCTATGATCAGTTCATTTAAAAAAAAAAAAAACAAAAAAAAAAACACCCACATGTTTAGCCATATCATGTAATACTGCATCATTCTTTTTTTTTATGAAAGATCACTCACTGAATATTTCTTTCAATGATTTTTTTTTACACTTCATTAGGTACCCCTCTTAAGTAGGTCAGAGATCAAAATCAGAAGACGACTGCCTGTCATCCACAGGGTCAGTATAAAACTGTCCACGTGAAAAAGTTGTGTTAACTATTGAACTGGTTACCCTCAGTTTTCGCTCATGAAGTCCTATGAATGAATAGTGACTAGGATTAGGTTAGTTCAGTTTGTTGTGTAACGAATTCCAGTTTGATTTTTCAATCAGGATTTATACGGACTATAAGAGAATGTTAAAAGGAAAACATCTGAAATTAAGAGACCTGCTAGCTACAGGTTATTAGATAAGTAATCTTATAGACCTGTTCCTTATTACATGTTATCAGATGAAAAGATGCTCTTCTCACATCTTGTAAACATGCTGGTCTATCAAAACTAGAAGCTGTCACTAAAACAGTGTCAACTAACTGCAGAAGGAAGGAATTCTAGCACAGCTGTCTCAACACAGGACAGACACAAACAGCTAGACCAAAAACTGTTATTAAAACAAGAAGCTAGGGTACCGAGAGATCAATCTCAAACCATTCAGTAATTCTGGAATTTAAGAATTGCCTTGAAAAATCACATTTCCAGAAATAACTGTTGTTCTTGGAGAGGATTTTCTCCTTTTGGAACAAAATCACAAGCGTCTTTTGCATGATTTTTAACAGCTTTCAAGTATCAATACTGTCTCTTTTCAACTAACATATAAAATATGCATCCTCTTATAAACACAAGTGACAGCAGCCCGTAATTTGAACACTAAAGGGAACATTTCCCCCAGGTTTCCACAATCCTTTGTAGTGAAGTAAAGATATTGTTCAGGCTTTTTCTTCTACTGACATCGCAACAGGAACAGAGCCCTCCCCAAAGGAGACGGAAGACATCATCATCCCAGATGAGCCAAAGAATAGACTGAAGCAAGGGGACCATGCAGATGAGCAGGATCCCAGCTAGTGATACAATTATCTTCTGATGCCTGTCAGTTATCCTCTGGAAAATAACATTCATTATTTTTGAATTGCTGAAGCAAAGGCTTCAGAACAACAGCTAAACCCCAACCCTGCTTAAAATAAAATCCATGGACCTGAGATGAAAGGCTCCAGAACGCCCTTGTTCACTGGCACTTTTCCAGCACTAAGCATTCACGTCTCACACACACTCAGAAACCCTGACCTGATCCCTATGGAAAGAAACTATAAAGAAAAGCACTAATTATATGCATTTTGCCAATGGTAAATCCAGATTGCTTTTTGACGAGAGAACAAAGTCAATCTACATTCATCAGGGTAACTTTTCAAGTAGTACTTGGTAATGGTAAATGGTGTATTTTTACATCAGTACATACATTTTATTACACTTTGCAGCAACTGCATCCACAAACAAGCACAGGAAAATATTGGGTGATAGTCCATGTGTGATAGCTTCGACTGCAGTGGGTGCCCCATGATGCTACCCTTCCTTAGCCAGGAAGATTAACTAACATCCGCTGCCTGCTCAACAATTTCTGTTCCGATACAACTGATGCTACAACTCTAACGGCCAAAGTGAAAAGTTTTAGAGAAAGGCCGTGGCATTCACATCAGTGGAGCTGTTCTTCGTTTATGTAGCTTCTTTGATTCCCACTTTGGTAAGGGAAAGGGCGATATAAATGTGTCTGTTACTGAGAGTCCAGTTGTTCTCTGTCTAAATTTGTCGTCTGCTCCATTTTCAAGGAAAGGAAAGAAACACATTGTCACATACTCAGAGAGGACCAACCTCACACTTTCCATTCCCTGAAATAAATGCTGCCGTTATCAGACAGTACCAAATACAAACAATTACTGCATAGCACAGAAATCAGAAAAGGGACTTCACAAGTGAACGCACTTTCCCTTTGAGGTGGGAATTGGGAAAAGATAGAAACTCCTACTCTGCAGTGTACAGAAAACACCATTTAACATTTTGGAGCACAACTCACACATGAGATGACAACGTGCTCCGGGCACCACAGGGCAGAACTGGGTCCTAAGCATTTCAAATACCACCAGCGATCAGGCAACATACCTTTTTTAAAGCTTACACTGATATTGCATGTAACTAGTTTTCAGCTAATTAAACTTAACTAAGGCTTACATAATATTATCAAAAGGAAAAAGTGTTTTGTTCCAAAGTAATAGAACCGAAACACAAACTCCCAACTTCATTCATTGCCAGTGTGAAGAACAACGGACTTAGTAACAGAAACTTCTCCCATTAAAAACTGTTTTGCGCTAGTAGGCTTAACTGGCAGATGGCAAATTCCAAAGATTGAAGGTATTTCGTCAGAAAAGGATACCAGCAAGTTGTTACATGAGTTCATTGTCCCCTCCCATGTAAGCAAATATACTCATATTCTTCCTTTCATAGAATCATAGGTTGGAAATGACCTCTAAGATCATCAAGTCCAGCCAACCAGCCAACACCACCATGCCTGCTAAACCATATCCCGAAGTGCCACATCTACACAGTTTTTGAACACCCCCAGCAATGGTGACTCCACCACTTCCCTGGGCAGCCTGTTCCAATGCCTGACCACTCTTTCAGGAAATAAATTCTTCTTAATATCCAATCTAAACCTCCCCTGATGCAACTTGAGGCCATTGATTCTTGTCCTATCACTAGCTACTTGGGAGAAGAGACCAACACCTGCCTCACTACAACCTCCTTTGAGGTAGTTGTAGAGAGAGTGATAAGGTCCCCCCTCAGCCTCCTCTTCTACAGACTAAACAGCCCCAGCTCCCTCAGCTGCTCCTCATAAGACTTGTTCTCTAGACCCCCCACCAGCCTCGTTGCCCTTCTCTGGACACACTCCAGCACCTCAATGTCCTTCTTGTAGTGAGAGGCCCAAAAGCGAACACAGTACTCCAGGTGCAGCCTCACCAGTGCCGAGTACAGGGGCAAGATCACCTCCCTACTCCTGCTGGCCACACTATTCCTGATACAAGCCAGGGTGCCAGGTTCTTGGCCACCTGAGCACACTGCTGGCTCAAGTTCAGCCGGCTGTCCACCAACACCCCAAGATCTTGGGAAGCCCCAAGCCCAAGCTGGTAGCTTTCCAGCCACTCCTCCCCAAGCCTGTAGCATTGCACGGGGTTGTTGTGACCAAGGGCAGGACCCAGCACTTGGCCTTGCTGAAACTCATACAGTTGGCCTCGGCCCATCAATCCAGCCTGTCCAGATCCCTCTGCAGAGCCTTCCTACCCTCAAGCAGATCGACCCTCCCGCCCAGCTTGGTGTCATCTGCAAACTTACTGAGGGAGAACTCAATCCCCTCACCCAGATCATTGATAAAGGTGTTAAACAAGACCAGACCCAAAACTGAGTCCTGGGGGACACCACTCATGACTGGCTGCCAGCTGGATTTAACTCAATTCACCACCACTCTCTGCATCCAGCCATTCAGCCAGTTCTTTATCCAAAGCACGGGCATCTCCAGGAGGATGCTGTGGGGAACAGCAAAGGCCTTACTGAAGTCCAGGTAGACAACATCCACAGCCTTTCCCTCATCCACTAGGTGGGTCACCTGGTCATAGAAGGAGATCAGTTTGGTCAAGCAGGACCTGCCTTTCATAAACCCGTGCTGGCTCGGCCTGATCCCCTAGTTGTCCTGCACATGCCTGGTGAGCGCACTCAGAATGAATCGCTCCATAATCTTCCCTGGCACTGAGGTCAGGCTGACAGGCCTGTAGTTCCTGGCATCCTCCTTCCAGCCCTTCTTGTAGATGGGTGTTACACTGGCGATCCTCCAGTCATCTGGGACCTCTCCTGTTAGCCAGGATTGATCATAGATGATGGAGAGTGGCTTGGTCAGTTCCTCCACCAGTTCCCTCAGCACTCTTGGGTGGATCCCATCTGGCCCCATGGACTTGTGAGTGTCCAGGTGGCACAGCAGGTCGTTAACTGCTTCCTCCTGGATTATGGGAGGTTTATTCTGCTCTTCTTCCCTACCTTCCAGCTCTGGGGGCTGAGTACCCTGGGGATAATCAGTCTGACTATTAAAGACTGAAGCAAAGGCAGCATTAAGTACCTCAGCCTTCTCCTCATCCTTGTTAGCAATACTCCCCCTCGCATTCAATAACGCATGGGGATTCTCCTTGGCCCTCTTTTCGTTGTAGATGTATTTGCAAAAAGATTTTTTGTTGTCCCTTACAACAGTGGCCAGCCTGAGTTCTAGCTGGGCTTTTGCCTTTCTAATTTCCTCTCTGCACAACCTAACGAGACCCCTGTACTCCTCTTGAGTTGCCTGCTCTTTCTTACAGAAGTGGTAGGCTCTCCTTTTTTTCCCCCCAAGTCCCAGCAAGAGCTCCCTGTTCAGCCAGGCTGATGATCTTCCCTGCCGGTTCATCTTGCGGCACGTGGGGACAGCCTGCTCCTGTGCCTTTAAGATTTCCTCCTTGAACAATGTTCAGCCTGCCTGGACCCCTTTGCCCTTCAGCAGTCTCTCCCAAGGAACCCTCTCAACCAGCGTCCTGAACAGGCCAAAGTTTGCCCTCTGAAAGTCCATGGTGGTGGTTTTGCTTATCCCCTCTTAACTTCACCTTGAACCAAGAACTCCATTTCACGGTTGCTAAGCCCAAGACGGCCTCTGACCACCACATCTTCCACCAGTCCTTCTCTGTTTGTAAACAGCAGGTCTAGGGAGGCACCTCTCCTGGTAGGCTCACTTACCAGCTGCATCAGGAAGTTATCTTCCACACACTCCAGGAACCTCCTAGACTGTTTCCTCTCTGCTGTGTTGTATTTCCAGCAGATGTCCGGTAAGTTAAAGTCCCCCACGAGAACAAGGGCTAGCGATTGAGAGACTTCTGCCAGCCTCCTGTAGAATACTTCATCTATCTCTTCATCCTGGTTGGGTTGTCTATAACAGAATGTCTGCCTTGTTGGCTTTCCCCCTCATCTTTACCCATAAGCATTTGACCTTGTCATCACAATCGTTGAGCTCTATACAATCAAAGCAGTCCCTAATGTACAGTGCCACCCCACCGCCTCTCTTTCCTCGCCTGTCCCTTCTGAAGAGCTTATAGCCATCCATCGCCGAACTCCAGTCATGAGAGTCAACCTACCACATTTCTGTGATGGCGACCAAGTCACAGCTGTCCTGCTGTACAATGGCTTCCAGCTCCTCCTGTTGATTGCCCGTGCTACGTGCATTGGTGTAGATGCACTTGAGCCAGGCTGTCACTCTCATCCCCCTTTTGGACAGGTCCTTTGAATTTTTCATTCATTTCCAAATGCTAATAAGTAACAAAAAGAAATAATCATTCTCTAACAGGCAGGTGAGCCAATTTTTCTGATAGTTAAATTCAAGTGTCATAATTTTTATTAGCAAAAAAATCCTTCTTCACATTAAATGAAAAAGGAACTCAGCTACTCCAAGTATGCAGTTGTTTTGAGGGCTTGTTTGGTTTTCTTTTTTTTTCTGCTTTCTTTTAATCTACTGACTACCTGAAGTGCTATCTGTTAAGGACAAAAGGGAAAAAAATTCCCTCAACGTTCATATTTTGTAGAATGTAATGAAGCCTTAAACTGGTGTTGCACATGCATAAAAAAAGGACTCCAAGATGAATACAACAATTGGTAATTGGTCATGAGGATTCACAAAAAACAAGCACTGTGAGAAAAGCTACAGCCTGGGTAAAGCTTTGCCAGCTGCTCTGTGTTTATCTACAGAATATCATTACACAAGCAAGACAGACAGGTGAACAGGTTGTTAACACCACAAAATGCTAGCACCACCTTAAGCAAAAAAAGAAATAAATTAGTGAGATAGTGATTTATTAGACAAAAAAAAAAAAATCACACGGATGAGTTTTTTGCAATACTAGCACACTCTCCCCAAACACATTTAAGTGCTTTGTTTCCCATAGAGAACAGTATAATACCAACTCCCCAAAAAGGAAAATCAGATAGTGGTTACACTGAACTAGAGTAGCAAATATTTGAGACTGCCACGCAGTCAGTTTTCACTCATGATGGATTAAGTCATCATACAGTGTTTCTATTTTTAAGTGTTCATAATACTAATGTAGAAAACCATGTGCTCAAATCCATATTTTCTGGGGGAAGTACATAGCATATGCTGAACGCATTATTTAATCTTTTGGACATGCACTCTGCTGAGCAGGAGTGGCCTGCAGCTGAACCCTGAACCACAGCTTAGATTTCCAGAGAAGAAGATAGACTTCAGGAAGAGAAAGGGCTTTTGCTGTGGAGAAGCCAACATGCTAAGCAGGCATGCGAACCAATGGAGCAGGCACTTCTTCCAAGTGCAAAGAGGGTAACCTGCAATGCCACCTCCTCCTCCAGCCTATGGCAGGCTATTTTTAATTATGAAGAAATTAATCTTCCCCAAACTGAGTCTGTTTTGCCCATGACAGTAGTTGGCAAGTGATCTCCCTGTCTTTACCTTGACCCATGAGCCTTTTCATCCTATTTTCTCCCCTTGCCTTATCGAGAAGGGGAGTGAGAGTGCAGATGGGTGGGCACCCAGCAGCCAGCCAAGGACTGCCAAGGCCCACTGGACTTCTAAAACACTTACCAAAAGCTTCCCCCTACAGCTAATCTCCCAGAATTTGACCTTAAGATTTCATTCTCAGCTGCTGCAAGAACACCAAGTTTAAAGGACAAATATTTACTTAGAAACAGCAAATTCAGCTGGTCAGGATACCTACTGAAATGGACAAATCACTCTTTAAATGCTTTTACACAGTGTGCTTCAGATTCGTCGAGATTTTTGCATTTGAACTCAAACATTACACTAAGTATCTTTTCATACAAAATAGATTCTGCAGTGCTTTTAGTGATTTGTTACCTCTCAAGAGCAAAACAGCCGATGTAGCTCCCTGGGCTTGTTGACTGATTACTTTCAAGTCCACATCTACAGCCACCCCCTAACACAGAGGAATGGTGTGGCATTTGGAAGCGGTACACAACTGGTTTTACTTCGATAATGCAAACCTTCCATCTTACTACATTCCATGTCTTCACAACTTTCTGCATTAGAGGACTTTTTAACCCAGTATTGTTATAACATGTTTAGAAACATCCATAAAACATTTACAACGATCCCTAAAGATTGAGGCAAACAATGACCTCTTCTTGGACATGCCCTCAATGTTAATGTCTTCCTAACTACTAGTTTGTTATACTCTTTCTTGCTTTCAGAATTAGACTTCTGTTCTAAAAAAAACCAAAAAAAACCAAAAAACAAACAAAAACCTCAAAACCCACTGTGTGCAGTTGAAGGATTGCTTTGCATCCTCTCTTCAGCTCCACCTTGTTTTAGCATGCACATATCCTAATAGCTTTTTTTTTTTCTTCCCAGGTCTGTAGTTTGTTGCGCTCATATTTAACAGACCTGGTAGAAAGCCAGTTTTGCCTTGCTGTTCAGTACCAACCTGTTCTGAACAATCCGCCACATACAGCATTTCAGTTCTGGATCATGAAATAAATGTCTCAGTTAATCAGGGCACAGTCAGAACTCTAACAAGAGGGAAGCCTGACCCAGCAACGAGTTCAAGCCTGCTCATGATAACAGAGTTACTCCACAGTCTCTCTCAGGCAGTAACAGACATAGCACATTCCTTAGGTTTCTTCATATTGAAAGCACATCTTTATTTTCCTTTGCCTCAGCAAACTTGCTTATGAGTCTGAGGTATTCCATATTGTATTTTAATAAAAGCACAATCGTCTGTGTAAAGTTGCTCACACAACCTCATTTGCCTTGTAGGAGGCTTTCAATAAGCTCAGACTGAACACCTTGCCAGATGTTCAGGATTAAACTACCATGGCAGCATATCACTAGCACAATCAATCATTGCAACAAAAAGATTTCATCAGAACTTCATTCTGAAACGCATCTGTTTAAGCCCAATGATTAAAGAAACCGCTTTTACGGCCCTCAGCACAGAAACTCTTCCCAGCTTCTCCCTTCTGACAATAACTTCAAATGAATGTCTGTGTAAGTAAATCTTTTGATCTTATTTCCACTATTTCAGCTAAATCATATAAGCAAGTAGCTTTCTGAGCACCATCATCAGCCAGACTAGGTATCCTATTCTATTTTCCAGACACTAGCAAGCTTCAGTTGATGTTTGTCCTATGCTCACCACAATCTGTGGAGATTCATCCCTGTGTAGTAACAAACACACCCAAGAGATAGCATTTAACACCAATTCTCTCTGCAGAAAGTCCCCACTTCTTTTTAGGTAGGAACCTAGCTAACGTTTTAGGGAACTTTAAGGATCTTCATTGCTTTTCAGTACTTGATACTGAGATTAGTATCCTTTCTCCAAGTGTGCCTGAACACAAATAGTGGCTTTGAAAATTACCAGAAAACGGGCAAGAAGAGAGAGGGGAGAAAGGCACCAGACAGACTAACAGCAAGCTCACAAAGGACTTTAAAGACTTTTAAAACAGTCCATCAACAAAAAAATATACTCAAATAAACAAAAAAGCGCATGTATTTGCTGGAAGACAATAAACTAACTGGATTACAGTGCATGGGAGAAGGCTCACCCTGCTCCCGTTCCCTACTGACTTGAATCTTTTTGCTCAATTAGACATTTCTGGGTCTTTTCAGACAATATCCTCAAGGTCTGTCCTTGGTCTCCTGGTCACGCAGAAAATATCTCCTGGGAAACAAATGGGTCTGCACAGGTATTCCTGTTTTCTGTGCTAGCTCAGCACACAGTTTTCGTTTGTCCATTTCGCCTCATCAGCATGCATGTTGAATAAGCTGTATCAGTCTTCAGCTACTCCCCCCACCTCCGAACTGGTTCCTTTTAAATCAAGACGCAATGCACAAAACCTAAAAAGAAGTTAAGCACAAATATAAATGCTTTTCTGGTATATATTTTCCTAAGATGGACGGTTCTATCTTCATTTATTTAGACGGAAAATTAAAAAACACCACCACAAAAAACCACACACCACCCTCTAGTCACTACGTATCAGTGATTCATACAAGGATTTTAAAAATCATGTTGTCTCTTACAGCAAGATCAAGTCTCTCAGACCTGTTTGCGGCCTGTTTGGGTAAATGCAAAAACCTGACACAATTATGGTACTACCTATTTAATGAAGAGATGCTTCTTTTCCCACGTTCCCAAAAACAGCTTTTAGAAAAGCTATAATACATACTGTCTGTTGCCTATTAGTCTTTACTGATCCGCAGTATGACTTTCATATTATAACTCTACATGTTCAGGTTCTCTCCAAATTCATTCTGCAAACCTCTGGTTGCCGAGTATTTTCTCTGGTATGCTAAATGACAAAAGAGGCAAAGGCATTAATTGCAGAACTGCTGTTAAGAGCAAGGAAATGCATTACTAGTGATGCTTATTGTAATATTTACAATGCTTTGGGAAGAATATGATTCAAACTAGTTTTCCTTTGTTATATTTGATAATAGCATCAAAAAACAACACTACATTGGAGACACCAAAAAAAAAAAGAAACCAATCTGATCTTTGAGAAATGAAGCATGCTTAAGTAATGCAAAAATATTGACTCATACATGGTACATTCGCCACAGCTGAACCTCCTTCTCTACCACCACTGCTCTACACAGGCTCTACACCCTAGTCAGACTCCAGAAACGGACACTAATTAGCAACCATATCAAAAAATCAGAGGCAGACTCATGACTTTTTTTCATATGTAATGGGGTAAAGAATTCCAGTGCTTCCAAAGCCTTAGGGAAGAACACCTACTGGAATAGCTATAGCTTGCATTTCAATAGCATAACAGGTTAAAAAGGTCAACTGGTTTTACTCCGAATACTGCATTTGACAGAAGGTTCAGCATACATGCAGTCCTGGATCAAAGCTATTCATTGCTTTTCAACTGAAAAACAGTGAACATTTTTCTCTGAAGAAAATAATCAACACAAAAGCAAAATGTAAAAAAACATTTTCTGACATTTCTGAAATCAAAGTTCTTAATTGTTCCCAGTAATTTAAAGACTACACTGAAAATAAATAGTAATGGTGTATCCAGCCTGACTTTCACCGCTGTCCTGCCTACGGTCACATGATCACATTATTTGCCTAAAACATGGGAATTTGCTCCCAAAATCGGCAAAAATAACAGTTGTCATCTCCCACCCCTCATTCCCGCTCCAGCCTTTCTGTTTTGTGTAGCAAATACAAAGCGGAGGTCAGAACTTGGAAGTACTTTCCCACTGTGGTCTTTGCTTGAACCAGACAAGTTCCCCTCCAGCCCAATCAATACTTTGCTGTACCAGTCTCAGGTTCAAAGATGAGAGCTGCAGAAAGACCCCTCTAGATTTGCCATGAGCACGGCGGTACAATCTCCTTCTGAAGGCAAGACATCTGTTCAACCCCACTGAACTAAAAATCGCTTTTTTGTCCTTACTTGCTACCTACCTGCCTTGCATGCGAACTTAGCTCCAGTACCTGTAAGCCTTTTCAATTTTGCTCCCTCCAGCTGCAGTCACTGTTGCACCAGACCCCAAGCCACAGCTCTGCTTTAATTGTCAATACCCAGAATGTACGAAACGGGCAAGCCTGCAGACTGCAAACGCCTGCAGAACTTCATGGACTACCAATGGCGAGCTAAAAAACCTCCAGGCACTACTGAACATAAAAAACCTGCTTTTCATATATATGGCCCAAGCAACTGCAGAAAAATACTTAAAGAACCACCATATTGCACTTCTTTGGTGATCCGCAAACACACTCAACGATTTAACTGAAAAGTCTTACAGTATAGCATTTTAGGTTACTCCTCCACGCAGTTACCTTATCTAGTCAGGCAACAGTTTCCTGATGTACTGAATATTTTATAACTTCTAAAGCTACATTGCTTTTCTTTATCAATATATAGATGAAATAAAGAATTCCCTTTCAAGGAAAATGTTTTGGAGACTCATAGTGATTTTTTACACTGCAGATATACATGGCAATATAACATAACTCAGATTTTTTGTACCTGCTATTTGTTTTTTTCCTTAATAAAATTTTTTGTATTATTTGTAATTATTAATTATATACATAGAAAATCATCACAAGTTAAATTAGAATACATCCAATTAAAGGCTTTGTTCAGGAAGACACATTAACTTCAGAGAACGATGTTATTGAATACCAAAATTGTGCTGTGAACATGCACATCATTCAAAAACATGACTAACATTCATAATTATAGTATGTGTTAAGAAACAATTTTTATTCATTTATTTTGTTTATTTATTTGAGAGAAAAAGTCCAGAATTTATCAACTGGAGATGACGGGCAGAAGAATAAAGCCTGGAACAGATTAAGCTTGGGGATATGCATATGTTTTGGAGAGGTATCAAAGATTATTTATATTCAGCAAAACACAATTATGTTTTTGAAATGGACTGAAAGCACAGCAATGTAAATCAAGCTGGCACTATACTTCTGCTCTCCAAGCAGCTACTGCTTGACTGTTCATGTTACTACCTACAACAGCCTAAGGACTGGTCAAGTCCCAGTACAACCTCAGACAAAGGACTAAGGCATTAACTACAGAGGTGTGCGTAATTGCAGTAAGATGGTAAAAGTACAGACCATTACAGCATGACGACTCATTTCAGGGATATGCATTTATATGTTTATTCCCTATACAGCAAAATAATTTGTTTAAAAAAATTTTGGCAAAAATTAATCTCCAGGACATACACGAATGCAGAGTGTTTCAGAAAGACCAGTTTGAGACAGGCAGTTTCTGCATTTAAATTACACAAAATCCACATGTGAAATATATTAGTCATTGTTTAACATGTCACTGAATGCTTAAGTACTGCAACACGGAAAGCAATAAAAATCTGAAGTACAGGACACAAAAAAGCACAAACAAAAGCACCCAGGCTAAGCCAGAAGATAAACCCAGTCCCAGTGTTAAGAACAGGACAAATATAGGAAAGACAAAACTGAAAAGATGGATTTAAGTCCAGCACAAACCTCACCTCTTTGAAGAGCATCTTCAAGTTCCATAGTAAACCCAGCCCTTCTCCTCACAGGTAACTTCTGAGCATCAAATCCCAAAGCTAACTTGTAAAGCTATGACGAATGCAGCCTTCCTAACAAGATAAACCCTAGAGTAAATGAGGCAGCTTGAATTATGAAAACTACATTAACAGCTCTTGTGTGTATATATACCTATCTTTGTAAAAGACAATTTCAAGAAAGCTATGCAAGTTATTTTATTCCATAAAGGAAAAACTACATTACCTATGAAGTGAGACTTGCCAAATTACCAGAAGAGCCACTACAAACATCTTCATTTCCCACAAAATTATTTCATTAGGCAAAACACGAAAAACCAGGAGACTGCTTGAGTTCCTAATGATTATATACGTTTCTTACCACAAAGCTGTTAGCACTTGTGAAGAGCAGACATGTACATAAAGAGCGTGTCTTATATACCCCAAATTTCCACCAAGAAGGCTAATGAGGCTGTGGTCTGCCACCCCACCACTATCAGGGTGCCACTGGTTCCCCCCACGTGGCACATGTGGCTCCGCATAACTGCCCCAGCTGGACCCGCACTCAGCCCGGTATTCCTCGTGGCCCAACAAAGCCTTGTTACTCCCAACGCAGAAAAAGTTGGAGAACTTTCTCTTAGAAACTTAATTCCTCTTTGGACATATTGTTACATAAAAACTTGTTGTCTAGCACTTAGAGCAAGATACACTGCATGAAAAAATTTTAAAAAGAAAATCAAAATGTAAACTTTTTTTTTTCCTTCATTCTGCCCAGGCCAACAATGACTCAACATTCCTCCTCATTATCATCCCCTGCAACAGATGGCAACGCTCTCCAGCAGAACACTGTTACGCACTTCGGCAATGAATTGTAGCAGAAGACAACATGACTTCTTTGCTTCAGTCTTCAGTGCTAAGACTGGCCCTCAGGAATCCCAGGCCCCGGAGGTAAGAGAGGAAGCCTACAAAGAGGACGACTTTCCCTTGGTCGAGGAGGACTGTGTGAGGGATCGCTTAAGT
>Ga0065711_1008444_pt1 | contig 13372 bp, 4 predicted proteins | sample Hoacrofraction12_FD_59098 | JGI IMG/M metagenome (GOLD analysis project Ga0065711, IMG submission 59098) | Hoatzin crop microbial communities from Cojedes, Venezuela - Epithelial fraction 12 v2 (version 2) | ecosystem: Host-associated > Birds > Digestive system > Esophagus > Crop | place...
TGCAGCCTCACCAGTGCCGAGTACAGGGGCACGATCACCTCCCTACTCCTGCTGGCCACACTATTCCTGATACAAGCCAGGATGCCGCTGGCCTTCTTGGCCACCTGGGCACACTGTCGACCAACACCCCAAGATCCTTTTCCTCTGGGCAGCTCTCCAGTCACTTCTTCCCAAGCCTGTAGAGTTGCATGGGGTTGTTGTGATTGAAATGCAGGACCCGGCACTTGGCCTTGTTGAACCTCATAGAGTTGGCCTCAGCCCATCGATCCAGTCTGTCCAGATCCCTCTGCAGAGCCTTCCTACCCTCAAGCATGATGGACACTCCCACCCAACTTGGTGTCATCTGCAAACTTACTGAGGGAGCACTCAACCCCCTCATCCAGATCATTGATAAAGATGTTAAACAAGACCGGACCCAAAACTGAGCCCTGGAGAACACCACTCATGTTCGGCTGCCAGCTGGATTTAACTCCATTCACCACCACTCTCTGCGCTTGGCCATTCAGCCACTTCTTTATCCAGCAAAGAGTACACCCATCCAAACCACGGGCAGCTAGTTTCTCCAGGAGGATGCTATGGGGAACAGTGTCAAAGGCCTTATGAAAGTCCAGGTAGACAACATCCACAGCCTTTCCCTCATCCACTAGACAGGTCACCTGGTAGTAGAAGGAGATCAGATTGGTCAAGCAGGACCTACCTTTCATGAACCCATGCTGGGTGGGCCTGATGCCCTGGTTGTCCTTCACAGGCCTGGTGAATGGACTCAGGATGAACCACTCCATAATCTTGCCCAGCACCAAGGTCAGGCTGACAGGCCTGTAGTTCCCAGAAAAATCCTTCCGGCCCTTCTTGTAGATGGATGTTACACTGGCTATCCTGCAGTCATCTGGGACCTCCCCTGTTAGGCAGGGCTGCTGATAGATGATGGAGAGTGGCTTGGCCAGCCCCTCTGCCAGTTCCCTTAGCTCTCTTAGGTGGATCCCATTTGGCCCCATAGACTTGTGAGTGTCCAGGTGGCATAGCAGGTCATTAACTACTTCCTTCTGGATTATGGGAGGTTTATTCTCCTCTCCATCCCTTCCTTCCAGCACTGGTGGCTGACTACCCTGGGAATAACCAGTCTGACTATTAAAGACTGAGGCAAAGAAGGCATTAAGTACCTCAGCCTTTTCCTCATCCTTGTTGGCCATATTACCCCTCGCATCCAATGAGGGATAAAGATTCTCCTTGGCCCTCTTTTTGTGGTTGACGTGTTTGTAAAAATATTTTTTGTTGTCCCTTAGAACAGTGGCCAGCCTGAGTTCTCGCTGGGCTTTTGCCATTCTAATTCCCTCTCTGCATGACCTAACGAGACCCTTGTACTCCTCTTGAGTCACCTGCCCTCTCTTCCATAGGTGGTAAACCCTCCTTTTTTTCCTGAATCCCAGCAAGAGCTCCCTCTTCAGCCAGGCCTGCCGTCTTCGCCGCCAGTTCGTCTTGTGGCACATAAGGACAGCCTGTTTTTGTGCCTTTAAGACTTCCTCCTTGAAGAATGTCCAGCCTTCCTGAACCCCTTTGCCCTTCAGGACTTTCTCCCAGTGGACCCCCTCAACCAGCTTCCTTAACAGGCCAAAGTCTGCCCTCCAAAAGTCCATGGTGATGGTTTTGCTGGCCCCTCTCTTAACTTCACCACGAACTGAGAATTGTATCATTTTGTGGTTGCTAAGACCAAGACAGCCTCCAACCACCACATCTCCCACCAGTCCTTCTCTGTTAGTAAACAACAGGTCTAGCGAGGAACCTCACCTGCTAGGCTCATTTACCAGCTGCGTCAGGAAGTTATCTTCCACACACTCCAAGATCCTCCTAGACTGTTTCCTCTCTGCTGTTTTGTATTTCGAGCAGATGTCCAGTAAGTTAAAGCTCTCCATGAGAACAAGGGCTAGCGATTGTGAGACTTCTGCCAGCCTCTTGTAGAAAACTTCATACTCCTCTTCATCCTGGCTGGGTGGTCTATAACAGACCCCCAGCAGGATGTCTGCCTTGTTGTTTTTCCCCCTCATCTTTACCCATAAGCATTTGACGGTGTCATCACAGTCGTTGAGCTCTGTACATTCAAAGCAGACCCTAATATACAGAGCCACCTCACAGCCTCTCTTTCCTCGCCTATCCCTTCTGAAGAGTTTATAGCTATCCATCGTAGCACTCCAGTCGTGAGAGTCATCCCACCACATTTCTGTGATGGGAACCAAGTCTTAGTTGTCCTTCTGTACAATGGCTTCAAGCTCGTCCTGTTTATTTCCCATGCTGTGTGCATTGGTGTAGATAAGCTGTGGAGTAGCTGTAGAGAAGCTGCCAAAAGCTTTCCCTGATAAAGACAGTGCCAGCTAGCTCCAGGACAGACCCACTGCTGGCCAAGGCTGAGCCCATCAGCGATGGTAGTAACACCTCTGGGATAAAAAATTTAAGAAAGAAGTATTCTGTTCCTGAAGGACGGCACCCCATGGGAGGGACTCATGCTGGAGCAGCTAGTGGAGAACTGTCTCCCGTGGGAGCGACCCCACAATGGAACAGGCGAAGAGAGTTAGGAGTTCTCCTCCTGAGGAGGAAGAAGCGGCACAGACAACATGTGATGATGAACTGATCACAACCCCCATTCCCCATCCTCTGGGCTACTCAGGGGGAGGAGGTAGAAAATCAGGAGTAAAGTTAAGCTGGGGAAGAAGGGAGGGGTGGGAGAGGAAGGTGTTTTTAAGATTTGGTTTTATTTCTCTTTATCCTACTCTGATTTGCTTGGTGATAATTCAATCTTTTTTTTTTTCGCCACCAAGTTCAGTCTGTTTTGCCCTGGACTGTAATTGGCGGGTGATCTCTCCCTGTCCTAATCTCGACCCACGAGCCTTTCATCGCTTTTTCTCCCCTGTCCAGCTGAGTAGGTGGGAGTGATAGAGCGGCTTTTTGTGCCCACCTGGCATTCATCCAGGCTAAATCATACCAGGTCCAAATGTCACAAGGATTTCAATATGTCTAAAATACTCTACAGATATCTTACTGATTGTTTACGAAACAAGTATAGAAAGTACTATTCTTTTGGCTCTTTCTGTCCAGTAGCTTTCTGAGTTTAAAACCAAGTATATTTCCCAACTAAAAATACTTCACAACTGCAAGGGCATCAAGTAAATAAGAGTAGGATAACACAGCCTAAACTTTACTAGATGATAGGATAAGATAGATATTTTTTCTTTATTGCTTATTGGCAGCAATTCAAATAGTATTAAATTCAGATACCATATTGCTACATTGCAGAGATTTTTTGTATGGATACAATACACAGACTGTAATTTGTTGCTCTCCATTTTATTTTTGGTTGTTACAAATAGCCTTATTTTTGTTCTTTGGTCTTACTTCGGAGAACAGAATATTGCATTGAAAATACAGGAGCTTTTTTTCTGATTAATGAATATTAGCTACTATCCTGAATAGGGAAGAGGGAAGGAGAAGAATGAGTCACAAGATAGTAAGAATGCTGTAACCCAAAGAAGAATACTGGACAAGCAAGAATATTCATTTAACAGAAGACGAAAAATTAGTAGTTTTCACTAGCATCAGGAAAGCTTTAAGATGCTAAATGACAGATTACTGAAGTCCAAACAGAATACAGGGACAAATATGAGTCCTTCTTTCAAGCAGAGTAAAAGCTGAAATGACATACAGAACCCATCCTAGCAATCCAGCCTTGTCCAAACCAAGGTTATTTTCACTTTATTCATGTTCTTCATACTGCAGTAACCACTGAAGTCTTTCTTTATGGATCAGGACATTGCTATGCAATGCACTGGACAGCACAAAATTAAGTTCTGCTACAAAGTACTTTCCATCTTTTTGTAACAGATACAAAAGCTGAGCACTAAAATACGGTCCTCCCTTTTCTCCTTTAAGGTATTAAAAACCATTCATAAAGGCTAACCAGACTATACTCCTCTTAAATCACAAAATCCTTTGCTTGCTCTGACAACTCCACCTCCTCAGAGAAGTGCATTCTACCATAATAGACCAATCAATATGTAACAAAGCACCACACTTCCATTTCAACAATCAGTTAAAAAAAATAAACAACAAAAAAATAAACAAAAAAACCCCCCACCTACAACCAAAAACCACCACATATCCCTCTACCCACTGTCTTGGAAGCAAACAGACTTCTACTTCACCTGCCGGTGTCAAAAGGATAAAAATGCAGAAATGGTACCATGGGTGGTTTTTATCAGTACAATGCAGTACAAAGAACTCGTATATAGAGAGGGAGATAATGAATCTACCTTTTGCCATATCAGAATTGCAAAAGTAAGCAAATACCAACACATCAATAGACTTTAGGATAGGAGGGGGGGAGTAAAAGCAGTTAATCCCATGCCTTTGGAGCAATCCTTTTCCTTGCTACTTCAGACAAAAAGAGATTTTCTTGACTGAAAGAGCTGTGAAAGACTTGCACAAAAATAACTAGTTTGGTTGGCAAGAGGAGGGCTCTCAAACCCACCTTGTGCAAATGCCTCCTCAAATTCAAAAATATGCTGCAGTTGCTGGCAAAGCATTTTCACTTTGTCTGTGTGTGGGTAGTGGCATGTGTGTGTGATAACTTTCTCAAAATTGCAGCAAAGAAGCATGCTCTTCATCTTAAACCATGTCAGTTGTATTACCAGCAGCCCTCAGTCCCATTATTAAAAAAAGCATTGAAATCCTGTGCCAGACCAAAGTGGTTCTCTCCCACAATCATATTAATATTAAGAAAATTGAAATATTCCTATTTGGTTGTTATAAATACAAAATGTTTTAAGCAATTAACCTGTTTGAGTAGTCAGGTGAGTAGCCTCAGTAACACCACTGAGCTGCTGGATGAAGTCAGAGCAGCAAGAGCATGCCTCTGTTTTCTCCTTTTGTGGAGAAAGGAAACAGGGAGCAACTGTCAAATGTGTTGACATCTGTGATCAACCTGTTTGTCAGTATACTGCCATCCACAATGTAGCTCGAACTTGCATCATAAAGTCATGATCATTCACCTCAGCAGTTAAAATTAACACTGAAACACTATTCAGAAAATTACAATATCTATAAAGCAAGAAAGCAGTGTAAATGCTGTTTTTCTCTACTGCTGTGTGAAGTAATCAACAGAGTAGCAATGGTGTGTGTCTGTGCTGCTGAGACCAGAGGTTACATTTCTACAGCTTGTGCTTAATACTATAATCAACAAAATTAAAATAATAAAAAAGATCAGCAATTGGATAGTTGAAGAAGATTATTACATGTGTCTAGTAATGTGATAAGGATTATGAGCAAAGGCAAACTAAGATCTTTTGGTTCTTTTAATAGCAGTCAGAAGAAGCCCATAGGATCCTCAATTCCCACTCACATAGGGACCAGGGCAGGAAAAAAAACAGGGAAATTGCTGAATGCATTAATGGTGGCTCTGGTTGCCCAAATCTTTTAGAAGTTCAGAATATCTTCTGTGATAGAAGGTTATACTATCGCTTTTCTTGAAGCTGAAAGAGTTGCATCTAAATTCTTAACTGGAGGTGACTGTGAGCAGGTAGGTCTTTCGGGAATGCTCTCTGAGCCGCTTACACCTCTGAAGTGCTACAAATTCAAAAGAAAACAAAAAAATATATATTTTGGAATCACACTCTCATGTAAGAGCAAAAAAATCAAACCACAGTGCAGCATCATAAACCTTATCCTAAATAGGATTATTAAACTGGGAATACAGGAATTGTCACCAGCTATCACAGTTCACTTCCTTCATACTGTTACCATATGTTTTATTTGCTTAGGCCTTTAATTACTTGGTTTGGCCTTAAATCAAAGAAACACACAAATTACCAGCCTCTTTTTTTAATTTCACTTCTCTGCTTATTCTTTTCTCATTCCCTACTATCCCCTGTGCTGTCACAGGCCATAAACACAGATACTAAGTCACGTAAAACTTCTCACACTTCAAAAATTTCTCCCAATTCCTAGAAAGTAATGGGAAAAAACATTTCTTCTGCTCTTGCTCCATTAAGTCTTGTTACTTCCCTTAGTGTTACTAGTATGAAGAATGCTTATATTTTCAGCAGTTCCTTTCCTGAGAGAACAATTTTGTTTAAGTGTTACGCTATGTGGACCATCCTTGCTCCTCAGATGAAAATGAAGCCAGGACCTCATTGATTCTAAAAATTTGCTTAAAGCAGCAGTGTGCATCTTGTTATAAAAAGACAAGCATTACGTACTGGGTTCTCATTGTTTTCCAGGATTAGAGCTCCAGTTTGGGACAGCAGAAGAAATATTGAGATAGTCTAGCTCACACACTCCAATAAACAATACATCATCACACTTCCCAAAGTTCTCACCTCACCTTCTTCTAAAGTCCTTGTTCATACCTTATTATGAACAAAAATGGGGTAGGGGTTGTTTGAGAACACAACTTGTGTCAGAGCTTAATTATGTTATTTTACTTTTAGGGAGCTGTATTTGCTGTCAATTTTTTCCTGATAGTGTAGATGACCAGAAAGTCTAATGAGCTTTTCCATAAGATCTTGTGATACTGCAAAGTAAATTCATGTGAAGGCTAGTCTTCCATACTGTAACTTATCCACATTATCTAAATTGCCTATAAAACACCTACCATCAAAAAATAAAAAAGATGCAGATAATTGATGGCAGCACATCATGATGACTGCATTATGCATATTTAGTTTGTTGGTGTTGTGGGTCATCCTCAGGCTATGATAAAGATTGTATTATACCTTTCTTCACCCAAATGAACTTTTAAGTTCTCTCTAATAGTTTACTTGGCCCTTGAGCTCGTATAAATTTTTCATTAGAATATATGAAATGCATTTTGGCAATAGTCTTTAAAATATGCTAATTATAAGAGCACTGTCAGGTGAGGAAGGGAAGAAAAAACCCTTGCAGTAATCTCAGAGGTTTTACAATTCTGCTCAGAAACACGTAATAGATTTTCTAGAGGACATAATGCTGCTGCTTTCACTATGAGTTTTTAGGATCACATACCATACTAAAGAATCACTTCTCAGAAACCATCACTAATGTTTTAGTACTATGAGAACCTTTGAGCTTTCTACTGCCAGGCAAAGCATTTTGAATTCTTTTCTTGCCTTTCTAAAGCCAGACAGATTAGTTTCTAAGATTTGTTTTAAAAGTGATTTTTTTCCCAGTAGGAACTTCCAAGCAAAAGTTTTGTAATGGCTGAAGAGCTTCAAATATGACAACAGAAAGCCTTGTTTGGGTCAAAAGTTTTCAGTAGAGATCTTTATACCTAATTGTAATAGTTTCTTAGGTCTATTTATTTGCTCTGTTGAATTATCTCTGTAAGTATTCCATAAGTCAAATAAAGTAGACTGCTTAGTCGCTACTGCCATTCAGCAAAAGACATTCCAGCATGTAGCTTGATTAACTTATTTCTTCCCAAGTTTCAAAACAAACTAAAGATCTAGAAAGTTAACCCAAAATAGCTGTAAGATTGCATAAGGAGAACAGGTCTTTTTCGTATTTGTGCTATTAAGAAAGGAATGTACTCATCTAAAAGCAGGAGAAAGATGAGAAACTAAAGGTTATCCTACTTGACCTCAGTATTTCGGGAAGTGAAGTTATTTACCTTTGACTACAAACGCATCACACAAACATTTCCCACTTTTAGAATAGTCCCTGTTCACTCATTTTAAAAGACAAAACCAGGAGGGCAGGTAGCCAAGAGAAAGGTCTTCTTGTAGTTTATTTCATGAGCAAACTAAAATTCACTTAAGTATCAAGGCAAAGCTGTCTGAGACCCCCACTCCCTCATAAACATGTAGTTTTAGGTAATAGCACTTTGTACAGCTGGAATCAATTCAGATATGCAGGTAAAATAAGTCCTTGTCAAACAAATTGGTATAGAAGTTGCACCAGATTTGCCTCAGGTAATGCAACCCAAGGTTACTGTCTCATTTAGTCCACTTTTTTTTCTTAGCAATATATGTGAGCAAACATTATTTCTGTAGACTATTACTATTTATCATGGTAGTGAAGTGCAACAGAGTTGCAATAAAACAGGGAAAGACTGACAAAGTTGAGCAGAGTTTTTGTTTGTTTTGGGGGGTTTCATTGTGTAGGGTCTAGCAACTGGGCCATGACCTCTAAGTAATAAATATTTCTCCATGAGAAATGTCGTTTCAGAGTAAAAAGCATTGGTACATAGCAAACATTTTAACAACAACAAAGCCTTGAAACCATAGCAGAAAGATAGGACTGCAGTTGAGGTCACATAATGATTTCCAATCCACCCATCTATTCCCTACAAATAACTTTCTTAATGTCACTTTTGAGGCCATATTCTATCACTTCAGGTTAGATTCTCCAGTCCATCACAGGTCAGGTTCACTTTACACCACTAATGCTGTATAAAGAGAAAGCAGCTCAACTTTGCCCAATGACTACCTATCACACTCCTTTCACCCTTTATTCCCAAATTTAAAGAAGACCTGTTGGATGTATGTTGGGGTTTGTTTTGGTTTTTTTTTTGGGGGGGGGTGGGGAGGGTTGAGAACATCTGAGGACAGGTAAGAAAGCAGCCACTGCCTATGTCTGCTGAGAAAGGGCAGGCTCATGTCATAAACTTAAAGATACAAGAAGTCTGCTTTTAAGCTCAAAGATCTAACCTAAACACAGTTCATAATTTATAGTAGAATGATCCCAGCCCGTGCGCTATTTTTTTTTTCTTCCTTTATTAAAAGCTTTTGAAAAATTAGTTTTGATAGTTTGGAGACGTTTGCAAAGAATTTTAAACAAATACTTGGTAAGAAGCAGGCCTGTTTTAAACACTGAAAAGGAAATGTTTTCACTAAACTGCACTTTCTTTTCTCTGTAACTTCTATCAAAATCGTAAAGGCGAGGGTAAATCCAAAAGCATAGCGTAACTCATGAAGGAGATTTTATCTGCTCATGGCAAAAGAAGTTCCTCCATGAGTGCTCACTCCCACAAATTTTGTAATAAATTATAGCTAAAATTTACCCCTGCACTTGCAAACTAAAAAAGTCTATCAACTGCAGTGGATCAATTTATCATCCTCTCTTCTGCCAGCTGCTGTAACTATAAGGCATTTTTGCTCCTTAAATGATACGCATTGTGGAAGAGTCAAACTGCAAGACAAAAAATTTCATCCTCTGATCAAGTTTCTAATTCTGTTAAGTACATACACACAGGAATCAAAGAGAAAGTACAAAAGATTCAGAAGTTTTAACCATTAACATGTACTTCAAGCAAAACTGTCTCAACTTCTGGAATTCTTGCGTTATTTAATTCGCTCCCAATGAACACACTCTTCTAATCACAGACCCTGATACTGGGGGAAGAAAGAGAGCATAAGCGTTTAAACACTGAATCAAACACTTTTTCTCCCCTTGCCAGGGAGAGACCACCTCTGACAGTCCCACTTCCCTGCAGTCCCCCGGCCCACCTCCAGTGGGCTGAGGGTTCCTGGCACAGCACTCACACACAGCCACAATAAACCCCAAGTAACTTTCATCATTCCCCTTCCCCTTTTTTCTGGCCTCTAAGTGTCTTCCATTTTCTAACAAAGAAACGTAGCTGTAACTGTTGCCATTCAAATATAGCAACAGAACGTCTCTTCTTTCAGCCACACTTTATATTCACTACTTTCTTATGCTAACAAAGTGACCTGAATAAATGGGGGCGGGGGGGAAGGCATGTGTGCACAGCAGCTTTTTTGAGTGCAGCCACAGTACAACGTTTTACGACTGAAATGAAAAGACTGCTTGGTATTTTGCTAATTTATCCTATAGTTGCTAACACTTGCAATGCCTTAAGTCTTGTTAGTTTGGACCCAAATCTAACTTATTTTCTTATTCTTGTTATACCACATAGAGAAAATACAATGTATAGGAAATACAACAATTTAAAAAAAATTATCAGAAAACCTGCCCAACATCTCTGCTCATATTTGGGCAATTTTTAGAAGATATTACCCATAGCTGTTTCACCACAGATGTACCAGTAAAACCATCTCTTTTTCTGGCATAGTTGAAACAATTCTAGCAATTCCAGTATTCAAAGAAAATTATATTTTGAGTGAGGTAATAGAATGTATGAAAATAAGCATGTATACCTAGGGATCCATAGCAGTTTGGTAAGAATTTAGCAACACAGGTAGATAAAAGTAAAAAAAAATAAAAACCAGTCGCACTTTCTTAAGAGCAGTAACATATAAGAAATGAGCTAACATTATACAAGACAGCCAAGGTTTTGCATCTATCAATTTCAAGAAACCAGTTCATCTGTTTGGAGAACTCTGAGCACTTCAAGAGGAGCCCAAGTCCTGTTTCTCAATAACAAGTAAAGAATTAACAGTATAATATACTCAGTATGTAGTCTGTAAAACAAGGTTTCTGATCTACTTTTACTGAGACCTACGATACTATTTAACACACTATGATTTAATTTATAATAAAGAAGATTATTATCCCATCGTTCCTGCCATAGATTCTTAATGGCCACTTCTTACCAGAGTCCCAGATTCAGTCAAGATAAGAGAACAACTGTATAAACATTATACTGAGTTCAGCTGCAGTCTCATCTCTTACATCTCCAGCTTTTTTAATACGACTGTAGACAAATAATTTTGACCTCACGGTGTGACACTTACTACTGGTACCCTAAACCTACACTTCCCACAGCAGTCCCTTACAGTATGCTAAAGGCCAACTGTGAACAACAACAAAAAAGACCAGCAAGGGCAATCACGGCTCCATATGAAAACATGCTACCTTTAGAACAAGGAAAAGGTCAGACATAACCCTAGGATCAAAACTGTGACATTACAGTATAAGAGTACATATGTTTCTTTCTCTTCCAGAGTCTCTCTGAAGCTTTTATAGCAAAAAAGCCAGCAAACTCGTGGTCTTGTGGAGCTGTCTGTGAACATGACAGAGGAAGCGCTGTCCTAGCACTGCCATCTGAGCCCAGCCCAGGTGAGGAGCAGTGAGAAAGCAATCGCAGGGTGCTGCCAGCAGCGAAGCAGAGTGGATGGGTGGCAGGGCTCTGACAAAGCGGGGAGCTGTACCAGAGCATGGTAGACCCCTCACCTAGCAGCGCATCCAGGGATATTGCTGCAGATGTTGCCATCACCAGAAATAAAAGAAGGATTCAAGTCCTCTACCTGCTTACATGGGAGGGAAGATTGGTAGTAAGATCAGCGCCTAGGCTTTGTTTTCAGACCTGCTAGCCTCTTGCTCCGTGAAAAGCATGGGGTCAGAACAAACCAGCCCCAAATATCTCAGAGATGCTGATGCCAGGGGCAAGGTAGGATGACTTATTCTATGGTGAAAGCAGTGAGGCAGGCAACCTGTAGTCGAGTAGACGAGTATCTTTATTAATAAAACAACAACAAATCCCATTCAAAGATGAATTTTTTCCCTCCAAGGCTATTACTGCCCATATATCCATGTAATTAGAAGAGTCATTAAAAGGGAGTCTTTAAGATATAATGTGTACAGTTTGTTTCCAATTGTCAAACCAAATTCAAGACAGCATTTGTATTTGAACATCATGTCTGTTTACAGTTTCTGAAATTAAGACATACTTCTTATTGGAAGATACATTTTTTTCCTTCTGATATTTGTTGATGAATTTTCCTTTTTTTACTTTTAGGTCTACTTCTAGAGAAATATCATGTTGGAGCAATCTTTAGATTTTGGCAATCAAAAGAAGGATTCCCATTTTGTTTTTCAGCAAATTTTTGAGAACAAGAGAGGAACAAGCCCATTAGTCAGCAACAGTATCTCACTTTGACACTATTGCTAGTGACAAATATAGATTTTGGGCACAGCTTAATCAGGTAGGAAAGAAGAACCTTTTTCCCTTATGAAATATTCATTCTTATATGGTGGTCAAAGCAAAAAAGGAAGGCTTTTAGTAAAGTTAGACAAACCTTAAAGTATTTAGACATGATAGATCATAAAAAGAAAGTAGGAAAGCTTAAAATCAGAGGGTTATTAAAAGATCTAAGAAATCCTGCTGGTTAAACTTCTGTAGCACTATTAAGAAAGATTCTTTTGTAGGTAAGATAGAGAAAAAAAGTTTAAAAGGAGCAAGGGATGAGAGGATGATTTTATACTGTATCTAGTGTAAAAGGTGAAACATTCTCTGAATACTAACATATTAAAGGACATTTGGCTAATTTTAGCAGTGATGACATTAAATCTGATTTTCTAATTGTCAGAAAGTGACTGCTGGTTTTTATTTAATTTTGTTCTTACAGCATGGTTTCCCTTTACTGTCAGATGCATAGTTAATAAAATATAGAAGTGTTTCCCTCAGTTTACCAACTTCTTTACCAGGCCTGGATAAGTTTGGTTTGCTAATGTTTTGAGCATACACAAAATAAATCCTGTGCTGTAATTTTCAAATTAATCTAAATGTCAAGCTTTCTACTTGGTAGTCAATGATTGGAGTATTTTTAGTGGTTTAGGTCCAATCTAAACTCTTCAGATGAGCACCTACAATTTCTTTAATATTAAAAGGTTGAGTGATCAGAGTCCTACTTCAGTTCTGTGGGTTTTGCCTATGTCTTTGTAACCTTGCTTTGCTTGAAAGGAATCAGAAATGTCCCATGTTCTTTGATCAGATAATTCTTGCTTCTCTGCTCATTTTCTTGATCTCTTACCAAGGAGCTTTGGGTTTTTTGGATTTTTTGGGGGTTTTTTTAACATGAAAGCTAATCACCTTCAGCTTAAAAAAACAAACTCCAATTGTGAGTTTTATTGTGCCCCACTGTAAAAAGCAGAGAAAGAATGGACACCAATATGTTACATTTCTGCAGACACTTTTTTTACCCTGCCCTATTTCTTTGTGACTTGCAAAAAATCTTCTGCAACAAAGAGCTTAAGGGACATAAATAAGGCAGTGCTGAGTAAAAGATAGAAAATACGACTCAGTGACAAGTTTCCTCAAATGAGTAAACACAGCAAAAAAGCAGCTACGGAGTCAAACACCAAGGCCAATAGTTATGCTCATTTAACCACAAGCTTTAATTTACTGCAGACAACCCACATCCGATTCACCCAAAATTGACATTTTACTGCAGAAAATGATGGTTTGATTAACTCTGGCTGAGTTGGTAAGTGCCTCACTTACCGACCACAGCCCATTGTAGATCCCAGCTTAATCTCTCCACTTTCAGTGGCTCCATTTTGTGAAAGTGAACTTGAAAATGTGTGAGCATGGGCATACCATCTCCTGCCTCGAGCACTCCACCTGCTGCATGACAGAAGTGTGCCACCATCTTAGGGACAGAAAACACAACCACTGAGCAGAGAGAAGGACCGCCCCCCCCCCCCCCCCCCC
>Ga0065711_1045595_pt1 | contig 13372 bp, 14 predicted proteins | sample Hoacrofraction12_FD_59098 | JGI IMG/M metagenome (GOLD analysis project Ga0065711, IMG submission 59098) | Hoatzin crop microbial communities from Cojedes, Venezuela - Epithelial fraction 12 v2 (version 2) | ecosystem: Host-associated > Birds > Digestive system > Esophagus > Crop | place...
GAGGAAGGGGAAGGGGGGGGGGTTCAGTTTTCACAGTTTCAACGGCAGGACTGAGAGGGGAGTCAAAAAACACACGAGAAAAGGAAGGAGAGGGGAAGGGCAGCGTGCGGCCGCGATGGAGAGCTGGGCTGGGGCACCCACTCCGCTCGGCTCAGGGAAGGGGTGGAAGATCTCAGATGGAGCAAAGCCCTTTGAAGGGACCAGCCTTACCTTTAAATTAAGTGTTTCAAACAGAGCTTGCTTCAGCTCCTAAGTGATAATTGTGCTAATGAAACACCAGCTAATTATTGAAAACATGATTATTGGTTTTTTTTGCAGTGGCATAATAGGATCTTTATTTATTATGCCTTCATTAACCAGCAATGGAGGATTTTAATGCATGTTTGATTAACACAATATCAGCCCTCTCACAGCCAGGTGAAATACCTAGTTTAAAGAAAGCCACCAGAATCTGCCGTGAGTTCCGATCCCTCCTCATCCCCGTTAACGGAGACGCTCGTTTAAATCAGCGGGGTGCCCAGACGTGGCAGGGGTCTGTGGGCAGGGGGGCACAGCCCCATCCTGGGGAGCTTTGCCACACAAATGACCCCAGCATCTCTTCGCAGCACCACAAGTCAGTCTTTCCCTACCCACTTGGAATGCTCAAGGCATTTTTGACCTCGCTGCCTTTCCCCTTCCTCGGGGGTGGCTCTTCCAACGCTCCTCGGCAGGTTTTGGCCGTGCCTGGTCCCATCCCACAGGGCTGCGGGAGGTTTCATCCGTGGCAGGAGGGCATAGGTTGTCCCACCAGCTTAATTTATTGCTTACAGGGCAATGGATCTTCCTCCTGGTTGCTACATGGGATGCAAAAATCATCCTACTCTAGGCTGGGATGAAGAGTTTAAGAAAGACTGATCAGCTTTGGGATCTGGATCGGCCAACAGTGTCTTGCTAGCCATGTAACAGACACTTAATTTAAAGTCTTTGGTTCTAACAGAGAGAGACGGGAAAAAGCTATTGAAAGAACACAAAGAAACACTTTTCCTTCACAAGGAAAATCCCACTGAAATCAATAGGAATGCAGAAGGTAAAGGACGCAAGAAAAACACCATCCAAAAATCCCTGCTGCAGGAGAAGGGACTGTTCCCTCTGGCTGAAGCTCAGAAGTCATCAAAGCTCGTATTGCTCCACGGATGCTACATCCAGAGAGCAGGTGATGTCCTCCTGCAGAGGAAAGGGCGGAGGTGCTGGAGGGTCCTGGGAAGGAAGATGGGCACAAAGGAGGGGAGGGAACAAACCCACGAGCAAGGATGGCTGAGGACAAGGGGACACGAAACCGGGAGGATTACCAATGGAAGAAAACGCTTTGGAGATCATATTATCAGGAAGTCCCTTAGGACTTTGCCTGACAAAGAGGAGTCACTGCTTGCTTCAGAGAGAAGTCCCCAGGGCAGGGACCTGAGAGGTCAGGCAGCAATTTCAAATCAGCAGCTGGATCAAACGGAGTCCCCTGCTCACCTTCCCCGCACCAGCACCAGGCTCGAGTTAAATTGGAGAACGCGCAGTCAAAAATAACCACCCTGCATAACGTCCTACGTGCGCCTCTTGCAAGAGAGAAGCAGGTTACCAAATAAAAAGAAAGGAGGAAAAAAAACCCCCAAACCTCAATGCTGCAAAATACATTGCTCAGTATTTAAAGTTTGGAACAGGTCCTTTTTGTTTCTCAACTGCTTACATACAGCTGCTGCCTGGCAACTGGGGCTGCAAAGCCACGCTCTAAAATTAACGAGGTGCTTGCAGATTGAGGAAAGGCACTCAAGGACCAGGGAGATAAAGGCAGCAGCCCTGGGATTGTGTTTCAGCCCAGAAATCTGAAGGAGAATGGAAAAAAAGAAAAAACAACTGAGAAGAAGGGTCAAGTGCAATCACAGGAGGGAGACGCTGGGCTCTGTTTACAGTGCGAGATGATCTCTCTATTAATTCTGCTTAGGAGAGGATCCTTTGTGCGCTGGCTAGCAAAAACCAGAACGAGATCTGTTTGTAAAGCTACACTCCAGCAAAGCTGAATAAAGATAAACCAGCAAGGCCAGACCTGGCTCCTGACCTCCAGCAGACATTTGCTCCCCGTCTGCTGCGGGAAACTTGGCTTGAGCCAAGAGATCTCCTGATCCCATTGCAATTTACTGGCAGAACGTGGAGAACTCAGAATAACAAGGACGTGGAAGAAAGATTATTATTAAAATACTGTCATCAAAGCCTGAGATATAAAATAGGACTGTAATCAGTCACAAATTATAGAAATCCAGCTTGAGTTCATTGAACTTGCTGTGGTTGGGCAGAATTGGCCAGAAAGGGTTTGATCTTTGGAGGCTGCGCTGGGTCCTGGTCCCTGCACTCGCCTCTCCGTATCGGCACGAGCATCGCTGGCTTCAGGCTGTCTCAGTGCTTTCCTGAATCAGAAGTTACTCCCTGATTTACACTGCACTTTAAGCACTTCTGCAGCTTACGTGGAAATCCTGGAGCTGGCTTGGACCAGAGCGGTGCTGCCCTGGCAGAGGAGAAGCAGGGACAGGCGATCGGGCAGCGCCGCTGCAAAAAACAGCCAAAAGCAAATCTGGGGGATGCTGCAGGCGGTTCCCCGGCTCCAGGCAAGACATACCCTCAATGACACAGTTACTGGAATAAACTCGCAGCGCATTAAGCCAGGGCATGAATGTACAAGGAGTTGCGCCGTGGTACCAGCTGGCTGCCAAGCAAGCGCAGGATGCACCGCTGCCCAGGGAACAGGAACCGGGCGTGCGGGAGCGGGAGCGTGCACGGGGATGCTCTAGCACGAAAACCCAGGCTGAGCCAAGGACCAGAGGTGTCAGCCTCCCTCGAGGACCAGGGGTTGGCAGAGGGGCTGCTGCATTTAAAGGCTGCGTCCTTTTTTCTGAGAAGCGGGTGCAGCAGGTGAGCTCCCGCTTCGGTGACCTTCAGAGAATCAATTTGCTAGACTGAGCAGACAAAGGTTCGGTTTCGAAGCCGTCATCACAAGCAGACAAGGAGCTTTTTGCCTCTCCTCGCTCTGGCAAAGGAACACTGTGCTACTCGGGAGAACCTGGCAGTGACCTTCCCTTCGGCTGAACGGTGGGGGGGATTTACAGACAGAAACAGCTACGACAACAACAATTGAAAAAGCACCAACACGGAGAGAGACGATACACCACAATAAAAAAACATTTCTCCTTGCTATCTCCTGGTATGACTCCATTAATTTAACTCTAAAGTGTGCTCTGAAAATGATGATAATAATAAAAATGGTTCCGTGCATAGCTATTCATAGAGCGGTAGGATATTATGATACACAAGCAACAAACCTTAAATAATATTTAACCACCTCAGAATGCTTATAAGAATCAGAGACAGCATGTAAAAGCACAGCCTATACAAGCAGACCCCAGTGAGCAGTTTTAGATTATATTTACCTCTCCAACCCCCTGGGCAGGGTGTAAAGGTCCCCTCCCCTTACTGATGTTCTTGGACAGACGGACAATTTTTGCAGAGGGTGGGTGGGCATCGCAGGTCCCCCACTCTGGGCACTAGGTGACATGCTCACTTGCTCCGAGTTGGACAGTTGGGAAGGGCGGAGGATGAAAAAAAGCCTTGAGTTCAAACCTAAGTGCCCCCCCCAGCCCTTCCACGAAAGCCTCCGGCAATCCAGGATGTCTCATGGAAGTTCGCAGCCCGAGGAAGCAGCCGGCAGAGACCAGAAATCACGGACTTTAAAGTGTGCAGAGCAGTGCAGGGCTGGAAACGGGAAGAGCTCCACGAACGCATACCATCGAAAAAAATCATCTTGTCACTAATCTCTTACCAGCCTGCGTAAGTTTTCAGGAAGGGCTTTTAATCTGGCTGACAGACACGGTGAGAGCTGTTGCAAAGACACCATGATAGCAGCGATCCCATCCGCAGTGCCTGACTCACCGCTGAATTCCCACTCCTGTATTAATGCTAACAACGCTTTTCATTTAAGCCTTTCGTTTAGAGGGCTTTCTGTATTAAATTGCACCGTGGCTAAGAAAAAGACGAAAGGAAAAAATAAAAAAAAGAAAGAAGATCTAATATTTTCCCCCACTTTTTTCAAGTACCACTCTTATAAACGTATTGTTGTCCATCTCAGAAACCAATTTCCAGGATCTGGAGGCCCTGAAACTTTAGAAGAAAGCAAAGGCAGGAGCACGAGGACATTACCTCTGTCTGGAAACCCTCTACCAGGATGGCCACCAGCAGGTTAAAGAGAACATAGTTCCCAAACGTCATGAGAGCGATGAAGTAGAGAGCAGCCCAGGAGGAGGTCGATGCCATGCCGTTGTAAAGGACCTTGTTCCAGTCTTCCTGGGTCAAAATCTGCAGAGGAAGGGTATCAGGAAAATGGAGATACTGTAGAATAGAATGCTGTTTTGCCTGACCCTGTCCAGGTATCTGCACTCTGGATGGACCAGACAAGCACCCCACTTTGGGGGTATCCACCATAGCTAGAACCACAGGACGATAAATGTGGCCCAAGCCAACTTCTAAGCCAGAGCAGAGACAGGACCAAAGTGACCGTGACTCCCATGCTACCGGTAACGACCCCACCCAAACCCCCCAACCCCCAAGGGACGTGTTCAGCCATAAGCGAGGGCAACATCGCGTGGGCTGGACCTTTCCTTCGGTCAGTCAGAACAGCTGAAAGTCCCTCACAGATCCCACAGTTACAGAGTTCAGAGCTGCTAGAACAAAAACCTGCACTTTTCAGTTACGGGCTTCAAACAGATTCTGTTCTTTGTCAAAACATCACTGCGCGTGGTCCTGATCTCCTCCTCACCATCTCCACCCTCTATGCTTACTTTCACCCACCCAGTCCACACCCTGCAAATGCAAGAACCTCCAGCCTTGGCAGCCCCTCCTCGTGAGCTTTCTCATTTATTCTGGAAAACGGTCTGACAACCCCTGTGCTCCTGCACTTGTGGTTTTGGGTCCTCTCCCTTCCACGGCAAGGAGCTTCACTAAGGTCTGTCAGACGCTTTGGAAAACAACCCCGGCCCTCGCAGCCCCTAAAAACACAGGAGTTGTGGTGTTTTCCATTTTGTACCTGGAAGACGGTGACGATGGCCCAGAGCAAGGAGTCGAAGTTCTTCCTGTCGGGCAGCGTGTCACCGTCTCGCTCTGAAGCAAACTTACAGCCGAAGAGGTGCATCCCCAGGATGCTGCACGGGAGGGAGAGCAGGGGCTCAACACAAGGACCACGGTACAAACCAGCCATCACACACCAAGCCTGACTGGCTCCAGATTTCACCCAGGGAATTCTCTCTTTTTTTTTTTTAAAGATGAATCATTCTTTCACTGAAAAAACACGTCTCAAGATCATGCAAATCAGTTGTGAATTTAGGTCAAATCTCTCAAAAAGTTTCAACTGAAAAGTACGCCCGTTCCTTCTTTTTCTTCTGCTTTGGTTTGTTTTTTTTTTAAGTCAAAATATTGTGTTTCAACATTTTCTAAACAAAATGTTTTGACTTTCTGTTTTGCAATGACACATTTTCAGCAAAATACACTTAAACTGAATTAGGAAGACAAAAGGATTTCTGTGAAATGCCTGAATGAGACATATCAGGGGACCCAAATCAGCTTTTTCAGCTTTGACAAGAAAACAGAATACCTTTCATTTTAGATTGATACTAAAAGAATCATTTGTTTTCCCCTCCTCTTGGCCAGTAACCTGACTAATCAAATTATTTGCAGCTTTACTGAGCACCACAGCTGCAAACGGTGGTTTTGGAGTGAACCACCTCACTGGGAGAAGGGACACCATTCTGTGGAAGACAGTGGCTTTCTTCAGCCTTCCCAGTGCCTGGATTGCTGGAACACCAGAGTTAGCTGTTACAAGGAGACAGGCTCTTCTCAAAATCTAGGCCAAAATCCAAAAATTCAGGGCTACACCAAGACCATTTCTAACATTTCCACGTCTCAGAAGAAGAGGCCATGCAAGAGCACAAGCACCATCATGGCTGGTTTTATTTTAGGAACATCGCGCTCTCCTTGGCAATATTTTTAGCACCGGGCTTTCTGCTAGTCGGTAAGTGATGGGACCACTGTCTTGGGGTGATGTCAAGGAATCATCCAGCTGAAATATGTCCCTTGTAAATCATCTTGCAAAGACAGATGTCTCGTTTGGCCAGAGTTAAGAGAATTTAGGGCAGCAAGCCGCTGCCAGTGCTGGCTAACAATGCTGTTCCTGGGGCCATTCTGCTCAGCCATGTCCTGGTATGGACTCTTACATCTCCTGACCTCGCCATGGGATCCCACCTAAAAACCCAGAGCAACCTCAGGACGCGGAATTGGAAGTGCTCACCTAAAGATGAAAATGAAGAGCATCAACAACATGCAGAACGTGGCCACGTTGTCCATGGTCTTCATGAGGACTACGAGCTGGCGCTGGAGGGCAGGCATGAAGCGGACCAGCTTCAAAACTCGCATGAGCCGAAAGGTCCGCAGGACCGAGAGCCCCCCACCTTGCTGGCCCACTATCTCCCACACGCTGAAGGAGAAAAAGAGGTCATTGCAGGACGAGAAGACAAAGCCTAATGCAAAGGCACAGAGGAGAGGAAGCAAAGGGAAGGTGACACGCAGAGAGAAGAGAGATAGAAAGTGGGCAGAGACACAATGCCAATGCCCCCAGTGAGCTGGACTCCATCCAGGCTTGCAAAGAGCAGAGCCCCACTAGAGCATCACAAACACATCTTCAAATCAGTGGCTGCAGCTGCAGGGGCAATTACAGCCTTTGCTCCTGCCAAAAAACCAGAGCGCTACTTAATCGCGCATCGGTTGTACCATTTGGATCCCAGACTTTCCCAGGACATTGGGACTGATAGCTTTCTGCTTGGTCCTCTCTCTAAAATGACCATAAAATAATCCCAGGATATATATTAGCAATCATGTCCAAGAGTATTAATTTACAACAGAGAAGTATAAAGTGTCACAGGAAGGTATTTATGCCCACTCTCCATTACTTTCTGTTTAATTTAACAGCCAAATGAGGGGAAACATACATAAAGAAGGCTCTAGGTTTGTACCTAATCACCACGATGATCCCATCAAAGATGTTGTATGGATTCTTAATGTAGCCAAAAGGACCATAAACAAGAACTTTCAACAGCATCTCCAAGGCAAAGAGGCTCGTGAAGACTATGTTGCTGATCTCCAGGGCATTGGTAAGCTCCTCCGGCTGGGGAAAGAAGAGGAAAGGGAGACAGTAAGCAGCACAGCTCCATATCCAAAATTACACCTGGAAATACAACAAGCTCCAATGCCACAGGCGTAGGAATACCAGTACTAATGGTATAGTGAGAAAATGACGATAGCTCATTAAAGCCCAGGAGGAAGAAGAAAAATACTGTCAGAGTATTTAAGGTTTATACACCCGTTGTAAATCAAGCAGGTAAATCCAGACATGGACTTTATGTAAATCGCAGCTTTAGTACCACCTCAGCAGGTTGCTGTAGCAGTGGCGTGCACCGAGCCTTAACGCTTCCACATCCCCCAAACCAACTCGCCTTATGCAGAAGGGAAAGTCAGACTGTTTTCTCACATAAACCTCCTTTTAGGGCCTCTTTATTTAGTATCTCATCAAAAGATTTAAGCTAAGATGTTCAAATGCAAAGATTTGAGGTGCTATAACTGGAATGGCTCAAAAAACCTCATTATCAGGAAGCCCTGAATAGTGTGACTGAGGAAGGGCCCGATCCTGGCAATTCAGACAGGCTTTCTAAATATAGAGGTACGAAAAAACCCTAACAAACAGACTTCCCATAATCTTAGACCTGAATTAATACCTTTCATGTTTTTCTAGCATATTTCACAGAGGGTTCCCAACAATGTCTGCAGACACCCAGCACTGTGCTTTCCCCGACGGGTGGGCGGGCATTATTGGAAAACATATGGCAGAAGACAAAAAACCGGTGGTGTAGTCTGTTTAGGATCAGTCAGTGGCGAAGACAGGAGCCAAATCTGCAGTATCAGATCCCTTCTCCCCATTTAACCCCAACACACGGCAACAGCACGCTTCTACTTCAAGGTTTCGTTAGGAGCAGGAGCCAACATCCTGCTGGCAGATGGCTGCGGGGTCGAGTTGGCAACGCCGTGGTGCCCGCAGGGCAGTGGGCTGGCACAGTTCACTAAACACCTCACACATGCTGGGTGCTGGATTCCTCTTAGGGCTGGTTCAGCACTCAGCTCACTCGGATACGGTGCTAAATCCCCACACGTAACCACCCACGGCTTTAGATGCCTGAACACTGTGGTCCGTTATGGCCAGATGTGCAAGTTCATAGCAGCTACACCGTGAGCAGAAGCCAATGTGCAACATGTGCTGTTGACTGCTCCCACCACCCACATGCAACACCTTCACGGCTGGCAAAAAACTTCCTACACACACAGGAGCTACCACACCACAGCACACGCTGCGGCACGAGCTGCAGAGTTTGACATGAGATGACCCAAACTCAATCCAACGCTGCAGGAGCCAAGAGAGGGGACGGCTCAGGGGCAAGGTCAACACTTGATCAACTGTGTTTCAGAGCCTCAAGAAACTACAGCAACCAAAGGCTTTGCAGATATACACTGGCAAACAGACAGATAAATCCACGTGGGCATTCAACTCTCTCTTTCTCAGGGCTGAAGTCTCCAGGCACAGCTGGCCAAGCCCTTGCAGCTCAAGTTCCTCCAACCCCGTGCGATGGTTGATGGGGACCCAAACTGGTATGGTATTATGCCAGCGCTGTAGTGTAATCCCTGGGGACTTGCACTGATACCAGTGGGAGCTTGTGATGACACAGCAACGGTCTCTGGATAGCAAAGGGGGAAAACAGCAGCACTGGAAAGTAATAAAAAAATAAAAGAAGTGGCATTGAACGCTTCTTAGACCTCAAACATCTTCACTGAGGAATGGATTCCTCCACTAAAGTTTGCCAAACACACTGGACATACAGCCCAAACAGCCTCCTCGCTGACTGAGAGCTAAACTACAAATGTTCCAGCTCCTGATATTAAACGCAGCCCTGGTTCAAAATCCTGTACCTGTGGGAACATGCAGACACAAAGTAATAAATACGTTGAGAACTTCCATCTCAAGCTGCACCTCAGGACAATTTCAGATAGCTGAAAGCCTACATTAGTCACAAAAAAAAAAAAAATGCCAACTCATTCACGAGCGCCCCGGTGCTGAGGCAAGCTGTGCTGTTATCGCTCCCGCAGCAATACTGCTGGAAAGGAAACACGTTCCTGGAAGTTTATCTTCCCATCCATCAGCTCCACTAACCCGGGCCCCAGTGGCTGATTTCCACCCTCTGCTCCCCTCGGTGACCGCCTGCCAAATCGAACCCGCCCCGGAGGCGCAGCCTGGTTAAATCTCTCGCTGCAGGAGCAAGGGCAGCGCCCAGCATCTCCCACGGCATCCCTTCCCCGCAGGGGCTGACACGGAAAACCCGACAGGCCACAGCAGGGATGTCGTGTTAATACCGTGGATTAATGAAACTTTGCACCTCACGAGCATCTTCTGGCTGGAGATGATACTGGGATGTGTAAACCCAGACGGGAGACGCTGGCCGGGCACAGCTGAGTGACGCGGGGAGCCATGGGGGGAGCAGAGCTTACGCTGCAACTCTCCCAGGACCCCCAGCACCCACTGGAAGGACCACGACCCCCCAGCCCACAAAACGTCCCTCCCTGCCCGCCTGGCTCACGAGAGCCCCAGATACCCCTGGCGCTGGCACGGGAGGGCTACGGGTCAGCCCGTGCAGCACGGTGATGCTCTGCACCCGCGCCGCATTCATCCCTGCTCTCCCCTTGCTTCACACCAAAAAAGCCACCCGGCCCCTGCTCCTCCTCCGTTTCCACATCCCTCGCAGGGAATGAGTTTTAATATTTGAGGCGTTGGATACCCATAATAAAAATGAAGAGTGGGATCTTCTGAACCAGACAAGAGAATTAACATCTAAAAATGTAAGATTAACGGCCAGAATGGGTTGAAAGAGAAAGGGAAAGCTTCCCTTTCCCCCAGCCAGGAGGAGAGGAGGGTCTCGGGGCAGCCTGGAGCCCTGCCAGGGGAGGGCAAGGCGAGCATCTGCTGGAAGCACACCACAGCCAGACCCAGCGGGAATGGAAGAGCTGTTTTGCTTCAGACAACAACACACCCCTCAACAACTGAGACAGGGCAATGCGAATTACTCGGAGGATTTTTGCAGCCGGCTGTGGGGCGCTGCCCCCGAGCCCCTCGCTCCCACTCGGGGGTCCCCAGGGCAGCTCGTGAGCCCCCTGCAACAGCTCCATGTCCCTTTCAAGGGACGCCTCGCCGCACCCAGTCCATGGGGCACCATCCCGGACCCCTGCCACGAGCACCGCCGGGAATTATTTATAAAAACAGAGGTGGGCTGAGACCATGAACCTGCCCAAGGGGACTGCAGCCAGGCCGTGGGGATTCAGACACTTCTCAGAATGCCAGCTACGGGATTTCCAGGCAGCTATGGATTCATATACATGATAAAACTGTTTATAAGAGGCTTCTGCCCTAGAGAAATCACAAACATGTCTGAGAGATCTTTCCTTAGACATCCTCACAATACAGCAGGAAAGTGGCTTTTCTCTCCCATGGGAATTGAAATTGCCATCCCATCCCAAAGAGGAACGCAGAGTTTCAGAATTCGCAAATTGAAACACTTCGTGCCCAAAATTTTGAGAGCTCTCCCCTCCATTTCAGTCTCTATTCCCTTATCCATTTGCTCTGTACTGTAAATCAACTGAAATTAAAAAACATAAATAACAGTCAGCTTGAAGAAGAACATGGAACTTTTTGTTCCCCAGCTGTTCAAATGGATGTTTCAAATATCTCAGACAATGTATCTCCATAAAATCTTTTTTCAAAGCCAGTTCACTGAAACCGCTCCCCTCCCACCAACAGCTTCAAGTTTGATAAAATACCATTTTCTGGCAATAACTGTCTAATCAAACCAATACCAACCAACCCTAGACATAGCATACCTGGGAGAGTCACCAACTTCTGGCACACAACCAGCCCCACAGGTCCTTGCTGGGCATGGAAGAAAAGAGCCAGTAAAATCAAGCTAACTTTTCCCCCCCGAGGGCCACAACGCGGCAGCCGGGGGAAGGTAGCATCCTTCCTTTGCCTAAAGGATGTATCTAGAAAACGAGCCCCTCCAGGAGCCCCCCTGGAAAAGGGCATTTTGCAGAGAAGCAGAGCCCGAGGTGCAGACCCTGGGGTTTGTTTGCAGCACAAAGCCATCTGCCCAGCACCCCAATCACAGCACATGTGACACAGCCTCAGCTTCTCCATTAAGAGTCTGCTAATTCTCTCATCAGTAACAGCAGTGACTAATTAAAAGGAAAGCATCCTATGATTAAACGAGCAACACCCAGAAAGAGCGAAATACTAGCATGATTCAGCTGTGGCACGAAATACCAGCTCTTCTGATAAGCCTTTGGTAAATACTGAATTTTGTTTGCAGGACATCTCGCCTTGCTGGACACACAGACACGGCGTCCCGGATAAATCATTCCCTGTTAGCTCTCTGTTTGCTCAGTGTCGATCTGTTGATGTACCGAGCAGCACGTTGATAAGCTCTGGCAGCACATAAAACGGGAGCAGACAGCGCAGCATCTCTCAGAAACACCACGCGGCACCCGAAGGCGGCGGGGACGAGGCGAGCCACGGGCGCCTGCCCAGACGTAACCCTGCCTGGCAGGGTGCAAACCGTGGCGGCGAGGAGGGGATGCTCTCTGCACCCTGCCGGGAGGTTTCACGGAGGGCTGGCCTGGCACCGAGCAGGGCACTGCCATGGGGGGCAACAGGCGGCACGGGAAGATGTCCCCAGGTACTAAATGTTGCCTCGGGGGGTATCCCAGAGCTGGACCAGCGCCTTGCCCCTTTCAAGCCTTCAGAAATAGGCTGCAATGCATTTCTTTCAGGTATTTTTCTTTTTTTTTTTTTAAACTGAGCAGAAGCTCACAAGCCAGGCTTCCAATGGCAGAAGGGATGTGCTCCATCTCCATCTGGGCACGAGACGGTGGCACAAGCTGCTCCTTCCTGTGCACAGGGCTCCAAGGTGGCTGCAGGCAATGAGTGGGGAAAAAGGTGAGGACAGGGGCTGGGGTCACTAAAAGCATAAGCCCCAGGTGCTGGGTTCCCCAATTCCCGAAAGACAAACCCTGCTCCGTGATGAAGTGCAACCAAGTCCCCTGGCAGATGGTGCACAGAGCCTGTAAGGCTTCTACTCCTGCTTTCCTCCGGCCGTGACCCACATAAGGCACAGGCATGGTGCAGGCTCTTCACCATCATCAGACCTGCACCCAGCGCCGTGGGCACGTCTGGCATGGATCTGTCCATTCCTATTTCCCCCTTGCCAGGCAGCGAGCTCCCGGCTGCAGCCAAGCCTGGTCTTGCCCAGCCTCTGCCCCTGGGGATGTCAGCACAAAAGAGCAGAAGCATCCCAGGGTCTTTCCTCTCTATCTTGCTAACAATAAAATAAAATAGAAAAAACACTCTTGTCTTGCTACAGCACAGAGGGAGGGATGGGGTGACCGGACAGGAGGCAGATGCCTCCTGATCCCAAGGGCTCTGCTTCAGCAAGTAGATCCAGAAGACCATGAAAACTTCTAACCCATTCAAACGGCTGCAGAACAAAACCCTGCTGAAATCATTACCATGGCAACTAAGGAAAAATAACACAGAAAGAAAATACTGACCTCAGCTATTTCACAGGAAACACCAACAACATTTTACTGACTCATCACTTGCAGATTTTTAATATATATACATCAGAAAAAAAATCAAATGGGTCGCACAAAGATGTGCTTTTCAACCTGACACCGCTCCATTAAGATCCTCTCCACTCTCCGTGTCAGTGCAGACACGCACCGAGTCCGCCTCAAAACAGGAGCCAGACCACGAGTGCTGGGGCAACGCTCAAGAAATTCCGATGAAAGGAAGCAGCCATTGTTTAACAAAACGAGGTGCCTTTATACATCCTCTCCCACACCTGGTTCCCCATCATTTATAGCTCATGGCCATGTCCTCAGTCAGCCAAGAAGCCTTCTCCATGCCCTACCCTCATCGCGCCCACATTATTTCCCCTGTCTTGGTGCGCCCGCTGAGCCAAGGCCATCCGAAAAAACAGAATCACAGACTGGTAGGGGTTGGCAGGGACCTCTGGGGGTCACTCAGCCCAACCTCCCTGCCCAAGCAGGGTCACCCAGAGCAGGCTGCACAGGACCTTGTCCAGGCGGGGCTGGAATATCTCCAGAGAAGGAGACTCCACAACCTCCCTGGGCAGCCTGGGCCAGGGCTCCGTCACCCTCAGAG
>Ga0065711_1008154_pt1 | contig 13371 bp, 9 predicted proteins | sample Hoacrofraction12_FD_59098 | JGI IMG/M metagenome (GOLD analysis project Ga0065711, IMG submission 59098) | Hoatzin crop microbial communities from Cojedes, Venezuela - Epithelial fraction 12 v2 (version 2) | ecosystem: Host-associated > Birds > Digestive system > Esophagus > Crop | place...
AAGGCTGGGCCCAGTACTGACCCCTGGGGGACACCACTAGTTACCAGCCTCCAACTAGACTCAGTGCCGCTGATGACAACCCTCTGAGTTCTGCCATTCAGCCAGTTCTCTAGCATGTACAAAATAGAGATAACTATAAAACAGAAATAGAGGTAATTTGAATGAAGCAAGAGTGGCGATTGTCCCACATGTAGCATACAAACCGCTGGGACTGGCTTCTGTTTCGTTTGTTCCAGTTAAACCCTACTGATATTTGATCCTTTAGAGAACTAAAGCAGTAAAACTGAGACCAAACAAGATCTTGCAGCAACACACTGCCTGGAACTTACGTATGGGTACATCTGACAATACCATTTCTGATACTGAAAATGTTTTCACATGTGAATAGTTTTATTTCTATATTCAAGACTTTGCATAAAAGATACGCCACACGTCAAGTAATTATGCAAATCAAGACTGTTATTCTTGTTTTTTGAGGCTTAATTGTAGTAAATTGTCCTGGTTTTGGCTGGGAGAGAGTTAATTTTCCCCCTAGTAGCTGCTGTGTTTTGGATTTAGCGTGAAAAGAATGTTGATAACACTGATGTTTTCAGTTGTTACTAAGAAAATCAAGGACTTTTCCCAGTCTCCCGTGTTCAGCTGATGAGCAGGTGTGCAGGAGCTGGGAGGGAGCAGAGCCAGGCAGCCAGCCCAAGCTGGCCAGTGGAAATATTCTATACCATAGACATCATGCTCAGTTTATGAATGGGGATTGGCCGGGGGCAGGAAACCTTTTTTCCAGGTGTTCAACTCTCTTTTTCTGTGAGTTCAAACTTTTTCCATGAGTTCGGTCTTTTTCTGTGAATTTGGTGAGTTCTGCAAAATTCGCGAGTTTGGCAAAATCTGCAAAATTCCTGAGCTCTGGGAAACCCGTGGGTTCCGCGATGGCTGCTCGGGGACTGGCCACGCAATTGGTCATTGTGTGATGAGAAAAATTGTGTTGTGTATCTCTTGTTTTGCAGATTTATTAGTAGTAGTAGTAGCAATTTTTCCTTTGTTGTCTTATTAAACTGTCTCTATCTCAGCCCACGAATTTTCCCTTTTGTCCATTTCTCCTCTCCACCCCACTGGGGGGAAGGGGAGGGGTGAGCGAGCGGCTGTCTGGTCCTGATTGCCGGCTGCTGGGTTAAACCACAACATAAATTTACTAGTAGGGAGCAGCAACGAATAATGGTCTCCAAATTCTGGCTCAGTTTTTTAGATCCCACATCTGTGTACTGTTTTCTCATTTCCTAACTTTCAATATATCCTTCTCAGCAGCCACTCAGTGCACGATGCATTCATTTCATGACTTCAGGTGGTACATCTGGTTATAGTGTCAGAAACAGGGTTACTCAGTGATTCGGCCTAATGATATTACTGGTAGCAACTGGTAATAGAATTACCTGTAGCAGTTTCTCTATAAATACTTAATGAGAGGAATCTTCCAAAAGATGTAGCATTGCCGAGCAGATCGATTGTGTCTATTTGGATATTTGAGATAAGAAATAGGAACAAAATGTGTTTTACCGAAGTATTCCATAAGAAAATTTGCATTTTCTGTAACATGGGTTTTTAAGAAATTAGTATCTCAAACTGAAAAAATTCCATTCAAGAATTTGGAGCTTTGAACTTCATTTGAAATCTGAATTCACGTTTGGATCAAAAATTAGTAACTGATTAAATAAGTAATCAAAGCTGAAATTTCTGCCTTTAATAGTAGCTATTATACAAGAAAAAAAAAAGGTATAGAAGCTAATAACATTCCATCCAACGAATATATAGCATTGTTTGTCATCGTTATTTCTCAAAGTGCTTTGCAGATTGACCTTCTCTTGTTTTGTAGAGGAGGAAACTGAAACACAGAGAGAGAAGGTGATTTGCCAGAGGTTTTACATCAGCCCAGGGGCAGGATCCCACACAGAAGCCTGGTGTCTGCCGCCTTCCTGCTGTCTGTCCACCAGTGCCGGGGATCAATGGAAAACAAAACCCTTCTTCAGAGAGTATTAACCCGCTTCCACCATAATACAGTGCGTTTCTTTTTCATATATATGCACGTTCCCTTACTTTCTCTGACTGGAAAAACAAGGAAAAATCCCTTCAAGATGAGAAACTGGATCCTTGGAGTAAAATTAATGCTGGCAGAAACATTTATCCCTCTGTGACCTTTTACTATTTTCTTAAATAAGCAGCTTCTCTCCCTCCAGCCGCACTGATTCCCTCGTTGTTCTTATTCAAAGAATCAGTTCAGACTGATTCAAGTACTTTTACAGGCAGCCGCCAAATGAGTACATTTCATTTCACTGAATTGCAAATGCTGGCTAGGTCACAGGATGCTCCGGCGTAAAAGGATCTGTCCTAAACACTGAGAATTTTCACTTCTCTTTCTCATCCTCCTTCTCGCTTGTAAGAGGGGTGAGAGTCACTGATTCACATCTATGTGTGAAATAAAGAGTCTGGTCTTTTCATATGTCACGTGCCAATTTAACTATGTTATCTGAGCTGTATGAATTTTTACAACACATTTAATTGTACTATTTAAATTGATGCGCGCTTATACTGGTACAAAGGTGTTTTACACTGTCACTGGTTTTCCTTCTGCTAAGGAAAAACAAGCTATTCTGATACAAGTCCTCCTAAATGGGAGATGTACAGCTTTAACTGTAGTAATATAGCTAGGTCAGCACAATTTCCTATTGTAAACAAGGCCCGGCTATAGGCTAGATTACTCGGTTTTTCAGAAGGTCTGCCTACAGAATATGTGCAACCAGTGTAACTAGTTGTGGCTTAATAAATACTAATAATGTGTGTCTAATTACAACAGTTCGTCTCGGCATTTCCTGTGTGCAGCTCACGGAATGACTAAGCGCTTCTCATCTCACCACCGAGCCAATTACTAACTACAGGCTGTTATTAGGGGCAGTCCTGTATAATTTTCACAGTTACAATATATGTAATTTCATAGTTGTGGACTGTCGACGAGTGAGCACTGTCCATCTAGAAGAAAAATACTGCCTGCAATTGCTTTCAAGGGCTGAGAGAGACAAGTGTTTACTCACAGGCACAGCTTTTCTGACTGAACAGTCCCCCTGATTTCAAAGGGATTAAGCCTGGTAGTAAGTATTTGCGGAATCAATGCCTTAATCAGCATGCTGAAATGCTAAATTTTTGCTCTCTCCAAACGTGTTTGCAGGATGCTAAGTAAGCTCATGCAGGTTAGTTCCTCTTTTGGAATTGCATTTCAATTTTAAAAAAGCTCAGGCAAGCAAAACCCACTGTTACGCTTACTCCAAGGCGTGCTTTATGATGGATGTAGCGATCAAGAACGTCACACAGACATTCAGTAGAAATGTGCAAATAATCAGATAGAAATGTGCAAATAATCAAATGACAAAGTTCCAAAATCTTGTTAAATAGTGGGATCTAGAAACTGTGGGTTAGATTTATTGCTAGAATGAACAGACACCATTCACTGACGTCAAAGGCTAAGGAAAAATGGAAGAAAATAGAGTAGAAAATAAAGCGTTTATGGAAAGAATATTGACATTAATATCTTTTCTGTCTTCTTTTCCCTCTCCTTCTCTTAACATGCAGGCAGGTCCTGCTCTCTGTGTTTGCCCTGTGGTCTTGTTGTCATCTCTTCCTGCCTACACCCTTTTCATACTTCTGTGCAGCACTAGATCCAGGAAACCAGTTTTGCCTGCTACTACCAAATCTATGGGGGTTTTTGAGTGCTCCTCTCTGCCAAAAATCAATTACAGAACTTTGGCTCTCTTGTTTCCCTGTAATGCTTAATCTTTCATAGATCACTAAGGAGTTTAGTCATGGAGGTCCTCACTTTCTCTCTTGCAAGAGGAAATGCCCTTGAAGGTGTCTTGAGCCCTTTCCAAGGAGCTCTGGGAAGATAAATAGCATGTCTGTGTGGTCCACATTGATCTGCTGCAAGTTTTGCACCTACTTCTTATCTTTGCTTGTCCACAAAGCCTGCCTGTCACTGTGCACTTGCAGATTCCGTCTCTCACCTGGTAGCTGGCTCTGCAGATGAGAAATCCAGATGTAGGTGATAGCTGCATCTGTACCTGAGCTCCACCACTTTGCAAGCACGGGCGATGCCCCTGCCATCCAAAAAGGTCCCGAGACCTCCACGCTGAAGATGTGTTTGGTGTACAGCGCCTGAATTATGAACGCAGTTTTGTATTTTGGCAGTGTGATTAAAAACAGAGTCACTTTGTAGAGAACTGCTTTTCCAGACAATGTTGCAAAGAGGGTAAAGTTGTCCGACAGCAGTTATATATTGCATGAACTTAATTATGCCTTTGTTTTATGAACTGTAATAATTAAAATCTAACCCACAGTGCAATCAATACATGTTGCCATTGCTTTCCCTAATGTATTCACATAAGGAAGTGTATAGGGAGAAGATGTAAGTATACGTGATGAGGTTAATGAAGCCTTTGATAATACTTCACTTGGTATTTTCATAGCTGAGGTACACTCAGATACTAATAAACATAATTTAATGTTAATAAATTAACATTAGTAATTAAAAATGGGAACTGCTTACTAGGAGCAGTTCAGCAGAAAAATATTTGAAGATTATAGAAGAAAAAAAGCACATAGGAGTCAACAGTGTCATACAAAAGTAAACATCCTATGAGGATGTCTTAGGAGGAGTGTTGCATGCAAATAAAACCAAGCAATCCTTCCACACTACTTAGCTTTTTGAAGGTTTGAACTTAAATATTATTCGTGTTCTTTTTTTTTGCAGATCAGTGAGAGCAAGAGTCCAAGGAAAAGCAGTGAGATTGATTGATTCCCTTCCCTGACTGTTCAGCACCAGAACCGCTAACCAAGATGCTGCAGAGAATCTCACTGTGCACATTTTTTTGATCTACATCATGTGCACGAGAGTTGCATGCTCATAAACAAAGCAGGAAGTGGGGCATTATTGACCTGCATGCCACTGAAAACATTTGCACTCGGTGAAAAATACAACGATCTCCCGGTTAACAATCAGCATATGATTTGCATAAACTCGGGCTGAAAATTTAAGGGTCTGCATAAGAGCAACTTAAAAACAGAGTATTTAGGGCAATATTGAAATAGTAAGGCATCTCTCTCCTGAGCAAGATTGTCAAAAGCAGCAGTGTACAACAGAAGATTAGACCAGGAGCCAACGGGCTGAGTTCAAATCCTTCTGTTCTTGATCCGCTCCACAGCTGTGGGAAGGTCGGTGTATCTCTGTTTCCCTTCCCACTGTACTTCTTGGTTGCTCCTTTTTGTGTTTTGACCTTTTTGCTACCTTTGACTTTTGTCTCTTTGTAGCCAGAGCATCTTTCCCAGCGTTTCCATAAAGTTTAGTACAATGCGTCTCTGGATCTTTATGCGAGACTTTAGTTGCTACCACAAGAGTAACGTAGCAGGGAGGAAATGAATTTCATTCTTAGGCGGAGAAATGATCCCAAATATACATTAACATCTGAGACTTGAATTTTAACAAATGGTGCTTTGGTTCTGTGGCATCCACTTCAGCATGCCATTGACTTCGTGGTAAGTATGCTGCGGACTGAAGCTGCGCATATGCTGCAGACAACTTTTCCTTTGGCTGCAGACGACAGAAAGCTAGATTGGCATTAGCAGCTGCCTGAAGCACAGGTTACAGTAAAGTATATCATGTTCATATCTTCATTACATACCTTGGATTCCACTGTAAGCCTGAAGTCTGGGGGTGAGGAGAGGCCTTCGGACCATAAATACATTAGCTTTGCATAATGAACTACACAGCTCTGTCCTTCAGCTAAAAGAAAAAAAAAACCTTTTATTCCACGGACATATTCTTGAGACTACTGAAGAGCAAGTCAAGACAGGATTTTCCTGCTTATTACAGAAAACTTGGAGACATTTCTGTCACAGATATTACTGATATTCTTAATGCACCTATATATCTGAGGCAAGGTTAAGTGTAAATCTTCATTCACAGTCAAACTTAGGTAATTCATGAGTCTGCTTACAGCTAAGTGTGCAATAAAATGCTTCATTATTATTCATTATGCAGTTTGTAGAGTGTTGGCAATTTTCTTACAGGGAACAGGAGAGAAACTGTAGAAACAAGTAAGAGATAATTATTAGAAACCTAGGGAAAAGACAATTGCAGCTTTTATGATCCTTGAAGACTGCGGAGAAGAAATGGACCAAAGGGACAGAGAATCAAGGACGAGGAAAAAGGAAGCATGCTGCTTTTACAAGGAGAGGACTTTGCAGGAAAAGAAATGTTTCACTTTCCTTAATACCGAATCCTTCATAAGGCCAAAAGGAACATAAGGAAAAAAAGAAACCTAGAGGCTGAAATTAATCTGACCGAGAATGGATCCAAGAGAATATTTTTTTCCTCAAAGTTCAATAAGTAGTTAGGAGATAAAGATTTATAAAAACAATACACATTTGAAACTAATTGTATCCACAGCTACCAGGGGTAAGTTCAGCATAAAGAGAAATGCTTCGTTGCCTTCCCTGATTTGGGAAAAAGGGCACGACATGATGTCTCTGATTGAAAATATGTTCTTTTTTTTCTTTTGTTTGCTATCAAAGTTTAACAAACTCATTTGCATTTACTTCTCCCAAATTTTCTGATAGCTTCATCACTTGCAGTTAAACCTTTGTGCCGTGAAACACAGCGTTGTCAGCTCATCTAAACAAGCTCTGAGTTACACCAGTTACTGTACAAAAATTGAGATGAAATAAACAAATTCTGAATTTAGGGCATTAAGGTGTTTGTTTCTACTTGGAAATCATCATAATTTTTGAATCTGACCAGAGAAATTGCCCGGCAAAGCGATTTCCGACCCTTGATTCAGCATGCTGCTTCTGCATCGTTCCCAATCCCTGTTAATCCTGGACATAAAAACCACCCGAGGCAACTTTGTGCTGCTGCAGAACTCTACACTCTGGGTCAAAGGGACAGACTTCTCACCTTTATATATTGCCCTCTATCAAACAAATAGCTTCTAGATGTTAAAAACATTCGGAGTTAATAGAAGAAACTCTCCTACTGCGTGCAAAGTGTTTTCCAGCAAGTGGCACGGGGCCGTGCAGATTTAACCTGTGTGTTACCTCCACAGTGTGCAGTTCCACCAGGGCTGAGGCCATGCGGCCCCTCTAGCAGGGCTTGTACCCGCTAATCCACAAAGAGTTCCTGCTAATTGCTTAATGGACTTGAACATGTGGAAATTAGAAAGTAGCTCAACTTTTTTCTCTCAGTGGTAGCTTCAGTGTTGTGTACTTCAACTGAAAGTAGCTGAGGGGACCATCTGCCTGAGCAATGAAGTTGTTGCACTGTTGTATGGGCTGAATAGGCAAGTTAAAACCAGGTGTTTATTTAGTGTATCTCTCCGATAGGGTATATTTAGTATATTTCTTTAATTGTCATTCTGTATTTGTCTTGTATATATCTATATATATATCTGTACATGTTTCAATAATGTTTTACTATGAGCATCTTGAGGATATTTTTAAACAAATGCAGGAGCATTCATATTCACAGATTTGAATGTTTGAAAATAGGAAATACTAATGGAATTTATTTCTGTATATACAAGTCATTTACAGAAAGATCCTCTATAAATGTTATCAGTTTCTGCTACTGTAACTGTTACTATCAAGTTAAGTATGTGCATTGCAGTAGCTCCTGAAGGCACTAGCTGTAAATCAGGTCTGGGCTGCAAGAATAGGAGTGGCTCTGGAAAAATGCGTTCTGCTGGGGGGACTGGGGAGGACGCCAGAGATAGCTGCTTGCTCTTTCTGGTTGATCAGACATCCAGACCCCAGCTAGTACAGCTGGCCTGGTCATCTGCAACATGCCAAAGCCAAAGATGGCTGAGCATGGAGAGCTGTTCTTAACTCATGAAGTGTGGTGCTAGTAGCCCTGCAAGGGATCTGGGAGCACAAGCTTTCTGATCCGTACAAGAGTGTCTGAGTAATGCCTAAGTCATCCAGTAGAAGACACGGATCAGGGTTAAACGTTTAGGTGCCCACGTGCAATTTTTGTATCTGTTGACAAATATCTAAAATTTAAGCAGCAATTAAGGCACTAAAAATGGAAACCTTTTTATAAGCAAAAAAGAAGGCATTGACATAGTATGAAATAGAGCTTTAAAAGTGGATGTGCTGTATACCCAGAGCCCTGCCAGGGCAGCTGGAGGGGCTCAGGCTCAACGATTGGCCCAAGCACAGATGAAACTCCACAGTGAAGCCCCATGTGCTTTCATCGTGAATTGTCACTATGCTGCGGCGTTATAACAGCAGACAAAAATAGCCACCCTACAGTAAGTACAAGGTGAGTGAAGCAATGCAGTTATTGATGTAATGTTGGAAGTACCAGCAGTGCTTGAGGTTTTGCTTTTGGTTTCTCTGTGCAGAATCTGGGTCGGAGAGATCTGGACATTTAATTCTGAAACTCTCCCTGCGATATTCATGTCCTTCCCTAGAATGGAGATTTGCACAAATTGAAACAACTGTCTCTGTTCATTCTGTGGGATAACATGTTGGAGAAAAAAGTTACTGCCTTTTTTTTCCTCCTCAGTTCTTCCCTCTGTTTTTACCAGGTTTTGCAAAAGCAAAACCCCAAACAATATATTCCCTTGAAAGTACTTTTCCCCCCGCTCAGACCTTATATTTTTACTTATATACACTGTTTCCTGTTTAAATATGCTATGAGGAATTAAATATCTTAAAAGTCGAAGCTGAGAAAGTCAGATTCCGCAACACCGACAGTTTTCGCAGCTGTTTTTGCAGCGTGAGCCTGTGTCCTTTCCGTGTTTACGAAAAGGCACTTTGTCCTGTTGTATTGTGACTAAACTCCTGCAGATTGTCCGCTTCAGAGAAATATTGCCCCGTGACCTGGCAGGCGTCCCCGCCAGCGATAACCCCGTCCCTGCCGTGGGCCCGGCTAATCGCACCCCTCCACCCTGCCTTCCTCCCCTCGCCTTCCCCAAGCCTCCCACAGAGCCCGCCCTGCGCCGCCACGACAGCGGTATTTGCAATTGAACGGAGTTATTCTTAACAGCAGCTCATTTTCAATATCTCCTCAGAGTTTTGCTCCGGCACGGAGGCTTGCTGCAGCTCTCTGTGGTTACTTCGCGTTAGCTCAGAACTGTTTCTGTAAATACGTGGATGGAGAATACATGTTACAAACTCGCGTCGATGCAAAGCTATGACCGGATTTGCAAAAATGTGTGGGAAAAAGATGAAAATCTTCAAGGTTCCTTTACTGCTGCTCAGAATGAATCATCTATACAGAAAAATTATGAAAACTTAAAAAATGGCACATTAACATGAATGTACAGAACAAATGCATAACAATGATATAAAAACTAAGTCTCTACCAAGATCTAGAATGTAATTATAGGCTCAGTTTTCTGGCAGATGAAAGTGGCATTTTTTTTGGAAACTTGCTTCTGTCTATCCCTCAAAGATGCTGAATAAAACCATTTTGTTTTGGTCCTGCTATGTTGTTCCCACTAATCAGGAAAATTCCTTATTTTTCTTGATGTCTTTAGTAATACAATTGCTTCTCAGAGAATTATGGCAATAGCAAGATATTTCAACCTTGATGACTAGGGAATACTAAAATAGGGATATGGTACAGTAATTCAGATTATTGCAGGTATAATGGACTAAGTGTATTTTCTCCTGACTTTTGAAAATTTTAACTCTTTTTTGGCTCAAATTGTGTCTTTACTGTAAATGCCTACTAAATTTTTTGCTACCACTGCCTTGGGTCTTGTGACTATGAGCCCAGGGTAAGGGAATTTAATTTGAAAGTAAATCTTAAGGCAGTCACCTTGTTTAGATTCTTTTCTTGAAGACTTTATGTACATCTTTTAAGTGTTCGTTTCCTCCCTCGAGAGCAATCTAGGGAGACAGACAAAATTTTATTCTTTAAGTAAGTGTTAGCAGTTCTCAGGGCTTTTCACTGAACTTACATTTCCCAGTGGCTTTTCAGTCTTCCAGGTGCCCATTCTAGCTGTCCTCTCATCATGTGTACTAGTAGTATGGTGATCAGTGGCATTTCCATATGATTCTTATATTTTATGATGCAGTTTCATTTACTTTTGCGACAGAGATATCAAACAATGCATCAGTCCAGGTTTTGCATGAAGCAGCAATCAGCCACTCTCAGGTTGGCATTAAATGGCTGTGTGGGCTGGATTCCTGAAACCACCTGAGAAGCGTGCTGGTGCCTAGATATTTGAAATGTATTTATGTATAGCTCTGCTGAGTGTGGCAAGGCTTATATGAACTAAATGACTAAGCGGCGTTTCAGAAGTGGCATAGATGCTGCCAGATCTTAAGATGTAATGTGACTACGTGCAAAGATACCCAAATTAGAGGCGAACAAGGTCACAACTAGAAAACAAGCCAGCTCTGGAGCTGAATTAACCCACCAGCCTACCCTGGCTAATTGGCCCTGCTGAGAGCGAGTGTGCTCATTAATCTGGGTGCAGCATCAACCTCATACCGACTTCAAGACTGAAGCTACTATTTTTGACAGGCAGATCACTGCAATATGTAGACGTAGTAATTTGCGGCGAGGCTCCTGATGCGGCATGGCATGGCTGGAGGGAACGGTGCTGTGGGTCCCTCTTGGTTTTGGGTGACACTGAGGCTCCTTCATGCCCGTGTTGCCTCGGAGAGCAGGGGCAGGTCTTGGTGGCAAGGTACGCTGGCCCTGGTGGGGACCAAGACCAGTTGCAGGCAGATTCTGAGCTGATAAACTCCACCAAGGCTGTTTGGCTTGGCTCCAGCCCTGACCGAGAGAGATCCAGGCAGGAGCAGGAGACGTGTGGGGCAAGGAGGTGGTGGCAGAGGTGAGGGAGAGGCTCAGGGCAAGGAGGCAGCAGGAAGGCGCAGGACAGGGAGTGAAGGCAGAGGTGGTAGCGATGGAGCCTGAGTTTAAAAAGTGAGATCCTGGAGGCCTTTCAGAGCAAAGAACACCTATCGGTTAACGTCCAGGAGTACATGGTGAACCCGTTGCACAGGCTAGCAGGCTTCGTCTTCTCCATTCATCAAAAGCCCCGTCAAAACCAAGATTAGGTTTCGAAAATCCATCCATGCTACACTGCGATGGGGTTTTCTGCCCAACACAAAAATATGCTTTGATATTTCATCTAATCAGATGGAGAAAGGCAGAAGGCAGTGAAAGCTGGGAGATGAAAGGGAAAGGCAAAGCTGCTCAGGGGTCAGGCTAATCCAACAGTCCATCAGTCCATCTTTAATCTGGGAGCAAAGGCTGTAATCTTAAGGCTATCCTGGTAGGGTGCCCAAAGAAAGTGTCACACGGTTGGGGGCTGATTGTCACCTTGCCTTGCAGCTCTGCCTCTCCATGGCATGCTTTTTAAAATAAATTATTCCTCCTAAACCACATCCTAATACATCAGTAAACAGTGTTGGAAACCTTTCAACATCGTTTTATCCTGTTGTGGAAGCACATAGTAACCATCCAACTACTATTAACACATATTAGTTTGGGGCTCCTCAGACTAAGGCAACTTTCTACTTCTTAATAGAGAACTTTTGAACTTAATATGCTTTTATTCATGGTATCAGGATAGATTTTGTGTTTTTTTTATATTAGCTATGTTCTTCGCTTGTCTGAAGTACATCTCTGAATTTCACTGTGATGGGTCTTGGGTCTCTCCTAGGCTCTCCTTTAAACCTGGATTACATCCATGACCAGGATGATCCTCTGATGGCTGAATTATACTGTTGCCTCTTTGTGCCACACAACTGTTACCATTATATGGGTTTGCTGACATTCCTGAAAAGCTTTGTGGTTTCTCTAAAATCATGCTAGACTATTCAAGTACAGTGAATATGCCACTGCTAGAGGTGCAGCCCTCAGACACTGAGCAATATCTGAGTGTAAATGAGATGTTTGTGCCTGAAAACATCTAGGACAACATGTTGCCCTGATTTATACATTTACATTGGATGTGATGTAAGGATTTTCCTCTGGACTTCAGGGGAAATCTGTTTTGGGCCTTACATTACTGGACTGGTCTTGGTGCAAAAGAGACTGCAGAAAGGATTTAAGAAATGTAAAAAACTATTCAATAATATTTCATTTCTCTTTAATGCTCACCTTTTATGACCTGTAAAAATCCTAAATGTTTGCTTGATAATTCATTCTCTCTGAGTAAGTGGTAAAACACATGTGTAACACATCCAATGCAGTTTAAATTTCTGACCATTCTATCTGTACCATTGGCCGTTTTCAAAGGAGCCCCAAAGGAGTGAAATGGCCATAGCACAGCCTGAGGCAGCCAGTACACCTCCGTGCTTTTGAAACTCTAAGCCTCTGTAAGTTCAGTGGGGTGAAAATAGGACTTTTGTGCTAAAGACACTGCTTTGACCAAACATCTATCCCACATAGAAATGGGAGCACAGGTAGAGGGTGTGTTTTGGAAAAGATTTGGGCGTGCAATGGGAAGTAGGGCAGTATAGCAGCATGACTTTCCACCTGCTAGAGTGGGTGGCCTGCCCTTTTCCAAATTTGCATAGGAGTGGGTATATGTTTTCTAAGCAGAGTCCTAAAAGAATAAAGTCCCTGGATTAATTTCTTTTTGTTCTGGTTTTGTAAGGATCCTTCTGTCTGCTTGTTCACCTCTCTGCCTGTCCCACCAGTGACTTCTAGAGCTTTTTATCAGTTTTGCGTAAAATTAGCCAGAACTGGGTTGTTAACTGTAAATTAGATTATTTCAATCTCACTGTATTCCTACAGTACCTGGGGTTTATGACATTTAGTTTGGCTTACTATTTCATCAGTTTCTTGCTTTGGAGTGTTTCTTGCTTTGGGTTGCATACACGTGCACATCACATGCAGGACCAGCAATGGCAGTGACTGTTCTGCAGAAAAGATGCTGGTATGTGTTGATGAGACAAATAATGAGATGTTTGTCAGAAGACAAATGGGGTGCATTAAGAAGAGTGTGGCCAGCAGGTCGAGGAAGGTTCTTCTCCCCTTTTACTCTGCCCTAGTGAGGCCCCATCTGGAGTACTCTGTCCAGTTCTGGGCTCCCCAGTTCAAGAAAGATGAGGAGCTACTGGAGAGAGTCCAGCGGAGGGCTACCAGGATGATAAGGGGACCGGAGCATCTCTTCTACAAGGAAAGGCTGAGGGAGCTGGGCTTGTTCAGTCTGAAGAAGAGAAGGCTGCGAGGGGATCTCATAAATGCTTATAAATATCTGAAGGGTGGGTGTCAGGAGGATGGGGCCAGACTCTTTTCAGTGGTGCCCAGCGACAGGACAAGGGGCAATGGGCACAAACTGAAGCACAGGAAGTTCCATCTGAACATGA
>Ga0065711_1045596_pt1 | contig 13371 bp, 8 predicted proteins | sample Hoacrofraction12_FD_59098 | JGI IMG/M metagenome (GOLD analysis project Ga0065711, IMG submission 59098) | Hoatzin crop microbial communities from Cojedes, Venezuela - Epithelial fraction 12 v2 (version 2) | ecosystem: Host-associated > Birds > Digestive system > Esophagus > Crop | place...
ACAGAGTGGGAGCTCAAACTTCAGAAACCTTTGCGATACAGGTTGTTGCCCTACTCCAGTTCTGGCTTTGAAAACTCCCCGTTTATAAGAATCCAAACTCAAGGGAGGAGACTTATGTATGGAAAACCAGGCCTCTAACCACTCCAGACTGATTGTTCTGTCTTCTGCTAGTGCTTACGTTAGCCTTACCACCAGCCACGCTTGAGCGTTTGTCTCTGAGTGCCTGTAGCAAGCGTTAGGATGGTTGTTTAGACATCTCCACCAAATTCTTTCCACCTCAAGTAACTACTCGCTGCTGCCCATCTCTTCACTGTTGCACTGGGCCAGAGTATTTTGTCTCCTTGACAGACATCTGGATTACCTACCGAGGGATTGTGGAATAACTCTGGAGTCACACCAACGTAGCTGCTTTGGGAATTTGGTTTGTTTCACTCAAGGGCTGATACTTGCCATGAATGTTTTGTTCCATTTTCTTTCACGCCACAACGCTGCACGGACTTAAGCGGATAACAGGGTCCTGTCCTGGGGTGAACCGAAGTCTTTGGGGGGAAGGTGGTGATTTAGCTTATGGCACCACATAGGTAGTGACACAGAATAATGTGCAAAACTCTGCGACTTATAAGTCTTTGTGGGAGCAGCCTACTGAGGCTATTTCTCACCACAGCCACCACCTGTCCTGCGGGGTCTGCCCGGTCAGTTGGTCTTGTTTTTGTAGGATTTATATGACACATCCCAGACAAAGATCTATAGCAGAACTGTCAGATAATCGTTATTATTTAGATTATTACAATTAACAGTGCTTGTTTGTCTTTACTCTTGAGAGCTAGTATTACTCAGATACTGGATAAATAAATAGATCCCAGAACTAATCTTCTGGAAAGTCTCTTTATTTAGATTTTCTGAGAGAGCATTCCTAGTCCTCACCAGAGGATAAATGTTAGTGCTCGGAAGGTTAAAATTATGTAGACAAAAATAAACTCAGTTTATGGGATGGAAAAGTCTGGGTCTTGATGGTTGGGTCAATGTCCTGGGTTTAGGGTAGGACCTGCACTGAACCTGGGACACTGACCCAACTGCCTTTGCCCCTCTTCTTGCCAACCACTTCAGAAGAAATGTTTCTGAAATGTTTCATTTTGGATTGAAAATTATCAGAGAGGGAAAGAGGTGACCCAGTGGTTCAATACTGACACAAGCAAATGCAGATTAGGAACATATTTTTGTGGTGAAGGTGAACTAGCAGTTGAAACCAATGTACCAGGAATGACACTGGATTCCCTCGCTGTCTTCACAGAGACTTGGTCTTGAGTTTTTGGACTTGACTTTGGGCTGGTGCTCTACTAAAAGTTAGACTAGATGGTTGTAGTGGATTTGTGATGGGTTTGGGTTTGGTTTGTTGTTGTGGTTTGTTTTTTTTTTTCTTCTTTTTTAATACAGCAAATCCGAAAGCAGAACTATGGAGTTTGCAGATTTCCACGTCGTTTCAACTGATAGTAAATTAGCACAGCTCTGCTCACAGCTGCACATCAGGACACAACCAGTTAGCACAGACTGGTCGTAGACCCAGTAAGCTCATTTCATACAGGCTAGTAATCAGCCATTTGATGGCCAAGGCTACTTTTCTTATTTTGCCCAGTTCCTCTTTCTCACCTCATAGCTATACAGTCATGCCAGGGCTCCAAAATATACTGGTGGCAGGTCCCAGCCTTCAAAATCTCTCAGTCTTTTGGAGAAAAAAGATAAGTCTTATTTTTTGGCAATCCCTGCTCCTGTGGCTTGGATGCTGGAGAAGACAGTGGTGTGACTCACATGGTTTCACTGGATCTTTTGAGGTCTTGATCTAAAGGCATCCCAATGCATGATCCAGGTTAACATCCCAACTCGCACAAAACTGGGCACCAGTAGTGCAGGAGAGCCGATCACCTTTGGAGAACAGACTCCTGCTGCTGTGCTGTAGCCTGGGAACCTGCCCCTTCCCTGTTTTTTTGTCTCCTTAGTTTCCCATGGGTTTTTGCACCTTGCGGTTCACTTGTCTCACGATGGCTTCCTCCGCTGGCTGCTCCTTGGCAGAGCCTTGCTGCTGAACTGCCCCGTCCATGTGCTGCATTGCTCTGGGACTTGTTAAATGGCTTTTTGTGCGGTCTGTTAATTCTCGTCCATACGTCCTACGGAGCTCTGCTCTGGTTTCTGCCGAGTCCTTCTGTTGTCCTTGGCCACAGGATTAACTAATGGCAGCTGATAATGAACTGCATGTGAATGAGCAATGCAAGTTAGCCCTGCTAAGCAAACTTCTGCCCAGTACTCACTAGCTGTGCCTGAGGTTTCAACAAGGATTTTCCCGTTTCCTCATACAACTGGTGATTTCATCGTGGATGGCGTGGGCAGTAAGGAGAAACCATCGTGTCAGTAACTGAGCCGTTTACTGCCAACCTCCAGAGCATTGCAGGAGCCTTACTAGCAGGACTATGGGCTTAAGGCAGTGCTTGACATCTGGAGCAAGGGATTCAGGGGTTATGAATCTTAGTTTTTTTCCTTTGGAGGTGGTATGAATTAGTCATTGTGATTGAATTTGTTCCCGAGGAGCAAGGACCCCTGCACTCTGCACATGGCATATTTCCATGTGTGTAGTCTGGACTGGGGCCGGGCTGGGTTTGGATCCATCGGTGTGAACCTGGGGTGACCCAGCTGAGGGCTGTGGAGTCTCTCTGCCTTTACACTGGGGAAACTGAGATCAGGATTTGGCCTGTGCTTTTCAACTGGTGGCAGGAATGAGGGCGCAGATTTCCCTGGATGCTTTTGTTTCCAACCAACGTATTGGCAGTAAGGTATTGACATTTTTATTTCTTGGCCGTGAGCTGGTGATGACTAATGAAGGCAGGGGGTCTGCCTGTGGGTGGGTTCAGGCAGCAAAGAGCTGATCCTCATCAGCCTGTACCTCCCAACCAGTCCTCCTCCTTTCCTTGACAACTGGTCAGTTAAACAGACCCTCCAGAGCTGACGTCAAGGGTCAGGGATTTGGCCACTGAATAATTATAGCAACAAAAATAGCATCCTCTCCCCACCCCTTCCTGCCCACATGCTCCTGCTGAATCCCGGCTCATAAATGTCCTTTTTTTTCCTTTCTTGGATGGGAAGAAAAGCCCACATGTATTAGCTGGAACATATGGCAGAGTTTGGCTGCAGCCCATCGATTGTGAAGGCCAAATACTCGCTTGTAGCTTCTTGTTCATTTGGGGAAAAAAAAAAGAGGAGAAAAACACATTCTTTCAGGTTTGGGTGAAAGGCTGAGTCTGTGCTCCTGCGGAGATGGGAAGCAGATAGGGTGCAGGACAGCATGCTGACCATGCTGTCGGGTGGAGGAAAGTGTCCCCTTGCAGCGTGGAGGTGACAGGCTGGCCATTCAGATATGGTCTGGGGGCAGCTGCCACCGCCCTCCTCTCCCTGCCCTGATGCTGGTTCTCAGGTCAGGCAGAGTTTACAGGCGGGCTGCTCGGGAGAATGTTGTTAGCAGCAGGGGCACAGGGCAGCCGGGAGGCTTTAAATGTGGAGTAGCCACGGGCAGGAGAGATTTCTGTCTCCATAGCACTAAAGGTTTTATTAAGGGTGGAAGGAACATCTGGGAGGTGGCAGAAAACCCTTGAACAAGAAGAAAATGAAGTGATGTTGTCAGAAAGAGAATGTCTGCACCACTAAATGCGCCTGTCTCCCAAGAGTTTCGCATCAAGGCACTAACACCAGATTTGTGCAGAGAATGGTTTCCCTGAATGTGCTGAATGACTGGGGCTTCTACAGGAGATACGTTCAGTGCTTGAAATCTGAGATTTAGGTCCAAAACCAAACTCCCATTTGCACTTTTTAAAAAAAAAATCTTGTTTTCACAATAGCAAGTTGCTTCCTTAGGGTAGGGAGTTATAATCTGGTCACAGATCAGGAGCATGTTTTGGGGATGCTGTTGGCTCCAGGGAGCAGTGCGAGGTGGTCTGCTGCCTCTTTCCCTTCACTGGGAGTGTTCAGGGCGATAACACGCTGTGTGCAGTCATGCTCTGTCACACACGTGCCCCAACTATCTGTAGCATTGTGAGTAGGGGTACCGCAGCACATAGCCGGTGTCAGCGAGGCTGGACACGACACAGCCATCGGGAATAGCTGTGGCTGCAATAAATGGCAACTGATGCTGACGTGGCTGCTTGCTGACCCATGTGACACTGGTGTTTCACTGCCCTGGCAGAGCCAAACCTTTGCTTGCCGCCCTGCCAAGTGGCATCACTCCTTTCTTTGCATGGAGACACTTTGCCAGGTCCTCTGCTCATCTTCGGTGCAAAGCCACCCTGGGTCTTGCACGTGCTCCTCTTGCACCCATCACACAGAGATTTTGCAGTGGAATTTAAGAAAAAAGATCAGAAAAATCACCAAAATGATTGTTAGACACCAATGTGCTGCTTTTCACCGTGGTTTTTGCAAACCAGCTGCAGCGGTGGCCTTGATCTCACATCGTGTCCCTGCAGAAAGCCGAGCCTGAAACCTTCTGTGTCCTTTCAAGGTTAGAAGCAGGAGTACTTGAATCTGGAGAGCCTTTTACCTGTAGTTTTGCTGCAAAAACAGAGAGTGGGCAAATCTTGCATGAGAGTATTGCAGGTGGGGCACTGCCTAAGCCCACAGCTCTTTGAGGTCGGGGCTGGGCTCCCGAGGGTATGATGGGGAGATGTGCTGAAGTTCATAGCCCAGGGCTGTGGGTGCAACTTCTTTTGAAGATGGAGCCAGCCGTTTCCCTTCCCAGAAAAGATCTGTGTGGTACAGAGAGAAAGAGCTTGGAAAATATCCTGCAAAATATTTGCTGAAGGTGTTGCTGTGACTGCCCAGGGACTGAAGCAGAGTCTGTTGGTTCCCTTGCTTAGAAAACTCTGTTTTTAAAGTGGTTTTTGCCAAGGCACTGCCTGTTCTAAGGCTTATATATATTTTGGGGCATCCGTGTCCTGAGTTACTCTGTCTCTCTGGAAGCAGATGAGAAACTGCAAAGTTTTGTTGAAATAGTCTGAGAGGAAGAGCACTGACTTGCGGTACGTTGCACTGCGCTGCTGCTGGAAAACACTTCCCTGGCCAGGGCTGCCAGCCTCATCGGAAGGATCTGTGATTGAACAAAACCTTTTAGTGATGGGGAGGAAAACGCCTAGTGTCTTATCCCCATTTTTCTTCTTCAGAGCGCTGTGTAATAAGTGGAATTTTATGCACTGGTATTCCTGAGATGCTTCATTGAACAAAACATTTCGTTTAGTTCTTGAGAGTCTTTCTAGGGATAATCTTGGAGATGTATAAGTAGGTGATAAGGGATTGCTTTTTTTTTTTTTTTTTAAGGACGCTATTAAACCTCATTCTATCTTAAGGAAGCTAGAATTAGTTAAAAAACGTTATTTTCAGAGAGTTCACCTTACCCGTGACCCTTTCAGGTGTGTTGCAAAGCATCCTACCTGCCAGGACTGCTGGTCTCTGTTGCAGGTGCAGAGAACAGGCAGGAGTTGTCTCACATGTGGACAGCACTGATCCTGGGGATGTGTTTGCAGGCTGTTAAACAAGAGTTGTGAGATGCGCTCCTGTCCGGAGGTGAGTGAGGGAAGGCTGTTTGCTTAGAGGGCCCTCACATCGCTTTTGGGAAGAGCTTTTATTGCTTGGTGGTGTTCCTGAGTCCTGCTGATGCCTGGTGGGAGCAGGAGGTTGGGGCAGGGCTTGCTGCAGCCTGAGCGAGTGGTGCTGGTGCATCTTGTGCTATGAATTACCGTGGTGCGGGCAGCACGCTGTACGTAGGCACTTTGGGGTGCAATTTGCAGTGACTGCAAATCGCCGTTGTGGCCTGCTGGGGAAGCTGGTCTGCAGCCTCGCAGGGACTGCTCCAGCACTCCCAGCCCTGCAGCAGGCAGAGGGTCCCCATTTCACACAGCTCCATGCAGCCGTGAGGCTGGTCGGTGTGGTGCAGAAGGGGTTAAGCTCCTCCGAAAACACTGTCTCCGAATGGGTTCAGCTGGGGGATGAGTGGGCCAAAATGCAGCCTCCAGCATCAGCATCGCTGGTGTCAATGCAGTCTGGGGTGCCTAACCGCCAGCATAGCCTCCTCGAGCAGATAGCATGGCAAGAGTGGAATTGCTCTTGCATTTGGTCTCTTCTGTTCCCTTTGCTTTAAATACTAATGTCTTTTGGCAACTGGTAGTTCCCCTCATGCCTTGGTTGGCAGTCTCACTCCGTTTCCTTTAACATAAGCGTTGTATCCTGATGTCCAGATGCTGGCAGCTCTGCTGCTGCTCTGGGTTCAGTCGCGGACTCGCTGGCTGTGACTGCCCGTTTGAATTTGTCGCTTCCTCCAGCCAGCCACCTTGGCTCACTAGGGTACGCTAATAAAACTTGATTTCAGACTGGATCCTTTTCTAAGGCAGGCAAATAGCAAATAAACCAGCAGTGCACCGCTTTAGGAAGCAGTTTGCCCACTTAGCAGCTGTCAACCGCGTGTCCCTTCTGTACAGCCCAGGCTGTGCTGCAAGCTTCTGGTAGCTGTCTGCGAGCATGTTCTGCATGTTGTAAGGACGCAAAGGGCATCCTCGGGCTCCCAGCCCTCCTTACATCAGATGGTCAGCTCCAGCAGTACCCAGACAGCTTTGCCTCTCCAACCTGCCTGTGTCTGAGCTGCCCGTGCATCCTGCAGTCCCCTTCATGCAGCTACTATGGCAGACCAACAGTGCCCTATTTTAGCCACACGTGCATCCACTGGTCACTTGAATTCAGCTCTAGGCAGCTTAGTGTTCTTTCAAAGGAAGCGGAGCTCCTTCCCCAGGTAATGGCCATGCTTTGGCACATAGCCTGGGTTACATCTAAAGCCCGGCTTGGGCAGACTTCACACAGCACTTTCACCTGCATGGGGAACTGAATGTGTTGCATCCCTGGTTCCCATCAGCATGATCCTCGAGCTCTTCTGCTACTTCTGTTTCTGCGTGTTGTGCTTTCCCAGCCATCCTTCCTGCTGCTTGGTTTGCCCTCCACCGCCCAAACTGGCTGAATCTTTCTCGCTGTGACCTGAGCATCCCTAGACCTGACTCACCACCATGTGAAGGGGCAGATCCTATATACATTCAGTGCTTTAAGGCTGGATAGGGTCTCATTGCAGTAACCTCAGTGACTTGGGTGTAACTAAGGCACAACATGCAACATGAGTGCCTGGTTGTTCCCCAATGTCCGAGTGGGTAGTCCAAGCCTGGATGATGGGAAGGCTGCAGTGAGCAGTGTGAGAGGAGGTGCCTGGGGCAGGCAGCTCTGCAAGCCGATGGTTTGTAGAGGACAAGGCTTGTAGCTCCCCGGCTGCCCGGGATATGCAGGAGAGTTTCAGTTTTGGCATCTGGCCTCTCCCGGGTGACAGCTGAAGCTCTGGGAGTTGAACTATTCTATGATTCTGTGATTCTTTGAATGTTCTCAAGCTCAGGTCTGAGCTTAACAAAAGAAATTTTCCCATCTTGGGGGACTCATTCCATCCTGATTACTGTTTGGGTTTTAGATGTTCAGCAAAGCAGTCCCTGGAAAATGACTTTTGCACTGTAGCACAAGGCTTCCCACAACAGTGTTTTAAACTCCAAATCATTGTTATATTAATCAGCATACCTCTGCTTTCCAAATCTCTTTTTGGATCCTTGCTGTGAAATCTAGCTAGATTATAGACTCATAAATAAACTATTTTTAGCCGCTATTGTTTTTTGAATCGAACCAAACCGGGTAGAGAGACTTGAGTAATCACTTGCCTTGACATTTGTTTGAAAGTTACAGCACTTGAAGCTGTCACTGACCGGCCCGCAATCAATGCACTTAGTTGTCTTGGAAAATGCAGTGTAGAAACCATACTGTCGTTCATGATGCTTTTGAGAATTATTAGATAGGAGAAGTTTGCATGCTTCAGGCTTATTGTTTACATTCCTGTTCCTCCGCTGTTATTTTATGCGGTGGATGTTACAGTTCAGTTCCCAAGTGGAACTGTCAGCGGAGAGAGGGGCGGTGGAGCCATGCTCAGAAAGGGCTGTCCTTAGGTACCTTCTGTGCCACTCTTTTGGGTTGCTTTGGTGTTGCAGCCAGCCTGTGCTGAATAGCCAAGTCCTAAGTAGGGATGACAGTTGTGCGCTTGCATGCTCTGGGTGTGCATCACAGGCTCTTCTCACTTCTGCGCAGACAAGCGTGGAGCTGGAGTGATGAACAGGAAAACCCCACTGGTGTTTGCCTGTGCTGCACACCTGAGATGGGAGGGACTGCTCAGGTGTAAGAGCCAGCAACGCTTGGCCCTGTACGTAAGAGGTTGTTTCACTGGGATGAGAATGTACCCAAGCCTAGGAGGAGGCGGTTTTGGGAAGTGCTCAGGATTACTGTGCCAAGTGAAGCAGCGCACTGGTGTAGCTATCAGTGCTTCTAGGTGCCATGGTATAGCTGGGTCAATACTGCATTATATTAACCACTTCACAGTCCATCTTATTTAAGCTATTTAACGCCAAGTTTGGAGATTATCCTATACTATTGAGAGAGGAGACCTGAGCGCAGACAGATGAGCTCTCAAACATGATTAACTTTGCTCTGTTTGATCTTGGGGCCTGGGGTAGGAAAAGTAGAGTCTGGAGGAAAAACAAGGAAGGGAGAAGCTGCTTCTCTTTTCATAATGTTTCCTGTGTGCCAAGAGGGCCATCAGGCCTTTTGGAGGTTATACTTGTAGATTCTCCTGTTGCAAAACTGCAGTAGATTTAGGCTGTTCTATACTCCCCCTTTTATGTGCCAGCAAGCACTGCCCTCTGCTCTTATATGTGCTTAGTGCTTTAGTAGTTCTGAGCCCTCTGCTCTTATATGTGCTTAGTGCTTTAGTAGTTCTGAGCAAGGAGAACTAGATCTGCTTTTACTTGCCATTGGGAGTCACAAAGCAGTGCTCAGCTATCTCCTGTTTGAGAGCCAGGGTGCTGCTCGGTGCAAGCAGAGACTTTGTCCCTCCAGTGACCGGTGACTACAGAAGGATGTCAGCGCTAGGGAATTTCAGGCAGAGATACATACCAAATGCTGCTGAAAACAGCAGGGTTTGGAGCCTCCCAAGCTGCATGCTTTGTTCTTGGTCCATCCTGAGGACACTCCTCCGAGTGCCAGACTGCACATAAAGCTGATTATGGATTTAGCAGGGTGTCCTCACAGGTGTCTGGGTTTGAAATCTGGTTATATTAGCAACAAAGCTTGCAGGTTTATACTGTGTAATGGAGCAGGTGTCTGTGTCCTTTAATCTGAGAACACTAAGCTTAAGGTTGTTAGTATAAATGGAAAGGAGTGCAACTTAGCTTATGCAGAATGAAAAAGAGTTAGCTGGGATGGTACCTATACTTGCTGTGGATTTACATCAGTTCTAATGGCTTGGGTTGATGCCTGGTGACTTACTAAAGCACAACTGCATTGTGCATTGAACCATGTATTTTGAATCCATCGTGCTGGGTTTTCATTCTGCACAGCACACGAGTACGGTCTGGCAGACCTCACGTTTATACGTAGCAGCTGCCTGATGGTCCCAACTGTGTTTTATTTGGGGGGGTGTGACCCAGATAAGTGCTGCTGTGGCCACTGGCAACAGTTCATGAGGCAGGACAGAAAAGGCTGAGTTTGGTCCAGCCCAGTGCTCCATGCCCTGATTTGCCCATCTGTGGAATGAGTTTGATGTGCTGTAATTACACACCAGGCACTCTGCATTGTAAGTCATAACTGACATTACGTTTGGAGAGTGTCAGATGGGCTGCATGACGTCTGTGCACTGCAAGTGGGCTCAAACAGGAATAGCACACATAAGCAGTAGCAGATTAATTAAAGATGTCCTGTACTTCAAAAGAAAAGCCCAATTAGGGAGGCGGTTTGCTCAGAGTCGATAGTGCTGCCTGGTGTTTTAGCAGAGCATGAGCTGACTGTCCTCGCAGTGGAAACAGAACAGCAGTATGAACGGTCACAACTGTCCTACATATGAAAGAGGAGACAGGCATGACAGCCATGCGAGTCCAGGACACGTCAGCTTCAGATGTGACCCTTCGTTAGAGCTTCTTTTCAGGGAGCAGTACAGCGTCTGTGTATGAGTGGCACAGGACTTCATAGAGCAAACATTTGTGGTGAAGTATTCCTTATTACCTTTGCTGAAATCTTTGTGATTTCAGGACCTTCAGTGTATTTTATTCCAGATATTTTTCCCTGAGCTGCTGGTGTTTAAAGGGCCCCCAAAACCTGATGACATCCCTGGGATCTAGAGGAAATTGAGCATCTCCGATGAGTGGGAGCCCTAAATTGTTACCAGGCTGCAGAATAGTGGTTTTCCTTGTTTTAGACCTTTAAAGACTGATAGGATCACTGTAGGAAATGTGACCCAAGGGTTTTGGTTTTTTTTGGAGTGGTTCCTGAGTTACAACCGGTTTCTGGTTGGGACCTGGACTGAATCTGGAAAGCAAACTGTCTCATCCACGGGCAACAGCTTTCATTTCACAGAGCAGGACACGTATGGCCGAGGATGAAAGGTGAAGTGGGGGTCTTCAATGTCCTGAACCCAGTCCCATCCCTCTGTCACATCACCACACCATGCCATAAATCCCATCCCATCAACACACCACAAATTCCCCTGGGGATCTACTCTGCACACCTCTGTATTTCTTCCTGCTGAACCTCTTCAGCAAAACCCCTACAATTAGCACGAGCAAGGGTAGGGAAAGTCAGACCCATCCTCATAGCCCAGCCAGCCATGGGGCTGAGCAGGGCTGACAGCTCGTCCTGTCTGCAGCTGAGCTTCTTGAGGGAAGTTGCTGAGCGTAACTCTCCCTTTGCAGCAAGACTTTATCTATTTTTCTTATTGCTTTCCTTTAAAAGAGAAAAAAAAAAAAAAAACACTGCTGGAAAAATAATTACTTCAAAATCCATTGAGATTTTTTTGGAAAGCTGATATTCTGCTTAATTTCAAATCCATGGAGTGAACTGTAATTTCAGCTCTGGAGCATGTTTCAGTTTGTCTTCCTCCCATGGGAGAGTCAAAAGAGAAATGTAAGTGAGAAAAGTGGGGCAAGGAACACAAACGGCAGAGGAATACGAGGGGAAACGAGTCACAGCATCAAATGAGCTTGACAGACTCCACCAAACTGGAGCAGAAGCTCACAAGGATGCCGTCCCATTTTGAGGAGGACGAGCAGTGATGGGCCTGGCTTGTCTTGAAAGAAGGAACTTGCAAAAAGGTTGGATTTTAACTCCTTTGTGTGGAAAACCGGAGCAAGAGTTTGTGCTGGGACCGAAGCAGCAGGCGGGCTCTGCTGCAGCTGGGAAAGAGGGAGCTGAATGGTAATAGCTTGCAGGGTCTGGACCCTGCACAAAGCAAATGGCTGTTGTTTGTGTCTTTTAAATGGTTAGGTGTCTTGTCTGCATCACAGCTGTGAAGGCCGTGTGGCTTTGCTTCCACCCTGTAAAGCCTGTGTGCCAGGTCTCTGGCAAAGCCAGCGCTGTCACATGGGAGATGTGGTCCTTCCCCTGGGAGGGACAGGTGCTCCAGGCCAGGAGGACAGAGAGGTTTAACCAGGGTTTCTCTCAGGTAGTGCACTTCAGGTTTTCCCATCACTGAAACATGTCCAAAATTTTTTTTTTGTCTAGACCCCACTAGATATTTCATTATTATTATGAATATTTCATATTCATAATATAACCTTTCTTTTTGTAGGACATTGGTCTCTGGCAGCAGGCATAGACGCATTTCATTTTGGAGCTACAGTTACATGTATTTTTACAGAAGAAAATTCCTAATGGAGCTGATTGGTCTTTTGATGGCTCCCGGGTTGGCAGTTGGGAGCATCTTAGCCAGTTCATAAACACGCTTTCTACTACAAAGTGAGGATTTCCAGGGGCTTTTGGCCTTTGCTTTAGCAAAAGGGATACATTTACCTGGTACGTGATACAGTACCCCAAACTCTGCTTTACCTGAGGCGTACGTCTTTGTATCCAGTTACACAACTGTTGGTATATTAAACTGCTCTGTGATGTCTTCCGCAGGGCTGTGCAGGGAGTGTTGTGGATTTGGGAAATCTCAGAGACTGCTTGTGCATACACACTCGTCTGCACGCATGGGCGCAGAGTTTTAGGAAAGAAAATAGCAGTTGTATTCCTTGAATCCTTCAGAGTTCCCCACTGGAAGAAAACTTGGCAAAAATATGGCATCCTGAATTTGTAAATGTTTGCTTCTTTGTTCGCGTTTGCTCATATTCCCAGAGGAATGAAGTCATTTATTTGATTTGCCCTGCTGCTTCACACTCCTACTTATGAATGGTAGGGAACAAGACGGGGAGTATGAATAGCCTGGCCACATGTGGTTTTGAAAGACGTGTTCGCTTGCACATTAGTGTCCGAATAGAGTAGCTGGCTCTGAAATCCTATCAGTAAGGCTTTTGAGTAACTCAAAACCTTTCTAGTAGATGCTTAGAATTTCTTCCACTCTGACATTGTGTAAGCCCCTGTTGAAGTTTCATTACCTCAGTAACCACAGAAATGCAGCCAGTCTTTTCACTGAAACCTTCCCCACAAAGGTCTGGATTCTTTTCTTTTTTTCCCCTTTTTCCTTGAATGCAGAGCACAGCTTATTGTAGTTTAAATACAGGGTAGGAGGCCAAGACCGCATATGGATTTGGGTGGCAGTCGTGCTAAAGACGGAGTGTGGATGTGCCTTGTCCCCTGGCTATGTCTGTGCATCTCTGCACTAAATATAGAAGATGACCTGTATAATTTTCAACATAAGTAGGATATTCAATGCTTTCTTTAGAGTAGCTTGTAAAAGACCAGTCCAAAACAGCTGCCGTTTCATGGGCTGTTCTTGGTATTTTCCATGCTTTAAATAACTCCAGAGCGTCCTGCTGTGTTCTGGTGGGAACTCTTGCTTCACGCCATACCGCTTTCTCTCTAGAAGTTGTTCCCCGCAGACCTCCAGAGGCTCATGTGTTGCTTTAGGGATTCACCACTGGGTTAACAGGACATCGTGGCATGGGCAGTCACGAGATTTCTCTATTGCTGCTTCTCCTGGGTGCAGATTTCCTGGCAGAGGGTCTTTAGCCCTCCCCAGAACAGCACATGTCCTGCTTAGCATGAGTATCCCCTTCCCGTGTTCACCACCAAGCCCCAGCAATGCCCAGCATTTCGTCCTGGCTGGTTTCACATCAGGAGACAGTGACAATGTATGCCACTGCTATGTAGAGAGCCTAAAACCTCCTCTTAAAAATTTTAGGCAAACTTCTGCCAGAAGCCAATACATGAAGCTGCTGAAGACTTTTTCTTGCTATGGCATACTGTTAGGAGTCTTTAGTGTTGGAAAAGATTCTATTTTTTCCT
>Ga0065711_1045597_pt1 | contig 13369 bp, 9 predicted proteins | sample Hoacrofraction12_FD_59098 | JGI IMG/M metagenome (GOLD analysis project Ga0065711, IMG submission 59098) | Hoatzin crop microbial communities from Cojedes, Venezuela - Epithelial fraction 12 v2 (version 2) | ecosystem: Host-associated > Birds > Digestive system > Esophagus > Crop | place...
CTGAGAGGGGACCTAATAAATGCTTACAAATATCTGCAGGGTGGGTGTCAGGAGGATGGGGCCAAACTCTTTCCAGTGGTGCCCAGCGACAGGACAAGGGGCAACGGGCACAAACTGAAGCAGAGGAAGTCCCAGCTGAACAGGAGGAAGAACTTCTTCCCTCTGAGGGTGACGGAGCCCTGGCCCAGGCTGCCCAGAGGGGCTGTGGAGTCTCCTTCTCTGGAGATATTCCAGCCCCACTTGGCCGCGGTCCTGTGCAGCCTGCTCTGGGTGACCCTGCTTGGGCAGGGGGTTGGGCTGGGTGACCCACAGAGGGCCCTTCGAACCCCGACCATGCTGGGATTCTGTGAAGTGTAAACCACATTCTACTGCAGGCTCTTTAGGCAGCATAAGAATGCAGCCTGTGCATGTAGTTGTTTTCAAAAGCAACGTAAATGTGAAACTGTGAGGTACGGCACTGTAGGGGAGTGGGAACCGCAGACCACCAGTTAAGTGCTTATTTCATTCATGTGGTGCTTCTGTACTGTTCAGGTTATCCTGAATTCACCTATTCATTTTCTACTTTAGATGCCTTTGGTTTTGAAGTTTCGTAATAAATGTATTTTATTTTCATTAGAAACCATGATGTGTTGCTCTTACTCAGAGTTGCAAGCAATGGGAACGTAAGGCTTCCCTTTTCCAAGAAATGGCAATGATATCTGTTCGGTTTAAAATTTTCAGTTTCAAAGCAGCATTCACAGCTGATTGCTGAAAATCATATTTTTATAATGCACCATCAGAGAAGAGTATAACAACAGCAATTTTTCTATAAGCCGAATTTATTATATTTTTCCCCTGAAGTGCTCAGTTACAGTTTTCAGTGGTTCCGCTGTGAAGTTCCTCTTCAGTGTTGGCTCTCCAGGTGTCTGTGTCCTGCCGTGAAGAGCAGGTAACGCCGACCAGCTTGAAAAGAGTCACAGCCGGCATGGCCTTTCTGAAGAAGCCTTCTTACAAAGCCAGCTGCTCTCTCCTTCTCGGTGTGCTTCAGGATGGGGGAACCCTGAGTAACGCCGGTTCTGGAGCTCACTGGCCTCTTGCAGGCCAGGTGGCATCTCCTTCGTGGCGCTTGGGGCTTGGGGGACCTGCAGTGCGGAGAGGCTTCAGCTTGTTTTTGTGTTGGTCTTCCAATTTTCCAAACCTCAGATTTTCCTAAAGGTTCTCATGCTCCTTCTCACTTTGGAAAAGTGTTTTGGGTATTCTGGCAAAGTTGGTGGGGTTTTTTTGTTTGTTTGTTTGTTCTTTAATGCACATAATTCAAGGCTTTTGCAAAACCAAAGCCTCCAACTAAACCTTTATATTGAGAATAAAATAAGTATAGTACTTACGTGTGTACTTATCCAGTACTTCTGCAGTTTTCTGGTGAAAATTCTACAGGTTTTTGGTAACTGGGAATTAAAATATCTTGTTTATAAGCCTTTTAATACATATATGTTACCGCAGAAGATCTTAATTGCTGATGTAAATTGATTCACCTTCCTGTAATTTAAAGCAATCAATTTTTTTTTTTATATAAAGCTTCAATGGATTAAAGAGAAAATGTGCACAAGAGGGCAGCACAGGAACTTTGAATGTTTTAAGGCTGGGTGGATTTCATCAGACTTCATATGGACAAATCAGAATAATATGGGCCAAAGTTTGTTAAATTTTTTGGACATATTTTCTTCTTTTTTGAGCTTTTTGATCAGCTTCAATATATTTTTACATCTAATTAATAATTTTAGCTTCTGGATGATGTTTCTGGCTTTTGAATTTCTTTCTTTGCAAGTTTCTAGTCTTGTTTTTAACTGTGTGACAGCAACCTGGAAAAGTCTGTTTCTTGCAGAATCTTTTTGCTATTTACTGGAGACTATAATACAATAAACCACGATTTTTAAACAGGCAGTTACTTTTTTTGTTATCTAATGACATAGCCCTGCAGAAGCTGTTGTAGTGGTGTGTTCATCGTGTTTTTACGAAACCAACTAGCTCAGTAATAAAAGGCTGATCAATAAAATCACAGAATCACAGAATAGTAGGGGTTGGAAGGGACCTCTGTGGGTCATCTAGTCCAACCCTCCTGCTGAAGCAGGATTGCAACTATTTGCAAGGTCTTAAGTGATTTCCAGATCATGTTTAATATAAAATTTCATTATAATATAATACTCAGATTCTCTTTTTGAGTAATACTGTATCTTTGCTTAAACTGAATTTCAAGGATCTCTCTTGAAAATGCTTTTCCAACAACTTGGAAAAAATAGAATCAGAATTATCATTGCCTGATTATTAACGAGAGACATTTTTCCATAGTTTTTGGTGGAAGAAAACATCAATAACTGGTTTACTGTTACCAGTTTTAATCCAGTCATTTGAAGCCTGTATTTAAAATGTATTTTAATGTTGTGTATAATTATGTTAAAACAATGTGATTAACTCTGGACAATTGTATAAATGCAAGAAATGAGCTTTATGCTATTTCTGTTATTATTTTTATTAGGTCATGATGGTGCAGTTAATTCTGTTAGCTGGAGTCACGACAAGAAGTGGTTGGTTTCTGCATCAGAAGACAGAACTTTAAGGGTCTGGTCAGTCTGCAATAATGAACCTGCCCTAATTCTGGTAATTAGACGCTTCTGGCAGTCTGGTTCGCAAAGGACGCTGGTTTGCACTTGCATCTGCTTCCGTTTGAACAGCTCTGACGAAGGAACGTGCAGCCTGATTTTCAGAGCTCCTGGAGGGTGGTGATTCCAGCTGACGCTCTGAGCTGGGTGGTCTCCATTGACTTCAGATGAGGCTTTTATCATCATCATTTATGAAAAGCAAAAACCCAACCTTGGTAGATAAAAGTGGCGGGCATGTCTGGAAGTTTTGATTTTATTGTCTGCTCTTTATATTCTGTTTTCATTGGCTCAGCTTGGCTTGACTTTATAGTCTGATCCCCAATTCAAATGGCAGTTTAGAGTATGAAGAGAGATTGTATTAGATGCAATTGACTACAGATACTATTAACATTACTGCCAACTAATTAAAGTAGAACGAAAACTTTATTTGGAGATTAATAGATGTCAAAAATAGGAACGGCCACGACACAGTGGGTTCACCTCCTGGCGTATGATCAGGATAGCAGGGAAACTACGCCTTAACACAAGGAATCTCAGACAAAAATTATTCATTATCTTAGACTCCATTCTTAATAATTTTCTTTGCATTTCAGGGCAAAGAAAAGTTCCATAAGGCTGTGCGCTTGGCACAGTTTTATTTTATAGATGCATTTATATTGCTGTGTTGTGGAGCTGAGTTTCATCTATTAAGTTTACGTCTAGACACAACCAAGGATGACCTCAAACGGTGAGTACAATTTCTCATTAACAGCCCAGTGAAGGTACCTGTACTCTTTGACCTGGGATTTTGTGGGTGGTGAGGTGGGTTGGGGGACAAGAATATTACAGAGGAAAAAAATTGAACAAATAGGAAAAGCTAATAATGGTAAAAATATCTTTGTTCTGGCATAACAGAAAAAAAAATCAAGTATTTTTTTATGGTGCATACCTTAACTGCTGCAAATACTGTTTTACTATTACTGTTAGCAACTGGGACCATCTGAGCTTTACCTGCTGCCTGTTTACACCTCAGTGTGCATTAATGTCTTAAGTTATGTTTGAGTAGCTATTGCAAATCTTTCTCTTGGGGGAATATTCTATATACTTTTTCTTTCAGAGACTCCAACATGCTGTGATTGTTTTGTTCCTTTGCTGTCAAGTGGAAATATGTCACTTTCATAATTTTCACTGACTTCCCAACTATGATATTGTATCTAATTACTTTTCTTATTATTCTGGTTTGTTCCTGTGTTTCTTCATTGTTAGGCGTCTTTAATGCACTTTCTACTAATACTATTCTGTTTATCATTACATAGCTCCTTCTTTCCGACTTAGAATCAGTTCTTTTATTAAATGTCTGATATACCTTTCCTGTTCTTTTAGTTTACAGTTAGAGCTAAAACTGTCCTTGTATCCTTTTACTAAGTATCTCTGCTCTTCATTTGCTCTTGCTGGTTTTGAGCGGTATTTGTGTATAGGAGACTTTATAACATTCAAAAAAATATATATATTTATATATGCATGCATATATGTATATCTTTAGACACAATAGCATTTAGAAACGCCTTGAAGAGATATTTTTCTTTCTCTGGTATTCTGACTTTAGATTTTGAGTGGAAGGGCAAACAGAGTTAAGCTGACAACACTGAAGTCCATTAGTTGATCTTGTGAATGGTGTGTTCAGTCTGCTCATGATATTAAATAGTATTGGGCTGCGTCCCAACAGGTGGGAAAACTGGCCGAATTCCTTGGTAGTTTTGCCACTGCACAGAAAAACATACTAAGTCCAGGCTTAAATACGTTTTTGAATAGGAGTGTTTTTCTGGAGTGAGGCATGAAGCTGATAGGTGGAACTTCCCTGAAACTTGAAATGGTCATGCAGAAGACAAGAAGAGTAAAAATGTCAAATTATATCACTCCTTTAAACTATATATTAGTATTAATTATTATTATTATAATTTAAAGGGATATTACCCACATACTTTGAAATTTGAGCCAAAATGATTTTCATAAGGTTACTAGGAATGCTACTCTAGTTGAAGTAGTTATTGTCTGCAATACCGGAAGCCTGCATATCACAGCACTGAAAACCTGATGGTAAAGCTCACACAGTAGTCTGAACAAGGTACAAAAGTGTACAGAAATCTTAGTTCCAAACCATATTTTTGAGTAATCATTTCTTTAATAATCTTGGTTTATGGAGTAAATGTCCTTAGAAAGCTTCAATCTGTCAAAATAAATTCAAAAAAACTATTCTTTTAACAGTGGACATGGAAGTACTGTTTTGATGTGCGGTCTTTTAGACTATGGATTCTTTTTATGTATGTTAATTTCTGTATGGATGCAGCTTTGAAGACTACAGAATGGTGGAACCTGACATCAAACTTTTCAGTTAGCAAAAACTGTAACAGTTACTCCAAGCAATAATTTATTGGTTAACTAATACGTCGTATGTAACGGATGAATGTGTTAATAACTGACTAAGCTTATAACAGAAGTTTCTTCCAGGGCCATGATTTTCTGTCTCGGAACGGGCCATTCCAGATCAGCAACTGCGTGCACGTAGAGATTTTTCTCCATGGGAGTATTCACAAGGGAATGAAAGCTTAAAAAACAAGAAGGCCAGATGTTGACAGTGTGAAAGTGGCAGTTGGAGTGAGAGCTTTCGGTCAGGTTAGTAATTACTCTGAATGTTTTGTGCGTGAACTACAGTGTAAAGATGGTCAAAGAGGAAAGGAAGGGGAATTTCTTTTGTATATGTGATGGAAAGGAATGAAGATGGAAAACAATATTCTGGTCTTTTAGATCCTTCCCCATTCTGATTGTTTTTCACTTTTAAGATTTAGTTATAAATATGTTTTCCTTCTATTTGTGGGGGCTTAGGCTTTAATAGGGAACTTTTATTGTAATATATAATGTGGTGGCTCTAGGTAGGTTTTTTTTTTTTTTTTTAACAAATACCCATGCTTCCCAGAGGGAGGTGTCCGGTAACCTGAAGAAAATCCATACCTCGGTTACTGTTGTGGAAAAGTTATCTGAACTAACTGTAAGCTAGTTAGTTTAGAAACTAAAGGTAGTGTGGAACTTAACTGTAGAACCCACTCCAGCAGTTTTTCAAAGACTTGGGCAGGGAACTTTACTGCGTTCTGTGTCTTTCCAGTTGCCTTGTTAGAAACAGACAATACCCTGGTTTAAAGCTGTTCAAGTATGTATGTAGGGTTGTGCTTATGGCAGAAGTTTGTTCTTGCCATGCTCTCAGTATGTCTTGATGCATTAACACTGACTCAAAAATATGCAATTTTACTCTCTGGGGTAATGCCAAAATACCAAACGCACATTTGTAGACATTACAACAAACCCACAAGCCAGTCTGAGGCCTTGTTATCTGTATCTAGAATAAAAGGTATGAAAGATTAATTTGCTTTGACATTTTCTTGTGGATTCCCTCCAGTTCATTTCCCAGCATTTCTTTCTTTCATGGAACTCTGCATCATTCCTTTAGTTTCTCATAAGTCTCATTGTGCCTTCTGAGTCAAGTCTGGAGGAACGCTTGAATGGAACTAATTCAAGCAGACACTTGATCTGACCCCAAAGCATGCTTGATACCCTTAATTAGAAGGACATGGCAGTGCAGCCTGGCTCACCGATAGCTTGCTACCGTATTTCAGAGGTGAACACAGTACAATGACAAATCATATCACAGTTTCTCTGTGCAGGTTTCTCAGAGAGCTCCCCATGAGGATTAATTAACTAAGCGCCACCACAACTTGGTTAAATGGTTAAATATTGGCTCATTTTTAAAGATGAAACTGCAAAGGAGAAATAAAAAAGAATGCTATATTCCTTATTGGCTTATTTAAATACATCCTAGTCATCAAGGAGATTTATTGCAGTTCTGGGAATAGCATAGAGATTTCCTGACTTCTGCTTCTGTAATTAATCTCAATATGATTCACAACCTAAACAATTTTCTTTGCAATCTCCAAAATTACTAAATATTGAATTCCCATCTTATCAGCACTTGTGCATGCTGGTATGCAGTGTAACTGTTTGCTTCTCAGTTTATTTATTTTTTAAATAATTACTTTTAATTCACCTAAAAATTTGAGCGGAACAAAACATCTAGGAGTTGTTATCTCAGTCTTATAGTTTTATGGGTTGTTTTAAAGACCAGCGTGAGCAATTTGAAAGGAGTTTAAAAAGCAGAAAATTGTGTTCCATTCACAGAAAAAGTGCCTTTTAAAGCCATTGTATTTAGCAACTGGTTGTAGTAATCATACATACAGTGAGGGTAGTAATGATAAAATATCTGCTCTGATGAAATGGGAAACTATACCAGAACATGGTATCGATGGAGAGAGAAAGGGCCACGCTAAGCAGGTTTAAAATTTAGCAGGCTAAGGAGACATAAGGAAGTGTTCATTTTGGGACTTCTGGAAGGGTAATGTTTAATAGGAGAATTATTTTCATGCAAACCACTTTAAGCCAGTTTAAACTTCGTAAGTAAATGGGCTACACAGGTGTGATTCAGCAGTATGATAATAAGAATATTCTAAGCTTGGTTTCTTCAAGCTTTAGCCGTTAGATCAAAGAAGTTAAACACTGTTTTTTATCAGAAACAGAATGGAAACTAGATCAGAAGTTGTAAGGTGAATTCTAACAACTTTTTAAGAGCAACCATGTCTAAATGCTTGAAATTTTCCTGTGCTTATCTTTTCTATGTCAAAGATTCATTACATGGGGTCAGTGAATGACATCCACCCTCCTCTGTAGTGGAAGAGAGAAGATTTTTCAGTTATGATAAATTCTAAGTGTTCCAGAAGATGAAGTGATTTTTTTCCTTTCCATGTAACTGATTCTCTGCTTGTACTGAACTCAAGGCCATGTCTGAAAATGTATAACAGGAGAACAGTTGGAAGATAAATTTTTACTGTGCGTATAAAAATGTTTTTAATAGCCTGACACCTTAGGATCTGTGATGCTGATGATGTTTGTGGTCTGTCACTTAGTTTTGACTTTGTCGTGTGCAGCCATTTACCTTCATATTTTAAATGTCAGATCTGCATCAAGCTGTTTTTTCTGGGTTTTGGGAGGGTTTTTTCAGGTGCCTGTTCATCTTCTGGTTTTAGCACAGTAACATACTTCCATACATTGAAATTTTTTGTCTGTCATCCAAATGTTTGTACTTTATCTCAATCTCCTGAAAAATGCTTCCAGCAAAGTACTTCAACTCTGCTGGAAAGCCGACACACCACTCTCTGCAATCATTGCAGGAAGTGGTTGTACCTTAGAATCTGGTTTTATATTTTATTTCTAAAGATATATCAGTTTCCTGAAAATAACTATATACTGTAAATGTATTCCCCACAAATGATTACATCCCTGAAGTATGTGGGACAGAAGAGATTGCAGATTAGTCATTTACACTGTTGTCAGAATTCTAATGACTGCAGGCAGTAAAGGAGGACAGACTTGTGGTTTTGAGTATATCAACACGAATATATATTTTTGCCTATATTCACTTCACGCGCCTGGCCTTCTTCTGGTCAGCATTTTCTAGGGCTTGTGGTGTTTTGTAATAGCTGAAAACAACTTCACTACTGCCTGTGACAGTTCATTCACATTGGAAACCCCACAACAAAGGAATTGGCTTTGCTAACGGCAGACTGTCAAATTTATCTATGGAAAGCGGCCAGACCTGAGATGGAACTCTTTATCTAATTTTATATAATTTTATTTACAGAATTTGCTTCCGATGGGAAAATATTTTTTTTTCTTTCCTTCTGAAGATTTCTTATCTTATTTGTTTTTATCTTCTTTTTTTACTTACAACATAACCCTTGTTATATTGAGAGAAGTCTGTTGATTTTCTGCAGACAAAAGCACAGCTATGTTTTTAAATATGACTGCTTACAGATAAGTTGTAATATCTTTCTAATATCTAAAAAGCTTTTCCGTTGTGTGCTCTTCACACCTTTATCTTGATAGATATTACGACACCTTCTAACCATTACTAGATTAATTCCTCTGATTTATTCCTCTACAAGCGCTTTGTAAGTTATATAACAATCTTTTCTATAGCAATCAGGAGATTATTTGAAATTGCAATGTAGAATGTGCTCTTTTGCTTACGTTTCAACATAAAGTTTTATTCTCAAATCCTGTTCTGTATTACAAATGAGTGGCATTTAAGTTTTTGTCTTGTGTCTGTTGGAATTACGTAATACCTTTCTTCCACAATCTGCTCACTTGCCTGCTCTGTTGCCTGTTGATTCTTAGTTTGTGGAGGTATTGTTAAAGCAATAAAAATGTAACCCCAATTTAATCTCTGAGACAAGAACTAATGCACAGTGCCCAGCTCAGTGTTTCCACAATGCCTGGCTGAATTTTAGTTGGCTTGCACTTTGAACTGAATGTGTATAGGACAAGTGGCAAATGTATTGTATCCAAAAAATATAACGTCTTAAATATAAGAAAATTCCTTTTTTTGCTAATGAGTACTCTTGTTCTATTTTTTTTTTTCTCTGTTACTTTGGTTCAGTTTTGTCCTAACTTGTGTTTGATGAACCTCAGTTTACCGTGATGGTTGAAGATTTGCTTTCTAGGTGAAATTCTGTCTGGGAAACACCCTGTGAGGTGTTTATCTGTGTAGGAGACTGCACTGTAGAAGAGAGATACTTCAGCTCACTTGGAACAATTGGTCCTGTATTTGGGAGCAATCCAATTGTTTCACTACGCCCCTTTCAGCAGGGTAAATGAGAGCAGAGGAAGCTTCGTGCTGCCTTCACTGGATTGTTCCTGTTACCTCAGTCAGGTTATTTAGAGTTAGCTTGGATATCTTTACCCAAAAAATGGAGATAAATGAGTTGTTCCTGAAGTCTACAGCATTTTATTTTTGTAGTTTACTGGGACAAAATATGTTGGAAACCACAAACCTTTTTGGATTAAATTGCAAAACCCTGCATTTTACCTTCTGCTTCACCATCACTGCTGAAGTAGCTCTAATGTCTGCCTGGAAAAGCTCAGCAAATCGTTGTTTGAGAATGACAAAGAAAGGAAAAAGCAAGTCATTAACCATTTTTCTTTTGAACCGATCCAGCTGCTGAACGTATTGCTTCTGTCAAATGATGTCAGTTTTGCAAACTTTTAACATTGTTGGAAAGAAATAGTAATTATTCCTACAAGTGTGTCACACGTGGACTTTTGTGTTGTCATCAGGCAGACATGCTAAAATGGAAGCATAAGACTTACAGTTGCACTGGGATTATTTTGCTGCATAGAAGTGCCTGTATTTGGAATAGAATGTAGAAATGTGGAGTTGTTGTGTTGTGTTGACCTTCACTGGCAGCTAAGCCCTCACCCAGTTGCTCACTCACGATCCCCCGGTGGGATGGGGGTGAGAATTGGAAGGGCAAAGATTAGGAAAACTTGTGGGAAGAGATAAAGACCATTTAATAAATGAAGAAAAAAGAAAAATAACACAAGTGATATGAAAGTAATTGCTCACTAGCTCCTACCAGCCGCTGTCCATGCAATGGCTAATTTAAAAAAAACTCCTCCCCTCCAGTTTTATTGCTGAGCTTGGTGTTATACGTTATAAAATATCTCTGTAGATAATTCAGGTAAGTGGTTGTGGCTATGTCCCCATCTGACCTCTTGCACTCCTCCAGCCTACTCACTGTGCAGACAGTGTTCAGCAATAGCTAAAACCCCGGTGTGTTATCAGCACTGTTTTGGTCACAGATGTTAAAACACAGCACCACACAAGCTACGATGGAGAAAATTAACTCCACCCCAGCCAGACCCAGTACAGTTCTTAACAATTCTGTATTCTGTAGGTGACTTCTTCTATGGAAATCACACTCTTCTTGCCCCACATATCCATATGCATATCCATATCCATGGAGGAATGTTTTCTGTTGACTTCAGTGGATTACCAATCAGATCCATGTTGTTTGTGCTGATATATTTCAGTGAACAGAAAGATCTAATCAGATTGAATCACAGCACAGTTCGGTGTTGTGTGATATAAATAAGTCTGAAGCTATTTTAGAGGGCTTGGCATGTCTGCAACATCTGCATGGAGCTGGCAGATGTCCCACAGGACCTTGAAGAGTCCAGTGTATGTTGGGAAGCCAAATTTCTCTGGTAGTGTGTGATCAGCCCATGTGATCAGAACAGTGTTCTGTTCCCATCTAAGTGGAAATTATTCTTTGTTTGCTCCCTGTTTTCTCCTCAATTTCTTTTTATTGCCCCTGTGATCAGCACATTAAATATTATAGTGAAACTAGTGGTATTTATGCTTTTTGATCATAGGTACTTGGCAGATTTTTATTTTCTTTTCAGCATATTCAATATACATAGAGGATTATTTTAGTGTTTTGTGTTGATGGAATATCTATTTTATGTATATAAATATCATGTTTCATTTCATTCAAATGGGTTTCGTTACCAAGTTTTTTAATAGAGTTCAGCAATCAGTCAAAAGGTCTGTAACTTTAATTTCTAATAATGGAAGAAAGCATTTTGATTTGCTCAGTGACTCCAATGGGAGTTTACTGGTGGCCACAAATCATGACCTATTTCATTAACGCTAGCATTCATTTGATATTTTTTGCAGATACAAAGAGAGAAGTGTTTGCAAATTGGTACAGAAATTTCCCATGACTTCAACAATGGAGATTACCATCCTTTCAGCAGTAAATGATTTCTATTCGTGTATCCTTTGTAGTTCTTATTTTCTTTAGAGTTCTTTGGGCTTAATGACATGGAAATAACTTCAGTTAAAGTAGTTAGCATTTGATTCTTTACTTTCTTTTTCTTTTAGATTCTTTTTCTACTAGAGTAAAAATGCTGAAGTTTTTGCGGTATTGAACTTCAGCCTTGGACATAAATATTTTACAGTTGTGAGATGTTTGGTGCTGCTCATAGAGCGCTAAATACAACAAAGTCTTGATATCTATTTATCTATCTTTATCTATATGCTTTTGTTCCTTTAGATCAGTTTAACTTTAACAGAGAACTGTACAGATATTGTACTTATGGCTGGCAGCAACCGAGCATTGGAAGTTTTTGACCTCAATGCAGGCTGCAGCACAGCAGTGATACCAGAAGTTCATACCAGATCAGTCCATCAGATCTGCCAAAATAAGGTATCTACTTTATGGAATTTTATTTGTAGAACCACTACAGCTCCATCAACAAAGGAACTGGAGGCTAAAAATATAGGTGATTGCGATCGATAGATTTTTTTTGTGTTAGGGAGGATGGGCAGGTCATAAGTCTGTGTGATAAAGGCACCCAAGTGTCGTTTCTTCTCTAGTGGAAAGCAGGGAGCAGTGAGAAGGACTGACCACGCTTGCTATTAGGGGAGTGTATACCACCCTTTGCTGTACTTGTGTCAGACCGTAATACCGTAGTTCAGCAGGAACTGTTCCTCATGCAGCTCTTCTCCTCTGAAGTCAAATCTGAAGCCATCCGATTTATTCTGAAACTTCAGAAACAGCAACCAAAAAAAAAAAAAAAGTTGCTCAGTACTGCAATGGAACAGATGACTTAAAAATCCTCATCCTTACTCTTTTTACTTGAAGATTGATTTGAATGTTTGGAGGTCTGGTGGTACCGTACATGCTGGAATGCTTACTGCGTTGCGTTTGTGGAGTATGGTTCTTCATTCCCAGTTGGAAAGTCCTTGCTTCTGTGGGTTTAAAACAGTTTCATATTATTACTTTTGTAGAAGTCTTTGTGGGTTTGCCTGAGAGATATGATCTGGTAAAACACTTAAAATCATGCTACCTCTTTCATTACTATTTGTAACACATATAGGCTTAAAATTCTGGCTTTCTTTTTGCTTGGTCAGCTTAGTGGCTTCAGGTTATTTGATCAGGAAAAACTTTAAAGCTGTGGGCAAGTATTCACTTGGGAGAAAACCTAGAGGAATGTGGTATAGCAAAGAAAATTGACCTTTTTTTTTAAATTATAGATCAAGGTTCTCTATTTTTTCAGTTATATAAAATTAATACTTTAGATAAGTCAAAAGGAAAACTACACATCAACCTTTTTGTTACAGCTGTATAGTTTAAAGCTGTTAGAGTAAATATAACTCATTGAATTTACATTAAAAAATATGCTGAAATATTTTATAGACTTATAAAAATAAGCGGAATGCTGTGTGTAAATTAAATCCTATTTAAAGTGTGAAACATGTTGGTATCCAAGGTTACCTGGTGATGAAGGTGGTTCAATAGAAGCAAATCTGTGGAGTGAAACAGTTGATGCTGAAGACCCAGTGCCTACACAACAAAATTGTGAAGGCTTTCCTTTGGACGAGCCCTAGTCTCGTGCTGTGGACTGAATGCGCATTAGCACAAATCAGTTCCCATGTGCCAAGACTGTTTCGTGATGCTGCCTGGACAGTAGTAAGTGGGAAAGACTGGGAGATTTGTTCTTTAAATAAAAAAAAGAAAATCTGTCTAGAAGGTCTTGTAAACCACTAGGGAAGATATGTTCTGATTAAGTGTGGGAGAAACCTGTTTGCAAATTATTTAATATATAGGATATTCCGGAAATACAGATGAATGTAAAATATCTGAAGGGTGGGTGTCAGGAGGATGGGGCCAAGCTCTTCTCAGTGGTGCCCAGTGACAGGACAAGGGGCAATGGGCACAAACTGGGGCACAGGAAGTTCCGTCTGAACATGAGGAAGAACTTCTTCCCTCTGAGGGTGACGGAGCACTGGAACAGGCTGCCCAGGG
>Ga0065711_1045598_pt1 | contig 13369 bp, 8 predicted proteins | sample Hoacrofraction12_FD_59098 | JGI IMG/M metagenome (GOLD analysis project Ga0065711, IMG submission 59098) | Hoatzin crop microbial communities from Cojedes, Venezuela - Epithelial fraction 12 v2 (version 2) | ecosystem: Host-associated > Birds > Digestive system > Esophagus > Crop | place...
CTTTGTGAGGGAGAGCCGACGCGGGGGCTGCGGCGGGCGGGGTCCCTCACGGCGCGGGGCTCGCGGGGCCAACGCGCCCCACCGAGGGGGTGCCTTCACTTCCCCACCGCTGCTTTATTAGTATAGTATCTTTTAAAAAGCGATGGCTTTGGGAGAAGAGAAAGGCTGGCTTTGTGTTGGTTTGTTTTACCGGGGGGGGGCAGGGGAACCGTCCCGTGGAGACAGGCTTTCCCAGCATCAGCTTAGGGTACGCCTGGGCCGGGGCGCCCTGGGCGCCTGCAGTCTGGCCCCTGGGTAAATGATCCCCGCCGCCTGGTTTGCGCATCGCACAGGTAGCGTGAGATGGCAAGAATCGGGGTTAAAATGCAGATTTGCAATCGCATGGCTGCTTATTCCCCCCCCTCCCCCCCATCTCTGTGCCGCTCGCGGGGAGCGGTGGGTGGTTGGGTGTTCGGCGTGCACGGCCCTGTCTGAGGCTTGCGGTGAGATCTGGGTCACTTGCCAGACGGAGAAATACCGTCAAAGGCTCACCTAGTAAGGGGTTGGCCCTTTCTATTACTTCCATCGCTATGATGTTTCACTTCCTTAAAGCTGTTTTGGGGGCCTAACAGCCTCACAGTACCGATCAAGATGGAAATCCACTAATATTAAACCCCTCGGATCAAGGTGCTTTAGATCCAGCTTGAATTTATGAGCAGAGTTCATTGTTGCATTGCCCTGTTGCTGTCCAGATACTTAACGCAAGACATGTATGGCCCGATGTACAAAACATGGGAACGTGTCTCATGTTAAGTATCTGGCAGCCAAGGAATTCGTAGCAGACTCCAGTGGAAGAGGCTTTTACTTTTTTTTTTAATCAAGTTTCCCAGTGTGATACAGTTAAACGCTGAATTCCATGGTTGTGGATAAATTGTGGTTTGAATGGGAAAAGGCAGAAAAGTTGTGTCATATGCATCATTACAACTTGGTGATTTGTTCAGAAAGCTCATACGTAGAGCTTCCTCAATAAATCATGTAGTTGTAATGATTTTATTTCCATGTAACCTTACTTCATTCCTTAAGTCATGTTTTCTATGTTATTGTTGAGGTAGAAGTCTTTTAGGGAGCAGAGATACGCAAAGACAGCATGTGTTCATATGGACTAGGATTGTATCTAATTATAACAACAACAATGTTTTATTTTTGCAGTGTTATTGTGTCTTATTAATGTCACTTTCTAGCTGGTCATTTATAAGGAATTTTAAAAGTACTGTTGGGAAGGCAGAGTACCAGTTTCACAGTTTTTGCAGTGTTGAGTCTCATATGAGCCTGTTGCTGATCTTTTGTTAGTCCTAACAGACCTTCAGCTGCTTCACTAGTGAAGTGACTGACTGGTCGCGGAACATACCTGCCTTCTTTGTGGGCTGTCGTGTACATCTGTATGAAACATGAACTTTGCCACTGGATTTTGAGGATTTGTTATTTTCAGTGAGAACTGTAATACATGTTTAGAGCTTTGCATTTTTTTTTTACAGTGCAGCTTGGTCTTGTATTTTAAGTGAACAATCTTTTATTGATGTACAGCAGCACAAAGTTCTTTAACCCAGCCTTTCTTGAAGTCTTATGTGCGCAGTTTTATGTGAGGAAAAAGCATGCAAGCTGACATACAGGACTATGATAGACTTTCTTCTTTGCCTTAATCATGCTCTCCTAATCTCTTCCTTGATTAAAAATTGTGCTTGAGATAGAGGCTGCTAAAAAAGAGCTGTGGAACTGTTCCGCTTATGAGAAATGCTGCCCTTCCAGAAAGGGAGACTTCTTGAATGGGGAGGCTGCTTTATGGTCAATTACAGCAGCGTGTGTTCTCTTCCGTGCAGCCCTGGGCTGTTACTGAGGATTTGGTGTGAAGTATTACAGCTGAACTCACTTCCTGTTCAGCCGTAGGCACGTATTGTGTCACAGATTTTCTGTCTGCCCTGTGAATCTAACGGGTGAGTTCTGGGGTTGCAAAGCCTTTCGAGGAAGGTTAGGAATGTGTGGGGACTGGAGGTCCGTGAAGGAGTTGGTGAGCACAGGGGACTGGGAGACAAGACTGCTTTGTCTGATGGTCTGTTGTCTGTTGCTGATGGTCTGTCAGATAGCTCCGTTGTCTTCACTACCTCCTCATCCCTTTCTCACCCTGCACTCTGCAAGAGGTTAGATTAGCTTTTTTGCTCTTCAATGCATTTACTTCAAGTTGTATTATAGAATCTTTAAGCCTGAGACTGTGGGAGTGAAAAAAGTAGAAAGTAAGAGGACAAAACAACCGCAAAGAGGAAGAACAACAGCAAAAAGAAATCCATTTGGGTTCCAAGGAATTGCTCATATCCTCTTTTATTTGCTTTATAAAAACTGGTAGATAACAGTGTAAAAGCACTAAGGCTGTATGAGAACTGAGTCTCATGCTTGCTGTAGAAATGACGGTTATTTCACTGATCTGAGGGTGGCAGTGGGGGTCATTCTTGAAGTTACCTGTTTTATTTCAGTTCTGTAATAAAAAGATCTTTTCTGGAAAGACAGACATGATTTCATTAACCATGAATTTTGTTCATCCTGACATCCTCTGGGAACCTATTGCCTAAGTCAGAGCTCTTGATTCTAGTTACCTCTGCAGCACAGGCACAAGTGTTACTGGAACTGTCACAAAGTGTGCGTAGCTTTGTTTCTCTGCCACTTAAAAACACAATATGATGCCATTTTCCTTTCTTCCAGTGTTTCTGGCTCTTTTATTGCACCAATGCTCGTGTTCCTTTTGTGCCTTGGTGAGCTGGTTTGGCTCATTAAACCAGCAGATTATTGTGTTTTTCTGTATTCAGATTGCTTTCTTTTCCTGGGATTGCTTTTCTTCCCTCTAATGAGCTGTATTGGCTCATTGGAGCTCAGATAAGCACTAGAACTGACTCAAGGGGAGGATTGAGGGGAAAGTGAATGGGACCACCCTCTTCAGCAGCAATGATCTGTTAGATTGGCTTAGTTGCATATGAATATTTCTACTCCTGTATTTACCTCTATGATTGTGTCAGTCGGGGAACTTGCAGAGTGGGAAAGCTGGTAGCAAGAGAATTGCTGAGGGACAAATTCCTAGCTCTTCCATGCTGTCTTTGGTGAACTGAGGCTATAGGGATGATAATAGTGAGGACGTGAAAGTGTGGGGCAAGATGCAGTCTCTATCTGATATGTTTAAAAGAAAAATCAAAACCTCTACCATGTTAAATATGCAGTTCATTATTCTATTTTCTTTGTTTAATATGTGACCATTACTTTGTAATAAGTCATGGGATTTTTGTTGTGAGTAAACGGGGTTTTAATGATGTTTCTCACTGTATTGCTAATTCCAAAGATGCATTTTTTCAGCTTCCCTGTTCGTGAGAGGTAGGATACTGACTTTCGAGACAGGAAACTGAGACATACAGGAGAAACAAGGGTACTCTGAGATTCTCTTGCTCAGTGCTTAGGTATGTAGGACCTGGTGTTTTGAAGAACTTAACAAGGACTTAAGTTCATGTTTTATACCTTCATAGTAAGTTCATACTCAAACCTGAATGCAGAGTCTCTAAACAAGGAGAATATATGATACCTATTCAGTTTAAGTGACTTCCCTTTCATTGGATTGAAGTCCTTCTGACAGAAGAGTAGAGTACGGTTTCCCAGGGCAGCCTTCTGTTACAAGCTGTAAGACCATCCTCTCCATGCTGTCTGTGGGTCTTTCACAGCATGCGCTTCAACTTCTGGGAAACTAAGTAGGATCCTGTAGACCAGCAAATGTTAAATGAGCTGTCATCAAACCCCTCTTGAGAAAATTGGTCATGAGTTGAACCTCCCAAGGTACAGCTCCAGATGGACCTTCAGGGTTTTTTAAACGTATCTCAAAACACAGGTGTTTACATATGGCTTATTACCAGATAGAATTTGTAGTTTTAATAGAAAACAAGTCTGGGTGAATGTTCTGAATATGTAGAAATACGATCACTGAAAGAATATGTCTGTACAAGGTTAGACTAGGAGTGTATGTCTCCTGCATTCTGATCTCGGACATCTGCCAGTGGGGCAAGATCTTCTCCGTTTTTCTGTCTGAGCCTAGAAGGCAGCTGCTCTCTCTGCTCCAGTTTGCAGATGAATGCTCCCCTGTTTGCTGCCAGACATGGTGGTCTTGTCTATGGATGCAGAGTTGCATGAGGTGGTATGACTTCAGTGCTCATCTGACCGTTGCCAGTTTAGGAAGTTGAACTGGTTCATCTGGAAAACTAGGCTACGTAACAAAAAAATTCCTTTTTTTTCTGATTCTGCAAACTGAAACAGTCCACGCAGGGACTGCAATCCTGTTTTGGGGAGTGAGACCATGGTGGTTATGAGATCACAGTACCAGTCTGAAGCATCGCTGTAAAATCTGGCATTGCAGTGGGGTGGTAGCTTAGGCTTTTCTCCTGCTGTGTGTTCCCTGCCTCTACCCTAGATCTACAGATGTGTGCAGCTACAGGGTAAATTAGTTTTTGAGCTGTTTGGTAAGTGAGAGGAAGCAGGAGCTGATCAATGGAAAACTGAGCTGCATGATGACTAGATCTACATCAGGGAAGAGAAGAAGAATATGAATGATGCTTTCCACAGCAGCCCGGAGATGCATCAGGCTAAGCACAACATGAGACAGTGCCTTATGCCTCATTGCTCATCCTTGCCCCAGCCATTGTGAAGGTGAAAAGTATTTTTCTACCTCACCTGGTGCACCTGTGAATAAGTAGTATATTACCTTTTGAATTCTCTTTCTTTACATGGCCCTTCAATTTCATAGTGTCTTCTTCATCTTCTGTTAGCCTCCATGGTACAGCTTGAGGAGCATTGGTGCTACACCCATCAGCCTCATACAGTTTTCAGCTCCCTCTTCCTTCCTTAGCCAATCATCTGAAGCTGTACCCTGCTCTACTTCTACTTTTTTGCTTTCTTCCTGGTCTTTGTGTGAGAAAGATGGGACTCTGAGCTCCTGGAACTGTTTCCTGGAGCAAGTGGATCATTGCACAGGTAGTTGCTAAGTTGTGTTTTCTGGAGGACAGTTGGGAACAACTCCAAACAGCTCAAAAAGGGCCCTACTTTTGGGAGAAGTCCTCAAAAGACTGTGGGACAAGTTCCAGCATGACATGTTTTTCACCAGAGTTGAGGACAGAGGGCTGACTGGCTGGGAACAGGCTCTCCAAGAGCTAGAGTGCTGGGAGAAGGTGCAGAAGCAACTGGGTGTACTGTGGCTTCCCAGAGGAGGGTAAATTTTTGAAAACCTCTGCTTTCCTGAGGGGGCTGTGCCTGTTAGCACAGGCCTGGAATGTAAACTCATATGTGTGTCTGAATGTTTGACCAGAGATGTGTCTGCCCAGTGTTGCCCCCTGCGGTTCCCCACAGCTTCTGGTTCCAAGAACATACAACAGGGGAACTGGTGCCTGCCCAGTTCTGGAAGAGCTTTCCAGGTTGGGCGGCCCTGTGTTGCCATGTGAGTGCACCCAGCTGAAGAAGCGCACATCACCGGCTGGGAGCTGCTGTGATGGACTGACTTCTCTGTAGTGCAGTAAGATTTACAACACGCCCATGTTAAATATTTACTTAATGTGAGGCTGCAGAAAGTGAAAAGAGCATGCGGATGTAGTCACTGGCAAACATAAGGTCTGAAGAAGTATGGAAAGCGAAGACTGCGTTAGCTTTAAAGAGTGTGCTGTGTTTCAGCTATAATTAAGATCCATGAATACAAAATTGTTAATGCATACACCACAATTATTTGTTTGGAATTGAAGTGCATTTTGCTGTTTTTAACATTAGATATTTTTAAGTTAAGACTTCAGATCAGTTTCTAGGAGTCTCTGACTTTTTCAGTCCAAGATTGTATTAGAATAACGCATTTGTTTTGGATTTTGCAGATTGCCTTCATGACCTTGACTCTGTTTCCTATCCGACTCTTTTTTGCTGCTTTTATGATGTTGCTGGCCTGGCCTTTTGCATTCGTTGCTTCGATGGGATCTGACGAGCAAGAGCTTGAAAAGCCCCTCTCCTGGTGGCGAAAGTGAGTCACTGATGTGGTGAAATACTGAAGGAATCATTATTTAGTTCAGCAGTTTGAGGTAGAGAAGGTTGGAAATACCTGTTATCTGTGCCATGCACTTGCTTTTCTCATCAGAAGAAAAATGTAAAGATTGTTATTTAAATACTTTTCTCAGATGGGAAACTAAAAATACCTCAACTGTTTGATTTACCGGGTGACCTAAGAATTACAGGGAGAAAAAGTGATTGTCTCTGGCCTCTTACTTGTATTGAGGATGTAGTGTGAAGCTTCACTGTAACATTCTTCCATTTCAATTATTCCTGTAATGTCAACCTCTTGTTATGAAGATTGGCATTATGGAACGTGCCTAGATGTCATATTCTAAATCAGTGTTTTAAACTACTTCACCCCATTGTTTCCTGCCCTGTGATGAATTGACAAAACTGCTGTTGATTCGCTGAGGGCTTGTCCCGTGCGTTGGTGCTTATTAAGAAGTCTGTGCTTGCTTGGATATTGGAATGCTAATTAAGGTAGAATGTAAGACAGTGTTCACCCATCTGTGAAAACTGCCATTTGAGGAGCGAGGAAAGAGGAGTGCATCACGTCTTCGGTAGAGAACTTCAAAATTAGAAGCTGGCACTAGCATGAGGGAAGCCGATTGTATTTTGCATCGCAGGAGGGAAGGAGGTTGAGAACCAGAGGCACTTCACTTTACATGGCATTTGGAATGATATCAGTATAATGACTAAAGGAATAATGGGCTGCCTTCAATCTTGCATACAATTATTTTTGAAGCTTTTGAGGTTGTCCCTCCCCCATTTCATCCACTTGTCAGTGTCACCCTGCTCTACAGCCTTGAATCCCTGTGAGTGTAACAATTTGTGGTGTTTGTTTTTTGCACTCTGTTGGTTCAAAGTAAATGTTTCTTTTCATGACTGTCAGGCTGTTTAAAAAACAAGCAAACAAAACCTCACAAAAAAAAAAAAGTCCCAAAACACTTTAGGAGAAGATGGGGAAAAGGAAAGTAAGTAAAATGTTTCCAAAGCTCCAAGGTGTGTTCTGTAGACATCACCATGTTTGAGAATCTCTGTCCTATGCTACTCCACTTCTTTGTTTGGGTAAACCTGAACACAAGAATCAGGGTTGTTGCATTCTAGCAGTATCCTAATAGCAGTTTTCAGGACTGAGTTTACTAGAGCCTTTTTGGTGTTACTAGAAAGTGTTATTAGACATTCTGTAGAAGAAACTCAACAGTCGTAGTCTGAATCAGAACTGATTTAGTGATAAAATAAATGCCAATTTTGTTTGGATTAAAAAGCATTAATATTCAGGCATGAAATGAAATTAAATGACATCTTACTTTGAGAGTGGTCTTAACTACCACTAGAGAAAACAAAAGATGTATGCAGTGTTTCTGCTCTGTTTAAGCAGCGTATCCTATCTGTGCTTTTGTCTTGCTCATAAAGTTTTTATGTAACACTTTGCATTATTTTAAGGTATTCCTGTGGCAGCATAACTGTTTTCTCAACTCTTTACAGGATAGTGGATGTTTTGCTGAAAGCCATCATGAGAATGATGTGGCTTGCTGGTGGATTCCACTGGATAAATGTGAAAGGCAGACGGGCATTGCCAGCGGAAGCAGCAATATTAACTGTAGCTCCCCATTCTTCCTACTTTGATGCCATTCCAGTAACTATGACCTTCGCCTCCATTGTGATGAAAGCAGAAAGCAAAGATATTCCTGTTTGGGGAAGTAAGTTGGTAGATACTTATTTTTTCAAGAACAATTAAAAATGATTACTTAGAAGGTTCACTGATTGTGTATGGGAAGGCCTGAAACACAAAGAAAGTATTGCTGTGGTGAGATTTTTTTTGTTACTCATCTACTTTGAATGTCAGTAAAAAGAATTGGAGGGGATGTTTGATTTTTTTTTTTTTTTTTTCTTTTCATTTCTGCAAAGTTGAATCAACAAAGTCCAAACAATCCTACAGAACTCATGGTGAGTTTGCAGTGAAATATCAACATTTTAAGACCTGACAAGTAGAAAAGAAAGTTAGGATGGGTCTGTAGAGAAAGTCCACTTCTTTCTTGGTGCAAGTTGGGGTGCCATCCCAGAACTGTGTTTTGGTAATGTTGTCTGATCTGAATGGAACCCTGGCTTGAGGGAGTGCTGCTCATCTTCATGCATCAAGAAGTTTGTGTCGGGCAGGGTATGAGAGATGAGCAAGAGCAGATTATTGTGCACTCAGATTTAGTCATAAGAAATGCAGATGCCCAAGTCAGTACTGTTTGAGTACTATCTTTGGATTTATCAATGTAGGTTCTCACAGGCTTGGGAGAGACATGTGATTTTTGGTGCAGTTGTGCCAAAAAAGTGTGTAAGCTTTTAGGCTTGTAGATTTCTAACCAAAGTCTGTGTAGAAGCATTTTGGAGAAACCCAGCATGTTGTGTCTATGGACCAACAAAGTTCAAAGAATCTTCCTGTCTCTCCTTGTGTAGATTTTAAAGGTAGTATATAAAGGACAAAAGATTTTGCTTTCACCTTGGGTAGGGACTCTTTAAATTAAAAATCTGAACAAAAGCTTGGAGTTCCTTTGCAACTAAATGGAATCAAGCTGTTGGCGTAGACATTCTCCTAAAATTTCATTACACAATGTGGTTTTAAGGACATGTTCAAAACCAGAAGCTGAGACATGGTGACAAACGGTAGTTACATCTGGAAGCTTCACATAGAGAATCTCTTGGTATAAAGGTCTACCTGTATCAAGCAAAGCTTAGGCTGGAACTGTAGCTATATCTTGATTTCACTGAATATCTGACTATTAGAGTTTACTAAAAGTCTGTGGCAGTGAAAAATCTGTGTGAAAATTAATAGATGCTTTGAACAAAAAAAGGTATAGGCATGTGTTTTTAAAAACAAATGCATACAAGCAAGTGTAGTGTGAAAACAAAAAGAAAACAAAAATCCCTTGTCCAATACTGAAAGAAGAGATTGTTGTGAGATGGTATGTTGACAGTCCTGTACAGTATAGGTGTATCCATGCCATCTTGGACTTTAGGGGCAGTCCAGCCATAGAGGCAGGGGCAGATTTGTCATCTTTCTCAGCTGACTCAAATGACTGTTTAATAATTGCTAGCTCGGCGAAATAAAGTAGTCCACGTGGAGCTCTCCTTTGCTTGCAGCTGGACTGTTTGGAGGACCCAAACTAGATGAGGTAACTCCAGGCCACGCTGTGTTACTGAAACATGATGAAATGACAGAATGGCGTTTGACAGAATGCTATAATAGCTGCTTAACTATCCCATGTAATAGAGTCAGTGGGAACTAGTGGGAAAGCCTGAGGAGAATCTGTGGGAATATGGAAGTTGTAGTTACACTGAATGTAGCACAAATACTGCATATTGAGTAGTTCAAACTATTTCCTCTATACCTAATTTGATTTTAGGGTGACTTTTAAAGGATTGAATTTAAAGTCTAGACTTACTGCAATAAATTTTAAAAATAGTTCACTTGATTTTGTACATGTGTGAGCAAAACCAGTTACAGAAAAACAGAAAATCCAGAAAACTACATATAGTGATTAAATGGAATATTACTGGAATGTGCATGGCACTCAAGTAAATGAGTGTTTTTGTCCTGTATAACTGCATTCACTTCATGTCATGCAGCCATAAAAATTATGTAGTCCACTATGAAGTGTTCAGAAAAATGCCACGAAAATGAGGCATGGCAAAGGTTGTAACTGGGATTCAGAGTTCAAAAAACTTCTTTTTTTGAGGAATACTTTATATGAGCAACATTAATTACAGCAGTTTGTGTTATTTAGGTAAATGAACTTCAACAGAGAGGTAAGTAATCACTGTAATCATTAGTATGGCTCAAAATTTAGTGAAAACTTTCCAGTGGAGTAAAGTTGTGACATTTTTTTTTTTCCTTTTACTGCTTGAAAGAGGTTTTCTGTGAAGCAGATGCTACTGACTATCCTCTCCTCCTTTGATCTAGTATTTTAATTCTAATGTTATTTACGCTTCTCTGAGTACACACACACAAATGTATTTCATGTTATTGGACCACTGGTATTTCTCTTGCGCCATCTGTGAAAAGGTGGTCATGTTTTTCTCGGATTGTGTGGTGAATTGTCAGCACTCCAGGCATTCATCTAGACTTTATCCTGTAGAGGTCAGAATTATTTATGTTCTTCAGTGTGGTAAATCTTGCTGACTTCTTGTACTGTCTCCAGTGAAGTTTTGGAGCCAGCCACTGATAATCCTAACCTCTTAATTGAGTCTTTTTAGTGGTCATTCAGAATCTTCTGGAAAGTTTGGAATAAAGTACATTCATTTAACTCTGTGAGCAGACTTTTCAGCGTGTAAATAATGAAGCAGCGAAGGTAATTTCCAAGGTAATTTCCAAGGATGAGGACTGTGGGTGGAGAGTAGATCTTCATCCGTTGTATCCAAATATGATATAAACAAGTTGGCTTTTTGATGTAGTGACAGTGTTTATCAGGACACTATACATTGTGTACCAGAGGGATCAGGTGCTTTAGCAGGCACAAAAAGATCTGATTGCTAACTGGTTGCCAAGATTGATTCAAAAAATATTTTAATAGGTTTCTAGAGCAACTGTCTGCATTATTGTACCCTTAGATTGCCAGTCACGGAATATTAAGCTTTTGATCCAATTTTAAGTCCAGATGACTAAAAGCCTTGTTTTTATGGGAATGGAAGTATTCCACAAGTGTGTTTGTGTACAATGAGTATTTTATTGCTTTCTAACTTGAAGGCAGCTCTTCTGGACCACAAAGTTGAATCTCAGAAGCAGACTGAAGTCTTGTGACTCCTTCAGACAATTTCCTTTTTAGGAAAATAAAAGAGTAAACAAATTAAAAAAAAAATGCACTTTTGCTCTGACAGAAGAGTTGTGACCTCTTCATTTAGTGGTCAGTAGTGGATAAAATTATCCACTTGGCACTCACACTAGGTTAACGAACTCTGCGGAGGAATTACTTGCGCAAAGATAGACCAGGCTTCAATGATCATCAGAAAAATCAGTATCTGGTAAGTCAAGAATACCAGAGCAGACAGAGCACATCACCACAATGCTGAAGAAGGACATGTATTTCTGTGCACTGGCTTGCAAGAGTTTTGGTAGGTTGCAGATACGACGAAATTCACTGGACCACTTTAAAGTGTGCAGCCCAGGGAAGATGACATCCATGAATTTATTGCACCTTACGTTGGCTGAAGCAGTTAGATCATTCATTAGCACAGGTCCTTAAACTTTCCTGTTTTGTCTACTGGGCGCCACTTCAAGTCAGGACAAGCTTTAAGTATAAATTCTGATGGTTACATTTCACTGCCTTATTTTTGGCTAGTAAAGCAACCTGGATAAAAGTTACTTTTCATTGCTGAAGTGGTCTACAGAAGTAGAAGTGCTACTACAGAAATACTTCACTAAGAAGGAAAGGGATTTGTCAGTAAATATGATTTACCAGAGATTTTGTTGGACAACTTCTGTGATTCAAACATCTTACGTGGTCTGAACTTTTAAAAACTAAATTTAAGGTGGTGAGCTAATTTAAACTTTAAGCAACTTCTCAACACCTGTTACCTCACCCCCTGAAAAAGAGAGGAAGTTGGTACCTGTGAAGTGAATGGGGGGTATGTTAGCATAAGTTTATGAAGGGCAAGGAGGTAATTTACACTTGGCAGAACAGAAGAAGTATAGAGGAAGGGAGAATCGTACTGTACTGTAAAAACTATCAATTTTATTGGGAGGGGTCCACATCTAGTAAACTAAGGAGTTTTTGTTCAAACCCATCTTTTGAAAGTGCTTTATAGGCCTTTCTTGAGCATCATGACTAGAAGACAACAAATAAGTAATTCAGTGTGAAATATTTATGCTGGGATAGCTGGGTATGCTTTCATCTCAGAACTTAAAAGATGCCAAATTACTTGTCAGCTCTGTGAAAAGTTATTCAACCTAATCCTCCTGTCCTCCACCCCAGTTACTTCACCCCTCTCCATACCTTCCGAAGCACTCAAGGAAGAGAACTGTGGTAGACCCATAGTTCTTCAGTGAGAATCTCACCTCTAAGTACTTGAGATTCATCAAGACAGTCCTTAAACCCTTTTTGGAAAAACCTGCTGTAAGGTGAAGGCATCACAGATTTCTCCTCTTTATATGCTGAATCAGCAGCTTACAACACCGTTAAGGTCACCAGCTTGAATGCCAGCATTCCATGCTATGTTGGCATTGCAGTCTGCCTTGAGTACACAAATGAGCTCCCCAGTTCTAAGGAGTGTCTTGAAGTTATTGCCAAGCTTATCCATTTCATCCTCCCCTTTAAAAGCTTCCATTTCGAAATTCAATGTTTCCTTCAGGCTGTGGGCACCCAGATGGTCCTGCAATGTTTCAGTCCTCACAGGACCTTTCTTGGAGAGAGAGTGTGCAGTCACCTGTCTATTATAGGTATGCCTGTATTGGTTGGGTTGGAATCCTGGACTTGCTGGATTATTTTTATTTCACCATAAATTCAGTAACAATTACTTCTCAATTAAACTGCTGCTGGAATGCATGAACCACCATTGCTTTTTTTTTAAGCATCCTAGTTAATATTGTTTATGGAAGTTACAAACTATGGTAAATGGGAAACCTGCAAACCAGCACAACTGCCTTTGTAAAATACTTCTTAGACTGGCAGCAGAAAGCTAAAACATGCAGCCATGCCCTCATACAGGTATTGCAGGTGTGAGAGCAAACAGCAGTCTTTGTGATATGAAAAGGGTCTTTGTCCCTCGAGAAGTCCTTAGAGGAAATAAATCATATTTTGAAAGACCAACCCAAATGCCATGGAATTTACTGCTGCTAAAACTAAAGAGAACTCTGATTATTTACCTTCCACTGCTGACCTCTACTTGTCCTATAGACTGCATGTTTTCTGCCTTTCTCTTTGGAAATAGGGAGAACTTCCCCATTAACACTGCCTCTATACCACGATTACATGATATCTGTTCTGTCAGGTGGTCCGTCTGCTAAACACTTAGTCAGACTCAGAGAAATTGTTAGCTTTAGTATTTAGCATTAGTGGTTGGTTCAGACTTGGGTCAAAAAAGTGTCTATTTCTGTGTATGACTGTTGCTCAAAGAAGATAATACTACAAATCTCATGTAGAGTACCATGACTACAATAACACTATCTCTGTAAGAACCTCCAAGTTGAGAAGATCCTGTCATTGACTTCAGTTTTGTACGTTGATACCACTTTATGTATTTGTTGGGGGGGAGTTGATTTTTTTTTTTTTTTTTTTTTTTTTTTTTTTTTTTTTTT
>Ga0065711_1045599_pt1 | contig 13369 bp, 5 predicted proteins | sample Hoacrofraction12_FD_59098 | JGI IMG/M metagenome (GOLD analysis project Ga0065711, IMG submission 59098) | Hoatzin crop microbial communities from Cojedes, Venezuela - Epithelial fraction 12 v2 (version 2) | ecosystem: Host-associated > Birds > Digestive system > Esophagus > Crop | place...
GTCGGGAGCACGCACAACCGCGCCGCCCGCCCGCCCTCCCGTGCCGGCCCGCTGGGCCGTACACATCCCCTCCCACGGCCGAGGAGGAGCTGGAGGGGAACCTAAATAAGCCTAAACCCAAAGTTCTAGACCCAGCTGCGGGTTATGTATATACAATACACACGTACGTGACTACGCGTAGATGAAGAAGGGTGCTTCTGCGGACCTCGCCATGAGGAACCAGCCAGCTCCTGCGTGCAAAGGTAATGTTTTACCTGCAGGTGTATGGTGCTCCCGCGCCGGCGACGACGTTCCCGCCAGGTCCGGGCACGGCGCGAGGGCGAAGCCTGACCGCCCCGACGGCAGGGACGGGCCCGGGCACCCCTGGGCCCCACACCACGCCACGGCCCGCGGGCCCTGCCCCGGCCCCGAGGTGGAGCCCCAGGAGAAGCACTGCTCAGGTGGGTTCCGCTGGCTGGTGTCCTGCGGGAGAGTAGCCGGGGAATGGGGTAGGCACGAAGAACGTGCCCCGCTTGGTGACGGTGTTGTGGGTGACGCAGAACCGGAGCCTGGCTGCCTGTAGTTTCTTCATTGCAAGTTTTTAGTGGTTATCTGTCAGGAATCTCCAATTTGTGTTTCAGCTGAGGAAGAGACACTGCCAGACAGTGCATGTTTGGAGTTTTGCTTGTAGAGCACCCCGAAGTGGCCTCTCCGTGTTGCTAAGAGTGTTGACTCCCCTGTCGTCTGAACTTTATGCAGCTTGAGCCCGACGGCAGGTGGGAGCAGGGCTGCCTTCCCGGCCGTCCCTGGGGTCAAGGCTTCTTTCCTGGCCGTCCCTGGGGACAGGGCTGCCTTCCTGGCCATCCCTGGGAGCAGGGCTGCCTTTCTCTCCGTCCCTAGGAGCAGGGCTGCTTTCCCGGCCATCCCTGGGGACACGGCTGCCTTCCTGGCCATCCCTGGGAGCAGGGCTGCCTTCTCAGCTCTTCCTGCTGTGCCCAGCACACCTTGGCACTGAGAGCGAAACTGTCCCAGTCTCGCTCCTCGGAGAGGTGGCTGCAGAGGTGGGCAGCAAAATCCTTTATCATCTATGTAGTGAGGAGGGCCAAGAATTGAGAATTGTTTATGTGAAATTGTAATAGGAACATTTTTTATGAGGATGCATCCAGAAAGAATGCTTATATTGAGGGCATTTTGCAGAGGATGCCACCAACCGTTTTTTACTGCTCAGGTTGAGGAGTGAACCCAAACCAGCTGAAGGAAGCACGCGCTTTCAAAGTCTAAACCTGAGCTACGACTGATACAGTTGAGAGCGCTTGGGTTAATTCACGAGTCAACCAGCCTTTCAGTTTGTGCTTAGTGTTCAGCACACATAGTCCGATTTGCTTGCATGCCCGAGATGTAAGGATGTGTGAGTGTTGCTGGATCACAGCCTTGTTACCTCTGTAGGTATAGGCTTCTGCACAAAATCCCGAGAGTTACTTCCATGCTACTTTGTAGGGATTTATGAAATTTAATATTGGTGCAATGCCCTGAAAATGGTAAAGCGTTGTGCCTATGAATGTTATTGCCCTTGCATTGAGTAGTTTATAGGCTTTTATGATAGATTAAAAATGCTGAGCACTGGGATGTTGCAGGTTTCAGTGTTTATAAAACAATTTTTACTTGCATACTTTGCCACAGTCGTGCTGGTCTGGTGACAAGGTTACTTCTGTCATTGCATCGCTACTAGAATTACATTGTACTGATGAGATTCCCAAAATATTTTCTTCACTCAAATGTTTGAAATAAAGCCAACTGGGTTTCATTTCTCTCAGAAGTTGTGTTGAAGTATTGCTGGGGTAGGGCTTTTTTTGCTGTTTTAATGCCTATTTATGTCTTGCTCATACAAAGACGGGGTCTGTGCTCTGCAGAGATGAATGAGTGTGACATAGGCTGTATTTATAAATACTTTAGCAGGCTGTCAGCTGAGTTTCCACAGCTAAAAAGAAATATGTTAATTTTTAAATCTGATATGGCATGCTACAAACTCACAGTGTAGCATTGGGAAGAGTGACTGAAGAGCAGGTGAACATGCCTTAAGAAATTAGGGCCTGATTCTGCACAGCTGTGCCTGGGTGAAGAATCCTTGCTCTCGTAACTGGTCTCACTGGTAACAGTGAAATTATTTATATGGGTTATGAACTATTTGTGTGACAAAGAATGTGCAAGACTGGAGTCTCAACAATACAGTAAAGCTGTCCTAGGACAAATTCTTCCAGAAGTTTTATTCTGCAGTCGGATGAACTTTTCCCTTCCTCTTTCTGAGTATGATGAAATGGAAGCTTGCTTCTTAGACACTCAGGGATGTGTGAAGTTATTTATCAGTTCCCCAAACTGTATTTACAGGACGTGATCTGAACCCAAGATAAGCAACATACCCTTCGTGTTTAATACAGCATGTTGGAACAGCGTGCAGTGCTGCGTTCAGCAACCTCTTCATGGGCCGCTGAAGTACGGTCACTTCTGTAGCAAGCACAGCCAGGTGGCCGAATGTCTGTTGTGTATGTTTAAGTTCTCTAGAAATAAAACTCTCAACAACATTGTTTTTCAAAAAATGGAAGCCTTTGTCCAAATTTCATTTCAGTATGTTTGAAATGCTTTAGTAATACTGAAACTGTTTCTTCTCATAAAACACTTCAGCATGGTTTTGGACTGATTATTTAAAACAATTTCTATGCAACATTTTAGGAAAATGATGATTCATGAGAACTTCTTGCAAATTGATTGATTCACTGACACTCTTCAGTAGAATAGTATCCTAAAAGAAAAAATTCAATTAGCTTACAAGTCTGAAAGTATGACTAAGCTACTGAACTTGAAAATTTGTTGCCTTTATAGCAACATGCATCTCTGATACCTCTGTGTGTGGAAAACTCTTCCAGTTAGCATTGGAGATTTGACCAGATCAGAATTTTCTTTGATTTATGACTCTGTTTTATTTTCCCATTTTGTTTTAGTGGTTACCGGTTAAAAAACCCCACCATGTATGTATAATGGATTTACATGCAAATGAATAAATCAATCTTGTCTCACAAAAAAAAAAAAAGGTAAATTTGCTTGGAAAATCCTGCTATCTTGGCAGTAAAACTGATCCCAATTTTTAAGGGAGTTTGCCTAGAAAGCATTGAATATGCTTCATAAGCAGAAATCAAAAGTGTGAAGGGTAATAAAAAAGAATCTGAAAGTAGGTTTCCAGGTCCATGTTTAGACTCTTAACTAAGTGACCTGATTTTTCAAAGGTGCTGAGCAGCCAGCCGTGCCTGTGAATTCTGCCGGAGCTCTCAACGGCTCAGCGCTTCCAGAAGCAGACCTGTTACTCGGGATCAGCAGGGCGAAATTTTTGACAGCTTTTTCTGTACGCCTTAAAGTTGGTCAATTTGTGAAGTTGTGTGCCTAAAGTAGTGTTCTAGGACATCTCCATTTTGCCTCATGTCACCTTCCTTGTTTCGGTTTTGGCAGAGGACAGGCTGGCTTACGTGGTGAGGTCACTGAGGGACCTGAGATCCTGGCTGGCAGCCTTGTTGCGCTCCTGCTTGGCTGCAAACTGACTCTATTTTATGTTGCAAAGTTCAGTGAGTATTTATAAAACACAAACCGTGGTTCTGCTGCAGGTTTGGCAGATCCTGTTCTTAGCCAGCAGGTTTTTAGTAGCCTTTCACCTCTTTTTAGATTAAAATGGTCCATCTCTGGAAATACTGACAGATGTCTTTTTGTATCAAAAACCAGAAACAATATTTAAACATGAGTCCGAGCTTGGACAGCAGAGTGTTTTGTTGATTTATCCTGCTGCATATTTTCACTACATGTATTTCTCTTTCGCCTGTTATTGCAGTTTTATTATCTGAAGTATAGGTTGTTTTCTGTGGGTTTGCAGCTTATTGAACAAAAATTGGTCGTATTAGTACATAGTTTAACTCTGATGCTCCTTGAGACAATATGTTAATGGACAGATCATCAGCTGGCATAGTCACAATAATTCCTTTTTTTTTAATGGAACTATACTAATTTCTGGATCCATGTCTTCCACTTACGTGCTAGTCCATTGTTGCTTTCTTTTTCTTCATGTATGTTGCTACAAAATACTAGGCACAATATTTTATCTGAGTGGTTTTTTTCAGATATTAGCTGTAAACTGCATATATTCATAAACTGTAGAGGCAAACCTCTCCCTTGTTTTTTTCCTTAGTATTTTAGTAATATACAACTACCTCTGGTGATGTTGCAACCAAAGTCACAGTGAATCTGCTTTTCTTCTCAACAGCTTTTCCAATTATGTGTTCCCGTTGAGCTAATTTGTATGTGAAATAAACAAAACAGCAATGTTATGTACAAGAATTTGTTGTTATTGCTTAATTTTATTTGGTTTGCATTCTGTGACTTGGGAACCAGTGATCTAAGCTGCAGCATGAAAATTCAGAAGTGTTTCTGCTTTTATTTTTGCAAATTATGGCAGTAATATAAAGCTAGTGAAATTCATGCTGTAGCGTATCAGAGCACAGAAACTTGGTAATACTATGTCACTGTCTTATCTTCTGATAGGATAAAATTATAATCTGAAATTTTCATGTAGTGGTTTATGTGTGTTGTGTAACACTTACTAGGATGTTGTGAGGGAAAGCTGGATGCAGTTAAAGCTTTTGTAAGTCAGTGACATTACCTGGAGATTACACAGTTTTCCAGAGTCTTATTCTATTTCAGAAAATGATGTTTGATTAAGAGGTTATTTTCCTTTTTTTTTACTGGGTAAAGTAAAAATTGTGGTTTCTGTTTTAGAATTAGAAGTTTTTCTTATGAGGTGCAAATGGGATTGCTACAAAAAACAAAGAAGTACAAGCTGTTATTTTAATTATAAAGTATTACGAGAAAAATGTTATTTTTTACAAGTCAGCTTTTGTTATCAGTGTTACACCTTTGTTGGCAGTTATGAACTACTGGGTGGGTTTTTTTCTGGTTTTGTCTGAAGGATGCAGTTTTGTAGCTAAGCCAATCTGAAATATCTGATTGCAGGATCGAAAGTTATTTGTAAAGACCCATACAAATAGTATATAAAGTTGTGGGAACAGTAGAAGCTCAGGCAAAATCCAGTGGATAGGAAAAGCAGAAGCAATAAAAGTGAAGAGTGGAATGCAACAGCAAAGGCTGAAGGACCCAGGCACCTCATGGACAATGCTGGTTTTTGGGATGCAAGCAAAATTGGTGAAAGCGGTTTTACATTATTCCTTGCATGTCATTCTGACTAGTCCTTCCTAGGCTGATGCAGCAGCCAGCAATTATTTTTCCCAAAACGCACCTCTGCTTTCTTTCAAATGGAACTCTCTCAATGCAGTCTCCATCTGGGCGTACAAACGACTGTAATTCGCCAGTTGCCTGCACGCACAGTGCTAGGCAGAGCGCCGAGCAGGGATGGAGCGGGGATACCCATGCTGGATGAGCAGAGCAGAGCAGGCATCAGGGCTGAGACCTGGCTGCCTTCCGTGTCGGGGAGCTCAGGTCCGAGCACGTTTGGCAGTGCTTCTGTGCACGACAGGCAGCTGGAGCCAGGAGGCCATGTAGGTAAGATCTCGAACTGGATGTTTCTAATGTGTCTTCCAGGCAAGGGCTTATTTTGAACTCTGAGTCCAGCAAACATTAGGCCAAGACCTTTCTAATTCAGCAGCTTCAGGGGAGCTGTAGTGAGCAAAAGAGAGCCCCATCTGTGGTGATTACTCATGGGCAGGCAGACAGGTTCTGTGTCTGGACTCTTGGCTGAGGCTGGTAGATTATTCCACTCCCTGTAGCCAGAGGCAGCCCACTTGGCAGGTTCTTCTGGTAACCTTTCCAACAGCCTCTTTTATCCACAACTACCAAGCTGCTGAGGACTGGAGCTGCCCAGTCATAACCAGGCACCAGCCAGACTGTGTCTGCCCGTGTCGGGCTGGCGAGGAGGAGGAGGAGGAGGGGTTGCCGTCCCTCCACGCCCGCCTGCACCTGGCCTTGGCTGTGCTGCCTCTTCCCAGGATGCTGGCAGGGTGCCTCAGCCGCTGCCCGAGAGGAGGGTGCAGAAGGGCTTCTCCTTCTCCCGCATGCAGCCACGGGCCTGGCTGCGCCAGCCTGGGTGCAGAAGACGAAGGAGAGAAATGCAAGTTGCTCACCAGTGTTAAAATTAGCGCGTTGATGCGATTGTGGTAACTCCTTGATGGCCTTGTGTTACATCCACAAGCAATTCTGCGCTGCTTTTTCTGTGGGGAACAGCTGCGGATATTTTGTGCTTGAATATCTGAGAAGTTTAAAATGTAATTGGAAATTGATGCATAGGATACATACATAGTTAGCACAAATATATTTTTTGAACTCTATTATGGATGGTCTGAGGAGTGAAGACTGAACTATGAGCCACATTGAATACTTTCCAGAAATTACAGAAAGTTTGATTTGTTTTTGATTTTCTTGATTTGAGTAGAAGGAATACAGAACCATAAAAGTGGTAAATAACTGTGGCAGCAATCAGCAACCTCTGATTAAATCTACTAATGGCAAGAAAGTTTTCCCTTTGACTCAAAAGCAGTTGGTGGGATATATCTTTTATGTTTATTGCAATATTAAAATATGCGTATATGTCTTTAAGAGGTACCATTATACTCTAGCTTCATGTGTTTCTGTCGGTAATCAACCAGTCACAATTTTCTTCAGTAACTTCTGAGTTTTAAACGATTACTGGAATTTTGTCGTTTAAATTGTAGTGAACATTCCTAATTCTTTCAAGCTCCCTACAACCTTTTAGCTCCAGCAAAAGTTAACTCTGTGATAGAAAGTCAGTTCCTTTTTCATAGCAATTCACTCTTTGCTAATTCTATGCTTTGGGGTGGTAACTGTACCATCAAAAATACTGCTAGGTTCTGAGCTTTGAGAGGTACTGTGAAGAATATGAAGGTTTCTGTAGTCGTGCTTTAATTTTTGTATTTTTCCTTCATTCAGTAAGAATAAATGTCTTTTTTTTTTTCTATAAAGGAGACAGGAAAAGAGCCTATTGTATTGAATACATCATACTTCAGTGAAATACTATTGTTTATGTGTGCCACTCCCCTCTAGTGAATAGAAGTGGAATTGCTCCATCTCATGCCGTGTCACTGACCCCCAGCTGCAACCGAATTATGGAAATTTTCTTCAACTTTCAATGACAGAGGATTATCTTTTTTGGACTTGAACAATGTGAACTTTTTTCTGCTTTTTCTATTAAGGACAAACCAGACCTTCATTGCACAGCAGGCAAAGTTTGCTAAATTCAGTCCTTTGCACACTCGTAATGCCCAAGTAAATACAAAATTAACTTGAACAACAGCAAAACTCTATTAGTTATTACTGCTGTGTCTGTATATCACTAGGTTGGAGTAATAGTTTCATACTTCTTGCCCCAGTTTACATACATGCAGCATTTATTTTAACAATGTTTACTTTTTTCTTGATTGTTGAATATATATTTACTTAGTAATTTTAAAATTTCCATGATAGGTTGATAGTTGCTTTATTAAACTTTAAAGTAATCGATGCCAATGCTAGAGTCTCAGATAGGTGTGCAGGCCAAGATAAAAATATCAATCCATTTATTTTCAATGGATATTTTTGTTGAACAGGTCAATATTCTAATATAAAACAAAGGAAGCCAGTGTTATAAAAATGGTGTGTACAGGATAAATACTCTGTCACATGTCAATTAACAAGCTATCAAGTGTGGGATTTCTCTGGCCAAAGGCCAGTTGCATAGCTCAGTAGTGACCCTAGTCTGTCCTTGTCACCCATGGAGAGAATTACATGCATTTAGGTCTCCATTCATCTCCTAACATACACAGCTAAAATATGCTTATGCTCAGAAGCTGATGGTTTCTGTTGACTGCACATCACAGACATCTCAAGCTAGCATGAAGTGAATCCTGTATGTGGTGGTCTAAAAAGATTTATTTGTGTCTGCTTCTTTGCTCTTTCTTTGTGCCATTCATTGGCATAATAAATGTTTCATTGATTGGTGTTACTGGTGAAAACAACTTCTGCTTTCATACTGACAAGCAGAGTTAGTCCATTAGAATCGCACAGGCTGTGAAGGTCTCATTCTTAGCAAAGTAAGTAGCCTTAAGAAGTCATGTAAGATGTAGAAGTAGCGAACCCTAGATCAACATAAAATTTGATGTGAGGCAACTGTATGCTGAAATATGTTTAACAGGGAAAAAAAAAAAGAATAGGGATCCAAAGTTGTTCTCAGTCATACCTAAGAAATGCAGAGGTATGTCTGAGAGTGGAATTTGCTCTGTAAAACTCAATATGTCTGTATGTCATACTCACACATTAAAGCTGACAGTAGGCATTCGTTATCTGAAGCCTAAAGAATAGGAAGTGTGAATGTAGCTGAGAGGCCAAGTGTAACTCATTTCCTTCTTTCCTTTTGGGATTATTCTGCGTCTCACATCCTTTGCTTTTCTGAGAACCAAAGCTGCAGTTCACCCTTCTTCTTAAAGGATGGCAGATCTTGTTTGTGAAGGCTAAAAGCACTTAACTAAAAGAAGTGTGAAAAAATATGAGGCCAAATCCTGTGGCATCTAGTTAGGCAAAACTCACACTATGATTTGTGGACTCTAGCTTTTTTTTTATTTACGGGCTGTGCTGTACATCACTGCAGCTCTATTTTCTTCCTTTGTAACAAGAGGATAAAGTCCTGTTTGTTATTGCATAACACTTTGAGAACTGTGGTTGAGAAGCGCTGTTACAGAATTGTTAATAAAAATGATCTCTTCTCTTTTCCAGAGAGATCAGTGCTTGCCCAGCCGACATTCATTTTTGAAAAGAAGGACCGTCCCTTGAAGGTAAAAGGCTTCCCTATACACTCCCCTTAATTGATATAAAATGCCGAGAAATGAGGATTCTATAGGCAATGATCCTAGCAGTAATAAAAGATTTTAGCCCAGGTTAAGACTTCTAATAAATGGTCTTAAAATAGGACAAGGAAAGGTAGAAACTAGAAACAAGATTGCTTTCAATGCATATATGCTGGATTGCTATACTTTATGTCCTGGTCTAGAAAATGGCTGTTCTATTCTCCTTGACTTTTCCTTGCTTATATTTTTTTTCCAGCGGCCTGCAGAAGACCCAGTTTGCAAAGCTGAAAATGGTAATAACCACCTCACTGAAACAGTATAATAATACACTGGGTTATTCATAGGTCTAACTGTTGCCTGTGAAAATAGTGTTTGTACTTTTATATGAGCAGGGACAAATCCCTGTCGGTAGACTGAGATTGTGTGGGTTGTAGAGCCACCTACTATGTCCCTGTCTTACCTCAAGAGTTCTTCCCCCTTACCTCTTGTATTTACCAGAAAGCCAAACTCCAGAACCCTTGAAAAGTGGCCAAGTATGTTCATCAGCTGTAGGAGCTCCTAGCTGCACTTTTCTATTTGTTTAGGCTATGTTACAATGTAACTGCTCATTCTTAATGTCTTCTGAGCCTGTGGGCTCTGAACTGATTCTAAGTGCTTCATTTAGGTTTCCTGAACTTAGCAGAAATAAAGATGACTCCCCGGGGCTTTGTGCCAGGTGTTGACGGAGATTGCAAAGCCCTTGTGCTTTTAGGTACTACCTTAAAGCTGTTCCTGTAAGTCATTCCTAGAATTTATCATGTTCAGGTTTGAATTCCGTATCATAACAACGTGCTGAAATCTCCTGCCAGTCTGTTGCTGCAGAACATTATGTTTACTTATCTCTAGATTTCATTAGTTGCTCCAGAAAGCGTGCAAGATCGTCATCTTTTACTTTGCAGAAGTCTGACTCTCAGTCTAACACAGGTATGATGTTTAGCTCCAGTCATCTTGTAATTACTATAGTTCTGTATTCTCATCTGGTAAAGAAAAGAAGGAATTATCCTGTCTAAGAAAGGTTTTTGCACTGTAGAAATGCTGCAAGTTACGAAAACTTAAACACTGATATAAAATTGCTTGTAATTTCCAATAAATCCCTTTTTACATAAAAATATATTGATTTTTCATACTTGCATAATATTACATAAAGCAGTTAAATAGCTGTATATTTCATATTGTTTCCTTGAATTGCTCACACAGTCAAGGGAGGAGGAGGAGAGCTGGCAAGGCATGAGATTCCTTGGTTTGTGGAAGGAATCAGTATTCCCTGGGCAATCCCTGAAAATGTAAAGCGGTTTCCAGAAGGGCCCCAGCCAAGAGCTGACCTGGAAGGCCCTCTAAGGACTGTGTATTACTTCCATGGAAAATGCACACAAGTTGCTGAGGCTACTGTGCAGAAGGACTGATCTGTTTTTTACAGTGTTTATTTAACATATGCATGAGACCAGAAAGTTATTTCTGAATTCAGGCATTAGTATGTGTACGCTATACTTTGTTTTATCGCGTCCTGTGACACACCTGAATGTAGCTAAGAGCAGTTAAGATAAGCCAAGTTTGGTTTACTCTGGAAATTACGCTGAGATCATAGACAGAAAATCATAGATATGGTAGAAATTTTAGGGTATGCCTATACCAAAATATGAAGTAGGGTGCAGGAGGAAGCTTGGGTGTTTGACCTCTTGATTGTCCACCCTGCTTAACTGACAGCTTACTCCCTGGTCCTGTTTTGATCCTCTCCAGCTGGCAGTTTTCAAGGCAGAACTGTTACGGAGCAGAGTAGCCATAAGCAGCGTGCCTGGGCCAGGTTGTGCTGCTTGGTCTTAGAGACCTCTCTGATACAGCAATATAGGCATAACCTAACAGTCTACTTTGGAAAGCTGGCAGTTAGCAGATTATAATGTACTGTACTGCCAATGAAGGCATGACATCAAATTGGATAGCTTTAAAAGTAATCTTTGTTTTTTCTCCAAACAAATGATAATTTCAGTCTCTTCTCCTTTCAGATACAGCTCTCGCTCAGAAGAGAGGGAGATCATCTTCCTTTACCATCCTTCCTACCTTCCCTCCCTCCCAGCCAGGTAATTAAAAAAAAAATTAAAACAACAAAAGGAATAAATATTTATGTAGAAAAGCAAGCATTAGCTAAAATAAAGAGGTATACAGACATGCTTTTTCTGCAGGACAGAGATGGAGTGCATTGGACTAGGCTGGTATTTGGACAGGAGGAAGGAATGTTTTAGAAGGAGGACTGGCAGTTCGATAGAAGAAATGTTTTTTACATTTATTGTTCAGGAATCCTGCAGTGCTGAGGAGGAATCTTTAAATAATTTGCAAATAGGTATTTACACAGTGTGGTACACATTATACTTGAAAAAAAACGTAACGGAGTTCAAGTAATGACATAAATTAGTTTGCTGGCAATTTAATGGTGATGGTTCCTGTAGGAATATAGTTTTCTATTGTCAGAGCCTGTCTTCCACTTAACCAGTGACCCTTGGAGTATTCTCCCACTTACCACTATTGGGAACAATGGAGTGGTCTTAAATCCTAGTCTATGTCTCTTACCAGAGACAGGTCCTTGACAGACATTGGCATAAAGGATTTCTAAACAATCTTAAGAAGACACAACATTGTTATAGGAACAAATCACACTGTTTCTGCAATCAAAAAGTAGTGATTGTGTGTAGACTATCAGTTGTATCATTTTGCAGGATGTGGTTATGTGGTTGCCATCACTTTCTGGCTGGTGTTTGGTATCTTTATTAAAACAGTGAAAGCATCAGTAGTGCACTGCCATCATTATAGTGAGTTATGAAAGCCTTTTTACCAGAACAGGGCAGGGCATGTGTATTTATTCCCATGTTCTTGGGCCTCATTTGGTCATCTTAAAAATGCCGAAGACTGGACAAGATAGCATTGCCATGTAAATAGCTTTTGCAAACCAGCAGCACCTGGTTTTCAAAGCTGAAGAAGGATTTTATGAGTTTAAAACAACTGTTAATGTGCAAAAGACTTCTGTCTCTGACATAGCCAGGAAACCAGTGGTGCTTTCTGTGTCTACATCTACACACCCGTAAAAGAGAGACAGTAGCAGTTATCTCAGAGATCTTGTTTAGATGGATAGGTTTGAATATTCTCAGGTACTACTGAAATAGGGAGGGATTACAGAAACATGAATTAGTAATTGGAATTTATTATTACTCATTATTAAAGTTTAAATTCCATGTTCTGTAGTAAAGAAGAATAACATATTCATGACCTCAGCTCTTCTTCAAAGAAACCGTGATTTGATCAAAAGTACAAACCAAGGTAACTGTCGTTGCAGTATTTGTTCACTGTAGTTCCACAAAGACCTTCTTAATACATACAGAAGACATAAAAATGACAACTCTTCTCTATGCTGCGTGATAGGCTAAGTATCGTTATGAGGTTTGTAAGTTACTTGTTTGGCAGTGTAAATATCCTGTCAGCTCTGCACCTCTGCTCTGACTATGTAATTCCTGAGTGGACTGAATATAACCTTGAATAGAGGAATTCCACATTTCTAACTGAAGAAGTCAGCTCCTGGAGAAGGCAATGAAGAACGCTCTTGGTGTCTGCAGGTGCAGGATGAAATTTGAAATACCAGAAGACAGATCTAGCCCAAAGCAGCAAATATAAATATAAATATAAATATATATTTAAGTACACAAACACAAATATATTTCATAAATAGCTGTATTTTTTCAAATAGCACATTAGCTTTTCATTCTGATGGGATGACACAGGTTGGTGTCACTGTGGAGTTGTGTATTTTAGAAGGGATTATAATTTTTCAGAATAGGTAGCAAGTAAACAACAACAAATATTAAATAAGTATTATTTGAAGCTTTCAGTTAAAAAGGCAAGACATAGTTATGAATTAGATGTGAAGAAAAAGTCTCTGTTTAAACATTTTGTCTTTGTATTTTGCAAGGGTGCTTGTCACAAAGTCAATTGCGGAATGTCATTAGACCTGCCATTTTACAACCCCCACAAGCCCTGACCTGCCCTGAAAATCCTGTAGTATCTCTGGTAGCTAAGAAAGAAGCACGTGTTCAGGTAAAAAGAAAAGTAATTTTACTGGCTAATATATGTTTTCAGCTCAAATTAAAAAAGAAAAAAGTGCTGTTTTAAAGCAGTTAATTATACCACTGCATAATTTTCAAGAAAGTTCCCATCTCAGTTTCAGTGGAATCGATGGATCACTGACATGGAGTGAACTGTTAAACTCGTGCTGTGTTCGAAAAAACATCTCTTCTCTGCAGAATGTCTCAATTTTCAGATATCAGGGTTCTGTGGGCAAATCAGCTTTAGGGGTCTTTTGGATTTTGCTTATTTAGAAAGTAACATTTTAGCATTTTGATTAAGGGCACTGGCCTAGTACGCAGCTGGAGGAAGCTCTGCCAGCTACCACCTATATACCATATATATATATATGTATACACGCACCC
>Ga0065711_1045600_pt1 | contig 13368 bp, 23 predicted proteins | sample Hoacrofraction12_FD_59098 | JGI IMG/M metagenome (GOLD analysis project Ga0065711, IMG submission 59098) | Hoatzin crop microbial communities from Cojedes, Venezuela - Epithelial fraction 12 v2 (version 2) | ecosystem: Host-associated > Birds > Digestive system > Esophagus > Crop | place...
CCTAGCCTTCCTTTTGCTGCTGATGTAGTTGAAGAAGCCCTTCTTGTTGTTTTTGACATCCCTTGCCAGCTTCAATTCCAGGTGGGCCTTGGCCTTCCTCATGGCATCCCTGCACGCTCTGACCACATTCCTGTATTCTTCCCAAGTGGCCTGCCCCTCTTTCCACATTCCATGGACAAAGGCAGGATGCTGTTGTCCTTCTTGGCCACCTGGGCACACTGCTGGCTCGCGTTCAGCCGGCTGTCGACCAACACCCCAAGGTCTTTTCTGCTGGGCAGCTTTCCAGCCACTCTTCCCCAGGACTGTAGCGTTGCATGGGGCTGTTGTGCCCGAAGTGCAGGACCCAGCACTTGGCCTTGTTGAACCTCATACACTTGGCTTCCACCCATCAATCCAGTGTGTCCAGATCCCTCTGCAGAGCCTTGCTACCCTCGAGCAGATTGACACTGCCACCCAACTTGGTGTCATCTGCAACTGACTGAGGGAGCACTCAATCCCCTCATCCAGATCATTGATGAAGATGTTAAACAAGACTGGCCCCAAAACCAAGCCCTGGGGAACACCACTTGTGACCGGCCGCCAGCTGGATTTAACTGTCCTGTGCCTGCAGCAGCCAGCCTTGCACCCTGAGGTCCGTCCTACCCCGGGGAGCGGCTTGGGGCTGGGCCGGGCAGTCCCACTGGCAAAGCTCCCTCGTAAAACAAGGTGCTGATATTTTTTAAGGTGGACAAGCAGCATGTTCTTAACCCTCCTCTTGCATTCTTAGAAACAGCTTGTTGGAACATCTCGAACATATTCAGTCTAGAGCAGGTATCTGTCAAGGAAAACAGTCCAAACGCTTGGTTTGACGAGGTTACAGACAACTGTAAGGAAGGTTCCAGATGGATGGTGTCGACTCACAGTCGCTATGATGGACAGTACTTGCAGAGCCAGTAATTAAGGGTACATTGTCCATGGACTGCCTGGTGACATCCCCATGTGTGTCCAGCCTGGCTGCTGGAGCAGCAGCATGCACAGGAGTGGTGGGAACGGGGCTGAAGTGAGCGTGGAGGGAGGTGTGACGGGGCTGGGCATGGGCGGTGGAACCTGGCTTCCTCGCGCCTAATTGTTCAGCCTGTTGGCTAATTTCTGTCTTATTTTACAGAGAGAAATTTCAAAAATAATTACATTTCTACAAATTTAATAAATGCAGATCCTGAGGAAACAGAAGACCCAGCTTTGAAATTTTGCCTTTAATAACCTAGAATGCGCGAGCTGATTTTGAGAGTCATTGTGGCAAATTGCCTGCCACTGTCCAGGTACCTGGCTGGGGTGAGAAGGACAAGTTATAGGTGCCTGCAGAGATGGTCAACGATGAAGTCAATCAGTTAGCAATCCAGCCAGCAAGCACAAGCACCGTAGGAAGGAAGACATCCCACGCTTGCAGAATTCCTTGTTTCGCACTTGCTTTTTCGTTCTTGATTCATGTTGATGAAATAGCTTTTTTTCTGACATCTGTATTGTTCTGTCGTCCACAGGTCTCAAAGATCCTGGCTCAAACACTTGGGTGAAGGTTTTAAGTTCCTTGGACTATAAATATTCTTCTGAGCCTCAGGCAATTCCCTGCAGCATAACCTGGAGGAGAAACACGCCAAACACTCTGTCCCCTCCAGTGAGTCCTTCTCATCTCTGTGCGTGTCAGCTGGCAGCTGATGTGCTGTGGGGAGAAAGCCTTGTCTTACCTCTCTAGGCTGGGCATCAGAGTCCTCAGCCTCAGAAATGCCCATTACTGGTGATCAGTTAGCCTGGGGAACGGAGCTGGATCTGATTCTCACACAGACTATTCCAAAGCCAATGTCTTTTAAGCATCTATATCTCACTGGTTTAGGCAGGTGGGCACCTAGGGGGAGCCCAGGGAACCTGTAGTAAGCAAGAATGAGATCACTACACGTTGTTTATACAGAGGTTTCGCTTGGGCACTCAGCAGTCTTTCCAGCGCACATGCTGTGCATGGCATGCTGCAGCTGGGAGAGGCTGGGCAAATTTTCTGCAGGGCCCCTTGTTAGGAAAGCCCAGTGATTGCTTCTTGAACCCCCTCACTGGGAACCTGAAATGGCACGTACCTTCTAGGACCACATATGGTTCCCATTTTGGTTTGGTTTTGGAAGGTTCCGTGTCAAACGGTATCCGCGTGGCAGCGGAGGCTGAGGTAGGCTGTTCTCGTGCTCACCCCCACTACAGGAATTTCAGGCAGAGGCAGAACTCTGTTTCTGCTGTTGCTGGATAAAACATTGCTGATGCTGTGGTCATATAATAGACTACAGATTATGTAGGTTCAGATAGCGTGGCCATCTAACAGTGAGCGCAGTGCAGACAAAGCCATTTTGTGTCCTTTTGTCTTGGTTAGCAACTTCTGCAGTTGTCACTGCTTTCCTTGCCAGGCTATTTTTGCTCTTTCAGTGACCTGCTTGCTCGGAGAGGGTTTTTACCTTGCAGTTCAGCTTTGGCCTTTCCCCAGCGTAGTATGGACGTAGCTGTGCAGGTGATTGTGCTTCTTACAGTGTGGGCTCTGCACAGGTGGAGACTTGCTGTCTATTTTCATGCTGGACCTCTGCTTGTGTTGGAGATGATTTCATTTTCTTCAGGATGGCCCCATGGCGAAGGCTGAAGAGGAGAAAGAGGTGTTGGTAGAGCTAGAAGGTTTTCATAAGTGCCTCTTTTCCTTAAGCCAGGTGATACGGATCTCTGAGCCAGACCTACACAAAGTGCTCTACAGCAGTCGCTGAACACGGGAGGGGAGGGAGGGCTCATTCAAAGCTGTCCTTGCTCCACCCTGAAACAAAGCTGCGTTACAGAGGGCAGTGGTTTGAAAGGAGAGAACTTGTGGGAGAAGCCCTATCTGACTACAGCAGGAGGTCTTTAGGGATGGTACGCAGGCGCCTGCTGTTAACCCCAGCACAGGGTGCTGCTTTCCTCAGAGGGGAGCCGGGCAGGCCTGACTTGCCTTTCCTTGCTGCTCTGGCTGAATTGCCCTTCTGTTCCCAGCACTGTGTGCTGCTCACCAAGTACGGAGAGCTGTTCAGTGCCTGGAGCCCTGTTCTTGTCCCCTGAATGTCCCATTCGTGTGCTGCTCCCAGCGCCAGGGTCCTTCCTGTCCATGTCTGTGCATGGCAGAGGGATCCGTGGTGATGGTGTGATCACTTCCAGAGTTCCCCACATAGATGCAGCGACAGTAGCTCGGTCCATCCTGTCCTGTCTGGAGTTTTTCTCAGGGAGAGCTCTTGTGTCACCACCTCCTGGGCTCTTTCTCGCTTAAGCCTGTGAGGATAAATTTTACCCAGAGTGCTATGTTTAAAAAAAAGTCATCCATGGCCTGTTGAGTTCTGCCACCAGAGGAACCGTGTGGCTCTCACCATGGTTTTGGGTCTCCCCTTCTCTCCCCCGCAGGGGAGCTGCTGCCAGCCGGCGGGCAGGTGGCCTGGAGCAAACTCGACACCTTCGTCTCCAGCTTCAAGTCAGATTGGGAGGTAGCATGTGTGGGTTGGTTAAGCCTGGCCTTTTCCTCTTGATCAGACAGCAGCCCTGAGGTGTGAATATGTAGAGCTTGTGTGTGAGTGGTGTTTCTTGCTTGTAGGTGTAACCAGGAGCAGCACAGGCAGCAGGCACCGAGCCCTGGAAAGCAGAATCCCAGCTTCCAGCCTGGCCCAGAGCTGGCTGTGGCTCAGGAAGAGATACTGGAGGTAAAACTTCTTACAGTGCTTGAAGTTTTGTGTTGCTTGGAGTTGAGCTGTGCAGAGCAGGCTCCCGCTGGTGAGCTCTTGTGTGTAAGGAATGCTTTGCCAGGGGAGGTGGTGGCTGGCTTGGGTCAGGTTGCATCCGTGTGCGTCCTCCTTCACCCTGGCTGGCAATGGGATTGCAGAGGCGCTGCAGACTTCAAGGCACAGTTTGGAGCCTCCTTTTCTTAAAGACCCTGGTTCAGAGCTGATCCAGCCTCCCTCCCCAACCCCACCAAGAACTGCCCGGCCAGCTGTGAAAGGAGCTGTTGGTTCTCGCTTGGGTCTGTGCCTTGCAGAGCCTGTGTCTCACAGCAGAGCAGCAATGCTCCTCGTGATGCCGCAGCCATCATAAACTAGGTCACACACCACCTAAACCCTTGCTTTATATCGCTTGAGCTAAATTCCTGCCCTGCTTGAGTAACCCCCAAAGAGGGTTATGACTCTCTGCCTTACTGGGAGCTAAGAAGGATGAGCAGGCTTTCCTGCGGCGCTGTGTAAACAGAGCTAATGCAGGCAGCCTCCTCCCCTTCGAGCCCCAGCCGAGGGATGTGTCCTACCCATGCGCTTCCCTTATTGCTCTCGCCGGGTGCCTCGGGCGGCCAGGGCTGGCACCCTGTGCTGTTCCTAGGCACGTGGCAGGAATTGGGCCAGCGTGTCTCTGCGCTGACGAATGCAATAGCAAAACGCCCGTACAAGTGAGTCGTGTGGCTGGACTCGGTCACGTCCCAAGCCCAGAGCTTTGGGAAACCTCAGTGGAAGTTTCAGGAATGTTTCCCTATGGCTGCCAGCCTGTCCTTGATGCCATCAGCGTAAGGGCCCAGACTAGATGTGGCTCAAGATCATTTTCAGTCTCTGTGCCCACGAAAACCCTCTGTTCTTGTGGTGAATGTAGTGGTGATTCAGTGCTGGGAAAGGAGGGAGAATGATGGCCTTAGGAAAACCTTTTCACCAAGATGTTCGGGAGCTTTCCAGGGAAGGAAAGAAAATTGTGAGAGGAAAAAAACATCTGGGCAGACAGAGGTTTTAGAAGGAAGCCCACTGCTTCATGCTAGGGGAAAGCTGCAGCATCTGGGGTCTGCAGGCCTGTGCTCAGTGCACGCATTGGTCCCAGGTCTTACTCTCCGCAGTCTGTCTTTCCGCAGGAGGCAGCTGGAGTTGCAGGAGTTGCCTTTCTGCACTGCTGGGGCCTGGACCAGCGGGGTACGAGTGGAGAAGGATGGTACAGGGCTCTGGCAGTTGTGGAAGAGACAAATCCAGTGGTTTAACAGTCAGCCCTGCAACAGCAGCAGCTATAGTGGAAGCATATCCCTCCCCAAGCCTCCTGTTACAGGTAAGCCCTCACACCCCTCTGTGTCCTGTTAAAAGCCTGGAGGATGAAGGCAGGGAGGGCTGCCATGTGCCTCCTCGCTTAAAGGTCTTTGTTGATGCAGCAAACAATCCCTGAGTGTGAAAATGGCTCTCCAGAGAGGCAAGGCTTGTCTCCAGATGGCCATTTGACTTGAACCATAGCTTTGCTTCAGCAGCATCTCCTTACCCATCCTGTTAGCCCTTCCAGGCCTCTCCCTGCCTTGGTCTCACCTCCCAGGACCCCCTGAAAGCATCTCTGCATTTTTGCTTGGTGATGCATTTGGTTGCCCACCCCAGCCAGTGCAGCTGAGGGCCTGTTGGATGCATCCCACCACCCTTGTCCAACATGGTCTGTCCGTCAGCTTTGCTTGTTTATACTTGAAATGGGTGATATCTCAGGTGGCTGCCGCTACAGTCCAACAGCTCCACATCACCCTCAAGTAGAAAACATGTGTCACCCCTACGAGTTGTGAGGGATTTCCACAGGACACTCGAGCTCTGTCACCCTGCTTGCTGTCACCAGTGGCACACCTCACACCTTCCTTGCTCTTCTGTTGTATGATCTTGATTCACCTCACTAAATTCTCCCTCTTCCTACTCCCCTTAGCCTTCTGTTGCTTCCTGAGCTAGACTGGCTCAGCGAGGTGCTGGGGGAGCAGAATTAGACTAGAATGCCATCTAACCCTTCTGACAGCAGCTTAGCCAATTTATGAAGACACATTTTTATCAGCAAGTGCTTCTTTTTGTGAGCATTAATCACATAAGCTCTTTCCATTAGATCAGAAACTGTGAGAGAACTTTTTAAAAAAAGGTCTCATGTAGTCATGAGTCTCCTCTCCTTTTTCTTCCCCTGGAGCTTTGATCTCTGTCCCTAGCACAGCCTCTTCAGAAGAAGTGGCTTTACAGCTCTCTCCTTGTATGTTGGAGGGGCAACACACAACTCTGAGTGTGAGATCTGTTTACAAGCGATAGATCTTGTTTCTTCTGAGCTTCATCCCCTGATCGTGGTATGTTTGGATCAAGGCTCAGTCATGGATCCTCACTGTAATGATGGGATTGAGCCTTGCAGGAGAGATTGGAGTCTTCTCTTAGAGCATCTGTGCTAACTGCTTCCTTCTCTAATGTGCTCAATGGCCTATGAAGAATGCAGCACAGAAGATGAAAAACGACTCCTGCTGAGCGACATCCCGGTGAAACCAGACGTCAGCAGGAAAGACTGCCGTGTTGGGACAGACATAGCCCGCCACATCTACCTCTTTGTGGTATCCACCGCTCCTGACCTTGTCCTGGACCCGAGCACACAGGGGGACCGTGGACCGTGCCAGTCAGCCTCCCTGTTTTCTCTGCCAAGGCTCAGCAGGGGCTGAGCTGCTGCTGGCACGGCAGGGCTGCTGGGAGCCCGGCCAGGGGTAGCAGACGATCCTGTTGCAGAACAATGACTAGCACATCAATAAATGTCTTGTTACAGATGCTTTCTTCAGCCTTGAGGCTTTCCATTCCTCTTTTAGCTGCCCCAGCTTTCCATGCCCCTGTCTGGAGAGCAGGGTGTCTCTTACAAGAGCTAAGGAGTGGCTGGCGCAGGGGCTGGATGTGGAAGTGTTTGTGAGCTGTCCCTGAGCAGCACAGGATCTGCTCCTCTGCTGATGTTGCAGATACAACAGGAGGAAGCGGAGATGCCAAACACAGCCACTGAGGTGGGCTGCGGCTGGGTCAGCCCTGGGATGGGTCCCCCGAGCCAGCCCATCCTGGCAGCCTGATGCAAGCCAGGCAGCGAGAGCTGCTTGAGCACCTGAGCCCTCCTCTTGCTGCGCAGTTTGTTCCCAGCCAGTGCTTGAGTCTTCATCTGCAAGGAGCAGCTAAAGCGCTTTCCCCTCCTCTTTCCTATCTAATATCCAGGGGTATCCCAAATGCAGAAGAGCCGGGTGGCTCTCCTGCCTGCCCTTTGCTGGCAGTGATACCAGGCCACTGCTGGGTGCGTTGCTGGCCCAGGCTGTAACCCAGCCTTTCCCCCAGCGTAACCAAGAAGCTTTGCCAAGGGCTGTTTGGGGCACAGAAGCTATGTTGATTCTCAGGCTCCGATATGGGGGTTTGGGGTTGTTTGTCCCAGCATGACCTGCCAGACGACAGGCATTATAAAACCCTGCAGCCTCCCTGCCTATGCGCAGCCACAGGCGTCCATCTGGCTCCGCTGAAGATCCACTCCAGTCAGACTGGTGTTTTAGTGGGAAGCACAGGAACCCTCCCCGGGGCGGAGACAAGGTAATCTCTGCTGCCTGTATCTCCTCTAGATCAGACAAACAAGTGCTGCATTTAAAACACCCCTCCAGGCTGGTAGCTGTGCTAGCATGGCTGTTTTTGACAACAGCCTTCAGATTCCTGCCTTCAAGGGGCTTAAGAAGGACCAAAGACAGTTTCTACTTTTATTGTTACAGTTTAATAGTCTTTGATACAGGAGAAGCAGCAGGAGCCAACATGCAAAGCAATCAAAGTCCTCGGGGCTTGACAAAGATCACCAACAGCTCAACTTGTATAAATAACTGCTCTTTCACAAGAGCGATGCAGATGCATCTCTAGGAGCCCTCCATGCTGCTGCTCGATCATGCCCCACAGTGCGACAAGTTCATCGCAGATACCAAACCAACACAAAACAGTTCAGAGGAGGGGGCTGGTCTTTGATTTTGTCTTTTGAGGAGGTCAGTTGTGTGACTGGAGTCTAGGATGCTTTGAAACCGGGAGGCCACCTTAAATCTTGCCTCTGCCGAGAGTCTGCAGAGCAGAGGGAGCCTTCAGGAAGAGGCGATGGCCTTGAGAGCAAGGCAGGAGATGAAGCTCCAAGAGGTGCCTGCAGCCTACCCGTTTCAGAGAGCTGGGACCTCTGTAAGCCCACGGGTTTTTTCAGTGCATCTGACAGATGTCTGGGCTAAAGATCTCCATCAGTGTCAGAGGCATCTTTGCAAACCAGTAGAAACAGAAGTGCCCATGAAGAAAGAGGTGCCTCAGGGCAGGCCAACCCTCGCAGGCGGTGGAACAAAACCCCACCAGACTCCCTCACAGCAGTTCGTCTGCAGAGACATTATGTCCTCCTGCACCTCTTCCTTTGGCAGGCCTCTGCGTCTGAGCCACAGGAGCTGTCTGAGTCGCTTCCAGATGAGGAAGAGGAGGAGGAAGGCTTTGATGTGCTACAGTTCATGCTCAGGACCCACCCTAGTTTGTTGTGCAGCACCTGCTTGAGTCCTGGTGGCAATGGCAGCACCTCCAGTGTGTCCACGTAGTCGGGCAGGAGCTGGCGCAGGCGGTAACAGCAGAGATACTGGAGGGAGGTGCAGCTGGCGCAGGAGCGGATCACTTTCATGCTGCTCTTGGCTGCCGTTGAGCACACCATGGGGTAAAACTTCTTGTTCTGCAGCTTCGTGGCTGCAACCCCTGCCAGGGGACAGCGTCAAGAAGGTTTCACATTAGTTTTCACGAGGTGATCTCACTCCCCCCAGCTTGCCTGAGCCTGTTCACTACAGAGCTGTTGGAAAACCCTTGGAAAACAGCCTCTGGAAATCCCAATCTGTTAAACAACACAGGTCACCTTCCTCCCACTCACTTGACACCTTGGGTCTTCCACTCTGCCAGTGTTTTCTCCGGCAGCCCCACTGCAGCCAGACTCTCAGTTCAGCCAGCACAGTACTGCTCCCCGCTGCTCCCCGTCCCTCTGCCTGCAGCCGCTGCGGCTGCCCTTGCTCTTACCTATGCACTTGCGGTTTTTGAAGAACGTGAGCGTCCCATGCCACGTGTCCAAATGCACCCCAATGATGGAGCCCTGGCCAAACCTCGAAGAGAAGTTGGTTTTGTCTCCCTTGTGATGCAGTAGTCCTCAAAACAAAAAAAATGCCATTCAGTGGAAAACCTGCACTCCAGAAATTCATCCCAACTCCTGCGCTGCGAGTTCCCACTGGTACAGCCTCGTCCAGTGCCTGAAAACTCCTCCTGCTGCCTGATCCCTGCCCTCCCACCTTAGAACGGGAGATCAAAGGCGGAAAGCTGAGGCTTTGCAATGCCAGAGCACAAGCGGCAGTGCAGGCACCCTGGGGGTTCACGCACCGGTTCTAAGGGGTCTGCAAAATGCAGGCAAGGCGAGATGCTCCGAGAGCTGAAAGCTGCCGGCAGCCGCCCCGGTTGTCATTAACAAAGGCACTCACAGGCCTGGTGGCCTTTTTGGCCTCAGTCCCATCCAGACTGCTTCATTCTCAACCCCTTAGGACAACACTTCTGTCCACTGCTGCCCTTCCAGCCCCCCTGCCCCCTGCCCCTGCCTGCGTTACCTGTGTAGGAGAGTCCCCAGCTGTCCTCGTCCTTGCCCAGCAAGCTGCAGAAGGTGTGGCGGTACTTGTCCAGATTCACATCTGACGTCCCGATTCCCACCATCTGGGACGCAAGGCCAGGGACAACACCACAAGCTTAGCGTCTTTTCAAACACCAAAGCACAATCCAGACTCCACCTCTGGCTCTCCCCTCCTTTTCTCGGCACAGGGCAAAACACCCAGAAGCCCTTGGTGAAGCCCAGTCAGAGGCCCCACACTGGAGCTGAAGGCTCCCAGCTCCAATCTCCGTTCCTAAGGGAGGAGGCCCAGCTGAACTGCTGGAGAAGCTTGCTGTCCTGTTCACAGAATCAGAGTGGTTTGGGTTGGAAGAGACCTTATAGGCTATCTCATTCCAACCCCCTGCCATGGGCAGGGACACCTTCCACCAGACCACGGTGCTCAGAGCCCCATCCAGCCTGGCCTTGAACACTTCCAGGGAGGGGGCATCAACAAGTTCTCTGGGCAACCTGTTCCAATGTCTCACCACCCTCACAGCAAAGAATTTCTTCCCAATATCTTATCTATGTTCTTTCAGTTTAAAACCATCACCCTTTGTCCTGTCACTACACTCCCTGATAAAGAGAGCCCCCTCATCTTTCCTATAGGCCCCCTTTAAGTACTGAAAGGCCGCACTGCCATCTTGCCAGAGCCTTCTCTTCTGCAGGCTGAACAGCCCCAGCTCTCTCAGCCTTTGGATCATTGTTGTGGCCTCCTCTGGCCCCGCTCCAACAGGTCCAGGTCTGTCCTGTGCTGAGGGCTCCAAGGCTGGACGCAGGACTCCTGGTGGGGTCTCAGCAGAGCAGAGCAGAGCAGAGGGGCAGAATCTCCTCCTTCGCTCTGCTGGACACACTGCTGGGGATGCAGCCCAGGATACGGTTCACCTTCTGGGCTGCGAGCGTACATTGCCAGCTCACGTCCAGCTTTTCATCCCCCAGCACCATCAAGTCCTTCTCAGGGCTGCTCTCCATCCCTTCATCCCCCAGCCTGTATCCATGTTTGCGATTGCCCCAACCCAGGTGCAGGACCCTGCACTTGGCCTTGCTGAACTTCATGAGGTTCATGTGGCCCCACCTCTCGCTTGTCCAGGTCCCTCTGGATTGCATCCCTTCCCTCCAGTGCGTCAACCGCGCCACTCATCTTGGTGTCATCGGCAAACCTGCTGAGGGTGCATTTGATCTCACTGTCCATGTCCCTGGCAATGTTCAATAATATTGGTCCTAATATGCACCTCTGACGGACCCACTCATCACTGGTCTCCACTTGGACATCAAGCTGTTGACCACAACTCTTTGACTGCAATCATCCAGCCAATTCCTTATACACTGAGTGGTCCATCTGTCAAATCCATGTGTCTCCAATTCAGAGACAAAAATACCGCTTGGGACAGTGTCAAATGCTTTGCACAAGTCCAGGTAGATGACATCAGTCACTCTTCCCTTATCCACCAACACTGTAACTCTGTCATAGTAGGCCACCAATTTGTCAGGCACAGTTTGCCCATAGTGAAGCCATGTTGGCTGTCACCAGTCACCTCCTTATTTTCCATGTGCCTTGGCATAGTTTCCAGGACGATCTGCTCCACAGTCTTGCCAGACACAGAGGTGAGACTGACTGGCCTGTAGTTCCCCCAATCTTCCTTTTTTCCATTTTTAAAAATGGGGATTACGTTTCCCCTTTTCCAGTCACTGGGAACTTCACCAGTCTCCCACAGCTTTTCAAATATGATGAATAGTGGCCTAGCAACTTCATCTGCCAGTTCCCTCAGGACCCTTGGATACACCTCAGCAGGTCCCATAGACTTGTGCAGTCAGGTTCCTTAGAGGGCCCTGAACCTGATCTCCTACAGTGGGCAATACTTTATTCTCCCAGTCCCTGTTTGAAGAACACTGGACAGTTCTGCATGCCCGTAAGCGACTCTGCCCCACGTACCATGTCTGTGCCGTAGACTGGGGAGGTCATCTTGATCTCCCAGAAGTGCTGCCCATCTGCCAGCTCTTTGTTCCCCCGAATGGCGGCGGTGCCGCAGCTGTACTCCATGTGGAAGTTCACCTTACGGTTGTCGCAGGTCAGCAGGGTGGCTGTCGACTTATTCAGGTCATCCCACACCCAGTCGAAATCTGTTCAGGAAGCACAGAGGGAACAAGGATGGTTAGAGGCCCTCAGAGACCCATCCCCAAGCCAAAGCAGAGGCACACATTGGTTTTGAAGGCCTGTCGGGGTTGTTACTCATCTTTTTTTTTAAACAACTTCAGAGGCTAAATCCTAAGCTGTGCACGGTGGAGAGTTGTTTGAGGCCTGAACTATTGTGCAGTGTCCCACTGGGCACTGTTCAGTGCTCTGAAGCCGAAGCTGTCGGCATTAACCAGTTCCCATTTTGGCTAACACGGGGGTTCACAGACCCAGGTGGAGCCTCCTTTTATCCTACACTTCTCACAGGCTCAAGGGGTAGCTCCGCTATGCCACATGCTGTCTCAGCCAGGCCAAGCCCACCCTCTGCCAACCTCTCCCTCTGCCCTGAGCACGCCCTGCCATGCAGCCGGGCACCCTGCCAGGGATCAGCGGTAAGAGGGCTGTAACCACGAGGGTCCGTTTCACTGGTGGCCTCAGCCGGATTTGAAAGCAGGTCCCCAGAGGTGAACTCTGATACGTTAACAAGTTCAGGACTTAGCCCTTGAAACATCACAGGAGGCTCGTGCTTGTAATCTTCCTACAGTCTATCTGGCCTTGAGATGTAAACACAGGAGCACCGTACGCTGGGACAGAGATAACGGCCCCCGTGGAAAGCAAAGGATCGATGCAAGGGTGCAGCCCACGCCACCAGGCCAGGACTGCACCCACCTCAAGCCCCAAAGGACTACAGGGGGCCCTTGGGGAGCCCCTTCCTTACACTCGTCCTCCTCGCCGCACTGGCAGTCCTTGACGCGGTGGAGGGCGTGCAGACTGGAGCAGTAGGGCGCTTCGCTCTGGCTCTCGCAGTTGCAGTAGGACTCTCCGGTCACTGGGATGGCGCTCGGGATGGAGGGCGAGAGGGAGGAAAACTCCGGCTCTGAATCCGAGTCGCTGTGCTGCCGGGGAGAGCAGAGGAATGGTCACTACTGAAGGCCCCCAGGCTCGGGGAGCTGGGCTGGCAGAGATCTGCGAGGTCTCGCGCGCCGCAGAGCTGTGCGGGGAGGTCCCCAGGCTCGTGCCAGAGCCGGCAGCAGCACGGCTGCATCGTGCCCCGGCCTGGCCCGCCACGCAGGGAGGTGAGGGGCTGTGCCAGTCCAGTCACCCTGCTTTAGGACCTGGCTAGCACCTGTCTGAGCTGCAGAGACCTCTCAGCTCCGGGCACTCTGTGGAGCAGGTATGTTCTTTGTGCCTGCCAGGGGCAAGGATCTGTCACAGCAGGCAAGCAGAGTGACAGCCCAAGTCCTTAACACGTGTATTTTTAAGCAAACCCCAGCCAAGGCATTGCAAAAGCAGAGCGCACTGCTGCAAACTACTGCTCGAGAGCACCTGGGAGCTGATGGAGGAGGAGGAGGAGAAGGGACAGGAGGCCAGGCAGGGGAGAGGGCAGAGCAAAGGGGAACCGATTAAGCAGTACGGCTGCAGCTTCTCACGCCAACGCTGCGGACAGGCCCACAGGGAACCCATGGAAGGATTAAAAGGCTTTTGTTTATTTTCATGCATGAATACAAAAATTTGATTTACTGTTCCCCAGTGCCAAGAGACTAAAGTGTCTCTGCACTGGACACTGTATGAGTCAAAGCCCCGTCTCGCTCCCTGTATTACGGGAGGGCTTGGTGTTGCCTAATGGAGTCTCTTACAGAATCACAGAATCACAGAATAGTAGGGGTTGGAAGGGACCTCTGTGGGTCATCTAGTCCAACCCCCCCTGCCGAAGCAGGGTCACCTACAGCAAGCTGCACAGGATCTTG
>Ga0065711_1045601_pt1 | contig 13368 bp, 2 predicted proteins | sample Hoacrofraction12_FD_59098 | JGI IMG/M metagenome (GOLD analysis project Ga0065711, IMG submission 59098) | Hoatzin crop microbial communities from Cojedes, Venezuela - Epithelial fraction 12 v2 (version 2) | ecosystem: Host-associated > Birds > Digestive system > Esophagus > Crop | place...
TTTTTTTTTTTTTTTTTTTTTGAGCTAGAAAGAGAGTTTGTGGACTTATTTCAGGCAGTTTCTACAGCATCCAAAGACTGATGACCAGATTAATATATTTTCTCTTATATCTCAAAAAAGGAGAAAAAAGTCTAAACATCACACAAGTTCAGGAAGATTTAAAAAAGCTATTCTAACAAAAATTGTCCCTACTAATAAGACTGTCTAACACTTCCCACTTCCAGATCTTGCACACACAAATGCTCTTTTGAGCCAGTACAAAAAGCTACCATGCAGAATTTAGGTTCACCAAAAGTTTGCCCAAATGTGGCAAATGAATACTTCTTGGAAAAAGGGGAAGGAAAAGAGTGTCTTGATCCCACCAAGTTTATTGTTCCAGACACTGGAAACAGTATGTGGGGAGAGGGGATAAAAAAGTGCAGAATGAAGAGCTGATGGCCAGGGAATACACAGACTAAAAAGACTAGAAAAAAGAATCCAGACAAACACAGGCTTAAAACAGACTGGAAGAGAGAACTGGGGTAAGGCACCTGGACTCAGAAGTTAGTATTAAAACCAGCATAACAAATAAGCAAATAAATCTATGAACATCTAAAATTTTACTGGAATCCAATATTACTGAAAGCAGAGGGAATGGCAAGAATTCAGAAATAACTGCAAACCCACTAAAACCACCAATGAGTCTCATTCCACAGCATTCTGGTATGCACGGTGGATGAAGGCAACCGGTTACTAGCTACACCATCTCAAATACTAGAAGTTGACAGCTGTGTGACAACTGCGTGGGTATCCATATGGCAATATATGATGAATTTTCAATTTGAGAAATCTAGAAAATTATGTGCAAAACGGTTTACCACAGAGTATATAAGCCAAGCAGCAGTTGAGGGGAAAAGGTAGCATTCTTTTATTAGAACTGCTGGTGCACACAAAAGAAACTGAAGACCTTCCCCAGGTCTAAAATAGAAACAGTAATCTCCAAAGTTTAAATTTAAACTTAGAGCAACTATATTCTGTGTTTAAAAAGACTCAGTAAATCTACAGAAAACCTCAAATATTTCCTAAGGTACAGTCCACCTCATTTAGCTTTAGCCATCTAAGAGTTATATATCCAACATGTGTTGTCAAGGCTTGCTCCACAAGCTAGTAAAAGCAGGGGAGGGAGAGAAGATTCAGCCAGAAGGTTACCCATTTTGACCATTTCCAGATGGTATGAATTGAAATTTGAATGTTGGACTCTCTCAATTTATGTAAACGAGGGAGATTGGTTATGTAAGACCTATGCACTGAAAGAGTGGGTGAGATTAATTCCACCCAAGTTACTTGACTTTGCAACCCTTGTATCCGTATGTTTTACTTTTTCCACGCATGCACAAACTTATATGCATCCATGTGTTTTTAAGGTACATTTCAGAAATAGTGATCAATACCAGTAACTCCAGAGATGCTACCTTCTCTGTATCAATATTCTTTGAGTTCCATTGCTACATTAGTATCACACAGTCCATTGGATCATGTTTGTAATACACATGCTAGAAATACAAATAAAGTATTCCTGACTGTGCTACTGAAGTAAGAACATCTCCATTGCCAATGTAACGGTGCAGCATCAATTCTCACATCCCACAAAGCAATCTGGCATAGCTAGCAGCAAGACCAGAATTTCTGAAGCTCATCCTTCTTTAACCTGCACATTAGAGAATAAAGTACATGTTCTCTGGTGAGTATATTCATGAAGATATAAATATCTCTGCTATGAGCATTGCATTTCCTTTTCTTAGTATAACTAAAGGTTCTACCTGAGATCAATAAAGCTTTAAATGACTTGCAAAGAAGGCCTCATTAGAAGTGGCTCCTTTTCTTACGTTAAGCTTCTGGGAGAATGTTTCAGATAAGATCCTTGAGTAAGAGATCTCCTAGAGCTGCATTTCTCTCCGTTCCAAGGCACTATTAAAGATTCAATTAAACAGAAGTGAAAGAAAAAGTGACAAATAGAAAAGCTTTAGCATTCTTTGTGGAGTAAAGGTTTCAAATCTTTCACTTTGTAAAATTTCTCATTAATGTTTAATAACAGTACTGTTACTTAGGATTTCATTAGGCAGATAGAAAAAATTTAAGATTACTGCAAAAATCCAAAAGCTAAAACTGTAAAGTAGTAAGCTTGGAGCTTCATTGCAGCACTTGGCCTAAACTAGATGCCTATATGAAAAACAAAGCTTCTTCAGAGGAAGACTGCCTTCTGTCCTTTGTAAACTGATATAGTAGCAAGCCTTCTGCTGGTACAGAGTGTAAACAATAGTTCTAACAGCAGTTTGTTGACTAGCATTTGTGTTTGAATGTGCTAAATCTGACTTGGTTTCATTATAACATGATTCTGGATGTGATTTTTTTTTTCCTAAAAAAACCCAACATTACAATAGAAAATTACATAGCCAGAGCTCTGGGTGTGACTAGTAATATAAAAGAATGTTAACAAGTGAAACATTAATGACTAAATCCAGTTAAAATTTAGTTAATATCATCTTTGGAAAAAAAAAAAAAATCAGCCTCCTTACACAGGTTTCATTCAGGTAGTACAGTGTGAATAGCCAACTATCACCATCTCTTCAAAAAAGAAAAGGTGGCGTTGCAGAATGTTAATAGTCAACCCATCCTAACCTAAAAATCAAGAGGAAAAACACCAAACAAATCCATGGACAAAAAATCCCTGGACCTAATTATTGCTTTACTTCCGTTCTTTCCACAGATTTATTCTCTGCAAGATAAGCGATAAACTCATAATTTGATTCCTAGCCAATTATTTTCAGAAGAGGCATGTTTTCCCATTGAAAAAATCTGGGACTTCTTGTCTCCTGTAGAAATAGACCCCTCAAAATTAAACAGACCCTTCATTTTCACCTTTTTTTTTTTTAATAGCTCAGAAGTGGTAAAAGATTGCCTTCCTTCACGCATAGAGTTTAGGGGAAAAAGCACAAAAGCAGTAAGAATAATTTTTCAGAAAGTTCCTGAAAGATGACCTTCAGATGAAGAGACGAGCGAAAACTGAGAAAATATAATCACAAGACTTCAAGTTGTGAAGTTTTTTTATTCAGATTTAGGTTAAAGACTTGAACACGCCTGCTGATAACTTTGATAAAACAGCATCGTTGCCATTTGTATCTCATACTGAGACAACTGTTCAGTTCACCTCATGTTCATAAAAAGGACCATCACAACAGTGTGCTAACTGGCACATGTAAAAAAATCTGCTAAGAGGCATCAGAAGGAATGGGCTAGTATCAGTTTCTAAAACTGATAAAAAGAGACCACTTGCTGTAACTCATTAACTAAACAAATGTGTGTGCATGTATACACTTATGGTCAAGCAACAGAAGCTAATCTTCAGCAATACAAATTAAAAACTATCAATTTCATTGGGAACCATTGTAAATAGAAAGTGAGAAATACTACAGACAGGCCAATCTCCCTTGATTTGCTGCTTTGATACTGACATAATCTGAGAGATCTGGTTTGCAGTCCCTGTTTTATGCGATCTGGGGAACACGGATGAAGGGACACTACGTTACAGAATTTCTAAACAGAAATACCACTCCCTCCTCTCCCCCTTATTTTTTAAACCTGCTGGAGTCCGTGGGATATATGTTGTTTGGCCTCTCAAGCTTTCCTAAACGTCACTACTGAAGTGCCTACGATCCTCTTTTGCACTACAGCAGTGGAAGCACAAAAGACTTACAGAACTAAAGCAGCTTCAGAGCCCAGGCCGCAATGCCACCAGATACTATCCTGTATGCATTTCTTAACACCATTCTTCACTAGCTGATGCGTTGAGGGGGGAAAAAAGGTATGCACCATTCGTATGAATTTTTCACACAAACTGTCACAGGAAATTTGATCCTGTAGAAGCAGCAGCAGCAAGTCAGCTTTACTCTGCAGATGGCATTGCCTGTAACATATTTCTGTGCATAAACATGGCATTACTCCATCTCTGTTTGAAATGTTAATTGATTTCAAGAAGATAGCTTGCCTCCTGGTCAAGATGTGTACTGTCAAAAGAAGAGGTAGGTGTAACCAGCCAAACAAGTTTTTTTGGTCCTATAGAATTTCTTCTTTCCACACCTCAGTGCATGATCACACTTACAAATGTCACTTACCTCTGTTACACCCGAAAACCTCACAATTTAAAAAAAAAAAAATCTCTACAGTCAAAAGGAAAATTGATAATGATGGTAACCTTGTTCAGCCAAGGTTAAGTCCAAGAAAACCGCTTTGCAATTAATTTTCAGCACGCTAGAATCTGTGGTAATCTTCTGTTATTAAAACTGTATGTAAAAATATGCTTCATAACACATTTGGGAAGGAGTTCTTCTCAATATTATGAAGATTGTTTGTGGACTGAAAGATTAGGAGATATAGCAGCACCGAAACTAACCTTTCAAATAATTTTATGGTCAACCGATACTTAGTTGTTCAATAAGGCAGCACAATTCTATACTAAGAACTGAAAACAGAATAATAACAAACTTTTTGGAGAATATATGCATTTGTGTACCTTGTTCCTGCTGCAGAAGTATGTAACAGATCGGGGTAAGTATGAATAGGATATTGTGGGAGGCACTGAGAGAACGTGCACTCAAGCATATACAAGCACAAGAAAAAAACGCACAACAAAATTTCAAGAATATATTTTATTGATTACAGAGAAAACTGTTCCCAGGACGGTGCTCCAATAGCAAAACTGAGTGAAACATTATGCCAAGCCCAGAAGACTGCAGCATAGCTGACTCATGAGCATCCCTGCACCCTAACAACAGAAGGACAGCAACAAGGCTGGAGCCTGTAACATGCACCAACCTTTCTCCTGTTAGCCCATCAGAGAAACTGATTATAGATGTACATTTCAAATGCAAATTCCAAACAAGGAAAACCAGACAGACTCATGGAAGTTGAATTAAGCAAGATTGAGGCTAAGGACCATCCCATAACAGCGGACAGCTTCTACACATAAAATATATACAAAAGATGTAAGTACTAGTTTGTCATCACCACCAAGAGGAACTCCAGAGATGTAGTGGGGACTTGATACCTGCTTACACTTGTCCTGCATCCCGCACATTGGAGATACTGCCCAAATGAGACAGCCCACATGGGCACACACCCCCCTTAATACTTCTAACAGTGTGGGTATGAGGGTACAAGTGAATGAAATAATGAAAGAATGGGTGTTGGTGAGCACATTCCACTTCAAGATCCTGCAAATATTCACCTTCCTCTTCCGTAATATTTACACTGAATATTGTTATACTAATCTTTCTATGCTGCAGTACTCTACAGAAATTAGTATTCACACGGAGGAAGAAATACAAGGTGTTTTATCAAAGTTTTCAAGGCACAAGCAACTATAAACCAGAGAGCAATGTTGATATCTGTTTCCAACAAAGAGTTACCTGTGCTGTTCAGAAACAAGTCCTCACTTTGCTACACATCTTGAAAAATGAAAATAGAACTCCCTTAAATGGGTGATTTTTCATAATGGGCAAAGTTAAGCCATTATGTTGTAAGATGTTAGGATTTAAAAGGGACTTGCATGAAGATTGGTCTAATTTAACAGTCTAAGCTAAAATAATTCAGGGATAATACAATAAAAATGCAAATACTTTATAAATCCAGAGGGTGTTTTGCTTTTCCTATTAAACTAGAAGAAGCTTAAATAGATACCCTTTAGAACAGGAGAGGCGAACATGCAATTGGACTATTTTTTATCAAAAGCAAGCAGGAGACTCATCGAGCTTTGTTGTCCAGGTGCAGTTAAATATAGCAAAACAGAAGTTTGCGTTCTGGAGAGTTTCAGAATTGTAATATATGTGTAAGGGATAGAATAAAAGAATAAAGAATGGTTCCAGTTCTGTGCAAACCTGTAACAAATGGTACCTGTTAAAGAAAGAATGACCATTTTGCAAGTCTTAACAAAACGGCCTCTGTTCTAGAGCTCAGTCTGGCCTCCCACGACAGCCAAAATTTCTTTATCACCTGACTCTGATGCCAGGCTTGTCTAGCCCCTTGGGCTTTTAGCTGAGGTCAAACACCACATATGGTTAAGTGCAACTACTAAGTTCTTTGCATGAAATTTTACACATTCTTACACATTTTAAACAGCTGCAGTGTTATAAATGGAAACTACTTTCATTTTTTCCCCATTTATTGTTACCCAGGCTTTGAATGAGAAGTAAATAGCGCTATACATGAAAAGAAGTCAGATATTCCAGCAATTTTTGTTCAAAAAGAATAGAAAGTTTTCTATATTTTTAGGAGGGCGGTCCACCAATTACAAGATACACAGAACTGAGTAATCATGGAAAAATAAATTACTTTAACCAGGACATTCAGAAGGACAACTTCTTATTTAAAAAATACATTGTAATCCTTACTGATGAAAAAATATGTACACCAAGAAGAGTCTATAGCTTTCAGATAAAGTGAAATGCTGGGAAAATTTTCATTGTTATTGTCAATGTTTTACCTACACTGTCAAATGTTCCCTTTCCAAGACTCCCAGCTTAAAAAAAGGCTTTAAATTCACAAAAACAATTAAGAAAATAAATTAATGTAATTGGTACATTCAAGACACTTTACTAACATTTTAGATCAACTTGGCTTCTACAAAGAATTTTGAAAGCCAGCTAGATGATCCAGATAGATTTTTACCATGATACATTTAATAATCTACATTAATGATCTTCTCACACTGAACTGTGCTGTATTTTACCAGCCCTTATTTAAATACATGGAGCATCCAGAGACCAGTGATTACCCTAGTGCTCTTAGAGCTGCTCACATGTCCTACAAAAGTTTAAGAAGTCCACAAGAATCCCTCGCAGGAAAACAATTAGCCAAATATTTAGAAATACAATTTTCTTTAACATCAATTATGCTACACAGTAATTTGCAATTTGATGACAAGACTAGACTGTAATCCAATATTCAAGCAAGTTCATGCTACTACAGATGTAGTCCTATAATTAGCCATATGTTGTTCCTTCTCCCATATATTAATTTGCATTAACTATAGATTCCCTAGCCTGCACCATTACTTTCCTAATGATCCAAGACCCTACATCGGTCTCAAATCCTCACCCAACTCAATTTCTTCTGCAGCTGATTCCAAGAAATGCTGTAGGCAGGCTCTTCAACTTTAATTTTCAGCATAACGTTTTCAAATTTTCGCAAGAAAGAATAATTTGTATGGATAGTCTTGCTTTGTGTGCTCATCACATATACACTTAAAAATAAGATTTCACTTACAAGTTGATTAGAATGAGATACAGCACTACAAGCTGTTTGCAATTAAAAGCCATTAGGGGCAGCCACAAAACACACTGCTGCAGGTCTGAATACGATTCCTGTATTATTACAAGTGCAATGATATAGAATCCGTTTGCAGACAGGAGTATGCAGCAACTACTAAGGAGCATGTTTACTTATTGGTAATATCCCAAGGAAATGTGTTATTTGTAGCATAAGCAGGAACCTTTCACTTTGCCAAACCAGTACCCATACCAGGAATTCATGCAAGATATTATGTAAAAGACTACCAGAAAGATACAGTTTCTTCAAAAAATAAAAGATGAAGTGCAACAGATGTCTGGTTAATCTAGAGCCATTAGTGTGACAAACTGGAAGAAGCTGTGTGACTAAAAGAAATACTGATCTGAGACACCATGACTGTAAAAAATTACTTATCTTTGACTTAATTTAAATTGAAAACCACCAGTAATACGTTTCACATATCCTTCCCAAGGTAAGATGAACCACTCCTGTTATTTTTAACTCAGGCTTCTATGCCTCCTTCAGTTCCTTGCATTACTGGAGGATAGGGGTGATCACCCGTTTCTCTCCCCCGCCCTCTTGTTTTGAAGATCTTCTGCAGCATCACAACTCTCTGCATCCCAGCTTTGCGCTGCATGAAAGTCTGCTACCCAGTGTTACAATGGCCAAGCCAACTTGAGCCATCCTAATCTGTGGTGCTGAAAGTAACACTCTCACACTGCACTGCTTTAAATTCAACACACCTGAAAAAAAAAATCCTAGCATCGCCTTCCACAGCAAGTTAGTTTCTCCCCTCTGAAAGCTCTCATCTTTCCCCCGGCCCCTTCCATTTCTAAATTAGAGAGGGAATGCCAATTTTGAATACTGAGTATCGCCCACATCTGAGCACGGGTCATAATGTGACAAGTACAAAGAAGAAGGCAAGGGAATGGACTATCCTACAAGGGACCTTTCATACAGCAGCCTGGACTGTCATAAAAGACTCAAAGGGAAACAACACAACTGCAGACATCAAAGCAGCACCATTCCATTGATACGGCTACAGACAAACCAATGTGAATAATGAAAACCATTAAACTTAATGCATTTATTTCATGCCTGCTTAGTACAACCTGGTGAGGTCCTCTTAAAGAAATTATTGTATGTGACTGAAAAAGATAGCAACGGTTCATATAAAAACAAGTTTAAAAAAATCCTTTAAATAAAGCATACTTTAGCAATCTATAGCAGAAGTAAGAGACAGAAGACAACATAATGCAACAAAAGCTATTAAAAGGAGACCTTGCAGTACCTTACTTTATCCTCTTATCCTACATAGCCCTTAAAGTGTAAAAACCAAATGTTTACTTCAGTTAATCCCAGAACTCGGAAACTCAGAACTCTAGGAAACTGGGACAACACCAAAGAGACCTTTTTCTTTTTTTTTTTTTTCCAGTGGAGCAGGTAAGTCATTTTAGAGTTGGATAGCTTCCTCAAAATTAGTGCTTTAATGGCTTTTATTAAGAGATACCTTATGAAACACACTCTTTAAAAAAAACAAACACAAAAACAAATTGAAGAACAAGACAGAGACTTGGGAATAAGACGTTGAGAGAAAGAAATAAAAGGCAGCAATCTTGTGATACAGAGAATATTATAGCTCACCTTGGGGGTGGGAGGAGAGGAAAGGCCACTCAGCTGTCTTCTCAACCTATGAGATCTCAGCAACTTAGTTTCTACCCTGCATTCTGCACAACTATCTGATCTTTGGAGCAATAATATTACACATATGAATCTTCCACTTTGATGTTAACAAAGTCCTGATTTTTATTAATGACATTTAAAACATATGAATATAATGCTCATCCGACTGTCTGTTTCCCCCGCCACAGGGACCTGAGAGGACTATGGAAGAGGCTCAGCTTCAGGTACAGACAAATGCTACAACGCATCAATGACAGATGAAAGCTTTAAAATTTTGAGTACCACGTTAGCATCCAGCCTGCATAGCAAGCAGTTATAGATGTTTATTATACGTCATTTATATGTACATATAGAAAAATAATAACTGAAGTCAATTAGCACTAACCAAGCTCACTTCTCACTGCTGCACTCAAGGTAATGCCATGGAAGCAGAGTATAGAAGCCCATGATAAAAATGTTATATAGCTAATATTTCAAACCAGAATTCTGCAAGGAATTCAAAAGGTTATTCATTGCCTAATGATGAAGTTGAAGAAAATGGTTACTAAAGAGTTAATATAATTTTCAGCACTACAGCTTGCCTAATAGCTCTATTTTCCTTACATCAAGACAGATCTCAGTGCTGACTACTGGTACGCTATTTATTGCAGAAGCTCAATACAGGTCTCACGTTCACCGTACGTATTTCACACAAGTTTTGGCACAAAAACACATCAGTGAGTTGGTGCTTAAGCCTGAGGTACTACATTATTAAGTGCAATAATTCTCCACAGGCAAGGTGCCATTACTGAAATAGTATGCTGCACAGAGATTTGCCACTGGCCATTACTAAAACCAAAAATCTTTCCACAGAGCCAAAATAGATTTGATGAGTAGCGAAAATTAGCAGTGCTGCTTTTAATTACATACAAAAATAATGAAAAAGATCAGGAAAAAAATTTGAGGATGCAACCAGATAGAGGCAGCGATGATACAGCAATAGTAACAATGACAGAATATGTGACATCTCAGACACACATCAGTAGCATGTGGCACTGTCCTTTTTACCTGATTTTAGGTAACAGATAGTTATATGTAAAATCTATGGTATATAAAAATGCATAGGGACAGAATACTTTACACAGTGTACAGAAATATCAGTCAATACTTTAAACAGTACACACAGGCAAGTAGAAGACTTAAAGGACAGGTGGCTTTAGGCACAAAATAAGGTAATAAAATATACTGCTGGCATAATCTGTGCTAGAACATTCTAGTGATAATGACTTTCCAGTAGCACTGTACCAATTAGAGACTGTGAATACTGTGGGGAGTATTACAGCATGCCTGCCCCGTCTTAATCCGTTTGTTTACCTCTAACAAAGTCACTTTTAAGATACTGAGCTAGCTGAACTCATCTGACTCAAAATGACCATTCTTGCTTATATCAAGGTAGTAGACTGGAGAAAGTCTATGCATTACTCAGCTTTCAGCTTAACTCTGAAATGATAAAATTGAGTTCTCAAAATGCTCCTAACAATTCAAATTTTGCTGGAAGGTTCTAATTTTGAAAGTCAGTTGTATATGAAGAAATCAAATATTTAAAATATGCTTTGCCTGAATTGGATCACATCTTCCATTGCTTACCACTGCAGTCTGTTTTCCATAACTTTTAAACAGCAGTACTTTCATATTTACCTTTAGATCCGTCATTAAAAAGTTGAATAGCAGTATTGTACCTTGTATCTATCTCTGTCAAAAGCAGATCAAAATAGCTCTCTAACTCACAGTATTACAAAAAGTTTAGTGAAATACAAACATCAAAACCCAGAAACTTCCAAATCAGCACAGCTAGTATTCTGGGGTTCAAATGCCAGACAGCGCTAGTTCATTCTCTAGCTGAGGAGTCAAAATCTGAAATCAGCTCATACTACCTCCATCATACATAAGATTGCAACACAGAGGGGAAAAAAATGCAGGCAGCAATCTGTGCTCATTTTGGGAACTCAGGTTTTCATTTACTCATCATTTCATTTCTCAGACAGCCAAACAGGAATTACTGTCAAATCCAAAGTAAAAAAAATAATTTGTATCCATTTCAGTACAGAAGCTAATACCAGAAAAAAGCTAAATGAAGACTGTAGTCTTCAGTCAAGCATTTGGCTTAACACATGCTGGAGAGCTAAGGAACCCTGAAAGCCAGATCTAAAGCAAGAATGTCAGAAAACATAACACACTGAAGATGAATGCAAGTTTTACAAACAAGTACACTTGCCTTTTAATTTTGAGACTGAAGAGAAAAACTCATCAACATAAAAAGAATGGTTAGCAGATTTCCAGTGAGAAGAGTAAGAGACAATGTTAAAACAATGTCAATAACGTCAGCAGATACGAGTTGGAGAACGGATTCTAATATCTACTAGGCAAATTCAGAACTCCATGTTTACGACAACATCAGAAAGACCCCACATTTTCTACGAGTATGAAGCTCTCATTCTCTATGTGAAAGCAGGATCAGGTCCCAGGTGCCTGTACACAAGATGCAAGCGTCACGGGAAACAAACAGGAAGAACTAGGAGTCAGTGTGCAGTTATAACAATACGCGTGATCTGAACTACCCGTCATCTTAGATGAAATCACTCCTCAGGACTGCAGAAACTGTGGTGGGATAGCTTGCATGACCAGAACGCTGCCACAAACAGACGGCACCCCGCACCAGGGGAGCCTGCGGGCAGAGCCCGCAGCTACACCCCCGGCATGGCCTTGCAGCAAGAAGTTCTCCTGAAATCATCCTTTCTGCTTGACAGATTAATCCAGTTTTGTTGTAAGAAAATCCTCTAATAGCTTGTATAATGAAAATGGGCAAGCCCTGCTTACAGACACGGTCTGCAGGGTTTGCTGCACCCCGATCAGAGGCCCAATTTGATGCTGCTCAACTTCAGGTTCCCAGCATCTAAAGGGATGTAAGATTACCTGTACCACCGCACCATTTTTACCTCACTAAAGCTAACACTGTAAAGAAATAGCACTTTCAATGACATCTTACAGAGTCTGAGTTCCTTTCTTACTGGGATTAGAAACAGACCAGCATCTCCTGATGCAAAACACCATGAGATAATGGAATTTAAGATCCTGAAAGAATTAAGAAACAAGGACAGTAGACTTATGACCCTGGACCTTCAATAGAACAGATTTCACCCTGTTCAAGGATTTGCTTAGAGACAGCCCTAAATGCTAAAGGGATCTAGGAGGGCTGGTTGCTCTACAGGGATGACTTCCTCACAGCACTGGAAAGGCCCACCCCAACACAAAGAAAGCTGGCAGAAGTTTCTCAAGTTGGCCAGCATTGGTAAACAGGGAATTCCTAACTGAGCTCAAACACAAAATAGTGCAAAGAGTGCAGAAGTGGAGATGGGCTACCTGGAGGAACAGAAAAACATTGACTTCAAATGGAAAACAAGGGAAACTGTGACCCTGCTGGTCAGTAGGTGATCTAGTGATAAAAGACACGGAATAGACTGAGATACTCAGATCTAATGATTCTGTTACATATGGCTATCCATTATATTTTTTTTAATAGGTGAACTACACCTTTCTTTAAGAGGTCAGTAAACATTTACTTCAGATATTCTGAGACACATACAAAATTTACCAGAAGACAACACAAGAGTAGTACTGAAGGCTCAAACAAGACAAAATTAAATTCTAGGCTAAGAGGAAATTGCCTAGAAGTATTAAACTTATCAAAAAGTTTATTCTTTGTTATTCTTCAATGCACTGAAGTGGCCAAATGATTCTGTAAACTAACATTTCTTTCTGTTTGTTTTTAAATAAGGGTATTCAGTGGTTTTTATCCTAAGGAAAAAGGTCTAAAAAAATCTCGTACTATAAAGAACAACCAAAACTAGACACACTTCTAAAATAAAAGACAAGAAAAAACACCTTATTAGGCAGGAGATGTCGTACATATAAGAACAACTGGCCTTAAATTTCTAAGTCATTAACCTGCATCCCCTCCGGCTCCAAGGACTCTGACAAAACACAGCGCATAGCAAGAGAAAGGGTAAGTCTAGGAGAGTTCATAAATTTCTACCGTGATTTTAGAGAATTTGCATCACCAGACACCTTCCTGCACAACTAGCTAACCTAAAAAAACCCCATAAATTTAGACATTCAGCTATATGTACATAGACATCCTCCCTTTTGCATATTTTCAGTGGTTTCTCCTGCAAGTTTCTGTCAGCTCCCCACACCAGCCGGTCTAAAAGTGGAAAACCATCAGCTACCACACTTTATTATTTATATAATGATCTGCTTTAGGTGTCCAAGTGTTTCATGCTCATTTCTTAAGTTGCAGTCTATTTCTTATGTACCGGATAATAA
>Ga0065711_1045602_pt1 | contig 13368 bp, 7 predicted proteins | sample Hoacrofraction12_FD_59098 | JGI IMG/M metagenome (GOLD analysis project Ga0065711, IMG submission 59098) | Hoatzin crop microbial communities from Cojedes, Venezuela - Epithelial fraction 12 v2 (version 2) | ecosystem: Host-associated > Birds > Digestive system > Esophagus > Crop | place...
AGAATAGTAGGGGTTGGAAGAGACCTCTGTGGGTCATCTAGTCCAACCCCCCTGCCGAAGCAGGGTCACCTACAACAGGCTGCACAGGACCTTGTCCAGGCGGGTCTTGAATATCTCCAGAAAAGGAGACTCCACAACCTCCCTGGGCAGCCTGTTCCAGTGCTCTGTCACCCTCAGAGGGAAGAAGCTCTTCCTCATGTTCAGACGGAACTTCCTGTGCCTCAGTTTGTGCCCAAAAACTTTCCACAATCCCCTCTCACCTGGCTTTGTTAGCATCTCACTCCATTTCCTGGAGGCTGTGTGGGAGCTGCTGTGCTGTTTTCTGCAGAGAAGCTCAATACAGAGGTTGAAATTTGTTTCCCTGGACAAGACCACTAAGTTTCCTATGCCTTAGAGTTGTACTCGGACAACAAAAAAGAATTCAGAAATCTGCTAAGAAGAATGATCTAATGTAGTTGTAATACTGTTTTTCTTCTCTCCTCAGTTGTACCATTCAAATGCTGGGGGGTATTGGATGACTCAGAGTCCAGTGAAGTATGCCTCCTCTTTCAAGCATCAAAGTAAAAAGTGATTTTGTTACCTCATGCTCCTATCTCTCTCACTTTCTGTTTCTCTCTCATTTTCTTCCCCACTGCCTTTCTGCTTGATATAGCATGGCTAGCTGGGAAGCATACATGAACACTGGACATTAGGATCCTGAAGGTCAAGTGCATAGATCTCCACATATCAGGAAGCATAATTCACTTCTGGATGTGAACAAAATCTGTGCACAGCAACCGTGTTAGAATAGACATATTTTTAAACAGATTTGTCATGTTGATAAAAGCATTAGAAGATATCCAAACCATATCTGAACCAGAAATGCATATGATTTTATAGACTTTGTGACTCGGTTCAGTTTTGCAATCCTTGCTAATGTTATGTAGTTATGTGTTGTTAATTCTTAGTGTGCTTCCAGCTGTAATCACTCGCACATAAAAAGTCAACTGCTACAAAGCTGGCATACTTCTGCTGTTAATATTCTGAACCCTAACACACTCCACATGGGCTACTCCCACGCCATTGTCAAATCTTTGTTCACAACAGAGCTGTGTGATTAATTAATTTTCCAGGACATCCATAAAACTTGAAAAGGAATCCTTCTTGAATGAAGTAGTGAGAGTTTTTTATTACTATCACCAAAACAAACAATCCCTGCCCCAGATTCCATTCTTGGCCCAAAACAGTATTTTTGTTCTAACTCAAGACAAAAAAGAAAAAATATTTAAGTATATTTAACAAAAGAAAACTAGTTGGTGGACTTAAACAGCAGTCACAAATTAACAATGGCTTCCGTGTTACAAAATGATGCATATTCATAGCATTTCCCTAAGACTGTGGAAGGGTGTATCTTTATGATCCTGCTCTGCTTCAGGAATTTCAAATCTGAGAATGTTCTCAATCATCATATTTTATACCCAAGATAGAGCTAGTTCAGATCTCTTCTAGTAACATTATTTTATTTTGTGTAAACTACTTGGGTATTCTTTGGATCAAAGACTGTATATCACAGCTCTAGAATAAGTACACTAAATAATGTGCAGCCGATGAGTCCTGTTTTATGCTTCAGTGAACATCTGAGTGTTCTGTGTGGAGCTTAAAACCTCTTAAATGGACAAACTGAGAAAAATAGCTTAGAAATGTTACCCAAGGCAGTCTTGAGAGTTAAGAGCTCAAATTATTGCTCTTACACAAATGTTAGATTTGCATTTGGCATTTGTGCAACCTATTTTAGCACTTTATCATCAATTTCTGTTGTTGGGAAGGTATTCAGATTGTGCATGAAATTCTGCTTATTCTAGAGTGCATCTGAAATATAGGAGACTGGGTTTCCTCTCTGTGTTCCAAGTCAGCAGAACAACCTGCACCTGAGTTTTTGCACTCAGTATAGATCCCATAACTCAGCTATACATACATTCTCTTTCTTTTTCCTCATATGGTTACAAAACTGTACGGCAGCGTCATGGAGAACAGCCAGCACACAGACTCCATTGTTGCTCGTGAATCCTGCAAGTCCCTTGAAACTAATATAGAATGGGGTTTCTTTCAAGATTAGAGACACAACCCTGAGAGTTTATATTCTGTCACTCCATATTTTCATGGCAGAAATCCATAAGGAGTTAATATCTTCTGTCTGTGGAGAAGGGGATGATACAGTTTACTTTCTTTTTTTGTAGGTCTTCATAAAAGTACTATGTCAAATGTTCAAAAACCTTAAGATCCAATCCTGATGTAACCTGTATTGGTGCAGATTTGGAACCACTTTGCTGCAGTTTCAGTGACAGAACTACGCCAATAAATTTCAGCAAGTTCCTGGAAAAGTGCATTACTTAAGAAAGAAAAATACAGTCTAGTCAGCTCATCCTCCACAGCTGTCTCTTCTAAAAGAATTTTTGTTTGGCTATGTTATACTAATAATTTAAATAATATGCAGGAATACTCTTAGGCAGTTGAACTTGACTGTCTCTATTGTCAAGAAGTTAGACTGTTTCCTAAGATTATTTTAGAAGGTGTCAGTTGTCCACTTGGAGAATTTCCAGGCATATTCAGGAGCTGGAACTTCTTCTGGACTAGTCACAATAGTTTGTATAGAGTCAGCCTGTCTAGAGGTGAAGATGCGGATGAACACACATGCAGACTGTCCTCTGACACCTGGCCTCTGTGACCAAAATAGATTCCAGAATATGTTTAATTTAATAACTAAATTAACAGGATAAGGTCACATTCTGCATCAAGAAGTCAGCTGAAAATTTTTATTCCTTCATTGTAAAAAATTTAAGACAAACCCAAAAGTTTCTGAAGAAAAATTTTTGGAGATTATATAACTGTGGAATGCAAGACTTTTTAGTGGCTGCAAAAAAGAACAGAGAGTCTATTTTTTTGTAATGCAATTAACACTGCTGCACATCTTATGGTCAGTCAATGCTCTTGAATACACAGGTGTGAGAATGTAGTGGCTTCAGTAGGCATTGTGTTGGTGTCTGGAGGACAGAAACAACCCTCTTAATGATCTTATGGATGGATCTCAGTAATCATGTAATAGCTGAAGCATAATCATTCTTTCTATCATTATATGAGATAAATTACAAAGGAAATATATAAAAATATGTTTAATTTAGTCTAATTTACCACCCCTGTTGTCTATTCTTTCTTCCCTTCCACTGAGAAGGCAATAAAAGGAAATGAAGGGAAAGTCACTGATGGAGCTGTTATAAGAAACACTTCTGCAATGCTTCAGTCCTACAATAACACTTGGACAGCACATCATTCTATTATCCTCTCTGTTGTTTCCTTTAACACTCTAAAAGCAGAGAAAAAGCCTTAATTTGATGCTAAAACAACAGCTTTGTTTATGTCAGCCAGAAGAGGAAGCTGATGTATTTGTAGGAATAAGGCTATGTTTTGATTCTTACAAGATAAATATGAAATACCTGTATGGACAATAAATGTCTGATTTACAGTGATATAAAAGAGAACTCATGAACCATTAAAGAAGTGAGTCTTTTCCCGTTGAAATAAAGGATGTCCATGCACTTCAGGACATCAGCAAGCCTCAACAACAGTCTGGTTATTACATCTGTTCACATCCATATTCTGTAGCCATGCTGAAATTTTGTTTTGTACATTCAAGGCTCTTGGCCTTCAGAAAGCAATCTTGTTTATCGTAATATAATCCTGTTGCCTACTTATAGAAAGATTCTTACTGGATTAGGTTTCAACAGGGTCAGCTGAGCCATGTTTTCTGTGCACCAGTCGCTTTCATGGCTGCTGCAATATGTGAAATAATTCACACATTTCCTTGGAAGGCTCCTACTTGTCCTGTGACCATATTACAGGTTGCACCCTCTGTATGTTTTAGTTCTGAATCTCTGTGTCCACTCATGATTGCTCAAGTTCAATCATTTGAAGGGAGGGGTGGAAAACAAAAGGTTAGCTAATCTGTTCCCGTTAAAAAATGTAGCAAAGATGTGTCTAAAATGCTTTGAATATTTAATCTCTGATGTTGAAACAGACTTCTGTAAGTAAACCTGGGTTTAGGAATCACCTTGGCATCTCCAAAAAAAGAAAATATTAATAAAACAACTTCTTCTGAAGCCATGTGAGAAAATAGCTGGAATGAGGTCAAGTCAATGACCTCTTGCTCTTTTATTGCTGCCATCATGTTTTTGTAAACCTTGTGGTGATTTACACTGTAGTCCAAGGCAGCTGCCCATAGCTAGTGTGTAAGGAGGAAGAGAAGGAAAAAAAGTCAGTAAGGGGTTAAATTGCTTTGTCTAACAAGAGAGAAAACTACATACTAAATTTTATATGCACACCTTTTGAATTTCTTTATGAGTCTTTATGACCTACCTTAAAGCAATGCGTGATACAGTAGCAGCTGGCTTTGTTGAACTCTGTGACTGAGGTTACATATGTCATTTATAGAGAAGGTACGGCATTTCTAGATGATCCTTTTTAATTTTGGTCTCACTACAGATAATTTTTAAAATTGGTGCAATAGTAAGATGATAGTGTCTTTTTGATACACCTTGCCAAAGTGTTTAAAATATGTTTTTTAGTCCTCCTCTGAGTATCAAAGTCTGGGACAGAAAAAGATTGAAACAAACAGAAAATATTTGAAAAATTAGTATTCAAGACTCATTAAATGATCGAAAGTTCTGTGTATGCAATTCCACTTGACTTAATTTGGAACTTAACCCTAACCTTAAACCCACATTTCATTAGTCTTGTTTTTATCTTTAAAGAGGAAACCACACACTCACCCCCCAAAAAAGCAACCCCTCCCCCCAAAAAAAACCACTCCCCCCAAAAAATTGAACTAACCAACCCAAAAAAGCCCTATATACAATTAAAACACAAAATATTAGAATGATGATAACTTTTGTTACTGCAATATTGCCTTTGTATTTATGTTGGAGTTTTAACAAGGCATGAAATGCTTTTAAGCACTTACCAAAATTAATAAAACTGTGAGGTTATAAAGGAACACAAAGCAATGGTGCTGCAAGATTTTTGAAATTTTTAAGTCCTTTATCACCCTCCAATTTTCGAAGCTGTACTGGAATGCCAAACATGAACAGAACAGTTTCATCATAGACTGTACTTTTATTTCCACTTGTCTTTTCATGTAGTGCTTCGTTTTCCCCAGAAAGCAAAAAAATTCCAGATGACAGACAGAAGACGTGGACATTAATATAGATCATTCCTAAGACAACAGATCAGAGTATTTTTTTAGTCAGTCCTTATGAAAGCCACAGCAGTTACAAATAGAGATCTATGTTTATATAATAATTTATGTTTCTAATAATGTCACTTATATGAATAACATGTTTCATATAAACTGGATAATAAACTATATGCTAAGACCATAGCAAGCCAATGGCACATTAGTTCCTGCATTTTTAATCAAATGTGGCTCTAGGGGCTAGGCACTACAATACTGATTTTACATCCCTTTGTTGTTGGACGGGATAGGGGAGTTAAGTAACCTGAAATAGTGAAGGGGAAGTGTAAAGCACTATAGCTTAGCCTGAAATCTCACTGAATCTTTCATTTCTATGTCTTTGCATCACAGGAAGGAGAACATAAAGAAACTGTCATTTGGAAATGAATGACCTTTGCATTGAAGTAATAAAAGCAAAACCCCTCAGAATCCTTCCAGATGAAAGATGCTATATAAAGGTATGATTGTTAGTAGTGGTTTTCAGTTGCAGTGACACTGCTTAGTTAAGAGTTATAGAAAAAATGAGGAGAGAATTAGAATAATTGTGAACTAGGCTTGCAAAAGCATTTTAGGAAATTTTGTTTGGAAAGCCAAACATGTTTAGACCATGGATGTATTCTTAAAACAATCTTTATGGAAAATAATTACTTTGGAATTTATTTATTACTCTATAGACTTCTGTATATCTGGAAGGGCAAAATATGAATAATTTCGAAATGGAATACATGTTTTGCTGCGGTTTTCATATGGAAAACAAAGGTTCTCTGTCCCATCTTAATTCTCTGAAATACTTGTAATTGTAGTCCTGAGCTACGTTTTGACAAAATTACAGTGACCTATATCATTCAGCTATAATGTTTAGTCTCTCTATCTTTTTTACACATTGTTTATTAAAAGCACATTATTATCGACCAATCTGATTGTTTGACAGATTGATGAAAATAGTCTGATAAAAGAGAAAATTCTTAAGAACTTAATTCTGATGAAATTTTATTTAGAAAAAGAAGAAAAAAATATTGATTTTGAAATAGGTATTTCTATATTAAGCCTTTTAGTTTTTAATTTCACAACAAAAGAGGCAAGTAAGGTATTGAAAATAGTTCAGTTTATACAACTGAATAGAAGGTGACAGCTAAGATTGTTGCAAATGTATGCTCTACAGTGGTATGCCCTGTTAGGATAAAGCATCATATGGACATATGTAAATAAGCTTGTTTTAAAAACAAAGTTAAAAAACAAGATTTTTGTAACATCTAAGGATAGGATTTTTGTATCTGAAGGACTAGACTAAGGCTAGAGATATGTGACTTTAATGCATATTGCTTCCAGAAATTTCTTTTATGACCTCCTAATATTACTTCATGGTAGTTCATAGGAAGACACAATATGTGCAGTGGATATGGTGCCTCCGGAGTAGTCAAAAATTAATGTTTTTTTTTCTTCAGAAATGGTAAATATAGTCTTTCACTTTTTTTCCCCAGCTTCTTATTAAAAAACTGATTTTAATTTTTTTTTTTAATCAGTTGCTGGCTATGTAATGATCCTTAAAAATTTCCAAACCACTGCAGGCAGTCCTTCATCCTCTATCTAAATAGCTTTCTTAGCATTTGAGTTCTTTAAAACCAGGATTATCTCTTGGAAACTCAAGGTTTTGCATCATAACAAACAATGTAGTAATAAATTTCATTGTTATCCCGTTAAATTATTCACTCCTTCCTGGCAAGTAACCATTTGTACAGTTCTGTAAGTTGGTATCTACTGAGCTCTCATGCCCCATGGAGACATAATTCAGTTGAGTTTTATTTCTTTTCATATAGATTCCTGCTGGTTTTTCCCAGCAGTTCTCTTCTGCTTCGTTACCCAAGCAATGCTATGAAATCTGTGTAGAGACAATAAAGTCAATTGGTCTGAAAATGATTCTTGGTTTGCTTAATGCTGCGGGTAAGACCAGGCTGTTTTATTACAGGATTGTCAAACTGTCATATCAGAAGGTTATGAAAGCACACAAAAGTAAAATTTGTTGTAAAAATCTGAATTCAAATATTATCTGTTTTACTTTCTTCAGCTACTAATTTTTCTTCATCCAAAATATTGCAACCTGGTTAACTCATGACTTTTTCAGAATTTTTTTCAAGGGTAAATAACATCTTTGTAAGTGGGTCAATCATGTCACCAATGAAATGTATTATTACGTCAATTAGAAGAGATGATTTATGGGAATTGGAAGTTCAGAAATGAAGTGACTTTTTCTGTTTCAGCAGGATGCCTTCCACCATAGAATAAGTTACAGTTTGCAAGGCTGAAGCTAGACCAAACACATGGTTTCGGATTGAATTCATGCACCAATAATTGTCATCCTACATTACTGAAAACTCCTTGACTGGAGATAACCATAGCTTTTCCATTATTTTTCTTCTCTTTTGTGGGTGACACTTCATTACTGGAAGCCTGTTCCCTTTTTTCCTTTGCTTCATAATTCAGATTCTTGGCACACCATGTTGAATTTTATGGTTAAGGGTAGAGCAAATCATTCACAGCTGTCTGTTGGTTAGGTGTGCTCTGTGCTTAAAAAATAGTCATCTTGGTGTTGCTTCAACCCAAAATCAAGTGATCCAAATGCTTCGGTTTGAACATGCCAATTTTCATACCCAATTTTCTTCCTCCTTTACTGTTTTGAATGTGTGGCTGACACTTTACAGAGGGTGTTGTCCAAACATTGATGCCTGGAGCCAAAATGGGTCTGAATTAGTAGTCAACAGATTTTGTCCCGATAGGAACATTAGTTCAATTTTCCACTATTCTACCTTTTCTTCAGCAATATGGACTTTCTAATGCAGGTAATATCCAGAGAAATGTATTCAAATTAATGGTATTTAACATATGGACTGGTGAGAGTGCAATGGTGAGTTGCAAATCCTTGGAGTTTGAATTTTGAATTTTATCTAAGCTCCACTGGCAGCACATATTCAGAGAGATGATTTTTTTTTTTTCTTGCGTTGGCAAATTGTAATCTGTTTCTAAGCAGAAATTTGATAATACTACATCCACCCACCATCTATAAACCAACATTAGACACCTGCTTGGGTGCTGAAAATTCCATTTGGACTTACATATCCAGCATTTATCTATTTTATTGTTAGGTTTTATTAAAGATATTTCAGCCTGTCATATCTCCTGTGTTCAGTAGAGATGTCAGTTCCCTATTTCTCTGCCCCAGACCCAAGACCAGGAAGCAGTAAAGCTTTTTATCATCTGGCAAGAAACCCTAGCATGCAGGATGCCAGCAGAGCATAGCCAGCCTGTACTGCGGCTGAAGCCATTAAGAAATAAATCCTGCTTAGAGGCTGGCTATGTTAGATCTATGCCTGCTGGAGAATCTGAACTGGTAGCAATCTAAATGGAGATTTATAGCTAATACCTGCTGCCTTGTCACAGTTCAGGAAGTGCAAAGGGAATGCACAATGCCATGAAATGGCCTTCTGAGTCAATGAAATAAGGTCTCATGTTCACTGCTTCTCAATGGCTCCTGGTCAAGATTGCTCAGGTTACAAGTTGAAGGATGGGTTGAGTGACTTTGTGGGTTTTACTTTAAAGTATCAGCTCTGCCATCATCTGGGATTAAAAGTTAACTTGTGGTCTCTCTGCTTCTCACATCATCTGAAGTTATGAAGACTGCTGGTCTGAAACTTCACTGCTTGAGGTACATGAGCCAGAAAACAAATCTGGCTTATACATTTCTTTTAGAGTGTCTCTGATATTCGTTTCATATCTGTGAAAAGTTTAAATTATGGAGAGCTTCTGAACAACTGAAAATGGTGAAATGTCTTCTCTTTTTGAACACTCTGACTCTCAATTAACCTAAATCAATGAGATTCCTTACAGGCATCTTACAGCAATCTAGATGTATGCAGGATACACTGTGTGAAGAGTTGATTCCCAAGTCATTTGGTCTGTGAAGTAACTCAAATGGAAACTTAGTGAATTATGGTAAATGTGTTTCCAAGCTCTTCTACTGACAAAAAACATTTTTGCTAGAGCAAATATTTACTGACAGCATGATTCTTCGTGTACAACATGCAAGGAACACAGATTTCAATACCAGAGGAAAACCGTAACTTTGTATATGAAGTAAGATGAAAGATGTATGTCACTGTAGGACCATGCCTATCAATTTTCTCAAAGGTACCATCTATCATGGCTTTTCAGTAGTTGTATTTGAAACACATAAATCACTTCCAAAAATTTGTAAGATAGGACAGTGATCTCTTGCCTATGTGTATATCTAGTTTGCATCAAAGACGACTCATGCTTCAGTGGATTTCATAGACATTGAACTCTTCTGTTGGTAGTTGCCATGATTTAGAAAGCCACTCTTTTATTTGGAAAAGCCAATTTCAAATACGCTATGGTCTTCAAGACCATTACTGAAGCTGTTAACATCCTGCTTTTCTTTCTCAGCAGATTGCTGACCTCTTAATGCCCAACAAGCTCTTCTACTTTCACAGATATGAGCATCTTGCTTTAGACCATGAAGTGTATAATATTCGAAACAGGTAGACCTACCAGTACAAAGGTATATAGAAGTTCAAAACTATGTAAGATTCCTTGAGATTTAGTCTTATTGATGTGCATTGGAAAATATTTCCCAGTTTAATCTGAATTTCTCTTTATTCACAACACAGTAAAAAGAAACAGAATCTGGCGGTCTCTGTTGTAGGTAATTTATAGATAATTTAACTTACTTATAGCAGTTTATGAAAGAGAAGGAAATCATAAATTTGTAAAGAAATTAAGTCAATACTGAAGAAAAAAATCTGAATTAGTTAGGAAAAAAGACATGTATTGAAAGATAATTTGAAGGCAAAGCATTCACAGAAATATTTTCAGATTGATAATAGCTTTCAGGATTTAGAGAGCAGTAGTTGATAAGAAATATATATATTCCCAAGTTATTCCAGACAGTCTGTTTAATTTGTATGAAAAAAAATCACTATAGCTCTCTCATAAAATAAATTGTTCATGAAAAATAGAACAGAGATCATGGTGTATATATGGCAAACATGTGCCAATTCAGAGTAGAAATTCAGTCTTAATATGTCATTTCCCCCCTTAGTGCTTTGACCAAAAGGTCAAAGAGTTCTACTAACTACTGTAGACTTTGAACCTTGTGCTGCTTTTCATTGTAAGTGCAAGTCAGACCAATGTAGAGTAGCAAATATTAAAAAAGAAACGAGAGAGAAAAGCTGTGAAGCATTTCTGATCAGGACCACTCTCAGAAAATCTTCTTTTTCAGGCCGCACTCTTACTGAAAGCAGCTGTCTGCAAAATGTGATAATATATTGTGCTATTAGCAGTATTCCTAGTCTGGTTAATGTGGCAGCCCAGCCATTTAGTTGCAGTCTTTTGAGCTCAGATAGGGTTAAAGATGTTCAAAGATGTACTTAAAGAAATCCAATTCTGAAATATGGTATTTCACAAAAAGCTTTACCCGACAGTTTCCATCTTGGTTAAACTTACTGTTGAGTCACAGGAAGAGATAAGAAGAAGGTACATCAGGGAAATTCTTTAATGATCATTAAGTGAAATTAGCTCCTCAGATTAACATTACAAGAAAAGCTGATATTCCCTATTTCTTTATTTCTTGTTAAAATATTGGTACACACGTCAGTGTCTCTGACTGTCCTCAATTGGAACTGAGGCTTCATATTAAAATTCAGGTAAACTTTGGAAAGAAGTTTTGAGGTTCTTTCAGAATTCAACTAAGATGAACACGAGCATTAAAGCTCACATTCTCATAAATCCTAACAACAATTTGTGTATTTATTTTAGACTAAACAAATAATCTCTAACTTCTCAGTGCAGTCATCAAGAAACAAAAGAAATATTAATTTGGAACTACTGAAAAAAATCCGTTTCTTTAAAGAGCATGCTGCTGCAGCTGATTCACAGTATTTTAAAGCTGCCATAAACATGGTGGTGCAAAACATACAAAAGTTGAAAGAACAGCTTCATATTTGTGATCTGATCCAGCAATAAAGGCAGTCAATAATCAAAGCAAATGGAGGATGGTTAGCATATTCTGCAGGACTTGCTCACATTCTTGACGATCCAGTCTCCAAATAAATTATGGTGATAAACCTTCTACAACAGGGAACCTGCATAACAGTTACACTCTGTAAACAGCAGAGTGAATGGCAGAGCATAAAGCTAACAAAAGTTCTATGTTAAAGCTTCCGGATCAATGTGAATGGCAGAGCATAAAGCTAACAAAAGTTCTATGTTAAAGCTTCAGGATCAATAACACTTATAAGACGTTATCAGACAAAGTATTCAGTATTGAAAATAACAGCCTCGTCTTTATGCAGATTACAAAAGAAAAAAGTAACAGCCTCAGTGTCTTTATATGCAGAAATGCAATTGCAGAGCCAAAGTTCCCATAGTTCTTTAATTGCACTGTAATGAGAAGATACTCAATAGTAACTGAAATTAATTGCAGATGAGCTTAGAAGCAAGAAAAGATATACAAAAGTCCAACAGTAATCCTTTTCTGCTTTGTGATCTGAAACTTCCAAGTGTGGAATACAGTGTTCCTACTGAGTGCTCTTAAAGGAAGAGGGAGATACTTCCATCACAAGGTTGCATGGCTTCATGGACAGCTGAAGTGTAGGTGACACGTGCCTGCATTGCCTACTAGCTGCAAAGATCTGATATTGTCGGATTAGTGAAGCATTGCTACTTCAATCCTCAGAAAGAAAACCTGGAAGAAGATTAATTAAAAGCAGAGAACAGTGTCAGCTTCTTGAGACAAAGACAGCTGAGCTGTTCTTCTCAAGATTATTTCCTCATCTATATGAATTACAAGTCTATGCAGAAATGCATAGAACGTTAACTTCACATATGGTATAGAGCTAAAACTGTAAACTGTGCATGTAGTCATTCTAGGGTGGAATTTAGTTCTGGATTTAGACACCTCTTGTGTTTCTCATAGATGTCCTCCATATATGGCCAAGAGGTCTAAGGTCCCTTTGTAGTCAGTGCAGACTCATTGATATACTTAAGAGTCTAAAGAACAATAAGGCTGTGGAAATCCAAAGTGTCTACCCTTACATTCAAAAATTTTCCCCTGTTAACACCCAAAATCTGTCTTGTTCATTAAAACGATAGAAGCCACTATAGCATTAGACAGTATTATTCTGTTTGGATTAAATATACCTTTATCTTTTTATTTTCTCTCTCTCTGTTCTGTTTTTTTAACAGAATCGTGATGGAAATTTTCAAGCAAAAAATAAAAAAAATTTGCTATGAGAAAAATAATGACAATATCTGGAACAATCCATGAAATGACTTCCTAATTCATGAACGAAACAACAACAAAAAAATCCACCTTTTCTTTATCATATTTCATTTCTTCCCTGTCCTTCCATATTCCTTCCTTCCTTTCTTTTTTCCATTCATAATTCCTTCTTTTATTTCTTCTTTTGCAAAAAATAAAATCAGGTTTATCCAGACCTCAGCTGTCAGTAGTCTGGTAATCATTTTGCAAAATTCTAACATCTGAATCTATGTTGAAAAGATTTTTATATGATTAAAACATCAGGATATAACCATTTAAAAAAAAGACCAATTAACTAATTCACTCACAAAGTGATGTGAGAAATTGATGATTTTCCTTGTCCAGGAGTTATTACAAGGGAAACAGGGCAAAACGCAGCAACTGAGAAAGAAACATGTTCTGAGAAACAAGATGGTTTGGTACTTGTTTTGGTTTCGGCTGCCGCTGGCAACAAAAGCACCACACGGCCGCCCCTCCCCCCGCCGCGGTGCGGAGGAGAATGGAAAGAAAACAGGCAGAAACTGGTGGGTCGGGATAAGGGCAGTTTAACAGAACAGCAAACAGAGGGAACAGTAACAACAACGGTACAAATAAGGAGAAAACACAACAACGAACCGCACGATCCAGACAGCCGCTCTCCTGAACAGCACAGGCACCACGCGCTCCCAAGCTGCAAGTGAGTCCCCGCTGCGCCACCCCCCCCCACCGGAACCCAGCATGACGGCACATGGTATGGAATACCAGGCTCTGTTTGGCCAGGTGGGGTCAGCCC
>Ga0065711_1045603_pt1 | contig 13368 bp, 10 predicted proteins | sample Hoacrofraction12_FD_59098 | JGI IMG/M metagenome (GOLD analysis project Ga0065711, IMG submission 59098) | Hoatzin crop microbial communities from Cojedes, Venezuela - Epithelial fraction 12 v2 (version 2) | ecosystem: Host-associated > Birds > Digestive system > Esophagus > Crop | place...
GCCACTGGAGAAAGGGTCCCTCAGCGCGAGCCTCTGCTCCAGAGCCCTTCACCTTCAGTAGCTGAATTCGTTCTTAACAAGGTGAGTTGCAATCTGTCAAGCAGAGATCATCACTCAGTGGAGCTCATCACCATCACCAAATATATAGGCACACAGTCTAAACTAATCCTCCAAAATTTCTACAAACTGATGGAAATAGAGAAACAGATTGCTCTGTGGTAGCAGCTATTCTATGGGCATTAATGAAAGATTAATCACTTCCTGAAAGGCTGGATTTCTCCACTACTTGGCAAGAGAGTTCAAATAGCATGCTTGCAAGGGCCTTATCAGACTCAACCCAAGTAGAGCTTATAAAAGAGGCAACAGACTAAGACAGAGGAAAAATGAGACCAAGAGGTAAAGACGCACTACATTTAAAATTGGAAGCTATTTGATGATGTTTAAAAGCAAACAGGGAGAAATGTAGCATGCTGTGATGACTGCAAGAGGTAGTCCCCAGCATTTCAGCAATAGGAAAGATCTCCGCAGCACGTGATTCCACAAGCATTGGTGTGGCAGGTGACTAGCCCAGACTAGCTCCTCATAAGGAGCAAAGAGCTGCTAGAGATGCTTTTGCAGTAGTAACCCAACACTTAAAAAAAACACCAAACCACACACACACACACACTTACACAGTGCCAGAGATCCTTCTATTCACACTGGAGGCAGAAGTAAGTAGTTTTCCAAAAGTTTACTTAGTTTGGTAAGGCAATTCAGAAGCAAGTTAACATACTTTAGGAACATAGGAATGCCGCCGTGATAGGGGAAGCAGGTCTTCTAACAGCAAGTCTTCTAATAGCAAGCAGTCTGCCTGCCATACCACATTCCACTGGTATTAACATAGCTGGTCATGCTTTTCTGCTCTTTTACCCCTTATCACATAGGAAAAAACCATAATCACATATGAAAAAATATGCACTCCATATAAAGCTGGTCATCCTGCGTTCCTCAAGCTGAGCAAACTCACATAGAGGTAACACAGGAATGACAAGAATGAGCTAATGTCAAAGACGACCAGGTGGGTGGGGGAGAAGAAGATAAGGTTGCTTGAGGGTAACCTAAGGTCAATTAGCATGGTAAAAATCACACCCCTGAGAAGCAACCTTACACGCTGATATGAGACAGCCTTTGTATAATGAACTAATCACTAATCAGAACACGCCCAGGAGTACACCAGTTGACCAATAAGCAAGTATTGTGCAACTTCTTTGTTGTAACCTGTGTAAAAGCCTACAACTTGTCCAATGAGGGGTGTGAGTTTTTGTGCATTATCACCTAGCACCCCTTTCTGTACAGAACTGCATTAAAGGTTAAAAAGTAGATATCTACTCTCTGTGCTCATTGGCTCCAGCACACCAGGCACAAACATATTCCTGGATCAAGGAACAACAATCCCTAGTGCACTACTTACAGGTCAAATGCAACCCAAAACGCAACCCAACAGAAGCACATCCTCAATACTGCTGTCTGTACATGGTGCCTTTTGCTTTGAAGGATGTGCCTTGCTGAGGCAGCCCAGCATGGAGAAAAATCTGTTGTGCACCAACTGATCTCCCTCCTCAGTAATGTCAGATAGTCAAAGCACAAAAACACTTTGGTCCTAAAAGGAGCTTTCCCCCTCCATTTTCTTTGACCATGCTTGCAGCACTGGGAACAAGTTTCTGTCCTCATGAAATAACTGGGAACAGATTTATTTTTATGGGCAGGAAAAAAACTGAAGCACAAGCCCAATATCATCCTCAACTTGCTCCATATCACAGCCTAGATGACAACTGAACACCACAAACTCATTTTTATATGCCTTGTTTCATCCAACATGACAGTAGACCAGCAGACGTACCACAGTGAACTGTGGACTCTCCATCTACTTAGTCCCTAGACTATGGCACCCAAGTTAACAGACTTCGACCCTCAACAGATTAGCCCTAATAAAGCGCATGTTTTTACCTGACAATATATGTTTTGTAGGAAACAAACCGCATAGGCACAGTGTCCCTCTCGCACTATGCCAACATGTGAGATATAAAAAGGCAAAGCCAGTGAGCAACTTGGTATTCAGCAGAGGTGCACAAACGGCCACCACTTTGCAAACAGTTCCTGAGATCTAGCCCAAAGACGCAACGAAGAAAGTAGCAGCACCATCTTGACTGAGCACTCTGCAGGCCCAAGAGCCCACCCTCCTGCAAAGAGACAAGGGAGATCGCCTGGGAGATTCAGGACTGGAAGCCAAAAAGTAAGCTTAAGAAAGCTATTAAGTTAACCACTGTGCTGGAAAAGGTCTCAGCCATCAGAGACTGCAGCATCCTACTGAAAGAAGGGGTTAAAAGGTATTTTGGTGGATCGTTGAGCGCTGTCAGTTTAGCTCTTTGACATGCACAGCGGGGGCTGGGCTGTTGGTGCCTAATGTTTTGCTAACTGTTGTGAAGTGGGGGGGGAGGGGGGCTAGGAGGAGCCTTAAAGAACCGGTTAAGACCGACCCCACAGTTTGGATGTAAGCCAGGAAACAACTGAGTCTGCGCAAGAACAAAAGGTCAACTAGAGGTGACCAAGAGGAGTCACCTATCTTCATCCCCACGACCCCCGACGACCACCACAAGGAGTCACTGCGCAAGCGCAGTCGGGAGGAGTCTATGGAAATAACCCCTTGGAACTAATTTTAATACGAAGCGGGGATAGGTTATGCATATATATAGGCATATTGGGAAATCTAATGCATATGTAATACTTGGTTGTATAAGCTGAAGAGACGAGTTGCTGCTCGGCGCGCACGACTTTGGTGGGGCTGCCCCCCACCCCCGTGCCACCCAGCACCAAATAAACATCCCTACTGTACAGTCTGACAGATTTCCGCACGTCGCTACCACCCAGCATAGCCACAAACTAGACTACTGCTTCTCAGGAGACAGCCTGCATACTCAATTTAACAGTCCAGGACGTTTCAGACACCCAGGCAACTGCACAAGGCTAGCAGCTATATATTTAACTCTTTCCACTGTCAACATAATTTTTGACAGGGAAAAGTCAGATATGACAACGTGTATCTTCAGGGGCTCTTGCAGGCACTGCCTGGAACTGGCTGGCAGACCATCAGCCTGTCTTTGTCAGGTTGCTGAATAAAACAGACTTGTGAACCAAGGAACAGGAGCCATTTCACAACAAAACACTTTCTTTCAGGGATTCTCTCCATGCAGGTATTCTGAGAGCATAATGAATTCACAAACAAAGCAAGGCCGAGTTGAGATAAATGGATTACCTAGGTGGATTGAGCATCACTCTGCTGCAGCAAGTCCAACTTCCCCGACTCTTCTCAGAGGAAATCCCAATTTGTCATTAGTACTTTTTAAAATATGCATACAATATTTAGATAAAATATAATTATATATAAATATTATGTATTTTAATACAACGGATGGCAAGTAATTCCAGAAAGCAGTCATACAAAAGTAATGGCACCTCCCAAGATTAGTCATTATTTCCTCCTTTAGGCACCAGAAGAGTTCTTACTCTTAGCCTAACAAGCCACCATCATCAATATGCCATAAGCTGCTTCTCCATACTTCTGCAAAGACATTTTGAGTCACCTCTAGTCACAACATTTGATGACACTAAAAAATAATGATTAATGATCCAAGAATAAAGAATGTAAATTTTGGTTAATTTAATGGCGAGTCATCCAAACAAGACTATGTTACTAGGCTATCTGGACTGCTCCCTCAGGCCAATGTAACCTTCACCTCTGGACAGCTTCTGCTGTCCAAAATTTTTTTTCCACTAGCAGCTGCATCCCTTAAAAGTTATCCCCATAACATCGAGGGCCCCAGAAAGTACTTCAAGAAGGTTCATTGTCAGCAAAAGCCTTAGAACATTTTAACTTCAGATGCATTTAACAGATGCCATTTTTCTTAACTGAGCACCAAGGATCTTGAAGGCACTGAAGTACGTCAGCAAGGTTTGACTGAAAACCTCATAGAACAACATGAAATTAGACAAGACCTACTTTCCATAGTCACATACTGATGTATAGTGCATTGCCACAGACTGTGCCTTGCATCATTTTACTTTTCTTCCTTGCAACTGTTTTGTTGGATTCCCCTTCTCCTTGAGGAAAACATAATAAAGATTTAAACCAGATCACTTCCATCAGCTTAAAACACTCTTCCTCACCACCACTATGAGCTTCAGAGAGAGCATTTTCACACACCTACGAACTATGTCCTGTCCAGAAAGTAGTTCCTCTCGGAGCAACATGCTCTCTCAGAGAACATGGGGGAAGATGGCAACTGAGGTGCTGGATACACTTTACTCAGATGGGATCTCGTATCTCTGAGCATCAGCACTCCTGGCACTTGCAGTCATAGGCACTGGGCACGCTGCCAGATATTTATACCCTCCAAGAGCATGACCCAGCACCATTCATCTCAGGTGGGGCAACGGCTAAAACCAAGCAGAGACAACCACGCCCAGGACATGGTACAGCCTTAAGTAACTAGGTTTATGTCACTCTTCTGTGGGTTCAAGCAGCACACACCAGTCTGCACAACCACTAAATTCATACAAATTTAAGTTTCTGCCTAAGGGCTTGAACTCCAAAACTACAAACGGACACAGGTGATACCGAACAGGATGTAACCTACCTTTTCTCCTCCACTGCCCTCGCTCCCCAGGGCGGGTCGTGGGAACAGATGCGTCTCCGGGCTCCCCAGCCCTGGCAGGGCCTCAGGGACGGGAAACGCCGTCCCCATTCCCTCACATCTACCGGCAGGGCCTTCCCGCCCGAGCCGGAGGCCCGCCGCCGCTGGAGCCGGCCGCGGAGCAGTTACGCTGCCTCCGGCCGGAGGGAGCCGTGCCCGCCCGGCGGGGCCCGCCAGGTCTCCTCAGGACGAAGCACAAATGCGCCGACGCCACTGGGCCGAGGGGCGCCGCCGAAGAGGGGCAGGCCGGGCCGGGAGAAGGTGAAACAGGCCCACCCCCGGGGGTGCCCCCCACCTCACGCCGGCCCCGCGGACGCCATTTTGGAGTCCCCCGGGGCGGCGGGACAGACCCCGCGGGCCGCCCCCACTTCCCACGACTCCGCGTATGAGGGCGGGCACCGGGCTGATGGGACGGGGGCCCCACCTACCTCCAGCGTCTTTACGAGGACCCGCATGTAGGCCTCGGAGATGCCCAGCGAGACACCCAGCGCCGAGGGCAGCACGATGAGGGCGAGAACCAGCGCCAGCCACACCGCTGCCACTCGCGCCGCCACCGACCCTACCTCCTCCATCGCGGGTAGCGCCCGACAACGCCACCAAGGCCGCCGCCACTCAAAGGGTAGCTGCCGCCAGCCACCGCCCTAAACACCAGCGACCGCCCCTGCCCCGCCCCGCTCCGCCCGCCCGGGGCCGCGCAAGGGCAGCGAAGGGGGTGGTGGCAGCGTCTCGCAGCTGCGTGGAGTTGAAGGGGGCGGTGGGCATTTTATTTAAGTAGATGTTTCGACAGCGAATGTCTTTTCGTAAAGGGCAACAGAGAGTGCTTCTTACGGAATACGTCCTTGTGGAAGCACAGGGCTAGGGAAACGGGGCTTCGCGTTAGGAGGTGATGCTTCGGGGACGGGAAGCAACTATAAACGCCCCGTCCGCCCTAAAAACTCCTCGTGTTGGTAAAACGGCTCCAACGGGGCGGGCGGCGGTGCTGCTGCAGCCTGCTGTTGTGCTTCGTGGCAGGCGCATGGGCAGGAAAGGCATAGGGAGCCTGAAAAAAGCAGCTCAGGAAGTAAAAGAGAAAAGGAAAACTGGGGAAAGCGCCTGGATCTATGAATAGTAAAATAGACAAGGACAGCTAAAAAAGCGAAAGGGACCAGGTCTGCACTTCAGCCAGCAGCGTGTCCGGTCCGTCTGTGATGGGTCTTGTGCCTTGAGCTGGGAAGAAGGATTCACTGAGGGATCAGCCCCCAGGGTGCCTCACTAGGCACTAGCCACACACCAAAGCAAACGAAACTTTGTGGTAAATGGCTAGAGGAGGGTTTATCTGCCCAGACCTGTGCACAGCATTCCTATAGCACCTGGCATGACACAATCTATACCAAGAAAGCAGTGTTAGCAGAAAGAGGCTGAAGTAGAAGAGGGATTGCAGCCTTGCCAAAGCATCCTGGGGGAAGGGAAGAACGTTTTCATCCAGGAAAAAGGCCTTCAACCTCATGTCTGCATGCACCTTTCATAGGCACTTACTAGAAAAGGGACATTTGATTTTCTTCTCTGTCTTTGAGAGGTCAGAAATGTGTTGAAGAGCCTAGTGCTTAGGATCCAAGGAAAAACCCGAATTAAACTCCAGGGTCTTAAGAACTATTTCCAGGAGAGTCATGTGGACAAGGGCATCGGATTCTGGCTCCTATTTTTGGCTCTGGCACTGCATCATCTTGGAGAAGTCTTCTCTGCTCTCGGCATCTCACCTCTCCTCCCACTCTTTGCCTCATCTAGTTAGCTAATTTCTCTGAGGCAGAGACAGGATGATCCCTGATGAAGCCTCTGGGCACAACAACCACAGAAACAATTGTCTAACTAGATTGGAGATTGCCAACAAGCACTTAAGTGTTTTCATCCCTCGAAGCATTTAGTTGTGGTCGTGCCCAAAAGGCCCAGTTAGGACTGAAGGCCTGTCAGTGCTGTACATGCATTAATGCAGTAGTCCCTACTCTAAAGAGCTGTACTACAAGTGGTTTTCAAATATTACAGGGGTGTGTGGATCAAAGTCAAATAAGAGTCCCCAAAAGTCTGGAACAGAAACAAATCAAAGGAACATTACTTTCCAAACTGGGCAATACTCACAACACATACACCCGTGGGTAGCTTATTTTAAATTTGTACTTTGTCCATTGCTTCACAAGCAGAAAACAACAGAGGGTATTTAGTACTTGCTCTTGAATTTTCATCTGGGGTGCAAATGGCAGAGGTCAAAGGCTTGGTTGGTTTGGGTTTTTTTACCTGGCATTAAGGAGCAGAAATCTCTATCCAAAGGACAGATGTAGCCCAGGTAGCAACAGTGGATGCTGTCTAGCTCCTGAGAAAAACAATATGGTGTTCACAGTAAGGTGTTGTAGTTTTCATCTCCACTACATTTCAGTATCTTGATTTAGGTAGTAACAGCTAAAATTGTCATCTGAAGTAAGAACTCCGATACAGATAATCCTGTGCGAGGCATAGCTTTTTGTGTTTGGTGTTTGCTGACAAAACCTCGAACAGTGAAAGAATTTGGTTGACTTAGTCCATGCACTTGTTGACCTCTGTTTTAGTAAAATGAAAAAGGTTTTGACTCAGCACAGCATGTGTCAAATTTGGTGGCATATGGCATATTCCTGAGTCTCAAAGGGCTGAAATCCATCAGTGTCCCTGCAGCATCAAAAGAAAATTCTGGAAACCTCTACTCACAACATTCATCAAGTAGAATTAAGGTATCACTTTTCTGCCACAATAGCCTGGCTATTGGACCTACTGCCGCTATTTGCAGGCTCCATTAGCAAATAGTAGGAAATGAGCAGTCTTTACCAACATTTGTGTTTTAGAGCAGGGGAAGGTGGCTGGTTTGATCCCTGCCATCATTACACACCGGTGGGGGAAAACACTGACAAAAAGGTATTTTGACAGGAGGCAGTTTTAGGCACAAACAGCTACTCTTTATAAGTTGAACAGAGGCAGGACAGAGGCAAGACTCACATAAACAGAAACTCTTATTTTTATTGCATCCAGGTTCCCCCTCCATGCTTGTATGAATATTTCACAAAGCTATTAATATTGAACTGGAAAAGATCAATTATGTTCTTGAACTGCTTGAAGAACCACCTTCTCTGCCTGGGACAGCAGTGAGGAAACATGCCTGTTAAGCTGACAGCCTCCTCCTAGTGACAGAGCTGCTGGCAAAGACCTATCACGAATGTGCTAATGTTCATCCTTTGCACATATCTTGCATGTCCATCAGAGAACAGGTGGCTGTTAACTGCAAAAACTGTTCACATATTTAAAACAAAAAACTTGGTCTATTTGCCAAGTGGCCTTTGTCTTTTAAGAAAGATATAGCTGTTGTAAACCACTGATGACCTATCTACTGATAAATTAGTTTCAAATTAATTTCATCGTTACATTTTATTTGCTTGCTCTGTAGGCTGTGAGAACATACAGTTTCTCTCCCTCACTTACTAATGAGCCTCTTTTCCTAAGAGAGGAGGACTTTTTTTCTTTCAAGCACTAGGACCATACTTTCAGCACGGGTAAGACAGCATGATTCTACTGAAGACACAGAAAGAGTGCTAATTTTAACAATTTTCCATGCTTTCATTTTTTGAATACCTATTTGATGTACAAAGGCCACATGTAGTCACGCTTTCTAGTGGAGTATTTTCCAGTAAAAAGTGCAAACTATGAGAAAGAAATATGCCATGAGAATATAGCAGAGTGGGTAAACTTGGAAGAAAACATTTTCATAGATCCTTATTTTTCAGTTTATTTCACAATGTACAGTGCATACAAAAAAAGCTTCAGGTGAAATGATATGCTTCAAGTTTGTCTAAACCAAGTGCTGCAAATGGATCCAATGGATTGGTTTGTTTTTTAACTGTGTGAGAAGTTACCAAGATTCTTAATTTTTGTTCTATAAACACTAGTAGTAATGTATTTTTATATCTGTAGTAAGAATACGTTTACATTTTTTGCCTTAATACGCAAGGCTATGTAGTATAATGCATGGTTTTGACAAGGCGGTAGATTGAACCAAAGACTGAGAAAAAGCAGGCATAAAATTCTCCTCAGTCTCACTACACGGCTTTTCTGAATGATCTATTTTTATGTTCCTTTGCCTATACTTAGTTTATCCCACTTAATTATCAGAGCCTATCAAGTTTTAGCAGTGTGGAGCATGGCTGCAAACTTGGTTTACAGGATGAGGGAAATCTTGTTGAACCAAGTCAGGAAGAGAGCCTGGATGGTGTCACCTCAAGTGGCAGGCACACACTTTCTTTGCTAAGTTATTGCAGATGCTAGTGGCTTCTAGTAGGTCAGATCTAATAAAAAAGTAGCTTTTCGTTTGTTTCCTGTCACTGGAGCCAGGCAGCTTCAGCATATCAGACAGTTTCATCTCATGTACATATCTGTATTTTATTGGAAATAAATAGGGTCAGGGTAGTTACCCTAGTACTCCCTTTTATCTTCTGCCATTCAGGAATGGCAGGTAGCCAGCAAACCACTCAGGGGAATTCTGCACTCTTGTCTGTTTTCTGGCTGCAGGTGGGTCATGCGTTCTCTCCACCACTGTATTTGCTACAACTCACTGTAAAAATTGATACCCTTTATACAAGGAGTCAAATATTTTCAGCTTCACTTTGTATCCAGGAACTGAAGTGGAATTTTACCTTCTTCTGTCGAGGACCTCCAGTTCTTATTATGCTGAAACTAAATACAAGTAGCCTGGCTTTTAAGCCTAGCAGTATGTATTGATGGAGCTGCAGCCTTGTGCGTTTTCTCCAGCAAGGATGAGGGCTCATAAGCACTGTGCACCACATAAACACAGCGTCCAGGCATGGCCCACCTCAAAAAATTTAACTTCCATGATTTAGAAATTTAGGTTTCTAGTTCAGCAATTCACCTACAATTAAACCCTGTTTAAAGTCCCGAGCTTACTTTCTGCTTACAAGTGGGAAAATGTGAACACCCAAGAAGGACATTAACAAAAGCAATCAGAAATGGAGGGTGATTCTACCTACAATAGCTAACAGGAAACTTACTGCAGCGGACAAAATTGTAGGCCACAGAAACTGCATGTGTCCCACACAGCCTTCAGTGCCTCAGAGGTGCCTACGCTGACGTTACTCGGTGAGAAACTGAGTCTTCAATGCTGTAGGGGCAAGAGGAAGGAGAGGGATTTTCTCTGATGCAATGGTCATATGACTAAATCCCAGGGGCAATTGTTCCCAGGTGTTCAGCATCCAGTACTTTTCATTTGGATATCCTAAGCACAGCCTTTGTGGTCATCTGGCCTCCCATCTACAGCAGGATTTTATCACTTGGAGCATAAGAGCTGAGACTCCCCATTAGTGCTGGAAACAGGACCTTGAGACCTTTCTAACAAGCAATACACTTGCACATTTTTCAGTGAGATGTCTCAGTGCTTGTTGCTGCAGGTTGCAAAATATGCTGGCCTTTATCCAACACAATATTTAAATGCATGCTTAAAGCTTGGTTCTGTGGCAGTAGAGGAGCATCAGAGGGCAATTCAGGCCTTCCCTTCATGACCTTAAAAGCATCTGCACTCAACTGACCGAACCACCTAGAAACTTTTACTGCTAGGTTAACGTAGAAGAGATTTTGTGACTATCTAGGCGGTTCTATGTATCAAGCACAGGAAGACATGCAGACATCAGAGCAAAAACACTACAAACAGACAACTCAGCAGACATGTGAGAATCTGTGGGGTAAACACAAGGAGCATGCCACAAGCACGGCACCTCCTTTTAATGTCCACCATGACCTGAGGACTCACAGCTTGGCTTTCTACTGCACTTGCAGAGGAGAAACGGTGAAGAACAAATACACATGTATTATGCCAGAACTTTATGACCTCTTTAATGTTTTAAGCTTCCACTTAAAATGATACTGTACTTTTCTGTTCATGCCAGTATTTTAAGGAAGGACAAAACACGCTGATGTTCAGTAAATTAATTTGCCTTTTTTTTTTCCCCCCAGAAGAGCATTAATGAGGTTTTAGTCCTCATGGCAGTGTTAGACACGCACGCTGCGCTGCCACCTCCTGGTCCCACAGCAGGAGCCTCGTGCCCAGGTCTGACACATGGAACAGACTGTGCAATGCAACGTATGCAGTGGAGGCACTCACCAGATTGCCGTGTCGCATGTACCATGCAAAGGGTGAGGCAGGAATGCAAAGAATAACTCAATGCAAAGAATAACTCAAGAGCCCGAATGGGTAGGGCAGCATCTGGACAGAAATCAGCATTGGCTCAAGTCTAACAAATTTTTTTTATATAGATATATCTCCTTATAAAATAAACCTACAAGGGTTTATAAACTGATGCTAATAAACTCCAAGACAAGCAGGATGGTTATTTGAAGCATAACATACAGTTTATTTTATTGAATGCGTGTACATACTTATGTCTTATGTAAAGTTATAAATTATGAGTAAAGGAGACTGTCCATAGCAATATATGATGAGCGTTTTTTCAAAACATCTTATATAATTGATAAACACAGTATTTAATATATACAAATGACTAGTTATGATGTAGTTACAAAATAAGCTGTTTAATAGATGTCTGTATAAACTTAAAAGGTAGTTTTTAATAGCTATCCCATATAAAAAGAAGAAATATACCTTTCTAAGTTATCTAATAAGCTATTTCTTGAAAGATCAATATGCAAGGATGGAGTCTTTTTCCCCAACGTTATTCTATTTAGTATCTACCATGTAGATATTAAATGTGTTTCACCACATGCATCTTCTGCACAGTCAAATAGAAATACCAAGGGATATCAACTGATGTCAGTAATCCACAATTGCACACAATCATCACTACTGATTAGTAAAGCAATTATCATGTTAAAAGAGTTCAACAGGGCTCAACATACTGTAAAATTAGAAATCAGTCAATACCACAGCCATTATATAGAACATCATTGATTGGGTATACTAAATGCTAGCCTTGATGACAATTGATCACGATGAACCCTGCTCACAAAGGAATCTGGTACACTAATTGAGGAGCTATAATTAAATAGAATAATAAATAGAGAAGGAGGAGGAGGGGAGAGGAGAAATGGCTACAAAGGTCCTTCCTGTCCATACAACAACAAAAAAGCAAAGAGCCAGGAAGGCCTCTGTCTCTACTAGTCCACTAACTTCTAAGCTTACTTTTCCAAAACCAGATGAACCTGTGAACCCCGTGCAGGTCATCTCCACAACCTGCACCACAGCTGGGAAACTTGGTCAAAAGAGCCTGAGTAATGAGTATTTTACCTCAGCACAAACATTTCCGAAAGCAAATCCTGCAGAAAGGCTAGAAAACCCAGAGGTCGCATCCATAACGCATCTGTGACCTATCTCCACTGGCCTACTTGAAATCAGGCCTCAAAGTGCACACATAACAAAATATGTTCCTTAGAGTGCCTCGAGGCTAAAAATAAACACCAGGTGAAGAGCTGCCGAGGCTGCTTTGCTTGCCATCATTCGGGGCAGGCTGCACAAGGAAGAGTTTGAGTAGTACACTGGGTTAAATTTGGCACTAACTCCTTGCCATCCTCACTACTGCTCAAGGAAATGCACTCTGGTAGAAAAAAAGTTCAGAACATCTCCCTTATCCTGAAAACATGTTTTGTTCTGAAAGCATTCCCAGTCCCAGATCAGGAGCAGACATCTTCAAGGTACTTACTGAAGAAACTCATCACAGCAAATGCAAGTGTCATAATGCCTTCAGGAACATCGCAAGCTTGTTGCCTCTACTGAATTTTAAAACAATAAATAAAAGCACAAGGGTTAACCTCATACTTGATTTTTAAGCAACTAAAGGACAGAAATATTTCTGATTTTGGTTTGTCACAGGGAAGAGACAGCCCAGGGAAACCCCATACAATACAGGCTGCTGAAACTGAGAACAAGCACAAGATTTTCTGGTTGCACACCACGACCGATAAGCACAGATTTGGTGTTTGGGGTATGCAGAGTTATTTCTACGTTTTCATGGTTTCCTGGAAATGTAGGAGACATACTGTAATTGATCGAAATTTAGGGCAACCATGCATTAAACGAAACTTTGAGACAGCTGTGCAAGGGAGAGTTTGTGACCACTAACTAGAAGCCACAAGATGGCAAGCTTCGCACATGTCTTACAATGCATGGGTGTACAATTAGTGAAACACGGCTTAAAACAGCGAGTCAGGAAAAAGAGGCATCTCCCGATAACGTAGAGCAGGTCAGCTGGAGTCAATGACAGAAGACCATTTCAGACGTTCCCAAAGATGAGACACAGTTGTAGATAAAGACATTTGGAGTCAAGAGACTAAAGGACTGTAGCTACATCAATCAGTCTTAACATGCAGATACATTACAGTGAAAGATTATTAGACATTATAGCAAAGTCCAATGCAGTTCTCACAGAGTACAACAGGCCACTAAGTTGCTTATCACTATGTCTTCTAATAATCTGTAACGCTTCTACTGTTACAATTAACACACATTTCTCATGTCCGCACTATTCTTCTAATAGTAGGCACTCAGGCATTCCTTTATATACATACAAAGTGTGTGCATATGTACATACACAAACACATACATCAAAAAAAAAAAAAAAAAAAA
>Ga0065711_1045604_pt1 | contig 13368 bp, 5 predicted proteins | sample Hoacrofraction12_FD_59098 | JGI IMG/M metagenome (GOLD analysis project Ga0065711, IMG submission 59098) | Hoatzin crop microbial communities from Cojedes, Venezuela - Epithelial fraction 12 v2 (version 2) | ecosystem: Host-associated > Birds > Digestive system > Esophagus > Crop | place...
CGGGGACTCCCCGCCCGGGCCACGGCGGACGCGGGAGACGGCGCTACCAGCTGTGCCCGCGCAGGAGGACGGCGGGCTGGCCGCCGAGAACAGCCCGCAGCGAGCCCTGCGCCCTGCCCGCCCGGAGCAAAGCGGCTGGCTGCCAGCAGCGAGCATCTCAAACCGCCCATCTCTCTCTTTCGGGGCTAGCCCGTCTGAGGATCTTCCCCCCCGGTCCTTCCCTGCCCCGCCAAGGGAAGCTGTCACCCAAGTGATTACAGCTGTAATCGTGCAAACGGTGGTTAATTATAAGCCTAGCTCTGAGTACAGAAAGGTGACAGCGCTGAGGGCTCGAGCCGCTCTGCGGCGGCTGCAGTCTGGCCAAGGAGCAGGGGAACAGCAAGAAACATCTGCCCCGAGCACCTCTTCCCGCAGGCAAGCGCCTTGCCCCCCACCTCAGCAACAGGTCCTGAAGCGGTTAGATGCCAAGGGAAAAAAGCTATGGTTGATCTAAATGCAAACAAAAGATATCAAACAATAAAAAAAAAAAAATCAACAGCAACAACACAGAAAGTAAGAAAAGAGAAAGTTTTTACTTAAGAGAAATGCTGACCCTGTAACTGTTTTTTCCCTGCTGAAATGCTTTTACTAGTTAAGACAACTGCCGGGGTTTCCCCTTAATGAGAACAAAAAAATAAAAAAAAAAGAGCTTGAGAGCAACAGTCAAATTCAGAGGTAAAGGAGGAGTCATAAAACAGGCTTATAAAGTATATCCATATATATGTACTCGGATTCAATTGCAGAGTTAAGCTTTGAAACAGTATCCAAAAGTTGCTAAATAAACTCAACCCAAATCATAACTAAGCCAAGTAGCCCCTACACTTAATTTTACATGCAAGTCAGTCACAGGTTAACACACAAGGTTTTGAATATTTATTTTCCCACGAAGTAGCAGGACTTAATTACAGGACTTTGTTACCTCCAGTAAGAGATACTTCAGTTCCATACTGAAAGTCAGGTCTAAATTTTTAAATTTTCTGCTGCATTGTATACATCTCACAAACTATTTACACAGACATCACCATGCTAACACAGATCTCAGGATTATTTCCTGAGACAGTACACAGCAGAGTTTCCTTGGCAAAATTTGAAAGGTGAGTTAGCATGCTGTTACAGGGAATGTCAAAAGATTGCACCAACTTTTGAATGATTTTTACAATGAACTGCTGGGACAAAACCAAAAAGACTTGCTGCAGGAAGCTCAACCACTACAGTTGGCCATTTGGGAATTTAGAAAAAAAAACCACAACACCCATATAAAAGAAGAAAAAGGGAAAAATAAAAACCAGGATTTGTCGAACTCAAAGTATCTTGAAACGTGTCTTTGCTATTCATAAGTTTTGTCTTAACATGTTCAATTTGTTCTGCAACAAATATGTCAATACGTATATTATGTGTCTATATATATAGACATATACAGAGCTATAAAATCTTCATTCAGGCATTCATCATTTACATATAACAAACAATAAAGCAAAAAAAGTTATTTGGTACTACTTGTCAAATGCTTTCTGATTCTGTTTGAAACTAGGCTTTTAAACACTACTCTAGCAGCATGGTGTGCATCAAGCAAAATCCCATAGGAGGCAACTTGACTGAGCTCTTTCCTCATTTTATGTTCTGCTCTCGTAAACAAAACTAAGTGAGTATCAGTATTATAGCTATTTCTCTCATACAGAACAAGAGTGCCAATTCCCTTAATAAAGGTATCATTGTGTGGTGGTAGTTTTACAGTGGTAGACTAACTTTTTTCCCACATTTACCTTCAGCCGAAAAAAATCTATTATTTTAACAAGATTAATGTTATTTTCATTAAGCTATCACCAAATTTTAGAAAAACATGGCTATATATGACCTAGATAACAGAATCATAGAAAAATCTAGGTTGGAAGGGATCTCTGGAGATATCTAGTCTAACTGTTCTTGAAAGCAGGGCTTCAAAATTGATTTTCCAAGGTCGTATCAGGTCAAACCTCTAATATTTCCAGCAAGGAAGACTCCACCACTTCTCTAGGCAACTTATTCCAGGGTTTAATAGTTCTCAAGGTAAAACCTTTTCTTCCCCTTATATCCAGGCATCTAATTAAAAAAAAAAACCAACACACAAACAAACAAAACAACACAAAATTCCTCCAAATAAAAGAAGGAATAAACAGGTAGTTTAGTACACTAACAATTTCATCCTCAAAATTTCAACACACTAACCTAATGTATCACATTGTCTGATAATACAGTCTAACTATGAAGCAAAGACTGAAATCTCTGTATTGCAGAAGTTATCCAACAGTGGACAACCGTCATGTCTTAACACTAGCAATGCAGCAGGAACTGACAGGCATTAGAACTTAATGTCTGCAGAACATTTATTTCAAGCAACTACAGTTTATAACATACATAACTGCTTAAGTTATTTATTATTGAATTATTTGGTAATATATCAGTGATCCCTTTTGTTGGCTACCTCTGGCACCATTCACTGTCCTGCTGAGTCGTACAGGCACGCCAGGATGCCTCTGATCATGTGCATACTACTACTCTCATCTCAGCATCCTAGACTGCCACCTCTCCAAGCCTGAGCTCTTCCTCCATTCTGCTCCTAGGCACCAAGCCTTGGAGTCCCACACACGCTTCTGTACCACCAGTTCCCTCCTCTTGTCTTGCCCAGCCTTTAGTTAGAGAATATAGAGCAAGGCAACGTAGGTGGTGGTTGAACTCAAGTCAAGCACCTGCTCGCTCATTACCCTGTGGGCAAAACAATATATACACCTGCTGAGCCTCACACCAAAGCCCTATCCTCAGGACAGGCACTAACCTTTTTATATAGCTCGCAGCTTAACGTCTTTAAGACATCTCAATTTATTTAATTTTTTTTTTAGAAACTATGTTGAAACTAACCAACAGAGTCAGACGTTACTGGAGTAAGGATTAGACAACCAGTACTCTCCTTAGACAACAAAACAGGCTCAGGAGTTGAACGTTCATTTGATCCAACGCTGGTTTAGGTCACCTAACATCACAAAGTTAAAAGTAGTGAAAAAACAGAAACTTTCACCTTGCTTACTTGTCACACACCAACTGCCAAAAGGGATCTCAAAGGATGAAGAGGAAGGAGACTAATAAAGCCAGGCTTGTCAAGCCGTCTGACCTTATCTACTGGCAAGAGGCACATTCGCGGATCGCCTTGAAGCTGCCATCTAATCAATCCAGTAAAACAGGCTTTTTTTATTACCCATGTTAAGAGTTCAACCTTGCCTTATAACATACAGCAAACAGTTGTAAAGCCAGTTTCTCTCCTCACCACCAGAAAGAAAAGCAAATGAACTTCAATGATGTGAGCCATCTCTAACCAAGAAAGGCCATTACACAATTCTGGCTATGTGCACCTGGCAGCTGAGCACCATCGACGCGCACAGGACTGACCCAGTGCTGTGACCATCCACAAAACTGAGGTGATACCTACGGGAACACTTTCTTCAGAACTTGTGTAGCATTTGGCCTACAATCTGCTTTTGTTGAGAAAGTTATAAGGATAAGCATGTTATCTTGGGCTTAGAAGTAATTTTACTTAATTAAGTAGTGGAGGGTACGAAACCAAGTTTGGCATATTTAAGTTAATGTGTTCTGTTTACAAATATTTGGGGGATGGGAGACAGAAGGAAAAATGCAACAAAATTTTAAAAAGCTACTTTTGCTGTTGATAAATGAGGTGATAAAAAAGCTACAGTGTTGGGCACTTGGCAGACTAAGCAAGAAGCAGATTTATTTTCTTCATGCCAGTTTAATTCAGCTTGTATTTGTCTTTGGCTGCTTGCTTTGACATCCAGAAGAGAAATTTTAATGAGTTCTCATACTGGGAAAGATTTACTTCCTGGGTAATTAGAAATAACCAAACACAGATGACCCTAGCACACAACACAATACTACTCCAAGTTGGTCAAACACAGCACACACTGGTTAACAAGTAACAGACTTTGTAACTGATAATAGTAACAAATCTCTTGATCTTGAGAGTACCCGATGACAGAGCTAACTTTAGACTCCTGTACACTAGACTCTAGAGAACCACTTGTTAAGACTGCAGTTCAATTCATTAATCTCAGCAGATGCTATCAGAAAAGTATGTTATCTATCAAAACTCTTTTTAATAAACTGTCAGAGTCCCCCTTCACAATCTAGGGAAAATAGGCAACATTTTATGTAGGGAACCAAGCTTACTCATAGTAAGATCACAACTCCCTTACAATCATTTTGTTCCAAGAGGATGGTGTTTTAAGAAACATCATTTATATCATGTTTTCAGAATCCAGAATTCGACACAAATAAAGGCAAGTTATTCTAGTTATGAATTACCTTTATTACCAGGTCTATTCTGAAAATACCCAGCTTCATATTCCATTGAATCATGCTGTCAGATTACCACAAAACCTTTGACTGCTCACAAGTCAGATATATCTGTTTAGAAACCAAGTACAGTTAGGTAAGTGACACTGTAAAACCAACCGTACCGCCATCTCAGGATCTGAAGCCATTATACTCAGCTCAATATAAATTAACATATAATAAACACAGTTTACCAATTTACCACAGATTTTAAACAACTCTGTAATTGTGTTCTGTTCATACTGATAAGGTGAAGTAACTGTTTTGTAATGCAAAATTGGTTAAGTGTAGTCCTTCCATCACATCAAAGTGCAAGAATTTCACAATTAATAAAGAAAGAAAAAAAAAAAAAAGTCCCTCAATGAGAAAGGCAGGAAAGTGTTTCAGCAGCCAGGCCCCAGTGAAAACCTGGAGCAGGACTTCCAGTGGTTTTGCTCTACACTTGGGTAGCAGAACAAGCAATCTTCAGAAAGAGGCAACACACTACTTCCTAGAATGCTCAACAAAACACATCGATAGAAAAGAAGAAACAAAGTCACCCATCTTTACCTAAAGAGTTAGAAATTCAGTGCGTAAATTCACCTTCACATTAGGTAATACATTGATAAGGAATTAAATCTCTAAGGAAATGAGGGAAAAAAGTATTCAGAGCACTACATTTGTGCTTGAGCATTTACCAAACATGAAGTTTATGCCAAAAGGGTAATATTACAAGACATAGCCCTCCCTTACTATTGAGCATGTAGATAGTTTCACTACAACAAGATGCATTTGGTAGGACCTTTGACAACTGCATATTTGTAAATAGCCAGTTGGGAGGAGGGTGTGTCTCATAGTGGTGGTGAAATACCGTTTAATAATATACCAGAAAAGCACATGCTGTTAATAAAAGTTGTCTGTTACCACTACACTGGCACACAGGTGTTTGTTTCACACTTTGAAGAAACATGATGCTACAAGCCTATACGTTCAGCTACAACAGAAGTATGATGCTCCCTACTCATTCCAAGGAGATACTACCTCATCTACCCAGCGCACTATCTAGCAGCAGAACGCTGTCAGCCAATTAATGGACATTGGTTGAACAGCACACTCATGCTACATCAGTTATTTGGTACCTTTGGTCAAAGGTACCACATATCAGGACAGAATGAATTAAAAGTTTGTATATTTAAACAAAGCCATATCTGCTCAGAAAAGGTGTAAGGCAAAAGAAAACACGACCTTTCCCATTATTAAACACCAGATCATTTCCTAGTTACCAGAAAACAGTGTTCCCCTTAATCCTGAAGCCTTACAAGCTCCCATGTGCCAAACCACCAGTTCCCTTCAGATAGATATATTTTTCTCCAGGTGTGCACTTTCAATATGAACAGGAAACATACATAACCAAAGCTGGAGAACAAACTTAAAATCCACTGAATTTAATGAATGTAAAGCTACAGTTAAGAAAGTTGCTTTACTACCAGAGTATTGCTGGGGAGTTCTGAAATACGTTAGGGATTTTTGGTCTCTTGCCACATCACTAGTGTGCCCTGACTGGTGCAGTCCCACAGACCTTCCCTCCGCTTATGAAACCTCCTGGCAACTACTTCAAAGAAGAACTGTTTTGCTAAAGTCAAACAAATCTGAAAGCAAGAAGAATCAGTTGCTGAAGGTTTTTTCTGGGTTTTTAATAAAAAACCTCCTCCATGGCTGCAAACATGAAAAACCCTACACTTGTGTGCTCTCTTATTAAAAACTACTAATTTAGTATACATGAAGTACAGTATCACAAGTATTTTCCCAGATGAAGAGCTGCCCAATATTTACAAACCTGAATTTCCTCAGTGACACCTCAAGTTGCTTATTACTTTTGGAGTAAAATGGAAAGTATTTATCCCCATATCCCCCCCAACCTGTTCCCCAGAATTATAAATTGTAAAAAAATAGTTGTGATTATATCACTGGCTTTCAATACTGTAATAAAATAGCCATCAAATGCTGCATACCTCAACACGCAGCCTAAGCTGTGTTATTCTACTACCAGTTTTAAAAAATTACTTTATTAAATACATGGACAATTGAAGTTTTTAACTACGTATTCAAACTGACATACGACTAAATTCTTGGCAAATTTTTCAGACGTCAGGCAAACCAAATTATATCTACAGAAACACGCTCTGAAGGGAATAAGGCTTACGATCCTTAATACAATAGGATTTTTCTGTAAAAAGATTCCCAAAAGACATGATCTCTTTTCAGTCTAATCCTGAATAGAATAACATAGAAGATGATTTTGAAAGTGGCTTACACTCTACCCAAACTGAAGTTCACCCATGAGTTTCTGTAAAGTAAAAATTGTACATTATTTTCAGTAGGTATCTGAGAAAACCATAGTTGAAGGTGGCAATGGGCAGAACAGAGACTGAAATTGGAACTGGGCTTACCATATCATTCAAGTTAACAGAAGAATGGTTCTAATAAATAATTGAATCAATTCATGATGAGTTGAGAGAATCAAGATTTGAAAATTAGTTAGACATATGCAAGAGTGGAAGTTTTAATCAAACAACAGTAGTCTAGAGTGCACCGTGTGAAAGACCGAACTATCAGAGTTCAGCAATTTTATCTCCTTAGAGTCTTCTGATAATTAACAAAATCCATTGACACACTGGACCCAAAAATAAGAAGCCAGGGACATGATAACAGTTTGAACTATACCATAACTATGGAGTTAATCCACACTGTAGGCCAGGATGTTAGCCAAAATATTTAAACAAGTTTCCAAGGTGCTTTAATAAGTCTTTACTGATATACGTATATGGCTAGAAGTATGTGCAAAAACTAGAAACTGTCCCATCCTATAACACCAACTGAAAGCCAATCGGGAGAACTTGTCCCCACTAGGTTGCTCAAAGGCACCTTTCTTTCCTATAGTAAACATGGACTAACACATTCTGAAACAATAACATGATAAGGCAAGCTGTGCTTTAGCATGTGCTAACTGATCTTCAACTTGACCAAAGTACAACCTGCTTTATCCACAGACTAGAGATTTTTCATGTATTTAGAACATGAGAAACACATTCATGTTACCCTCTTCCAGACAAACCACTGGCACTGAAGCAACCACAACAATCAAAAAATCCTTGCATGTGCTTAACTTCAGGTACATGTCCAAGTTTGCCTACAACCAAAAGCTGTGCCTCTAACTGTACTATTATAGCTCAAGAAGTGTAGTCCTTTCCCATCTATGTAAGAATATGAAAAAAACAGAAAACTGAAGAAATTACGAAAAGCATTTTATACTGATACAGACGTAGAAATGGAAGTCAACTGCACATACATCCAATACCTGGGATAAAAATACTAAGCTTTAAAAGAAACCCACTGCAACTCAGTGAAAGAGCAGAGATCAGACCTCTGAATGCTTGGGGCCAATCCCTGGGAGATGCCCCATGTTGAACAACAGGCTCCATATTCATACAACTGTAGGCAAAACAACACAAAAGAACAACACTACAGTACAAAAGCCCACGCATATACAAGTCACAGCTCAGGCTCCCAACTTTGATTCATAAAATGCGTCATTCTGCAGAGCGTAACTATATCACATAACTTGCTAGGGAAATAGCCATGGTTACTCATCACAGTTTGGTGTTATGAACTGCTTGCTTTCCATAACACTACACACACCAGATTAAAATCTGTGTGGGGGTGGAGGGACAGGACAGCAGGAAAATCAATGAACAAGATGTCAAATCGTAACTTCTCTGGTACTTCAAAGTGCAAACAAAACAGTGTTTGACTTGGTACTGAAATACTTTCCTGTTGATTTCAATTGCTTCCAACTGCTCTTTTTCCAAAGCCATTTTTTAAAATTTTGTTTAGGTAAAAAAAAAAAGGTAACAGTGTAAATAATAAATTACGAAGCTTTTTGCTTCTTACTATACAAAAAATGAGAAGGTAGCTTTACTTTGTGCACATGGCACGTTTTATTTGATGTAACTGATAGGTTACTGCCTTAATACTGCACAGTATTGATTAAGAATAATTATCTAACCAAATTCAGAGCGCGTAGGCCACTAGGTTGATTAGGAAGATAAAAGCTAAGTGTTGATAAAGATGGCAGAAAGTAGGTGGCCATGACAAGGATTACTACATTACCTTTTGAAACATACTGAATTGGTCAATACAAGCAAGCACACAACATACTACTTTGGCTGTATCTCTACTTAGTGATGCAAGGAAAAGTATGTTTCACTTTTGGCAAAGCAACACCTTTCAAAAAGCCCCAAATCCCTTCTGCTAGAAAAGGGATTATGATCACTCATCTTAAAGAACTCCTCTCAAATCCAGATTCTGAAAAACACAGTTTCCTCAGCTGGGCTTTCAGTCATACTTCAAAACTTGAGACACGCTCTGTCTCACCAACATACATTGCTGTAAGTGCTTGTATGAAACCTAAACTTGCCAAGGGAAGGAACCGATGAAATTACAGCCAATATGGCAGATTAACATACGTCTGTACCACGTGCAAGCTTCACTGTTTCCTGTGATCTCTGCTTTGTTTGTAAAACCGCATTACTTGCCCACTGCTCTTTAATCTTCATACTGGAGAGATCTGCAGAAGTTTAATAGGTGGAGCCCAATCACAGAAATCGATCAGATTAGCCCAATCCTAATGATCTTCATTTCAAATAGAGGCAATCAGGATAATGTGCTGGCTTCAGACTAAGGTGCCTAGAGCCTGCAGAGATCCACCGCATCCCTTATGCAGTGATATGCTCTCCTGTTAACAGTGAGGATTCTTGGACAGAACTCCATTTATTAAAAGGAAAGGTGTTGTTACTGGATGAAAACACATGCTAAGACGAGATAGCAAGGACATGTGAGAAGAGAAGGCCCTCAAACCGCGGAAGCGTGCCAGTCAAAGCTGTAGGAACTCTCAGAACGGTGAAAAGGCGGATACATTTCTGCCTGTATCTTTTCCAACTTTTTTTTCTGGAAACTGATCTAAAAATACCTCACATCTTATTGTGGAGTGGCAGATGGAGAATCTGGATTCCGAATGTATGCCCAAAGCCCAGATTTTGCTTGGACTTCTCCAAGTTGCAAGCCAAGAGCACATGGGACTCACCAGATGAACGACAGTACAGCAGTGCATTGAGCACCTACAAGGTTTTGAAATTTCTCTTGAATCTTCCTGGCCCAGCAGATGGGAACCCTTTGTTGCCATTACTCATATGTAACGTTTATAAATCCAAAACATAAAATCTAGCAGATAGGCATGACCAGACTTCAGCATCACAGTGGTTTCAGCATGGCTCAAGTGACTGAATTATGTAAGGAAGCATCAGCATTTTCCTTAGGGAGAAGGCTCTTCAAGATTTTGAATGCAGTTTGCCACCAGGAGGGAAAATTAAGACCCAAAAAATCTTTATAAAACAAGCTATTGGATAATGTTTTCTATATTATCTGATTTCTTTGCATTCATGAAATATTTTCTGTGCAGGGACATGAAAAGAAGAAAAAAATGAATACAAAGTCCTATGCAGGACACAGGACTAATTTCTATTATTAGCATTGCAATATGAAACTAAGAACTCAGTAAGGTTCAGTACATGCTGATACTAAAGCAATGGTATCTTGGGGTACGGGGAGATTACAATAAATTATCTCAAGGTAAGTCAGGATGGAACTTGCAGCAGATCTGTTACTCCACTCCAACTGCCTCTGCACTTGCTCTTTCCCCTCAGTAAACATCCTGACAGAAGAATAACTTACCTCCCATTAATTCACACTCGTCATGAGGTAAGACCGTACACACTTTCTGATATTTAGGCCCCATTGACAGAAAAACACTACAGCTCACGAAAAGCATCCAACTCCAAAACAAAACTAGAGACGGAGTGTTGCTGCCCAATACTGACGCTTCCACGTAGCCTGGACTAAGTTGCCTAAACCTTGCCTTTCCTGTGGGCTTAAGAGACAATCCCAGTTGAGAATTACCTGTTGATTGATTTGGGTAGCTTCCTACCCAAGCTTCTAGCCCAAGGTAACCTATGCTCCCATCAGGGGCTGAAGCATCAGAGCTATGGATCCTCACCACAAGCCACACACCTGCAAGCTTGATGAGCACTAGCGCATCCGTGTTGTGCCAGTTCCCCCTTGTTGACTAACCTCATGCACTTAACACCATAGAACAAAATACACATTCCACTGCTACACATAGGTAGCCAGAAGATAAGAGAAACCAATACTGTAAACTAACACCAATTTATACGAGGAGGAATTAAAATAAATAATATTTGCTTAGTATACCCAAAGCTGTAGTTACGGGAAAACAACTGAAAAAACTTGTTCTCTTGCTTTCCCACTTTAGTGCAAACTTTTCAGTAGATGACCACACACTTTTGCCTCTGACAGCAACCAGTTCTCAACTTCATGGTTATAAAGCTTATGGAATTATTTCTTATTCAGAAAAAACACACCACAAAGTTCCTACAAAACTTACAATGCACATTTACCCTATTTAAAACAATACAGTTGGTAACAATGGTCCTCATCAACATTAAGCTTTAGCTTACTTTTAACTGCTCAATTTGTAATGAACAAATAGTCCTATGTATAGATGTCAGCATGGCAAATATTATTTGCGAACACACAAAGTGACAAAATAGAAGAACTCGCTATACCTGCATTTATTCCACCTTGGAGAATTTAACATTAATGACTTCTGTATACAATACTTTTAGTGTTGTGCCTATGTAAGGTTACTCTTTCAGTGTCTATGTAAAGCTATCATTTACCCATCAGTATGAAAAGTAGGTCACAGTTTAGAAATATATGGACAACAGTCTCTACTACAGTACTGACTATTAAAAAACCCACCCAAGATCTTTAGAAATTAGTTGCTATTTTAGACTACTGGAGTGGATGAAAACAAGATTTATCATGTGATAAGTCATGAACATATGCAAGAAAGATGATGTTACTACCCCACTAGCTTTTTCATTATCACCTTCTGCATTAAGCATATGACACCAGTAACACAAATTGATAAATTAAGAAGCAATTATGGAACTTTCTGGATATGCTATTAAGTAGTTCACTTAACTACAGTCTTATTACAGTCTTAGTTTGTATTAAAAGTATTTTGGAGACATAGGGGTAAAGTTAACTATTGCACAGTAAAACACGTCACTGTGATATCACCCAAGATTTCCGTCCTCAAATCATGAGCAGTCCCAGTCTTAGAATGTGCAAAAAAGGTGATAACAGACATGCAAGAAACACTTATTAAGTCACAGAGAGATGACAAGTATTAAGAGTTTTTCCAGGAATCTACTGCCAGCAATATTAGAGTGTTTAATGAAATAAAATCAATCTTACCAACACAAGTTGGTTCTTCAAATAAGCTGTTCTGCTAACCGTACTTAGAAATATGTGAAATATTACATTTTTGTCTTATGAACTAAAACCAAAGATGCATTAGACATTTGTCACCAACCTGTCAAGACACTTTTGCCACAAGACAGTGGCAGAGAATGCCAGCATCATAAATATCTAGTATTTGCATTTTATTAACAAGTTTTTCCAGATATGGCAATGAAGCTGACCTTTCTTGCCCACATTCCTGTTTGTTAACGGTTTCCTTTACGATCAAAATCGCCCAGGTAATAGGGATCATTTGTTTCTTCTACAGATCAGTTTCACAAAAAAAATATTTAAAAAGTGGAAGTGCAACTCTCCTCCAAAGCTAAGTAAGTACTCTACACATCTAAATCCACTTTCTATAAATGATTTTTCTATGCAATACCGTGCATAATCCTTTTGGTAGAGATACGCATATTACTGAAGTACTAATTGGGGATGGTCAAAGTAGCAGTACCACTATTTGACATTATCAAAGCACTAATTTGTTCTGATTGCTGCTACATAGTTATTAGAGCAGTAGCAATTTGTACGACAAGCCATGAAGGAAGCAACCATCCTAGCAGGGAAAACAAAACAAAAAAACCCTAAAAAAAACCCCATATCTTTGAAGGAGAGTAAAGTGAAGAGCAACAGAAGGAGAGGCTGAGTAATTACTTCAAATAATCTCAGTGAAGAGAGGAAATGAGAAGTGCTGTAAGATGAATGGGAATGTTATCTTAAAAGAAATATCATCTTCTACTGCCATTGCATCTGTTTCACAACACCAATAGGGTAACTTACTTTCACACTTCATATAGATGCATATCTTTGATATATTATAGATATGGATATATGCCAGGTTGGATGGAGCTCTGAGCAACCTGGTCTAGCGGAAGATGCCCAGCCCATAGCAGGGGGGTTGGAACTAGACGATCTATAAGGTCTCCTCCAACCCAAACCATTCCATGATTTTATCACACTACGTATTGGGAGGTTTTTATATCTCCACACTGTAAGCCGGCAGCCAAAACGCTGAGAGCACCACAGACGAGGAGTTACCGCCGGGCTTTGGGTTTCGATCCCTGGGCTGCCCCGTGCCGAGCAGCCGTCCGTGTGTCCGTGTGTCCGGCCGGACGGGCGGGGGCACAGGCAGGGCCGCCCGGCGCCCGCAGCGCTCCCCTCCCAAACCCGCCCGAGGCCCTCGGCGCTCGGAGGGGCTCGAAAAACACTCTCGGGCGAGGTGCCCCGCCAGCGATCCGGGGGAAGAAAAGCTCGGACGAAGGAAGGAGCCAAACCAGCCCCGCAGCAGCAGTCAGCGGCGGCCACCGCAGGAGCGAGCGGGGACGGGACGGGACGGGACCTTCCCCCGCTCCCCCTCGCCCCGAGACCCGGCGCTGCCCCCGCCCAGCCGCCGGCCCGCAGCGCCCTCGCACCCCGCTGGAAACACAGGGCCACGAAAGCTGAGGGACCCCGCGGAGCGGAGCAACGCCGCGCCCCGGGGCGCCCCGAGCCGCCCGCTCCCCGCCGGCACGGCACGGCACGGCACGG
>Ga0065711_1008155_pt1 | contig 13367 bp, 8 predicted proteins | sample Hoacrofraction12_FD_59098 | JGI IMG/M metagenome (GOLD analysis project Ga0065711, IMG submission 59098) | Hoatzin crop microbial communities from Cojedes, Venezuela - Epithelial fraction 12 v2 (version 2) | ecosystem: Host-associated > Birds > Digestive system > Esophagus > Crop | place...
TGCACTTGCCCTTGTTGAACCTCATCAGGTTCCTCTCTGCCCAGCTTTCCAGCCTGTCCAGGTCACGCTGAATGGCAGCACAGCCTTCTGGTGTATCTACCACTCCTCCCAGTTTGTGTCATATAACAAGGCAAGTAAAAAGTGCCCGTCAAGTTTCTGAGCCATGGGGGTGAGGTAACTGTTGTTTGAAGCGAGCTGAGGATTTGCCATTTGACCACAAACTGCACTTGGTCTCCAGAAGGGCCCTGGCCATGACACCGTGAAGAAAGTGGGAGGAGGAAGGGAAAGGACTGGCGACCTGCCAAGCCAGAGGCAGGAGGTCAGCAGGGGTAAGCCCCAGCAATGACAAAGCCTTACTCAGTGTCCAGGCTGCAGGGCAACTTGTATTTGGACCTTGTAGCTACACTCTCCCCTGACAAGCTTTTGCAGATGTTCTCCAGCTTACCCTCCTGGAGGGATCAGCCTAGAAAGGCAGTAGGTAGGGAAAAGGAAATGGAAAAGCCAACAAATATGGAAAAGGCAGTGAGTAAACGAGATGCCAGGACACAGAGACCCTCCTCAGAAGCAGGCCACAGGAAAGCTCAGAGTGGATCCAAGAGCGTTACCCCTGCCTCGCTTATTGGAGGGATGGCAGCAGTGTGTTTCTTCACAGGGTGGGTGTTTGTGCTTACCTTTACCAGTTATGGCTACCCTGGGTGAACACAACTGCTGCTGCTGGCAATTAAAAAGAAATAGGTCGTCTTTGGCTAGAATTAAGCACTTGCATGGAGGTTTATGGGAAAACTGTAGGAAGACAGAGGAGTCCCTGTAGCCTGAGGATCACTGGAGCTGCAGCACAAGGGCTGCTGGAGAGACCCTGCCTTGGCTGTCTTACTTTCGCAAGGGGTCAGTGCTGTCCTTGCTGCCTGTTCTGACAGAAAAACTGTTAAGAAGGTCTGGTGAGAAATGATGCACCACTGCGGGCCAGGACACACAGCATCTTGCTGTGATAACAGTAGCACAGCTGGCAAGTGGCACTGAGCATGTCACATACATGCAGATACACCTATGGTGTGCTTGTGCAGGTTACCTAGTAGAATCTATTATAAATGGTAAGCACTTCACCCTGAAGTAGGCTACTGTTAAGAAAAAAGAGGAACCGCTCCTGAGCCAAAGGGTTCATTTTTTTGTGTGTGTTAGAAGAGCACAGACAAACGCAAAATCTGTGTTTTCACTCTTCCTGATGAGCCCTGCCAACTTGCTCAGCCTAAGGGCACAGCTCAGTACAAGGCATAGGCAGGATCATGAGCCTAAACAGTCACAGCTTCATCTGCTATTCTGTTCCTCCTTTGCAGTCACAGTAATGAAATCCAGGGGGAAATAAAAGTATTCTGGCTGCAGAGCCCATCAGCCAGCCATTGTAATTTGGCCATGAAATAAACAACCATAGACTAGCAAGCACAATTAGCTAATAAGATCGGTGCTTCATCATATAACCCCATTTCAAACAGGCTGCTGATAGAGTAATTCTGAGACCAAAATGGCACGGCAGGAAACGCATATTCCCTGAAACTCACTGTGTGTTCCATTAAGCGGCATTACAAAGAAGCCAGCCGGTGATTTTCATCGCGGGCTGTCACCGGGAGGAAATTACTCTGCCGAAGGCTGTGCTCAGACCTGTGCTGACCAGCAAATTTTCTGCGTCGCACCCTTCCCCCAAGCACAGCCTGGTTACACACGCTGGCTGAGAAGGTTTTAGGCTGCCCGCAGCTCCCCCTCACGACCCTTAGCCAGGAGAGAAGCCGCGGCTGTCCAGACACACGCGTGGCTCTGCAACATCCTCCACAAATAACTCCATTCCGTTCAACCCAGCGTGCCTCGAGCCGTATTTATTCCTCTGAGGCACTATAGGCCTGCTCTTGCCCTTATGCATTAAGAGCCAGCCATGCTCGTTTCACTGTTTTGGTGGGCTCCCAGTTTGCTGGGGCTGCTGGATCTCACTGGCAGCCCAGAGCTCGATATGGAATCTCACTTAATGCCCCTGCAATGTGCAACGGCTTCCCACGGCGTGCTCCCTGGGTTTGGATGCTCCCCAGCAATGGTACTTCCGCTGTCCCGGGTGGAGACTGACTGCAGCGCTCTGAAGGGAAACTGAAACGTCTTTTTTCCCCTCTAGTTTCCCCTGTAAGAGAAAACTGCTCCCTCTTAAATCTGTTCTGGGCCTCTAACAAACCAGCAAAGGGTGGTTTGTCTCCCAAGAGCCCACGGTATGAGATCTTTCACCACCAAAAAAAAATCCCAGTGCAACAAGGTCTCCGGTCCTCAAAGGCACCTCCTGGACCCGCTCCAGCTTGGGACAGCCCCGTTCTGAGACAAACCTGGCTGCAAGTGACCCTTGGTGCAACCTGCTGTCTCGCTCTGCCTCCTGGCCCTGCCCTGAGGGTGAGCTCGCTGCTGTCCCAGCGTCACTGTGCAGCTTGCTGAGGGATGATGGCCAGCTCAATGATCTTCTGGCAGATGCTAACGGTGTGTCCCCACACCTCCCTCCTCCTCCTCGAGGCGGGAGCTGCCTTGCATCAGCGATTGCCCCTGCAGCCCATGGTCCAGGCGCCTGGCGTGATCTCCACGCCAGACACAGCCAGCCTATGCGTGCCGGGAGGAGCATGAGCAGATTCAGAGCTCACTTCTCGACTGGCCCAGCCCGCAGCCAGGAGACAGTGCACCGGGCACGGGCACTGCTGGTACCCATCCTCCTCCGGCTCCCGTCCTCGTCCTCGCTGCCTCCATCCATCTCCTCAGAGGCGATGCCCCGGAGGCTGTTGCACTCTGGGAGGCAGCAGGAGATCAGCCTTTGGGGCAAAGGCGATCCACTGCCTCTGTGTTTCAGTTACCGCAAAGGCAGGACAGGGTCAGAACAGCCTTTTCACACCACCCACCTTCCTGTGCGTAAGGAGCTTTGCGTCTCATCGTGCCCAACAGTGCTGTGGTTTTTTCTGCCGCCAGTCTTCTTTTGCCGTGCAGCCAGACTTCCCTGCAAGACATGGAAAGTTAAGGGGTCAGATCCATCGTCCATTGTTGCTTTCCTATGGGGGCACACAAACACAGGCAACACTGCCTTCACAGTGGTGCAGAAATGTGACTTCCAATCCTTTTGTAATTCTCTGCTTGTCCTTGAGGCTCACACCCCCTGAATGGCCTTTTTTACCTCACCTCCATCACTGCGTTCCTGTTTTTTTCTTTTCTTTGGACAGGAGATCTTCATGCCACAGGTAAAACTCAGTCTGTGCATCCGCTGTCCACATGGTCAGCCGCTTTCCCTCTCCCCATCTGCCTTACACCCCTTCTCTTCCCCCACACTCTCACCCAAGCATCGCCCTGGTTGTGCCTCCCTCTGATTCTCTCCCACCCACTGTGGTTTTCCCAGACCAAGCCCTTGGCCCCAGCCTTGAACACTGTGTGTGACCTCCACTTCTCCTCCACCCAGACCTTCCCTGCACAACACCCCTCTGCTCTGCCAGCTCAGACCTGAGGTGTCACACAGCTGTGGCTGCTCGCCCTGACTCTTGAACCCGCAATTTGGGACAATGTTCCTCATCTGTCCCTCGCTGTCTCTGTCCTTTGTCTAGCTAGATATCAAACTTGTCTGTCCCAGAGTTTAAACATCCCTTGGGGAAATAAAATGGAAGCCGGCTCCATTCTGCAACTCTGGCTTGCCCTGATGACACCAGTGAAGATGGGCAGATGGACAACAGCTTCAAATCTCTGCCCTGCCTTTTACAAGATCAGTTGATGACCATGCAGTTCTGACGTGTGGAATCAAACTTCACAACTCAGAGAGTTATAAAACAGGTCTGTTTATTGTGGCGCCGGGTGCAAGGGGGATCACTCCTCCTAACTTGCACACCGAGTCATGAAGCATGCACCTATTTATTACAAAGCTTATCTAAGCAGGCTGGACTATTGTAATTATTTCTAGGAATTCACTCTCATACTGCACCCCCCTTTAGCACTTGCGCAGTGTCATCTGGTGGTCGTCTGTGGGGGTCTTCTGGATGAAGGCTCGTAGTCTTCCTTGCTGTGTGCTTTCACCTTTGGCCCAAAAATTCCTGAGTTCTCTGTGTTGGCTGAGTCCCAAACCATAGAAGCAGTTTCAGCTGGAGAGTTGCTTCTTACAGACAACAAAGTTCTGGTTGTCAGTCCTTGTTTCTCTTCGTCTGTCTCGCAAGCAGTCCGTGTTATCTACATTTGAGCCACAACAGTCGTTATTAGCAAGATTACAAAGAGCAGAACTAAATTAATTAACAGTGTTTAACTCTTACCGTAACATAGATGCAAAGTTATATAATGAAATTAAACTAAAGCTATAGCAAAATCGAAATAACTGTCAATTTCCCACATCAGTTCTGCTGCTGTTTTAAGATTTAATCTCCTTGCTTTGTAGCTAAATGCTGGCAACAGAGAACACAGATGTATTGCTACCTGCTTGCGTGTTCATGCTACGGTTCCTGTCTCTGTGTAGGTGGGTCATTGTGTAGCACTTGGTGAAACAGGGTGCCACTCCAGTACAAAGTCTTACCGATGCAATTACAATGGCACTTAGCTCTGCGCCCCCTTAATTGCACTAGAACCAGAGTGGAGAACAGAAACGCATTTTCAAGCGCTTTTAAACATCTCACCTTGAAATGATTCGAACAAGGACCCAAAAGCCTTATGCACGGTGCTTTTCCACTTCATTCTTCAAGCAGTGTTTAAGCGAAAGTGCTGGATGCAGGGTCCCTCGCTGGCACAGCGCTCTGCGCATGGCAACACAGCCGTAAATAGAAGCAGCAATCTGTTTACATTTCATTCGGAGGCAGAGCCTAGACTCCGATCCAAAGACCCTGGAGCTTCGCTTTACAGTGTGTTTTGCCTTGGGGCTGGTTATAATTTATATACTACAATTTATGCAAAGTTCTCCCTTTGAGAAGGCAGAGGGAAGTTATGCACTCGGCAGCGGCTCCGGTTTGGGTGACACAGGGAGACTCGCACTGATCTCTGCAGGATTTCACTGCGCTTCTCCACCAAAACCCGCAGGCACCCTGAAGTGACTGGTGTCTTCGATACCTGGGAGTTTTTAACTAAAACTTCCTTCAGTTAGTGACACTAGCAGCGCACAGTGCCACGTGTCCTTACCCACCTCTCCTCTGAGAGACCAGAGCTGGTGGGTGGCAGAGCCCTGTGATCCTGGGCATGCAGACCAACACACGCACCAGCCTTTCTGATGGCCTCCGTGTCCCCGCACTTCTCTCACAGCGTCCTCTTCTGCACTGACCCCCGGCATCCCGCGGCAGGTGAGGGCTGTGGGGCAACAGGGCTAGACGGGTGCCGGCAAGAGCAGGGGCCGAGGGAGCTGGGGGCACAGGTGGGGACAGGGAGCACAGCAATAGGTACTGCTGATACCACAGAATCACAGAATCACAGAATGGTAGGGGTTGGAAGGGACCTCTGCGGGTCATCTAGTCCAAGCCTCCTGCCGAAGCAGGGTCACCTACAGCAGGCTGCACAGGACCTTGTCCAGGCAGGTCTTGAGTATCTCCAGAGAAGGAGACTCCACAACCTCCCTGGGCAGCCTGTGCCAGGGCACCGTCACCCTCAGAGGGAAGAAGTTCTTCCTCGTATTCAGACGGAACTTCCTGTGCCTCAGTTTGTGCCCATTGCCCCTTGTCCTGTCACTGGGCACCACTGAAAAGAGTCTGGCCTCATCCTCCTGGCACGCACCCTTAAGATATTTAGAGGCATTTCTAAGGTCCCCTCGCAGCCTTCTCTTCTTCAGGCTGAACAAGCCCAGCTCCCTCAGCCTCTCCTCGTAGGAGAGAAGCTAAAGGTCTGGGGCTGCTGGTGGGGGTGTGGCACAAGCCCTGCAATAATGCAGGTAGCTGCAAAGCCGGCAAAAGTGCTTGCAAATTCGCATCCCCCGTCTCTCCGCCTTGCCTTTTCTCTTCAGCTCTTTTGCAAAGCTCTTCAAGTGTCCCCAGGAACTTTGGTAAACTCTGTTTGCCTGAGCAAAACTGCAACCACTTCAGAAGAGGATACACCCCCAGGAGGACCTGGTAAAAAACACTGTTAATTATAAATGTCTGTCAGTGATCAGCGAGCTATCCGTTTGGCCAGCTGGCCAGCACATGGCGGGGTCCTCCAGCCAGGCACGTCCAAATTGCATTAGCAGCAGGCAGCTATTTTTGTGAAGAAAGGCGTGCACAAGGTACGGACATTTTCTCGAGGACGACGACAGCCTGCTTTCCATTACGTAACTCTGGCAACAACTGCACCCTTCTAGAGGAGCATGTTGCAGGCTTCATCATGGAGCTTCACTGGTCTGAGTGGCCATCCCATCCTGTGGAGGGAGCCAGCAGGACACGACAGGCATGGGATGTCCCCACCTGGTTGCAGCACAGCTCATCGTGCCCTAGAGGCAGGCACCATGGGGAAGGGAAAGAGGTCTGCTCGGCCTGTGGTTGTTGATGAGGACTGGGTGCATCTCTTGCTTTGCAGGAGAGCGCTGGTGATGTTGGAGTAGCATGGGAGCTGGCTGTCACAGAATCACAGAATCATAGAATCATTAATGTTGGAAAAGATGTTGGGGTAGCATGGGAGCTGGCTGTCACAGAATCACAGAATCATGGAATCATTAATGTTGGAAAAGACCTCCAAGATCATCAGGTCCAACCATCGACCCATCACCACCATGCCTACTAAACCATGTCCTCAGGTCCTTGGGACGAAGGTGTGGGGCTGTCACCAGCTGCTCCTCTGGCTTTCAGACCATCTTCAGCCCCCAGGAGGAGAGCCAGGGCTGCCATCCACGCCACAGCCTCCAGCTCCATTGTGCCCAGGCTACAGCCTCTGCGTGCGTGAGAGCTTCCTCCCGTGCGAGGCCTTTAGGCCCCACCACCCTGTTCAGCAAACCAGAGGTAACAAGCGGATAAAAGCAGCAGGTCATGCACCGGGTTTGGAGCTACAGCACTGCTGCTAGACACCGACCACAGGCAGGTAACCCGCCGCTCCCCTCTGGCCAGGCAGACCAGCGAAGACACAGTGCTGTCATCTGGGCATTTGCAGCCACCTGCCCGTCACCCAGCGACTTTCCTTCCAGGAGGCTTCATATCACCACGTCTTTCATGCTCGACAAGATCTTTGCGGCAGAGAGCAGCGCTCCGCAGAGCGTTTGCCTGCCCTAGGTGTGAAGGGCAAACCAGTCCACAGCGCAAAACCAGGATTAGGAGGCCCTGAGCCTGTCAAGAGGACAACAGCTAATCCCGACTAAGAAGCAGCTGTAGGGAGCCTCACGTCCTCCACGGCAGGAGCACTTGCTTGCTCCCCGAAGGCAGTCTCCCAAGAGGGCGAAAGCCTTTGCCCACAATTTGCTTTGGGAACCTCGTATAAGGAAAGGCAAGGTCCAGGCTGCAAGTTGGAAAAATAGCATCCCATAACTTCTTAACAGCCAGACGAGCGCAGCTGACCGTACAGCCCAGCAAAGCGCAGCCAGCCTTGAAAACGCTATTAATTATGCTCCTTCTCTTCCCAGCTGCAACTGGTCTCTCCACTGGAGTACACCAGCACAGCTCTCCGCGGAGATTAGAGCTCGTACTTCCTCACCTCCTCTTACCTCCTGCTTCCTCACTCTCTACTGCAAATATAGGCAGCAGCAGACCCTTTTTACCAGGTGTGCTTGCTTTTTTGCCATGTGAAAAAGCTCCCTTTTTTTGCTCTTTCTCCTGCTGCTGCCTCTGCTCCTTGCTGGTTTATCTCCTCGCTCTGCCTGTCTTCTTTCTGGCTGGCTCCAGGGCTTCTCAAAAGCTGGTTTTCAAATGTGAAGTGACTTCTGGACTGTGTGGCTCTGGGCCAAGCCTTCATAGGCGGTGGCTAAGAAAATGTACTTATTCACTGCTTTTTGACATGGGTTAAAGCTTATTCCAACAGGCCCTTCGGTATGAGAAGAGCAACTTCAGAAACTGACAAAATGATGTGATTTGCAGAAGTCAGCCTCCATCTTCATGGATGGGTGACTCCTGAGCAATATACTTAACTTTGTTTTCACATAATGGGTCTTCCGTTTCTTTCCAGCAGCTCTCACGAACTCCCTTGGCTCTGCTTTGTTTAAGTGATGTATATGGGTATATCCTACCTGTATGGATATATCTTGTGTCCTGAAGAGTTCCCCTCTCCCTCTCTCAGGGTGAGGGAGGAGGACAGGGGAAATTGACAATAGTTAAGCAAAATTGAAGGCCATACTCAACTGGGGCAGGGTCCCAGAGATGGCACAAGCCTGGTGCCATGCTGAGGCACTGATGTGCTACCAGAGAGCTGGTGTCAGCACAGGGCAACGCCCTGCCATGAACGGAACTGTTTTTACTGGGCTTGGATGCTCCCTTTCCTTACTCCCACAGCCCACGTATTTTAGTGCAAGGCCAGTTTCCTGGGATGGAGGATGGCTGTTATCCTTCAGGCCTAGATATCATGTGCTCTGTGACAATTTGTGGCACTGAAGGGGTATTCTCTGCAGGCTTAAGTGTACCCAAAACGTGCACAGCCCATCTCTGTTCAGTTTCCCCTGCAGCCGCACACAGTTTTTATTATTGCCCTACTGATCTGAACAAGGCTGTGACCCAGGGCACAGCTGCGAGCACCTCTGTGACACTTCTGGGAGGCAGGGGCTTTAGGAGCCTGCCTCAAGGGAAAAATGCTCTGACAGTGATGGATGGAGGAGCTGACCTAAAATACGGGTGTGCAATGGTATGTGACATACATGGGAGGGTCATGGCAGCAATATCAAGAGCATGAAACTTACAGATATGGGAATAAGCAGAGGGAAGGAAAATATACATGGAATGTGATAGAGGGGATTGTAAGAAATGTGAAACTATAACAAAAAGCCTTAATATTTTCTAGTTTTTAGTAGTCTTTATTATTGCAGTTTGTATTCCTGCAATAGTCGCTATTACACTAATCCCTGTTTCTATTAAGGAATGTAGTGCATGAGTGTAGATACAAACTATCACTTAGTTGTTAGACAGAATAATTAAGTGAAACAAAAGTGGTCTTGGTCCTCCACAAATAACTGGGAGAACTGTACAATAAAAGAGACTCCTAAATAATTCTACTCCAGACATCTCGGCCTTGGGAGGGCAGATGCACCAAGCTACAGAGATAAAGGGGCACCAACAGGGCAACAAGACTGGAGCAAAACAACCTGGAAGGACATAATACACACGAGCTTAGAACTGAGTTTGTGTAGAAACGAAGGTCAACCAGCGAACACTGTGATAAAGAGGATGGGCCTTCATCTTAGGACCCCCAAAGACCACCCGAGATTGCTAACAGACATGAGTGAAAGACATTAACATATGCTAATTAATTCTCGGGAAAGTAATAAATAAGCTAAGCATTTCTCAGAAATACAATGCTTATATATACTGCAATTGTATTTAACCTGAAATGAAAAGGTGTTTGGCACACACGTTTGGAGGAGAGATGCCCCGTGTGCCCGGCGCCGTCATAGAGAACACCTGCTGAACAGCATGCATTGTACTGTGAGGTTTTTCTACCAGATCTTCGAATCACTGGTGCAGGATCTGTCCTGAATGGATTCAGGCTCCGAGCTTTTCTGTAATGGTGATAATGTCAAGTTGGAGACAGGGTGAAAAAGATTTTATCCTGCCTGTCCTGATTTATTGTGTACCAAGTGATGACGGTAGTTTTTAGACCAATCACACAAAACTCCTTTCCTCCCTCCTCGCAATTCAGTGCCACTGAAGACAGACTCACCATTGATTTATAGTGCTTGAAGTGTGGAAAATGTTGTTTAAAAAGCTCTAAAACCTCATTTGACAACTTACTTACACTGGCATGAAAGTATCATTAAGCGAAGAGCAATTCAAGTCTCAGTTCTTTTTTGTTTGTTTCTGATTCTATTTTTTTTTAATGAATGCCTTAGTGTGCATAAAACCAGCAATGCAGTAGATTTTAACGTGCGTTCTAGAGGAGGAAAATTAGTATTTTAAGTCTCAGAACACATTTTAGTCTCCTCCCTTTCTAACTGGAAGTCTGCTAAGAAAATTCATCAAAAATCAAAGCCCTACTATACTAAGTATACATAGGTAACACACAGTTTGTGTCTCAAAGCAATGTTTGTGTGTACATTTTAGTTCTATGATTGCAGAGCCTGAAACAATAGAGCAGATTTGATAGCCACAGCCTTCTCTGCATGCCCATAAATAAAACCTCACTGTGTTTCCTTCAGTGCAGTGACTGATTCAAAGAACAGTAGGAAAGCCTGTTTTCCTCTGCCCACTGTCCTCTGTTCTTGATATGAAGCAGAACACTCTGATTGAGGCGCACCACTACCAGTTTGGGAATACCAGGGGGCATTTTAATCAAAATTTCTCAGTTCAGTTCTTTAACTGCAGCTAATATTTAAAAAAGAAAAAAAAAAAAAGTTCAGATTTTGTTAGCAGAGAGAAGGAAATTGCACAAATCTTATTTCTTGAGTCATGATAGAAACAGTGCAGTAATTACATTTAATATAATAAGGCCTCATCAGATTGGCTTCTGAGGCTTTGGTGTTCATCAAGGTAAGGAAGCGATAATCAAGCACTGAAGGAGCAGCACTGTCACGACCTCTTAGCAGTGACTCCCAGGAAGCCCTGGCCATGGCCCACGAAACCCCCCCATCCGGCCCCGCCATTTGCACGTAGTTAGCTGGGAGGAAAGGCAGGCAGGTCTTCACTGTTCTTAGACTGTTTGGGCAGAACAGGTCCCATACACCGAGGCACCCAGCCTTCTCAGTTGCTCCACCGATCTTTCTCTGAGTGACTGCTTGTGCTAGCGGTTTCTGACCTTCTGCTCAAAAAGAAAAAAAAAAAAAAAACCCACAAAAAAACAGAAAAAAAATCAGTGCAGCAAGAGAAGTCTGCATCAATGAAGAGCCTGTTGGGGCAGTTTGTCTGGGACTCGCCCCTTGGTTCAGTCCATGCCCATGCACCTACCCTCAAAAGCACAAAAGGGCTCTGGGTCGATGGTGGGAGTGAGCTGCTTGGTTTTTTTAAGACATGAAAAGAAGACCTTTTCAAAATAACAGGTCACGGTGAATTTGAGCTGCAGAAGGAGAGGGGTTAGGTGATGCCAGAGCCACACTGTGTTGCACGTAACCAGCTCTGATGTCTGTAGCAGTCACCACAGGGTCCAGCCCTTCTCAAAGCCAGCACAAAGCAAATATACTGTGTTACAAAGGCCATCCACGGCCATCTTCTTGCCTCGTTATTTTGCTAGCTTGGTTTCTCAGACAGAGTTTCAGTACGAGTTTTAACTACTTCCAAGCCTTCTTCCATACAGAAATGCAACAACCTGCTGCCTCCTCCTCACAGGCAACAGAGCTGTGTCTGGCACTGCAAATAAGTAAGTACTGCAGTCCAACTATTTCTTGAAGGAAATACAAAAATGGCACAATCTTCGACTTGGAGCTGGAAGAAAAGCATATCAACATTGTAATTCTCATGAGTTTCAAGACAGTAAGTGCTCCTAGGAGGTGGCCAGGTGCCGAGTTTCAGCTTCCATGCAGGGACAGGAACGACTCTCACACATTGATGCAATGCACAATCAGTTCCCTTTATTGCTCTGCTTGCGTGGTTATATACATTTTTCATATCTGCACATGCGATCACGCTTATTCAGATAGGCTACATTCTAAGAGCCATAGCTGTCTCCTTGAAAAACTTTAGCACGTTTTTTACCCTTGGGAAGACATGGCAGGTAAGTCCTGTTCTGAAAGGACATCACCACTATGAAGAAGAAAACACTCCCCAACTTCAAAACCCCTTGGTGCCAGTCTGGTATGAAACTGGAACAATGTATGAGGGGAGGGTGGCCAGATGAATTGCAATGGAGCAATCCCAGTTATCATTCAGTCCGATAGCTTTCTCATTTGCCACCACCAGTCACGTCCTCCAGCAGCTGCAGGCTGCTGACTTGTGTCGTGGTGGCCATGCCCCACGCTCCGAATTCTCTGAAACCATTCTGAGAGGTTTACAGTGGCTCCTCAAGCCAAAGGCTGTGGGGGCTTCCTATTCAGGACCAGCAAAACCAGCAGGCATGACAGGCAAAGCCAAGCTCTCTGCTGCGGGTAGCCCGAGGGTATGCCCGGGTCCCAGCAGCAACTGTTTTTCCCGTGGGCGTAATACTGCTTGCCTCTTCTCAGCCTGAGGTGTGGTGTGACCAGACACGATGCTCCTTCCTCTCCTTTCAAAGGGAAGCTGCTAGAACAGGCTGTGAGTGTTAAGTGGGACAAATGAGATATCCAGTACCTGGAGGAGACAATAAACGCCCAAATGACAGCCAAGGTAACGCAGCCCCAGGACACCTCTGGATGGAGCCGAGGAGACCAGAGCTGTGCCTCTTGGCAGGACCACACCACCCCGCTGCTGCTGCACGTCCTCTCGCCCTGCGCTTGCGCAGCGCTGCCAGTGGAGGGGAGACCAGGCTCGCAGGGGCACAAACGCCTCCGACGAGGCACCGTCGCCGGCTGGCGGCACAGCCTCCCCACTCCGACAAACCTCCACGCCAGAAGCAGGCTCCCGCTGCTGCGCACCTGGTGTGAAAAGCGCTGCTTTTTAATATCAGCACAGCGCTCAAAGCTGCTGTGAAGCCATAAAGCTGCGCTCCAGCCCGTTTTTATGGCTGCATCTCTGTAAAACATCACCATTACGAAATCACTATTCCTTTCCAATAGTGCAGTGAAACAGGTTTTTTTTTTTCTTTTTTAAATTGGATTAGTGAGCTCTAAGATAAAGCAACGCTGCCTTACGGATACCTAATATAACATAATATAGGAAGATAACATAATATGGTAATATAACATCATATAATATACCACACTATAACATACTACAACATACTATAACGTACTATAACATAATATACTATACTATACTATAATGTAAAATATAATCAATACAGAAGTGTAGCAATGCAACAGAACACCCATTAGTGCCATCGTGGCCTTGCTGCAATCACACGCCACGCAGCGGGGAAGGGCCCAGGGCCCCGGCCGCGCGGCAACCTTCCCCCCCACCCCCCCCCAACCGGGGCCAGGGCCGGGGCTCGAACTCGCGGCTCTCAGCGCACCCCACTTGCGGCCCGTCCCCTCCCTTCGGCTGTCAGCTCCGACCGCGCGTGCCCAGAGACCCCGCCCCGAGTGGGGAAGCGAGGCGCACGTGCCGCCGGCGTGCGTGAAGGCGGAACGGGAGCAGGGGCGGGGACGGGGAAGAAGGAGCGGGGCGCAGCGCGCATGCGCCGGCGGCGTGGCTGCCCTCCCCGCGCGCACGCGCTGGCGCTCGGGGGCGGGGCGGGGGCGG
>Ga0065711_1010041_pt1 | contig 13367 bp, 6 predicted proteins | sample Hoacrofraction12_FD_59098 | JGI IMG/M metagenome (GOLD analysis project Ga0065711, IMG submission 59098) | Hoatzin crop microbial communities from Cojedes, Venezuela - Epithelial fraction 12 v2 (version 2) | ecosystem: Host-associated > Birds > Digestive system > Esophagus > Crop | place...
GGGGGGGGGGGGCACTGTGTGTATCTTGTCGGTCGTTGCATTGCTGTGAGACTTCTCCAGATCAGAGTAAGGAGCTCACCAAACTGAGCAAGCAAGCTCAGAAACGCTAGAGGAGACCTCACACCAGGAGATGTGCCATAGGGAAAGTGCATTCTATAATGTGAATGGGCAGCGCTTGAAGGAGAAGGCAATATCTGTCTGAAAGAAGTGCGGTGTGTTGGTGAGCACAGAGGTAAGCCCACCCTGGAACAAAGCAGTGCACAGTGGGGTGGCTGCTGATAGCAGACATCGGGAATGCATCTTCACGCAAACAAAATCCCTGCAAGTGAAAGTAGTGCTGTGACCTAAAAGGCCAAGAAGTCACACTGAAAGTCTAAGAGTCTGGAAATCATCAGCTTGAATCAGTCTACACTTTGAGGCACGAAGGGCAGCAGGTCTGGGAAATCTGAGCGCTCTGTGCTTTGTGCTCCTTGTGCTGTAAAGCCTTCAGGGGAGGGAATAACTTTCTGTGATGGTGGAAGATGATCTGGGTGCTTCCTGCAGTGAGACTGCTCTTGGCTAGGTGAGCCACTGGCTACAATCACAGCCATACTGCATTGGTAGGAGTCTTGAAGATCAGAAAGCGGCAGCAGGGTTACCAGACGGGCACAGTGTATCTTCTGCTGAACTTCTGTACCCTGTTTAATCCTTAAGAAAATGAGATGAAATACAGCAGTGCTTTTTAACTAAGGGAATTTCTTAGATGGCTAAAGGAAAAAACGCTGCTGCCTGAACAGGTCTCGCAGTTGTGAGGCATCATGGGGCAGGTGCACAAGATCCAGACAGGCAGCCAGCACAGAGCAATGCCTGGTGCTGCTGCTGACTGGGCAGCTGCCTCTGCAAGGCAAAGGAAGCCTGTAAGAAACTGGTGGATGGCTGGGACTGGACTTGTTCCTAGCACCAGAACCCGAGGAAAGAGGGCAGGAAGTATTTGGGGATATGGAGGCAGGCAAACCCCATTTTTCACGGAAGCAGCGTGTTTGAAGAGCAAGCCTCAATGGGTGTTGTCAGGCATGGGCTACGCAGCGTGCGGAGGCATAGTTTCATATATAGCACTGTATAGTTTGGGGTGTTCTTCAAAAGAAAACAATAGAGAGCTGTCTCCTGGGCAACTGTTAAGAAGAGAGGAAAATGGTGCCACAAGGACTAAAAAGAAGCAAATCCAAAGTATGGATTCTGGCTGTGCACACTAAACTAATGGTAATCCAGAAATAAAATATGGCTTATGTTGGCAACCTCATTTAGGGGACAGGAATTACTGTACTGGTATAATTGACTTCATATGCAGCTTGGTTGATTGTAATGAAAGGGCTAGGAAAAGTGGGAAAAACTAATTGTATTCTGTGTAAGACTTCTGTCATAATCAAGACAAATGTTTAAGTTTTGATTAAAATCTGTGGATTCCTTCCATGATTTACTTAGGCACTTCTTGTATAAAGCTTCTAAAACCCTTTATCAGTGTATAAGTCTAACCCTGAAAACTTGCTAGACAATTGCTTTACCTACCTTTCCTTTCAGCTAAATCATAAAATTCCATGTGCATGAAGTAGGTTGTGTGTTTTACAGGATCAGAGCCACGCCAGGCTGGTAACTTTAATCTCACAAACTCTTTGGTGCTGCCGTGGTCTGTTGTCCTTGGACATTTCCATTGATGAACGTTGCTTATTCGCAGTAAGCTTCAGCACAGTCCAGCTGGAGCTGCTCTAGTTTTGATCCATTATGCAAACAGAAATGTCAGTGTACTTCCCTAAATGTTGACTTTGATTTATGATTTCATTTTAATCTGCGCTAATTTGGGGGCTACTTGGCAGTAATACAGAGCTTGAAAAAGAGCATTAGTGACTCAAATGCTGTTGCCAGGTTTCTGTGGTTTACTTTTGCCCGTACCAAGCATTAAGCAATTAATATCAAGGTCTTAGGCACGGCAAAACAAAACAACCTCTCAGATGTGGCTTACTGTCAGTTGGAGAAAACTTTCACTGGCAATGAGGAATTTGAAAGAAAGAACAGAATATTTATAAACAATATGACAAAATGCTTCTGTAAGCAGAGACTAAAGTTAGCATTTTCAAGATTTTTACCTGTTTTCCATGTGTTCTGAAGCACAGGTAAACTGTTTGATAGGTCAAACTAAAGATCTTGTATGAGTTGTCTGCAGCTCTTACATATACATTTTTATAACATCTCCTGAAAACGACGTGATTTTTTTTTCCTTTAAAATATTTTTCTCCATTTGAGAAGCTGTGATAGACATGCCTCGGGTGAAAAGTTGTCTTTGAAATTGATGCCAGGTATTGTACAGATGAATTAAAGTGCCTACAGCAAATGTTGAGTGAACAGTGGGTATACAGCATATTGCTATCCACACTTTGGTTAAGTGAGTTTTCCTTTAGTGGGTATAGATAGCCACACAGCACCTACAGTGCTGGGAAAGTTTGATGAGCCGTGTCAGGGTGCATAGCTAAAACACTGTTTGTTTTTGACTCTGTTTTCTTGGTGCAAAATGAGAGAAACTCACTGGAAAACAATAGAGAAAGACCACAAGATTTTTTCTGGTTTTCTTGCTCTGCACCATCTTAATGTATTGCATATTTTCAATTATATAAGCCAGAATAAACCAGCTACAGAACCATTTTCAAAACGTTGGATGACATAGGACAGTAACTACCTCCGTATCTGGGCCAGGCGTGAAGTTCCCAGCGCTGCTGCGTGACTTGTCTGGCTTGTTTAACACCAGGCTGAACTGTGGAACTCAGTAGCTCCCAGGTCCGCTAACAACCTCTGCACTGTGCTGAGTCTGGATACGGTGGGCACAAAGTGCATGCGTGCTGGGGAATGCGTGAAAAGCTGTTGAAAATACTCCTCGTGACAAAGCCTGTGCACTGCTCGCTGCTGCTGGAGTGAGCCGTTGGGCTGGAGCCCGGCAGCACACGAATGCCTGGCCCGGGAGACGCAGCACCGCTCGCCCCAGACGCGTAAGCCGAGGGCTGAGGACCGCTCACGTGCGGTCAGGTTCTGGCCTTGGCTGTGAATCGCTGCCCCGCAGCCGCAGTGCCTGCCAGCTGCCTGCAGACAGCCCAGCTGTGCCCAGAGGTGAACGGGGCTGGAGCACATCAGGCTGTCTCCATGGTGAGCAGCAGATGCTGCAGCCCCTGCCTGGCAGCTGAAAGTTGGGCTGCTTCAGCAATGGTTGAAAACAAGGGCAGCCACTCGGGAAGCAACCTTGTCTCTTCCATGTTTGATGCAGAAATAAGTCTTTTCAGCCTTCATTTTGCGTGCACTTAGGTTTCTTCCTCTNCTTCAGTGAAATCCCAGACCTCTGNCTGAGACCATGCTGAAGCATGAAGTGTGAATTCTGTAAAGCTTCNTGAGCCAAATCACATCACCCTCAAGTGGGTTCTNCTAGNGGGTCAGGATAACCAAGAGCATGGAGAAGGCCAGACATAGACTGGCCTCTGACCAGTGCAAGATGCCGAGGCTGGGTGGTCGGGCAACAGCTCTGGAGACGCACTTCTCTCTGCTGGATGTCATTCTTTGCTGAGACCTGGGACAAACTTCATGTGGGTAGGTGACAACATAGAAAAGAAAGGGCATTTAAACCACGAAGTTACTTGAAGCGAACAAAGATTTTGATAAAACAGGTTGCTCTAAAAATACAGCTGTGCCTTCGACATAAGTACAAACCAGCCCTAATGTTTCTCCCTCCCATCTGTGTAGGCGTATATTCTGACTTCTTGAGGGATTGGAAGGGTTACTTGCTTTTTGGGTTGGATTTTTCTTCTGAGAAATGAGTGGGAGTTAAGGAAAACTGTTTGAACAATACACTGTTATTACTGGAAAGTTTCTTAATAATGATAGTTCAGAGAAAGCTTAGCAGAGACTTAGCAGAAGTGTAAAAGGAAGCCAGGTGAAAATGGCTTTTGCAGAGAAGGTAGCAAATGGTTTTGGATTTCCTGGCATGAGACGTGCTTTGCAGTTCTTGTATGGGGAAATCAAAGAGACTCAGAGGAAACTTAACCACTTGCCAAATACTTTCAGTATTTCTAACAGGTGCGCAGAAGGAACATAACCTCTGCTACAGCTTTGGCAAGCTTCATTAGAATGCAAAGTTAAGGACCTAAAATAACCGAGGCTTGTAGGATTATATTGTCTCATTGTCCCGTGACAGCTTTGGAGATGTTGGCCACTTTCAACCAAATTTGACAGGAGAGTTTTTAAAGATGGTGAAGTTCGCCAAAGTTTTGAGAGAGCTGTTGTGTGAGCAGGGAAGAGAGTTGCTGCAGCTAGTGCTAGAGAAGTTGCCCATGGATATGTTAGGTGTTACCATGCTGATCCTGGTAAGGTTTGAGACAACCTGCAGGGTCTCCTCCTAATAAGCACGGTGTGGCGCAAGAAACGTGGGGACGTAGAGTAGAAGAAGCCAAGGGTGCAGGATTGAGGGTAAGACTATGGCTTCTGTTTTTCTGACAGAATTGTTCTGTGCTGCTAAGGAAGTAATTTTAAACCAGCTTTTCGTCACAGCTCACTAATGTACCCTGCCAAGGCTGTAAATGCCCCAGTTAATGTGTTGGAAGTTGTGAGGATTCAAGACTGTCACTGAGGGGAATTCCTAGCTGGAGACGAGCCCTATCTCCAAAAAACAAGGAGCATACTTGCTCTGCTGGGGAAAGAGCTGTTCTCTCCTCCTGACTGTTCTGCTACTGTTTAACAAAGCAGAGATCCCCCTTTTCTCAGTGGACCCTGCTTTCTTACAGTCTGTCTGCACTACCACGATCCTACTTCATACACGTAACCCAAGCAAAGCTCAGCTATGTTGTTCCCCAAAACCCCTTCCTCTATCTTCATGTTACCTATTAGCATCATCCCATTCATTTAAAATAGTGGGTCTCTATAGTTACTTCTTATCTTTATCCCCTCGGGGATCCTATCTGTCGTGTACTTGTAGGCCCATTTCCCATCCTGGTGAGCCCCTGGAGCCCTTTATGCCTTTCCATCTACCTGTTTACAAGGTACTTTTGAGGGCCAAGCTGTCACTATAAGACTAAAGACTGAATCCAAAATTGACTAAATATAGCTGTCCTACAGGGAAGCACTTTTACTGATAAGGCCATCAAATTACAGGAAAAAATAGAGATTTAGAACATAAGTCCTGTACAGCCAGGAGCAATTAATAGTGTTCAAACAATGGCTAGACCAGCTGGGTAGCAAAACAAGGTTCAATATAGCCAGGAAGAAAAAACAATGCAGCAAACTAAGCAAGTAGTGCTGTTCAGGCAGCCTTGTCTTGCCTCCTGCCTGGGTAGCTGAGATGCAGTCTGGGCTCTTGCCTGCTGCCCAAAAGGCATGATTGTCGTGGGGGGTCCCTCAAGGAAGATGGCCAGCACCCGTGGAGGTTCTTGCCTGCTGCCCAAAAGGCATGATTGTCGTGGGGGGTCCCTCAAGGAAGGTGGCCAGCACCCGTGGAGATTGTGCTAGCAAACCTGCGATGATGGTGGGTATCTGCTACAGGAGAGACAGGAAGAGTAGCTGCTTCAGGAGCGGGCAGAAACTCGGGCATTTTCCAAAAGAATTTTCCCTTCTCTCAGCTCTGTCTCTCGGTGTACCCTCATGACGAGACGCCACAGGGTCATGGGCTGGAAGGAGGAGCAGAGGTAGTAAGCAAATGGCGCTTTCCGTATTAGGGGCCTGGCTGTATCTGTAAGAAGTATATCAACCCTTGAGATCAGTGCAGTCACAGGAATGTAGCTTGACAGGGACCTCTGGAGATCATCTTGTGATCACCACTGGGTCCAATCAGCCATGGCGTTGTCTACACAAGTCCTTAAAATCTCTCCAGGTGTGGAGATTCTGCAGTCTCTTTGGATAACTTGTTCTAGTGCTGCACAACTACCTTCTTTGTGAAGCTCTTCCTAACACCCAGTTTTAATCTCCCAGTCTGCAATTTGTGACCGTTGCCCTTCGTCATATCATCTGCCACTATTGAGAAGAGGTTTTTCGAGGGGGGGAAAAAAGCTATTATTTTTCACATGCAAGGCAAAGAATTAACTTGTATGTGTACACTGTAGATCCCTAGGCAGTAAGAGCTAGAGTGAATAACATGCCACATCAAATTCACCACTAGTTGTGCCCATAATGTGCATATACCTAGGAATCCTACCACTCTCCACCTGAATTCTTGGTTTAAAACTGGGGTCCTGTGATGAAGTAAACTCCACAGATTCACCCCTTTTAATGGGGTTTGCCAGGGGGCAGGAAGAGGACAGTAAATGAAGAGCCAGCTTTATTTCTACAGCTGCCATTTTAAAGTAATATCAAAATGATAGCTGATGAGACAGCCCTACAGTGCCTTTGGTGAGCCGTAGTGGAGAAGCTGTGGAAGGCCAGTCCTCAGAAAATAGACTGTACTAGAGGTGCTGGGTAAGGACAATAAGCTGCAAGATGCAGTGAAGTCCGTAGTTAAAATACTGGCTTGGGATAGGATGGATTGAATTAGCTAACATGTGTTTAATTTTAAATGTAGGCACTCTTTTGCACATTGCTGAGGTTAGGATAAGATTTAGAAAATAAATATATGTATTATACATATTAATGTTACAAGCTTTGCCATTAACCAGTTCAAATTATGGTTTATCTGTCATGTTCACTTACCTGTTATGAGACTGGTGAAGTGAGAAAGACAAATGAGGTTTGATTCTTGGAGGGTTTAAGTCTGAAGCATCCTGGCACTTCAGATGTTTCAAAGAGCGATGAGTACATATTGGAAAACAGGATAAAACCCTCTATCTGTTTCTCTGTATGTTCACATCAAAGGTGATTGATCATATCAAATAGTAATAATAAGGTTTTCTTTTAAGTGTTAAGTTTTAACTCACAGTTGAATGCCAAGATAGGTTCCTTCATTCTGGTTCATCATCAATAATAAAATGTATATAGGTCAAACTAGATTTTCATTGACAATTGCATAACCTTATAGAGTTGCTGCTGGCTGACAATAAGCAATTATCCTTCCAGCCTCCGTATTTTTGGTGTTTTTTAATGAAGAACAAGGCAAAAGCAAGTCTTCAGCATATTCTTGGCTGGACCTGTAGAGCTGACAAGATAAAAATAGCGAAACTCTTGCTTTAGTAAGGGAAGCTATTATCTACCAGGACACAAAATTCATCAAATGCATGAGCTGAATATAAAGGTGAGAGAAAGTAGGCTGGAGCAGCAGATACTCTGAAACCTGGTATTGCTATCGATTGGTGTTGTTGGAAATGCCTGCACCACATAGCGCAAGTGTAGCAGAGATGGTGAACAGCTAGGCATTAGTAAGGTATAATCTCTTCATGTTTTAGAAGTGGTAGCACAGAGGCAAAGACCAGGAGGTAATGTAACTGCTATGGTTTCCTCTGTAGGTAAATCAATAAGCAACTGGATTTCTCCTAATACACTCTGCAAAGGTAATCCCACTGGCCTGCACAACTGCACTGTGCATAGTAACAGTAGGACTCAAGAGGGTCCATGTGCCTTGTGTAGAACTCAAGCCTCCAGTTATGATTGCTGTTGCTCAAAGAACATGGCTTCCTATGTAGCCCGTCTGATCAAGAAAATACAAGAACTCTGGCCATTATTGTCTAGGAAGTAAACTTTCATCTGCAGAAATGAAAACAGGATGTAAACTAGCACACATTCTGCTGCACAAAATGTGCTTGCAGCGAAGATCCCCTGTGGGACTGTACACAGCCTTGGGCTAGAGGGAAGCTTGATAGATGGAGCAGTTAAGTTTCCCTTTCTGTTGCCAGTTTCTCTGTAGGGGGGCAAAGCTTTGAGCCGCTATGTACCTTATCAGATGAAGTGGGGAGAAAAGGAGATGTGGAAGAGATGTTTATTGCAAGAACTGAGTGTAGCTACAGTGGTTAATCTCTAGCAGTACACTATGTGCTGTATTCAAATATTTATTAACATTACAACTGAGCCACAGATGTTCGGTTTAAAATTGGTGTAAGGAAATTAGGGGCTGGAGTCAAAAAGCTTCTAACTCATGAGTTTCAGGAAAATAAATAAGGGATAGTGGAGAATGAAGACAAAATTAGGCCAGAACAAAAGAGAGTACAGAAATCTCAGCACACAAGTTAACACTCTAGGAGCCTCATGCAGAGCAGGAAATTACCGTAAAGCTCTTGGGACTCGCTCTGCTCCAGTGACGCCGTGGAAATGGACACGGGAGAAGTATCTGCGCTCCCTGGCCTGCAGGTGGTTTGAGCCTTGCTACCTCAGCTAATGGTGAGCTAGTGACCCGAAGCTTGCAGGAGGAACAGAGCTACAGTTCAGAGAGAAAACAGACTTCTGTAACAGAAAGGTAATGAAGTTCTTAAGCGGTGGCAGTTGATGGGCAAGTAAAGGACAGAGGGCAAAACACAAGACAGGTAAAGGAGAGAGCACACTGGGAAGTGTCCTGATGAAGGAAAGGCAGTGCTTTAGGTTGGTGTTAAGAGATTCTAAATGAATAAACACACCAGTGAAAGAAAAGCTTATCAGTGCCCCACTGAAGAAGCAAAAGCTTTAATCAGAGCCTGAAACAACTATGAGAAACGGAGCTGTCAAAAGGGAAGGACTGGTGTATGTGAAAACTTGAAGCATGCCCTCATTTTCCAGCCTCCTCAGTCACATTGCTTCTCTTCTTTTTTTTGTTTGCCCTCTCTTCCCTTCCCAGTGCGGCTCCTCCATGGGCACAAAAGATGAGTCAATTTTCCATAGTATCAGCTCTCTCATAGTTTGGTCTTCTTTTGATCTTGCATTGGCATGGTGTGATCTCAAACATGTTTTTTAAAAAAAAAACAAAAACCAACCAACAATGCATATGCAGACTGTCCCATCTCTCATTAGTTCTGCTTGGTCCAAACCCAACTATTCAGCTCTAGGCAGTGCCCTGATCCACACACCAGCGTGTTCTACTCGCTTTTGCTTCAGTGTCAGTGTAACTGGCAGTAGACCCAGCTCCTCCCCGTCGGTGTGCTTTCATACCTCTAGCATCTAGACAAGCTAGCTGCGATCAGACCAGGGTTTTTCTGAATACTATGCCCTACGCAAAGCAAGGCTGTAAAACCTTGGCAAGACTAAGATTAAGGATAATCAGCCCTTAAATAGCAGTCCGTTGGGGAGTAGGCTGCTAGTTGAAAGTCAGAAATAAGTGAAAGCAAGTCTTTGTTCACAGACTGCATGAACTGTGGTTTCAGCACACAATAAAATTACAATATTTTACAAATAGCTACCTGCCAAATGAATCAAATTAATAGTCTACGTGGACACTCTTTATCTGTCCCCGTGGTGAGGTAGTGCAGAGCTTGCATGAAAAAATATACTGCGTCTTTGGAAGCAATCCACTTGAGTGCAGAAACACTGATAGGATCAAGGAAGCTGAACGGGCAACAAATCATTTTATTGCCCCTTCAATATAAAACTCAAAAGAGAGCAGAGAGTCTTGGAGCATCAGGGAAATAAAGGGACTAAAATACAAGGCAAATATTAGGGCAGTACCCTGAAGAGCGAGTTCTGAAGATTCCGGAGTTATGGTATGAATTTTAGGATCAGAAGATGTGTACAGTGAAAACTGGAAGTCATCTTTTAAGCTGAGAACTCTCATACTAGGTGAAGTTCATTTGACTGCTGCTGTCTGCAGTGCACAGGGATCATGCCGTTTTACCCTCCACGTGACAGATTTGGGGCCTTTAAGGGAAGAGAGTGTGCAAGGGACCGAGTAGCGAGAATCCAGCATGCTTAGGTGGGGAACACAAGACTAAAAACTGGAGTCCCTAGCCTTTGAAGACTTCCATGTATGCTTATTTTATGCACATAAATCGTCTTGGTTTTGTTTCACTGGAGTGTACGCCATATGTAAAGCTAAGTAAGTCTGTGTGTGCAAATAAAATGCCTTCTGCTGACCCTGCAGGGACCGACTGCCGCTGCTGCGGAGCAGAACTGCTTGCGAGCCTGTATGACTGCGCTTAATCCTCTGTGTGCATGTGCATGGTTAGGTGACAGCGTTGTGTCCCCGTAAGCATCCCACAGTGTTAACCCGGTTCTGAGAACGCTGTATTGCTGCCCTACTGGTAAGCGTGCAGAAATGTGGAGGAACGAGCTGCTGATCTGCAGGCTGCAAGACTGAATAAACAGGAGTTTTCACGGTCAAGTTGCAATAAATATCGTGGGTCGTCAGTAACAGCGGATTGATCTTGCTCTGGTGTGAAGCCAAACTGTAGCGTATTTTATCAATATCATGCACGATTATCAGCAGTAATTCTTGCCACAGTTGCACTGAAAAAGGTGAATAAACTTTAGTAAGGGAGCCTTTACTTGAAACGTAAATGTGATTTAGCAGATCGCTGCAACAAATTATATGTTAAAATGAAACCGAGTTGTGTTACTGCTTTAGACCAGTAACTGAGGTTAACAAATGCTGTATGAAGAACAAGAAATTCCTCAGAATTCCACTGCCAGCAGTTTAAAATGCATTCATCACTAATTGTATGTGACAAGCATGCAAACAACTAACTTCAGTTGGGACAGACCTAGAGGATGGGTTCTTGGTTGTGTTGGCAGGTATCTAACATTTTTAAACCGAGTTCTGAGGCCGTCTCCCTGGTATTGCCATGTTATTATAGAAGTAAGGGTGATTATTATATCAGACTTAGAAAGCATTTGTCATGCTCCCTATGTTAAAGAATTTTAGCAAGTTAGTTTGTGACTTCAGGATGAACAAAGTATGAATTTGGAAAGAAATAAATTTGAAAGTATCTCCTAGTGTTTTGATTCCAAAGGACTCGAAGCAAGGAAACAGCAACAAGGGGAAAAAAAAATCACGTCCAGTTTTGTCATTTAGTCATGTGTAGTGCCAATAGGCATTGCCATTCCTTCAGCGGCTTTGTCCATGTTCCCAGCTACTCCAATCGAGCCAAATGTGCTGGCTGTATTTAGAACCTCTGTAGGAATAATATATAATTAATAATAGAATTCCCCCCTTAGTAGAGATGCTGTATCGTACCTTCATTCCTGAAACCGGTCTGTCTGCTGGAAGTGGCATTGGTAACCAGACTTTGCGTTTCCATTTTGCTCTTTTCTCCATCTGTTACGTATAAATAGTTTTGGGTTGGTTTTTTGAGTAGTGATACTTTATGGATATGGGTTGAAAGGTAGAAGTAATTTTAAATGTCAGGCAGAAAAATTTAATTCAAGGAACTGAATAGTGCTGGATTGTAGGGTTGTTTAGGTTTTGTGTGCTTTGCTGTTGTTGTAAGTATTAAAATGCCCCATAATGTTTGGTTTGGTTTTCTGTTTCACAGGTAATGTTTCAATGAGAAAACATAAAGAGCTCCAGTAGCTTCCAAAAACATAATGCCCAACTGTGCTCAGAATTGCTTGTTTCTGTACAACAAAGCGGGAAAGTCAAAGGGGCTGCCTCTAAATTAACTACCTGAGCCATGTGATCCAGCAAAGCTTCCAAAGAATGAAAAGTATGTTTAATCTGGTAATGACTTGTGTGATCTCCTACTACCAAAGCAACATAATCGGTGTGAATTTCTGAAGAGTCTCTCTCTCTATTCCACTTCACTTTATTCTCAATAACCTGGAAAAATTCTCCCTTACACTTTTAAAGCAAAAATTTAAGGCTGAGACTTCTCAGCGTCCAGTGAAGCCCAGGTGCCCAATGCCTACTGAATTCTAGCGGAAATAAAACGGACTTTCCCAAGAGGCTCAGCCCAACGTGTTGTCTTCTAGCTGTTTGATTTAAAGACACGCTGACTTTACTGTGTCTGTACCTGCCTTGACAGAAAGCTCTGATGTGTGAAATAGATCTCAACAGTCTACTTATTCTCAACGTTGCGTCTTCCTGCCGCCTTGACGTTCCTCTTCTCCCCCGCCCCTCCGTTGGCCGCAGCCTCTGCGCAGAGCCAGAAGGACATCTCAAAGGCCTGGCACCTCCAGCCCACGGCCCAGCTCCGTGCAAGCGAGCGCAGTTCGGCTCGTCTCAAGCTGTCGTGAACTTGGCAGGCAGCAGTTGCGCAGGCGCGTGCTTCTTCTCATGCTTTACTGTTTTTCCAAACCTCAGTGGGCCTAGGTAGGGTTTTTTGATCTGGGATGGGTTTTTTTTGCTGTAGGAGAAACTTGCAGTCAGGGGGTGAGTTATCATTGGCACAGCAGCGTGTCCTGCAGAGAGTGGATAACCATGGCTAGTTAGCGTATGAACACCGCATTCATGTCATCAATTCACTGAAGAGTTGGGGCAGGGGAAGGTTTCGTTTGTGCTCTTTATTCAGCTTCTGTTTCAGAAGTTACCCTGCATTGGAACTGCTGGTGGCTGTGGTGTTGGTGCCTTCCACGTCCCAACTTACTCTGCCAGCGAGGGGATCTCATGCTTAGCTATTCTGTGGTGGAGTTGGGGGGGGGGTTGGTTTGCTTATTTTTCCTGCTGTCTTGCTTTCAGTTTCATTTATGGCCTGTAATTAGCTGTATATTTTCAGTAGCTTTATAGGGACATATAGTTAGCTTGTACCCTTTCAGCATCATAATGCAAAGTATTCCATCCTTTGCACTCCTGTTGGCTTCTCCCAAATGAGTTCATCTATATGGCATTTGATAACTGGATGTAATGTACGTTGTGTAAACCTGCAGTATAGCTACTCGCAGTTTCTTCTAGATTCTTCACTGAAAATAGATACATTCTTTGTAGTTTGGGTGTTGAGGTTTGGAGGTTTTGTGTTGTTTTAATGATCCTGCTAACCTGTTGTTGTTAAATCGAGATGATGCTGGCACGTGACAACCTCTGAATGTTAGGGAAGCTACTTCTGTGTTCTTATTCTACTTCCTTTCAGTTCAACAGCACCAAAAGCTCGCAGTTTTCCCACTTATGGTCAAAAGAATGTAAAAACTTCTAAACTCTTGCCTGCTATATATTTGTAATAAAGTTCAGTAATCATTGATGTAGACAGTGAGCATAATACCACTGTATCTTCAGGTCTGTAGCTTGGCCCACCTCACGGGTGACTTTCCACATGGTGCCCATTTCTATGTAGAACACTTGTCTTCAACCCATCATTTGAGGGAACTGTTTTGAATGGTAAAACTGCCTGTATTGAAAGAAATCAAATGTGAGTGCATGTTTCTGTGTGGCTGTTACTTGCTTGATGCTGTCTTGCAAACACATATGTATGCTGTATTACATCAGGTTTTTTTATGTTTAAATGTATTACGTAAAATTCTCAGTTAACCATGGTTATGAGCTGCAGAACTCCGATCCATACCCGAGATAAACATGCCTCATAGCTGAAGAGTTGCTTAGAATTTGTTTG
>Ga0065711_1045605_pt1 | contig 13366 bp, 8 predicted proteins | sample Hoacrofraction12_FD_59098 | JGI IMG/M metagenome (GOLD analysis project Ga0065711, IMG submission 59098) | Hoatzin crop microbial communities from Cojedes, Venezuela - Epithelial fraction 12 v2 (version 2) | ecosystem: Host-associated > Birds > Digestive system > Esophagus > Crop | place...
TTGGTTTCGGCTGCCGCCGGCAACAAAAGCGCCACGCGGCCGCCCCTCCCCCCGCCGGCGTGCGGAGGAGAATGGAGAGAAAGAGGCAGAAACTGGTGGGTCGGGATAAGGGCAGTTTAACAGAACAGCAAACAGAGAGAAACAGGAACAACGGTACAAATAAGGAGAAAACACAACAACGAACCGCACGACCCAGACAGCCGCTCTCCCGAACAGGACCGGCGCCACACGCTCCCAAGCCGCGAGTGAGTTCCCGCCACGCCGCCCCCCCCACAAGAACCCAGCATGACGTCACATGGTATGGAATACCGGGCTCTGTTTGGCCAGGTGGGGTCAGCCCCCACCTCCTGGCTGTGCCCCTTCCTGGAGTCCGGTGAAAATTAACTCTGTCCTGGCCGAACCCAGGACACTCAGTTTCTTCATCTTTTGAGTCTGGGGTATAGTTGGGATAGGTGGTCCATGAGTCAGTGGTCGCGATCTCTCCCTGCCGGTATTACCTTTCCCCTAGTTACCTGTTTCTTTTGGCAATCTCACCAGCTTTTCATAGCTCGTTAGCTATTCTTACGATTCATCACTCTCTGGTTCTACTTTGGACAGGTACTACATCCTTCTTATGCAACAATTAGACAGTATTCAAAATCCCGTTTCTTAGTTTCTCTAAACCTAGTATAGTTAATTTTAAACTTTTAACCATAGTAGGGGGAGGGCTTTATTAATTTCAATTATCATTTCACATTTTGATTCCCCTTTTTATTCATTAGTGTAACAAACTCACCACAGAAACTGCAGAAAAACAGGGTAGAAGGGACCACTGAAAGCAGCCTTGCGCATTCTTCTGCCCCAAGCAGGCTCAGCGATACTTTTGTCATTCCCAACAGTTGTGTGTTCAGTTAGACTTTAAAGATGTCCCTTTCTCGAGGCTTCACAGCCTGTCCAGGTGAACTGTTGGAGGGCTTCATCATCCTTCCCATTAGAAAGCTTTTTCATGTGTAGCCTTTTTTTGCTCTCCCTGCAGTTTATGGCCATTCTTTTTTGGCATCCACTGTGAATGTGGAGAGTAAGTTGTTCCTTTCCTGTTTGTAGTAAAATTTTAATGTATTTTATGATTGTTAGGTCCCACATCCAGTTTAGCCTCATCAGACTGAACAACCCCAACTCTTTTGCAGCTGATAGTGCTCTCTCTGTCATCTCTCTGTGTATCTTATGAGGCTTATTGATTTGTCTATGTGATATTCTTTTTTGCAAGGATAAAATTGGTTTGATAGTGGATACAGTGTACCTCTTTCCATAGTTGAAAAAGCCGATCTCGCTAGCTTTCAGTAAACAACACAGCTTACCACAGCCTCATCAATGTGCTGGTCTTTGGCTAATAGAATCTTGTGACTTTGTTCTCATTGGTGGATGGAGACGGAGTATACAGGAATGAAAGGAAAATACCTCAGATCTCTTATTACTAATTATGATCTTGAGAATATTCTGTAGTTGGAGGGGGAAAAAGAAGTTTTTAATGGAAGTCTATGTCGATTCTTTTGCACGGCAGTGTTAAGTTCTGGGTGAGAAGTGTGGAGACGTTGTCTTGCTGAAGTTAAGCTGTGAAGGTGATGCTACTAGGACCTATTATGAAATTTATTTATTTTTTATCTTGCAGCTTCTTATAGGGAGCTAATTCTTTGTGTTATGTTGTAGCGCACTGCCCTTCAAATCTGTTGAGACAGGTTTTGGCATCTTTTACTCCAAAAGGTTATAATCCTTACATTGATTTTGTTGCTGACGCAGTAAGCCCTGACAAAAACTAGTAATGAGCTGTGTTCATTACTTTCTCTTATATGATTGTACAAAACGTGATTTTTTGTAGCTCATGTGTTGAGCTGGGACTTAAATCCTTCCCTGCTGGTCTGAAGGGAAAATGGATAAATAATTTTTTTTTGTAGTCAGGTTAAGTACCAGCCAGGTCTTTCGAATCTGCAACCACCTCCGACAGAGTTATTTCCTGGACAGCCAGTAAACAAAGGTGTCTGGCAACACACAAGGGACATGAGCACTTTTAAGTATTCTTTACATGTCTAGGAAAAAGTTTGACTTTATCAGTCAACAGTCTTGGGGGCAATGCTAAGCATGGATATCTTCATTACTTTTCAATTAAACAGCAGGCTTATGGATTACAGGAAATCCTTGAGGGAGAAGTTGAGCTCTGAATGTAGTGCTCCGGTATCACAATGGGGAGAGTTTATCCATAGAACAGTATGCATTTTGGGAAAGGATCCCAAAGATGTGATTTATTGTCTGGAAGGTGCAGGGCTGTGAGAAATTCCTTGAGAATTATTTTTATCTGACATTCTGCTGACTGATAGGAACAGAAGGAGCTGAGAAATCAACTCCCAGAATCGCTGGTTGTTACAATTTCTCACCATTAAAAAGTCAGTATTTCTTTGAGCTTATCGTACCATTAACTCATGTTCTACTCCTGTCTCCAGGTTTCTTAGTACCCAATATGATTGCATGATTTTAAGAAATTTTTCATCTTCCCATCTTCCTTGAAGAGCAATTCTTTCAGGGATATGTGACATTACAGTGACAAGATTTCCAGAAACAAGGCCAGATCCCCAAATAGTTGTGGGGTGCCTTCCAGTAAAGCTGGAAGGTGACAATTCTCTGAGTTGGTTAGGGAGAATGATCTGCTCATGGGGAAGTATTTATGACAACATAATGATTTGTGGAAGGAGACTGGGAAAAATGCTTCTGAATCCCAGTATGGTCATTGCAAGGTATAGACTTTGGGGTTTTTTTGGGAGGTCCATCCATAATGGATGACCATTGGCTTTTGAGGACACCCTCCAGCTATTGATTCAATCTCAGCAAGAACAAAGTGGCTTTTTGTAGAAAGCACCGAGAGGGGTATATTCAGCCTGTCTAACCGCTTCTGAGCTGTTACCAAGACCTTATAACTTCCTGGAGGCCAATCTGACTACTTTCCTGTAAAGAAATATTGCAACAGGGAAAGAGGCACCTGGGTGATGCAGCTGGTTGCCTACCAGCAAGATAGAGAGCATGCTGAATAGAATAGCAGAGTTGTACACTGCGCTGAGGTGGATTGTAATGGACACAGAGGCAAGACCAACAGCATTGTTATCCTGTTTTGTTCTACCATGATTCCTCTAGCGTGTAGGTGTTACTGGAATAAGGGTTTATATCATCTCTGTTAGTTTGCAGTAGCCTGTTTAGACAGTGCTGTGGCATGTGTTTGTAACAGACTGCTGCATCTCCTGGACCACTGAGCGGCAATTGTTCTGCAGCTTCTATGAAAGGTTACTCTACGTAAACTCAAAAAGGGCAAAAGGGAGTAAATGGAGGCCATGCTTGGTATATCTGCTGAGTGTCAGAATGGGATGATCTACAGTAGATGTTTGTGCGCTATGTAAACTTCACAGAGGGACCAACAGGGAAAAGTAAAAACACAAAACACTATCCTTTCAGTTGCCTGCTAAATAGTATCTCAGATAATGTCCTCTATGTAATAGAAAAAAGCTCACAATGACTTCATTGATGACACAAAACTAAATGCCTTAAAGGTTAAGGAACAACTATTAAAAAAGTGAGGTATCTTCAATTTATATTTCAGAACTTTATACCCATTATAAAACTGAAGATATTTTATAATTGCACCAACAACAATTAATTAACTTAACATCAAGAACTCCAGAATGATTGAATTAACAGTAAAATCATGATAAGGTTCCAGTTCGTCTTAGAGTTTTAACAAATAATTTATTATCCAGTAAATGCTTAGACTTAATGACATGTTTTAAGAGTCACTATTTTTCTCTCTTCCTTTACATGAGATTCAGTCCTAGCCTTGCAGTCCAAACTGAACTGCCATCTCCTGTACAGAGCTCTGCTGATTCAGCAAAGCTCTGCCGGAGACTCTGTCAGCTTGGGTGGAGCCGGTTTCAAAACTGAGCCAGTCACTATAGCAGGAAAAACTCATATTTGTTTCTACATCACAAACTTTGCACAATGTAATGCATACTTCAAATGATCCTGTGCTAAACTGCCTTGGACAAAACCAGCTTTGCAGTAACCCTGATGGCCCTCTGATTGCCACCGAGGCTGTTGGCACATAATACTTAGATCAGCTGGGCAGAACATGGCATTAATGTGATTGGGTAGCTTCTGCTCAAATATAGCCAGGAAAGCCAGCATGCACACAGTGAATTTTTCTGTTGGATTATTCTAATTTTTGTTTTTTCAGCTCCTTGACATCAACCGCAGTGTAAAAGTGCCTTGTAATGCAACTGGGCTCACCACTGCAGTGCAGTGGATACCGCTCTAGCATTGTATCACTTCCAAGTGAAAGTGGTTTGATCCCTCCACCTCCTTGCAGGTTTTTCTGTAACAACAGTTCTTTGGGTGTAGAAGTCATTTAGAGTCACTACTGTCAGAACCGCAGGGGTGGAACAAGCAGTTCCTTTAACAGAGGAGCTGATAAAGTCTGGCTCTGTGTGGGTCTGTCTCTCAAGAATGTGCTTCTGTGTGGAGTCTCTGAAAGGAGTCCAAGAGCATTTGTGTCCCTGATGGTGAGTTTATGTTTCAGCTTTCATCTCTACTGGAGCACTGAGAGAAGCTTGCTCTCTCTCTCTCTCTGTTCTCTCTAGCCACCCATTTTCCTAAGGCTGTGGGAATTCTGTATCGTGGAGAGCTCTATCTGCCTATTGGAGTTGGTCAGAATGTGTTCTTGTGTTGAAAAGTTATTATCCCTTTTGTTCTAGGATTTGTGCACTGGCTTTAGATATGATTTTCATATCCATAAGTACAGGATAAGCTTTTCCTTTAACTCTACAAATTATTTTGTATCTCGGCATCAGGGTCCTGCCATTCTTAGTCCCAGGAAAAGTTCCTATTCACTGAATCAGATGTGCAGTTTAATGGACTTGGAGTAGGGAATGTAGAGCTTATTACTGTTCAAACCAAATGTATGCTGACTGGGTGGTATTTCATACCTAGTTTGTTTCTTGTATTGGCTCTTACAGCTATGCAGGACAATGGAAAATCAGGGTCTTACTACTTTCTTAGGCAACTTGTGGTAAAAATTCTAAAGACGAAATCTGAATTCTTATGAGCTCAAGACATCTTTACTACTTCTTAATCAGTTTGAAGAATTCATTTTCTAAGTGTGTAGGGTCAAATTCTTCTCTTTTCACTCATGTAATTCCCACTTCCTTTCATTTTCTGTAGTGATTCTCAAAACAAATATGCTGAACTTGAACTTCTTCCTGCACAGCCAACACGAATTTTCACAGATGTTGAAAAACTTCTGTCAAGTTCACAGGACGTCTTCTGCTGATTAGCCTCATTAACCAAGACTTAGTGCTCTTACTTCCTTAGTTTTGGAGGAGTGAAAAGACCTTCATTCCAAAAAAGCCTATGAGATAAAAATAGGTAGTAGAAGCACTGCTTTATTGGTGTCCTTCCTTGTGGCTTTCTCTCCTTCTGAGTTTTTGTAAGAGTTTCTTAGTTCTGTCTCCTGCTTAGTCTTCAGCACTTTACCACATTCCCAGTGATTCCTAGACAAATTGTCTTTTTATGGCTATCTGGGCTGGCTCAGGCAGAAAAAGAAAGCATGAACAAAGTAAACCTTCCACACACCATTCACTGTTTCCTTTTGCATGCAAACAAACTGTTATAGGCCTCTCAGAAATCTGGCTATATAGAAATAAATATACTTACATACTCTATATTAAAGTACAATTCCGCCTCCACCTCTTTCACCCATTTTCATCCATCTTTGTATTAAGCTGGCCCCTTCCTTTCCAGAAGAGAAATAAACCAATGGCAATTGAACCAAATAGATTGGATGGCAACAAAGGGGGCATCGGACATTTAGATGACTTCATTGAGAAAAGTAATGGCAACAAAAAGACATGCAATAAATGAGCATGACACATGGCTGTTGTGTTTACCAGCATTTTTCCAATGGAAGAACCCCAGTGGTACTCACCGTCAACGATGACCAAAGGAGAGAGGTGATGCTCACTTCTATCTTGAAATTAAGATCAATCCTTGCCAGAAACAGAAGGTCAGATTGTTTACGGCCTTCACTGTATGAGAAAGGGGGGGGACATCCCTTTAAGAAGAACAAGGGTTCTTTACTTGTTTACCAGTTTTTTTCACTTATGCTGATATAAATCCATTTAATCCTGTCCTATAAGTAAAAACAGAAGTTTAGCTCCTTGCACTTGCAAGTTTTGTAGGCTGCAGTCTATTTAAGCTGAATTTAGACTGCCTGCTCCCGTTTGATGGCACTGCGAGTGGCCATCTGATATTAAGTCAAATGTATCACATTCAGTTCAATGTCTTATTTCAGAAAAGATTGGGTGATTATTGAATGTCTATTCACTGACAGCAGAGGTACGGATAACTGGAGATGAATATATATGTCTTGTTGATGAAACAATATTTGTAAGGAGGGATTTCTGAAAGGACTGTACAGAAAGACATCCTTCGAAGGTTGGCGAGTTTCTAGTTTCCACTGCTTGGGAACCAGTGGTATTTTTGGAACTGATTTCACAGTTCAGACTGGAGTGCATAACAGCATCTTCTGCTCTTACCATTGCTGAAGCTCAGTGAGGAAGATCATCTAGATGAAAAAAACAAACTAACAAAGAGTCTAGTCTGTCCCAGAATCGAGAAAAAAAGGAAGAGAGACAGGATTTTATGGAAGGGTAAAGATCTTAATAATGGGTATGATTCTATGTACAGAGGACACGAACAAGAAGCACGTTAAGCATCATGGGGCCTAGGCCATGTCCCTGCATGGAACTTCATCCTTAAAGTGTGACTTGGTTGCTGGTGGACCTGTACACTAGATATAGAGAAGGAAAAGTGGTAGATTGATGTATTCAATAGACACTAGACAAGTAACATCTTTCAGGCTGCACTGGCCATCTGAGGTCATGCAGTATGTTTTGAAGTAGTTGAAAAGTGTTCTGTGGTTTTCGCATCTCTCTGTTTCTCAAAGGTTCAAAATTGTCAGCTCTGAATGACAGGAAACATGGGAGGTTGCTGTGTTACGGACACAGGCGTGCAGATCAGAACTACTCAGATAAGTGTGTGGCTCAGTGCTTTGGGCGTTATCCTCATTTAACTGCTTAAAACCAACTTCATGTACCCAGTAAGAGCAGGATTTGCCTTTCTGGATAGAGTAGGCTTGTGCAGCCTTTGGAATAAGCAGCATGTGACACTAATGATTATTTTAAATTGTGAAAAGGAATGACTGCAGTGCCCCAGAAAGATTCCTTTTGCTTTTTGAAGGGGAGGGTGTGTGTGTTGCAGGGGAAAAGGCTGCCTGTTGAAAACTAGAAGGAAATGGCTGTTTTTCTCTAGGTGTTTGATGTGACTGGCAGCCCCTGTCTGAACTTACCAGTGATTTGCTGTTTCATTAGCTGCCAGGTTTTCAATTTCTGCCTCTTGGAAGTTACACCGCTTTGAACAAGTCCCCACAGTAATTGAATTTGCCACAGAAATAGAACACTGGAAAATGTCATTTTCTTCCCTGCATGAAGGCAAGCAGGCAGATGCATAGTCCTGCTGGACTGCTTGTCTTACTACCCCTCTGCTGCCTCCTGCCTCCTTCCCCCCACCCACTACAGCAATGCATTTGCTGATGGCCCCCACCATCCACACACACAGAGTCACAAAAAAGACCTCCTTTTGAATCGGCAATGAGTGCATCAGCCTGTCACTTTGTAATTTTCTCCTAAATGCCTTCCACAAATAATGGTTTTCAAAATGAGCATTAACAGGCTTGATTACATGAAATTGTCCTTTTAATTTACACCAGGATTCTATTGATCACACAAGTGGAGATTAAAGTGTTCAATGAAGCCCATGATGAGGTATTAACCAGCTAAGGGTCCTCCAGGGGCTGCCAGGAATGGCCAGGAATATGCTAGAAGTGTACAGTTATTTCCCCATAATGAAGTGGCACTATGCGAAGGCATGAATCGCTGGCAGGAAGAATAGATCGGAGATGATGAGCTCTTCAAAGTCATTTCTCGCTCACTCATTCAGCCTCATGCCCAGATCCTCTTGCGATTCTTCTGCATTACTTGTCATGAAAAGCCACGATTTACTTAGCCAGCTGATGCAATTTTTATGACCTTATTGCTTTTTCACCATGGTAATAGTTTTGAATCAATTTATCAATCCAGCGATGCCATCAGACATATTGCCCTGAAGATCAAGTCCAGGTCATTCCATCAATTCACTGTGGTTTACGAAGATAGAGAAAAAAGCCAGGGCGTATGGGCTATCAACTTCAAATGGCTTAGTAAACACACTGCTGCTACTTTAACTGCTTCACTTCTGACTCCAGACCTTTTTGCTTATAAAAATCAACCACCACGCTTTCCTTCTCTCCCTGCATTTTAATTTCAAACATATTAGCTGTGCTGCAAATAATCTAGGAAAGAGCTGGTGGAGGACTATATAAGTATTCCAACACTGTCACGAAAGCCTGGAAAAAACAAGCAGGTTTTTAATACTTTTTTCACTATTGCATTTCTAGTTTTTTAGTTTGTCTGCCAGTTTTCGTGCACTGTCAAGGAACGGTAACATCCTGTGTCAATGATGCAGAAACCAAGGGAGCACTAGCAAGGAGAAGGAAAGCATAGCTTCAGGAACAGATAACTGGATACTGAGCTTTTCCCTATTAAAAGCCTTGGTCACAGTGTCCAGAAGACATTACCAACCAATGGAAGTTTGATAGACTAGAACCCACATTGCACACTGCAGAAATCAGCGCAAGTTTTACTGGCAGGCAGGTTCTGGATGAAAATACGCAGTAAGCATGTCAAAATTGTGGTAGCAAGAATCTGGCAAAGAGCTAGCAGGGATTTGTGTCAAGGTTAGAGCCAATACTGGTACTTCACAAAGATTTTAGGATTAGGGAAATGCTTTTCCCATCATACCTTTCCCTTGAGGTTTTATAAAACCAATGCTAGCTCAGTTCCATCCAGTCTGCTCTGTGAATCAATGTCGTCCTCCATAATTTCTTGACACACTGTTATCTAACTTCATTGTATCTCTTATAACATAGAACTACAGAGAATTGCTGTGATTATTTATGAAGAATTTTACATTTGGACCCAGAATTCAGAGGGGTATTCTCTGAGTGCTAGGAAGTGGCACATCTTCCTTCACCATAGTAACCAGGGTCTGAGACATAAATCTGTTTTTTCCAGTATTCGCATACACTGACTCATGAGGAGAGTCACGGAAAGTCTTTCCCTGCCTCGCTGCAGCTGTCTAAACTCTACAAACACATGTGATTCGAGCACAAATGAAGTCTTTATAGGGAAGTGATGAAACCAGCCAGAAACCATTTACACAACATCCATGCATGGTTTCCATATGTTCAGTAATCTGTGGCATACGTTGTTTTCACAAATCTAAGCAATACCCTGCAATAGGAATAGTACATATGGAAGCATAGGCTATTGCGGCTTGAGACACACAAGAATGTATACAAAGGAGATCAAACACATGTGATCTGAGCTGCTGTGAAGCCTGAAAAATCCTTGGGGCCAGAGGACCTCAACAGTATCTTCAAATCTCATCTCACTACTCTCCATTTATATCTGTGGTTCTATTAACAGCTGTGACTCTTCCTACACACCTTGTATTCCTTGTTCCATTAGAGCAGCACAGTTGCAATATTATAAACCAAATACTGTTCAGGTATATGAAAAGATCTAGTCAGTATGCGTGAGGACATGAGCTGCCAGCTTGTGACTGACATGGCTATGAGACAGGTATGGCACAAGTATATATACCTATGGGGTAAACATAGCTGACTGCTTCAGTGATTGTGGTGGAAGAACTTTACATACAGTGAAGAGGTAATAATTTTTTCTGTTGGTAGTAGGAAAAATTGGGCCAAAAAGAAACTGAATGTTGTGGCTTCAACAGGTTGAGGGCTTTCAAACGCTAATGACCAGTGTCAGTGCCAGATACTAGATATAAACATCTTATTTGGTTCTGCTTGTTTTAAAATAACTCCTCCTTGATACTTGAACCTGGTAAATCTAGAGAAACTAGCAAGGAGAGTGAACATCACCAAAGTGCTGGCTTTTTGGTCCAGAAGGCTCCAAATGTCTGCCTCTACTTTGTAAAGCACATTTTAGTGTGCAGAATGATCTTGCTGTAAAGCCATAGTCTTTTGGTCTCAGTGCCAAACTTTCAGCTCAAGGCTGCTGGGAGCCCTGCCTTGGCTGTATAAGCCTAACAGCTGTTCATGTTAGTAAAGCAGGTTCAAATTTATACTCGAAAAAAAAGTGGCTCATAAAAAAGAATATGAAACAATGACAACTATGGAGAAAAGGTAATAATTTAAATCATGAAAAATTAATCAGGGAGTGATACATTATTTTTTGAAGCAAAATGTGTTGCAGTAAGAAAAAAAAAGCCTGTGGCTTTAATTAATTCTGCTTAACATCAATAGAATAAGGTCAGGCACACCAAAAACTGTTGAATAAAGCAAAAGTGTGTGAAAGATATATTCTCTAATGTTACTCATAATGAGGAAGGGTTATCTTGTGGTCAATACAGCACGATTATTTTTAAGTTAGAGGCACAACTGCTGAAAATATACAGTGGCCATAACAACATACCTAACTGGATTGTGAAAAAGGGTTCACATAAAAAACATTTTATGAAATGATACTCCCATCTAGTTAATCATAATTTATAGCTATTTCTAGCCCTTAAACAACCCCAATTTTGTTCAGTCCAAAATAGGGAGCCTTCCTAGCATGAATGAACCACACTGTGCATTTGAAGTCACAACAAAATTAGAAGAATATACGCCCATGTGCCAAGAAGAGGCTCTCAGCTCAGCTGTTTTGCAGGTTCGCAAAAATAAAAGTCTTGGAAAGCAACTGTAAAGATACTGTTCGTAGTCAGAAACAACCTCAATTGGTTTTCCTTATGGCACTGTATGGGACCTATAGAAACAGCAGCTTCCTGAAAAAGGAAGATGCTTTCAAAAACATACAGAAACATGTAAGAAACAAATAGGTTCCCAGATGGTTCAAGTTCCAACTGTCTTCCTTATCTGTTCCTGAGCCTGGACTAGGACTCTCTGTAGCATACATATTATTGGGAGGGATTCACCTGTGCAAAGTTTAGAGGTCCATACATCTCCTAGCTGTTCCGGTGCCTTTTGGAGTCAATGAAGAGACACTTCTAGATAGTGTTTCATATAATACATTTTAAGTGACTGACTTCAGTTTCCCTCAGCCAGTTACTGGTAGCAAGGACTCACTCAAAGGCCAGTTGAGATTAATTTGATTATTTGTATGTGAGCAGAGTTCTGGCAGGTCCTGAGGACACCTGGAGGCTTAATTGCCCTGAGCAGGCTCACCTACCTTGACTCCATACTCTCTGAGCCATGGCCTCAGGACTCCTATTTAAGCTTAAGTGCAGAGGCATGACCCTTTTCTGATGAGTCTTGTATTCCTTGAGTGCTGTTGGTGAAGACTTTTTGCTGAAGACAGCAGCCTTAGTTGCTGTCACCAGCATGCTCTGCTCTCTTCTTTTGAGTGCCGTGTTCTTCCCTGGCTACTGGATTATCTGACTCTGGGGTGTGTGCAGCCTGGCTCCTGCTTCTCTAACAGGTACTGCCTAATACATTGCTAACATAATTTTATGTCCAGTTAATAATAGTTAGAAATATTTAGAATCTCAAGACAATATTTGGTGTTGCTGAATTTCTAGAGCTTTCATGTTTTATTTAGGCTTGACAAAGGAGACAAATGTAAATAGTATTTGAAACATCTGTTTGAGGAATTGTTACACAAAGATTGTTCAGCCACAGCATTAGTTCAACTATCTCTGCTAGTTATATACAGATATAAAAAGATACTGAGCTTTTTCAGTCAAGCAGAGCAATTCTGGGGCAGTCATCCTGTTGTGAAGTTGCTGTAAGTTCCTTAAACCCATTACTGCAGCTCCTTTTCTCTGTTGAAACTGCTAACAGAGCTTCAGGTGGTGATACAGATGACATTTATTTATCACTGAAACAGACTGTGTTCATGTGAAACTTTTGAACAGTTTCAAAATGGCATTCTCGTGCTCTGTGTGTAATAGAAAGACTTCATATTGCCTCAATTCAGTTTGACCCAGTATAGCCTGTATGTTTCATCACACCAGCACGTAGTCTTCAGGCCCAATGGGAGCTGTGAGTAAGATCTCCTTTGCTTGCACAGTGTGTCATCTCCCAGGGAGCTCCACCTCTTGGGAAGGCTAGCTAGAAAATACTGTCATTGATTGTCTGCATGATGTTTAATTTCCAGTGCAGTTTTGTTACTGTCCTAGGGGTCTGTTGCTTTGTCCGAGTTGGTACTGTAAATGATTGGGCCTTCGTCAGATTTTATTAACTAGAGGTTATTTCTTTGGCAGAATTTCTGACTGAAAAAATGAGCACCTGAATGTATGTAGGGACAGGGGAGGACTGAATACAGCTGATGTCCTGGGTCTTAAGAGGTCAGCCTAGAATCTTGTCAGATGCATAAGAAGATGTCTGTGCTCCTTTTACTTTGAGGTAAGTAAGCAGAAACCGTTTTTAAAAAGAACAACTCTGATAGCCTATCTTTAGAGTAATTAACTCCACCCCCCAAAAATTTAAAAAAGAATCCAAACTCTAAGGCTGTCCTGATGACAGCGTGAGAAGTGCCCTGGGCATCATCTGTGTGTGCATTCACCATAGGAGAGCTGGAGTCTGCCTGACTGCTCTGTGCTCCAGGCTCTGTCCTGTAACACACTAGTCTTTATTTCGGTTACCTGCTGCTCAACCAGTGAGGACTGTGACCAAGATTTCCTTACACTGACATACCTGATGAAAGCTGCGTGCTCATAAAAGGTACTCATTCTTAAGGCACTCCTCTTAAAGTAACCTGTGTGGATTGCTTGCCTATTTCATAAAGTAAGTATTTTCAGTGTTTTCCTATGATCTTACATGTTTGATCAGGTTACGGTTATTTACCTCGTAAATAAAACCTAATAGCAATGGTCTGCTTATTGATTTTTAAGTACAGCTTGCTGTTTTGTGTATTTGAATATCCTAAGAGGCATTTGTCACTCCAATCTTCAAAAAGGGCAAGAAGGAGGACCCAGGGAACTACAGGCCGGTCAGCCTCATCTCCATCCCGGGAAAGGTGATGGAGCAGCTTATCCTGGAGGTCATCAACAAGCAAGTGGACGAAAAGAAGGTTATCAGGAGTAGTCAGCATGGATTCACCAAGGGGAAATCATGCCTGACCAATCTGATAGCTTTCTACGATGACATGACTGGCTGGGTAGATGAAGGGAG